>Ga0224568_1000126_pt1 | contig 13383 bp, 12 predicted proteins | sample CLU5metagenome_FD_182727 | JGI IMG/M metagenome (GOLD analysis project Ga0224568, IMG submission 182727) | Spruce litter microbial communities from Bohemian Forest, Czech Republic - CLU5 | ecosystem: Environmental > Terrestrial > Plant litter > Unclassified | place: Czech Republic: South... | reverse complement strand
CCGAAGCGTCCCTGGGAAGTTGCCGGCAAACCGGCCGTTGCTGGCAAGGCCGTCGCGGCCAAAAAAGGCCGCGCATAGTTACGATAGTTGCTATAAGCGCCAACGCTCTACTTTGTCATGCTGAGCGAAGTCGAAGCATCCCTACCTTAGAGTAGTTCCATCCCTCGTGAACATGCGAAACTACGTCCCATGCGTAACGCATTCGCGATAGCCTTAGTTATCTCTCTCGCATTGATTACGACCGCGCAGTCTCCATCCGCAAGCAACAACGGCGCGAAGGCCGCCATCGAACACGTGCTGCGAACCCAGCAGGATGCATGGAACCGCCACGATCTGGATGGTTTCATGGCGGGCTATTGGAATTCGCCGCAGCTGACGTTCTTCTCGGGCGCGAAAGAAAGCGATGGATGGCAAGCCGCGATGGATCGTTATCGCGCGGTATATACCAGCCCCGGCCATGACATGGGGAAGCTGGAATTTTCCGGTTTGCGCATTGAAGTGTTAGGTGCAGACGCGGCTTTTGTGCGCGGAGCGTGGTTATTGACGATGATGCCGGATGGCAAGACACCGCATGGATTGTTCACGCTCGTGTTCCGCAAATTTCCGGAAGGATGGAAGGTCGTTCACGACCACACTTCGGCCGCGGAATAAAGTTGATTGCCTAGACTTCGATACGGATTACTTCTACCTCTTCACCCGTACCTGCACTCGAGTGCCTTCGGGAAGTTTGCCGTTCAGCAACTCTACAACTCCATCGCGGACCATGCCGTCTAGTTCTGTTTGCAGTGAATTCACCGCCGGACGCGCAGGCAGATCGCCCACCCGAGCAACGCTGCGGCCCATGCCTTTGTCCATGGCTTCGTTCGCCAGGCGGTCGGCTTCCTGATTGTGCTCGCGCAGAGCATGTCCAATCGAGAACCATTCCAGCCGCACAATCAATTCCTTCGCGCGGGCGTGCAGATCCTGCAGCGTCGGGTTCTTCACTTTATAAATGCCTTTGATCTGACGCACCAGCAACTCCGAATCGCTGATCAGCTTGAGTGCCTTCGGCCCGTGCTGGAGCGCGTATTCAAGCGCAGCAATCAGGCCTTGATACTCGGCGAAATTATTGGTCTGGTGGCCGAGATACTCGCTGAGCTCGGCGACTTTATGTCCGGCCTGATCCTGAATGACCACGCCATAGCCGGCGGGACCGGGGTTACCTCGAGCTCCGCCATCGCTGTGCGCAATGAGGTAATGATCGGGAGGATTTTCGCGCGAAGAATCCTCCTGAGAAAAAAGCGTTTTGTTTGTGGAGCGGCGCGGGTAAGGCATGTTTGAGTTTACAACGGAACGATTAGCGTCCGGCGGCGAGCCGCGTAGCCAGGCGCGCCGGCAATTCGGCCGCGAAAATGCGGTCCTGCGCCGCTTTCAAGTTATAAGGAGTGCGGTGGAAATGAACAATCTGCGCATCGGTATCGAACAGCGCGAAGGCTGCGCGCCAGTCTCCATCGCGCGGCTGGCCGACCGACCCGGGATTGATCATGTAGCGGGTGTGCGGCTTCAGTTGCAGCGAAACCGATTCGGCCTGTCCGACGGTACGGTATTCCGGACGAAATCCGTCCGCGCTGGAGCCGTTGGCGAAAAATCCGCCCTGCAAATGCGTGTGGCCGAAAAAGGTAACCGGCGTGGCGTTCGCAATCAGCGGGACCAGTGCATCTCCCACGGAAACCACGTACGCATCTTCATCTTCTGGCGAGCCGTGAACCAGCTGAATTTCCTCAAAGTTCTTCAAAGGAAGCGGTCCTTGCGGCAGCGCATGCAGCCACTCGTAATGCTCGGGAGTGAGTTGACTCCGCGTCCAGATTGCAGCGGCTGCGGCCAGCGGATTGAAGTCATCCAGTTCCAGCAGTCCGGTTGCGGCTTTATCGTGATTGCCCCGCACAAAAATCTTGCCCAGCTCGCGTGAGCGGTCGACCACTTCGTTGGGCGAAGCTCCGTAGCCGACGACATCCCCAAGGTTGGCAACTAGATCGTATGCCGGAGCAGCCGCGAGACAGGCTTCCAGGGCTTCAAGGTTGGCGTGAATGTCGCTAAGCAGGAGTATGCGCAATGAACACCAGATGGATGGCGATTATAGAACGAGTGTAGCGAAATGGTATATAGAACGCGCGTTTTGGATAGTGGCTTAATCTGCTCTTGCAACTTAAAAAGATTCGCGGCACAATTGCGTTATGGTTGGAATCTACGAAGTGACAAGAACTGGACCTTGTATGGTGGGAGGTATTTCGCGCCCGCAGTATGGGGCTTTCTTTACACACCGCGAGGCTGAAAGATACCCGGCTCGCCTTGGAGAAACATTTGCCGTTGAGTCTCTGGTGATGAGCATCACGGCCTCTACCTTGTTAGCGCCTATCAAGCCTGATAGTGCCCCGCCGAATGCGGGCGCAGCGTTACTGGTTGGCAATTAAGCCACTACCCGCGTTTTGGATAGTGGATCAATTTGGAATGAAGCTTGCGCTATTTCGGATTCACCACCGGGCAGCGTGCCCAATGCGCGGGTGCAACTTCTGCCAGCGGAGGCAATGCGCGTGCGCATTCTGGAATACGAAACTCGCAGCGCGGCTCGAATGTGCAGCCGGAAGGCATAGCGTGCAGCGGCGGAACTGTCCCATCAATCGTTCCCAGCGGGCGATGCCGATCAGTCTTCAGATCGGGCACGGCCTTCAGTAAGCCTCGAGTATAAGGATGAGCCGGCGCGCGGAAGATGTCTTGCTTCGTTCCCAGTTCGACGATACTTCCCGCATACATCACCGCCACGCGGCCAGCAACCTGTGAAACCACCGCGAGATCGTGCGAGATGAAAAGCATGGCCAGTCCGAACTTGGAACGCAGTTCAGCGAGCAGTTCGAGGATCTGCGATTGGATGGTCACGTCAAGCGCCGTCGTCGGCTCGTCGGCAATGAGCAGTTGTGGACGGTTCACGATCGCCATCGCAATCATGATGCGCTGCCGCATGCCGCCCGAGAGTTGGTGAGGATAGTCGCGGGCGCGCCGGCCAGGTTCGGGGATGGCGACATCGTTCATGGCATCTACCGCGCGCTGCCACGCCTGGTTTTTTGGCACACGATTGTGAGCCTGGACCGCTTCCGCGATCTGGTCCCCGACCCGCATGACGGGATTGAGCGCAGTCATGGGCTCTTGAAAAATCATCGCGATGCGCGAGCCGCGCAACTGGCGCATGGATTCGTCGGGAATCGTTGCCAGATTGCGCGTCGAACCATTTTCGGAAAATATAATCTCACCTGAAACCCGCGCCTGAGGCGGAAGCAGGCGCATAATCGCGAGCGATGTAATGGACTTGCCCGAGCCGGATTCGCCGACCAGGCCCAGGACCTCACCCGGCGCAATCGTGAAGCTGAGATCGCGCACGGCGCGAAGAAGCTGGAGAGACTGGCCTTTCGCAGTTGGAGAGTTGACCGGAAAATCGATGTTTAGATTCTGAATTTCGAGAAGCGGGGCCACGATGGGATATTAGCAGCGTCGCGGCAGCACAGAAATACTCACCCAGGATTAACTCTACAGCGGTATATTGCCATGTTTCTTCGGCGGGTTCTTATCGCGCTTAGTCTCCAGCATCGCCAGCGCCTGAATCAGCTTCTTCCGCGTCTCCCGCGGCTGAATAATGGCATCCACAAACCCACGGTCGGCGGCAACATAAGGGCTGGCAAAGCGGTCGCGGAATTCTACGACTCTGCCCTGGCGCACCTCCTGCCGCTCCAGCGCATCCCTAACTCCGTCCAGCTCGCGCTTGTAAACAATATCGACTGCGCCCTCCGGACCCATCACTGCGATCTCCGCCGTAGGCCACGCATAGTTCACATCGGTGCGAATGTGCTTGGAAGCCATCACGCAATAAGCTCCGCCGTAAGCTTTGCGCGTAATCACGGTAATTTTCGGCACGGTTGCTTCCGCGAATGCATAAAGCAGCTTCGCGCCGTGCTTGATGATGCCGCCGTACTCCTGTGCGGTGCCGGGCAGAAATCCGGGGACATCTTCAAACGTAATCAGCGGAATATTGAAGCAGTCGCAGAAGCGCACAAAGCGCGCGCCCTTGACCGATGCGTTGATATCGAGCGTGCCCGCCAGCATTGCCGGCTGGTTGGCAACAATTCCTGCCGGCCTCCCATCCATCCGCGCAAATCCAACCACAATATTTTTGGCGAAATGCTCCTGCACTTCGAAAAAATATCCGTCATCGACCACGGCATGAATCACATCTTTCATGTCGTACGGCATATTTGATTGCGCGGGCACAATCGTGTCGAGCGCAGCATCAGCCCGGTCGATCGGATCAGTGCAGGCCTTACGCGGAGGATCATCCAGATTATTCGACGGTACAAAGCTCAGAAGTTCCCGCACCATCGACAAACACTCAGCATCGTCGTGCGCCAGAAAGTGCGCCACACCGGAGGTTTCGTTGTGTGTCATGGCGCCGCCCAATTGTTCTTTGGTGACTTCCTCGTGCGTCACCGTCTTGATCACATCCGGCCCGGTGATGAACATGTACGAAGTTTTATCGACCATGAGAACAAAATCAGTGATCGCGGGCGAATAGACCGCACCGCCCGCGCACGGCCCCATAATCGCGGAAATCTGCGGCACTACTCCGCTGTAAATCGTGTTGCGCATAAAGATGTCCGCGTATCCACCCAGCGAAAGCACGCCCTCCTGAATGCGCGCGCCACCGGAGTCGTTCAATCCAATCACCGGCGCGCCTATCTTCGCCGCCAGATCCATAATCTTCACGATCTTCGCGGCATTCGTCTCCGAGAGCGACCCGCCGAACACGGTAAAATCCTGCGCAAACACGTACACCAGCCGTCCTTCAATGCGGCCATAGCCGGTGATAAATCCGTCGCCATAAAACTTCTGCTCGGGCATGCCGAAGTCGTTGCAACGGTGCGTGACCAGCTTGTCGGTCTCCTCGAAGGTGCCGTCATCGAGCAGGAACTCGATGCGCTCCCGCGCCGACATTTTTCCTTCTTTATGCTGGCGCTCGCGGCGCTTCTCGCCTCCGCCTTCTTCGGCAAGCTGGTTGCGCTTTTTCAGTTCGGCAAGTTTTTCTTCAAGATTCATGAGGAAGGATTATAGCGGGTGGGGTCGACGCTGGAAGAACCTGGGAGTTGGATTTGCGGGCAACCGCCACCGCCGTGTGGCTTCCAGATTGTCAGATTGTAAGGAGAGCCTGGCAGGTCTCCAAAGAACCGCACCTGGCCAAATCGGCAGCTCAACAGGCAATCTTTGAGTTCACGGCCGGAATAAATTTTTTGCTACACAAACCTATTCGAAGTCCGCGCCCAGAATCTGATAGCGATATCTCTTGCCATCCCAGAAAACCACGGACGAAGTCTGCTCACCCTCGCCCTGCTCTTCCATATAAACCCCCAGCACAGTTCTCTTTTTCAGCGCCAGCTTTTTTACCGTCAGGGTTTTGAAGGGCAGATTAATCATCACAAACTTCTGCTTGGGTTTGTCGGAGTGCCACGCCTCCGCGCCCACGCCGTGAACCACCAGCAGGCACACGCCTTTGCGCTGCGGTTCATCCGAAGCAAAGGTTGACGTAACCTTCACGTCGCCGAATCCCAGAAATTTGTCATAGGGATCGATAACCAGAAATCCATACTCGGCCTGATCGGCCATGGGATTCTTGCAGCGTCCCGCAACCACCAGATCGTCCACGCCGTCGCCATCGAGATCGCCAACAAACTGCGGTGGTCCGCCCAGCAGCGAGCAGTTATCGCCGAACTCCTTATGCACATATTCATCGTTAATCGCAGGTAAGGGCGAGTGCGCAGGCTTTGGCGGCGGAGGCGGTTCCTTCTTTTCAGCCACCAGCGTTGCGGACATGGCAGAAATCGCCAGCACAAAAAACAGAACGCGAGGGAAAACAACTCGGGAGATCGACATGTTCTTACTCTAGTACCGCTCGCTGGCCGGAAGGTAAAGACATCGGGGATAACCGGAACCAAAGTAACGTTACCTGCGAAAGTGTTCCCACCCCTGCGGCTCCAGTTCGCGGCCGCTCCCCTCGTTCATGAGGATGATTTTCTTGGAGCGTGTGATGTGCCCAATCTGAGTGATCGGAACCCCGGCCACGCGCGGAGGAATTCGCTTGCCGGGAGGCGCGGTAAACAACAGTTCGTAATCTTCCCCGCCATGCAGCGCGTATTCAATATTCACCTCGCGCAAAGGCTTGCCTACGGCAGCTCGCGGAATAGCCTCGGACAGTATCTCCGCGCCCACACCGCTTTCCTCGCAGATATGAGTTAAATCGGTCGAGAGGCCATCGCTGGTATCGATCATGGCGGAAGCCAGGCCTTTCTCACGCAGTGCATGGCCAAGCTCGATGCGCGGTTCGGGAAAAAAATGCCTCGGATAATCCCTTGGATTCAGTTTGCGTCCAGGCTTCTTCTCCATTTCGCCCACTGCAGCCGCGGACCCGCCAAGCTCTCCGCTTATGTAAATCCCATCTCCCGGCTGCGCCCCCGATCGCAGCACAGCTTTTCCCTTTGACACGCTCCCCACCACCATAATGTCCGCCAAAATCCCTCTCGGCGACTCCGCCGTGTCCCCGCCCGCCAGGGGCACACCATATTTTCCCGCCAAACCCATCAGCCCCTGCATAAAGCGCCGAACCCAGCTTTGCGGCAGATCCCGTGGCAGCGCCAGAGACAGAAATGCTGCAACCGGCGTTCCTCCCATTGCGGCGATATCGCTTAACCCCCGCGCCAAACACCGGTGCCCAACCGATTCCGGCGAATGCCACTCCCGGCGGAAATGAACTCCCTCCAAAGAGAAATCCGTCGTCACCAGCCCATCGCCTTGTCTTCCGCCCAGCCGTGGAAACCGCAGCACCGCGCAGTCATCCCCAATGCCTTTAAGTACAGCCGGGCTTCGGGCCGGCCCGGCCAGGCGGCGAATTTGCTCAATCAGCGCTTTCTCGGCAATTACCACGGCAACCAATATAAACGGATCAGCACCCTTACTAATGCATGGGGCGGATGGGAGGCACAACATGGACGCGCTTTTTGACCGGTACCAGTCCGCGCCCCAAACTGTCGCGGTAACTTGTCCGGGAATGACCCCGGATTACCCGCCTTAAGTAACATTTAATCGCTCGCTGGGTCGTTGACACGGGAGAACCCAGTTTGTTACCTTTACCCAGCATTCACAACAAACCTTTGGCCGAGCTAAGTTCTGTAACCCCTTTAGATTGCGGGCCTACAGAAATTTAAGCCCAGGGCCATACGTTAAATGAATGCAAGGTCACGTGAGGAATCTCCATTCCCAAGATGGGAACGTGACTAGGGCAGCAATCAGGTAGTCCGAACAGGCTTTCTGGAACCGCAGAACTTGGCCTGAGTTCCGGCCCTGATTATTCAAAAAACGGAGAAGGGCAGGCTTTTTGCAAAAGCGCTTTTACATACTATTTGTGGCTCGGGGAGATGATGGCCAGTTGCGCAAGATCTCTATTCCCGTCCACTATTTGTATGTTTTTGTAGTCGGCGCGGCCATTGGATTCCTTAGCCTCACCGGCATCGCCAGCTCCTATACCCGCATGCTGCTGAAGGTTTCGCGCTACAACGAGCTGCGCACCGAAAAAGAGCAGCTTAAGGATCGTTACTCCAAGCTGGAAGAAGTCGCCAAAGAACGCGACATACAGGTAGCGTCGCTAGGCTCGATCGCCAGTGAAGTTTCCGCGCTTTATGGTCTAAAGTCCCAGCCTGCGCTCGTAACCGCGTCAGAACAGAAAATCGAAGACTCCGACGTCAACTCTTCGCTCGACCGTTTGGGCGCGCTGCGCTCTTCCGCTCTTACCGGCGATGCCACAGTCGGCATCAGCCTGGGACTCACCCGTAACGCCACCACCGCCGATTGGTACCGCGCCAACGCCGCGCCGAATCTATGGCCGGTGGAAGGCCAGGTGACTGGCAGCTTCGGCGAGCGCATCGATCCGTTCAACGGCGAAGGCGCATTTCATAGCGGAGTAGATATCGGCAGCACCTATGGCAAGCCGGTAATCGCTCCCGCCGATGGCGTAATCACCTTCGCCGACTTTATGGGCGGATACGGCAAGGCCATCATGATGGATCACGGCCATGGCATCACCACCCGCTACGGCCATCTTTCCGGTTTCGCCGTCACCCCCGGGCAGCACGTCCATCGCGGCGATACCATCGGCTACGTTGGCCTCAGCGGACGCTCCACCGGCCCCCATCTCCACTACGAAGTCCGCATCAACGACACCCCGGTGAACCCGTACAAATATCTCCGCATCATGGTCGCGCACACCGGCGACCTGCAAACCGGCAGCTAGTTCGGCGGTTTCAAGTTTTCTGACTGGATTCTCCAAACCTTGCCAGCCGAGATTTTGTCATGCGAATCCTTGTCATTCCGAACTCGCGCGAAGCGCGGGTAAAGAACCTGATGTCTCTCGCCTTGGAAACCGCAGCCTGCGAGAACGCCTTGCACTCTTCCCCCTGCGTGCGATAGGTTTTCAGCATATGTAAGCGGAGCCGGGCTTCTCCGGTCCGCAAACGCATTGACTGAGAACCGGCAACTAAGAAATTGATCAGCTTCCTAAAATCCGTTCGCGAGGATATCGCAGCCGTCTTCGAGTCGGACCCCGCCGCTCGTTCCTACTTCGAGGTCCTGACCCTATATCCCGGCCTGCAGGCCGTGTGGGCGCATCATTTGAGCCACTGGCTCTGGCTCCATGGCATGCGCTTTATGGCAAGATTTGTGTCTCAGATCGCTCGCGTATTCACAGGAATTGAGATTCATCCGGGTGCGGAAATTGGCCGCCGTCTCTTCATCGATCACGGCATGGGCACGGTCATCGGCGAAACTGCCATCATCGGTGACGACGTGACGCTCTATCAGGGTGTAACCCTCGGAGGAACCGGCAAGGAAAAAGGCAAACGCCATCCCACCCTGGGCAACAACATTTCCGTCGGCTCCGGCGCAAAATTATTGGGCAACATCACCATTGGAGACAACTGCCGCGTCGGTGCCGGTTCGGTGGTGCTGCGTAACGTGCCGGCAAATTCCACCATCGTTGGAGTGCCGGGTCACATCGTTCTGCGCGATGGAAAACGGGTGGTGATCACCGATCCCAAAGACATCCGTGATCCGCTCTCCGATGTAATCATCCGCCTGGCCACGGAGCTGCACGAACTGCGCGACCAGTTTCAGCGACACACGCACGAAGCCCTGGGCGCGGAGCCCATCGCGAAAATCGAAGAAACAGCTTCCACTCCAAATATCTCTCCGGAAGAGCTTTTTCAGGAAGACTATCAAATATGAAATTTATGTAAGCAGCTGCGCATCCTGCGGCTTCCGCCAATCCTTGGCATATAATCGTCCCCGCGCATGTCACTCCACTCCGGCACAAAGTTAGGTCCTTACGAAATTCAATCACCGATCGGCGCTGGTGGTATGGGCGAGGTGTACCGCGCCCGCGATTCCCGCCTCAGCCGTGACGTCGCCATCAAAATTCTTCCTCCCTCGTTTTCCGCCGATCCGGATCGCTTGCAGCGCTTCGCGCTGGAATGCCGCGCCACGGCCGCGCTGAATCATCCCAACATTCTCTCCATCTTCGATATCGGCGAAGACCGCGCAGCTCCGTATGTAGTCTCCGAGCTGCTGGAGGGTGAAACTCTGCGCGACCGCCTCCGCGAAGGCCCGCTCACATCGCGCAAGGCCATCGACTACGCCCGGCAAATCGCCAACGGCCTGGCGGCGGCGCATGAGAAAGGCATCACCCATCGCGACCTCAAGCCGGAAAATCTTTTCATCACCAACGATGGCCGGGTAAAGATTCTCGACTTCGGCCTGGCCAAGCTCACCCACCCGGAAGCCGACCAATCCGGCGATGCACCCACGCAGCAAATCGCCACCGACGCCGGAACCGTGATGGGCACGGTCGGCTATATGGCGCCGGAGCAGGTGCGCGGCAAACCGGCCGATCCGCGCTCCGATATTTTTGCCTTCGGCGCGATTCTCTACGAAATGCTCGCCGGCAAGCGCGCCTTCCACGGCGATTCTCCCGTGGACACGATGAGCGCGATTCTGAAGGAAGATCCGCCCGATCTAACGGAAACAAATCGCAACATTTCTTCCGCGCTCGAACGCATCGTCCGTCACTGCCTGGAAAAAAATCCCGCCGAGCGTTTCCAATCGGCTCGCGACCTGGCGTTCAATCTCGAAGCTCTTACCGATGTATCCACGTCCAGCCGCGGCGGAATCAAAGCATTGCCTCTTGAGGAAGAGAAAAGCGTTCGGCTCTGGCTTCTGCCAGCCCTGGCGAGTCTGCTGGTACTCGCGTCCTGGGCGGCGATTTATTTCCTTGCTCGTCGTGGCGCAGTCGCCAACCCCACCTTCCACGAAATCACCTTCCGCAACGGCACCATCTGGGACGCGCGCTTCGCCCCCGACGGCCAGAGCATTATTTATGGCGCAGCCTGGGAAGGCGCGCCGCAGGAGCTATTCTCGACTCGTTTCGATAGTACCGATTCCCGGCCGCTCGCCCTGGGGCAGGCGCAAATTCTCGCCATTTCTTCGAAGGGTGAGATGGCGATCAGCCTTGGCGCCAGTTCTACTTCCACCTTTATGCAAAGTGGAACCCTGGCGCGGGTTCCGCTGGCCGGCGGCGCGCCGCGTGCGGTTCTGGATCATGTGATGTGGGCCGATTGGTCGCCTGACGGCGAATCGTTTGCTGTGATTCGTCCCACATCCGTAACGAATGCCAATCATTTGGAATTTCCCATCGGCAACGAAATTTACACGCCGCAGGCCTGGGTCAGCCATGTTCGTTTTTCTCCCGATGGACAATTTCTCGCCGTCGCCGATCACATTCCGTCCGGCGACGACGGGCGCATCGTCATCATTGACCGGCACGGCAACGCCAAAGCTCACTCTTCTTTTTATGCCAGCGTGCAGGGGCTTGCCTGGAGCCCGAATGGCAAGGAAGTGTGGTTTACTGCTGTGCCCGGCGGTTCCGCGCGCTCGCTGTATGCGCTGGATTTTTCCGGCAAAGAACGGCTGATTTATCGTGCGCCGGGCGGGGTTACCATTCACGACATCAGCCGCACTGGGTTGGTATTACTTACAACGGATAAGTCCCGCGTAAGCATGTTTGCGCTGGCTCCGGGAGAAACCAAGGAGCGCAGCCTTTCCTGGTTCGATTGGTCGCTGCTCAGCGATATGTCTGCCGACGGCAAGACCGTCATCTTTGGCGAAAGCGGCGAGGCCACGGCCAATGACGACGCTGTTTTTGTTCGCAGCACGGACGGCGCTCCCGCCGTGCGCCTGGGAAGTGGAGACTTTGGCAGGCTCTCTCCGGATGGCAAATGGGCCATTATGGAAACCGGCAAGCCTGCCAACCTTGAACTCGTGCCCATCGGCGCGGGCGAATCGCGGCAACTGACCAACGGTAAAGTTCACCATTTCAATTCTGGATGGCTGCCGAATGGAAAGGCCATTTTCTTCAGTACCTCGCCGGCCGGCCAATCGCGACGCAGTTATCTGATGGATATTGACTCTCCGGGAGCGGCGGCGAGGCCCATCACACCGGAAGGCACGATAGCTTTTCTGGCGATGCCCGATGGCAAGTTCCTTCTGGCGTCTGACATGAGCCGGCAGCGCTGGCTTTATCCGGTTGCCGGCGGCGAGCCGCAAAAGCTGAACCTTTCCCTCGAGCCGGGCGAAGGCATTCTTAGTTTCTTCGACAACGGCAAGAGCGTGCTGGTTCGCGCCCGCGGCGTGCCGGTGAAGATTACTCGCATCGATCTTGCCACCGGCAAGCGCGAACCGTTTCGCGAGATCGCCCCCGCCGATCCGGCAGGCGTGCAAACTATTCCTGTCATCAAGTTCAGTGAAGATGGAAAATCGTACGCGTATTCGCTGGGACGGCAGTTATCGGATTTGTATGTGGTGGATGGGTTGAAGTGAAGAGCTGATGGAGCGGTTGCCGTCACCAATCTGGCGACAGCAGGTATTTTTGTAACGTTTCACGCTCGCGGCACACCATGTCTAGGGGAGGGCGTATGCCACTCTTTGACGGATTGACCCTAAGCGAGATGGTTCTGCTTGTGGCAGGCTGCATTCTCTTCGTGGCACTGCTGATTGCATTCTTGTGGAACACGATGCACAAACAGTCCGTAAAGGGGTTACTGTTCTTTTTTGCTCTGCCGATTGTAATGATCGGATTTCCCACGATCCAATCCATCAAAATTGGTGAGGAAGGCGTCGAGATCGACAATCAGACAACCGCGCTGCAGGACAATCCACAGGACAAAGCATCTCGCAACGCGCTGGCGTCGAAGCTCAATGACTTTAAAGATCGAACATTCAAAAACCCACAGGCCATCGCAACCATTGCTCGCGCAGAGTTCGCGCTTGGGCAGGATGCCGATGCGAAGCAGAACATGCAAAAGGCCTTGAGTGCAGATCCCAATCTAAAAACCGCCCAGGATTTAAAGGCCAGGATGGAAGCCGCCAGCCAATTAGCGGAATCGGCTGCAGCCGCGGAAAAGCAGCCGGCAAATCCTGAAATTAAACAACAGTTGGCGACTGCGGTACAGAAGGCGAATCAATATAAGTTTGCCAATCCTCAAGCGGTGGCATCGCTGCGTACAGCGGCCAAGCTTCTGAAGCCAGAACAGATGGCGGAAGGGCAGCCAAAAAACTAGCAGAGATGGAATGCGCAACCCACTTATGCGCTTTAACGGAGAAGGTATTGTTTGCTGTGTAGAAGTCCAAAGGTTCTAAACAGTCCTCGCCACCATCTTCCCCGTCTGATCCTTTTCGACATACGCCCAAGCCATTTTCGGATCGTGCGTGAAGACCGTCAGCCACTTCTCCGCAATCGCCTTCGCATAATACTCCTTCTTGCTCTCAATCGTCTGTAGCGGATAAAGATCGAAGCCCATGCCCCACGCGATATCGATGTGCGCCGTGGTGGGAATCAGATCGCCGATGTAGCAGGCAACGCCCGGGAAGGGCACGGCTTCAGCCGTGCCGGTAGGCGTGTTTGAAGACTTCTGGGCTTTAGCCCCTGAGGGATCCCGCACAATGACGCCCATCATGCTCGCCGTATGCCCCGGAAAAGTTTTCACGGAAATCCCAGGAATAATCTCCTCACCACCTTTGAGCAGCGTCATTTGCCCACTCGCCACCAGCGGATCGTAATTATCCGAAATGTAGCTGATGGCATCGCGCTCGCTGGGATGCCGCGCATACTGCCACTCGCCTTCGGGTGCGTAATATTTCGCGCGCGGAAACGTCGGAACAATCTTGCCGTTTTTATCGCGAGTCGTGTTCCAGCCGCAGTGGTCGAAG
>Ga0224568_1000125_pt1 | contig 13408 bp, 9 predicted proteins | sample CLU5metagenome_FD_182727 | JGI IMG/M metagenome (GOLD analysis project Ga0224568, IMG submission 182727) | Spruce litter microbial communities from Bohemian Forest, Czech Republic - CLU5 | ecosystem: Environmental > Terrestrial > Plant litter > Unclassified | place: Czech Republic: South Bohemian... | reverse complement strand
TTCCTCAACTAGCTATAGCCAAGACGTTAGCTGTAGCCAAGGCGCTGCAGGTGCTTGCCGTACCAGAGCGTGGTCAGGACGTAGCCGTCCAGGAAGCCGAGCACCACGTACATCACCAGGATGGAGGCGGCGACGATCACCGGGGTGCCGCTGATCACTGCTCCCGCGGGCACCCCCTGCAGCCCTCTGGCCACGGCGTCAATGAGCGACGACAGCGGATGCCCCAGCCGGGTCAGTTCAACTAGTCCGGCACCGAGCAGCAGCTTGGTCAGCCAGTCGCTGATCTCAGCCAGGTTCGAGCTCGGCGAAAACTGACTGCCCTGCCCCGCACCGCTCAAGTCAGCACCGCCCGGGTCAGCACCGCCCTGCCCGTCACCGCCCTGCCCGGCGCCGCCCGGGTCAGCACCGCCCGGGTCAGCACCGCTCTGGTCGGTGATCGCGGGAAACCCATCGGGCTGCGTCGTCCGAGCCGCCTCCTGCTCCGCTCCCGATGCCACCAGTGTCATGGCTGTCATCGGCCCCATCGGCGCCTGCGTTCCCTGAGTCGGCTGCTGCTGCACGGGGTGAGCCGCCGGCGGCTGCCCGGCAGTGCGGCCCGTCCCGCCCTGCCGCAGGCCGGCCTTAGCCGCTGGGAGGGTTGCTGCCGTCCGCGCGACATTGGCCTCCACCACATGCCGCATCGCGCCCGACGACACAAAACGCGGTATGCCGACGACCAGCCCCACCAGGCAGCCCACGACGAACGCGGCCAGTGCGGCCAGGAACCCCGCGCCGAGATAGCGCAGGTGCGGGCCGGTTACGGACATGACGTAGAAGGCGACAAACACGAACCCGGCGAGGAACAGCGCAATCGACGCGATGCCCAGCACTACCGAGGTAACAGATCTCGACGCCATGCTCACTTCCTCCCCCTTGCTCGCAGTGTGAACCAGTAGCGTCCGAAAGTCACGGATCACCGCTGCCGCTGTACCCTCAGAAGAGGCGACCACCCGGTCGGCAAGTGGCCGGGTCCGAAGAACGTGTGTTCTTTTCCCGCTGATAGCGGTAATAAAGACGCACGTTAATTCGATTAGCTACTCCGCCTCTCAGGGCGGTGCTGAGGTGGTGGTGGACATGCAGCCGCTCCGGACCCTGCTGGCCGCCTTGACGACGTTCACCGCCTTGACGACGTTCGCCGCGCTCACCGCCTGCTCAGCGCCCGCCAAGCCCGCCGGGCCAGCCAAGCCAAAAGTGCCCGCCAGCTACTACCTGGCCCTCGGCGACTCGCTGGCGCAAGGCGTGCAGCCGGACGCGGCCGGCCGCAGCGTCCCCACCAGCAGCGGATACGCCAATCAGCTGTACGCGCTGCTGCACCGCAACCGCCCCTCGCTGCGACTGGCCAGGCTCGGCTGTCCTGGTGAGACGACCAAGACGATGCTGCACGGCGGGATCTGTCGCTATGCCGGCGGGTCGCAGATTGCCGCGGCCGATGCGTTCCTGCGCGCGCATCGCGGCCACGTGCTGCTGGTGACACTCGACATCGGCGCCAACGATCCGCAGGACTGCGTCAGCGCCCCAGGGCTCGCCATGATCAGCTCCTGCATCACGTCGATGCCGGACGCGGCCACCAACCTGGGCACCATCCTGGCGGACCTGCGAGCGGCCGCTGGACCAGGTACGCGCCTGGCCGGGATGAGTTACTACCTGCCGGAGCTGGCCCAATGGCGCAACGGCTTGCTCGGCGAGGAGGTCGCCAGGCTCAGCGCACGTGTCGCGTCGGACTTCAACGACCTGCTGCTGAAGACCTACGCCAAGGCCGATGTCCCGGTGGCGAACGTGTTCGGCGCGTTCGATACGACGAACTTCGGCGCTGTGCAAGCGGTGCCCGGGGCCGGCCCGCTCCCCCGCAACGTCGCCCTGATCTGCCGCTGGACCTGGGCCTGCGCCCCGCCGCCGCGCGGCCCCAACCAGCACGCCGACCAAGCCGGATACGCCGTCATCGCCAGCGCGTTCCTGCGCGCCTGCGGCCTATCCGCATAGCGACCATTTTTCTCATAACGTCGCTGCTACTTGCCCCGCGCCGCCTGCGTCAGCCGACTGGCTCGCACGCCACCATCAGCACGTCGTCGCCGAGCTGGTGGCCGGTATGGGCGAGCAGCAGGCCGCCGACCTGCTGCAGGCACGCGTCCAGGTTGGGCGCGGCCAGCGCGGCCGCGACCGGGCCATCGAGTTCGAGGAAGCGGCCGGACCGGTCCCTGGATTCAACCAGGCCGTCGGTGTAGAACAGCAGCCGGTCCCCGGCCTTGAGCACCACATCCTGCCGGACCGGCTGCGGCTGCAGGCCTAGCGGCAGCGCGTACCCTTCCTGCGCGATGATCTCGCAACCACCCGAGCCGGTGCTCGGCCCGGTCTTCATCGGTGGATGGTGCCCGCAGTTGACCAGCCGCACCTCACCCGCGCCGAACTCGGCGAAGATGGCGGTCACGAAATCCTCGATCCCCATCTCACCGGACAGCCTGGCGTCTACCCGCTCGGCCAGCCGGACCAGATCAGGCTCGGCGAACGCGAATTCGCGAAAAGCCGCGACCACGTCGGCGCACCGTCCGACCGCGTCCAGGCCTTTCCCCTTCACGTCACCGATGATGAACCGCGGGCCGAACTGAGTCATGGTCAGGTCATAAAGGTCGCCGCCGACAAGCGTGCCCGGCGTCGCCGACTGGTAACGCGAGGCGAAGGCGATACCGCCGAGTTCGGCCGGAAGCGGACGCAAGATCGCTCGCTGGACCTTGTCGGCGATGGCGATCAGCCAGCTTTCCCTGCGGGCGCGAATGACCGCGACAACCACCGCCAGCACGCACGCCATGAACACGATGATCAAACGCTCACGCTGAATAGTCGAACTGAACGTGCCGGTAATCGCGCCGACAATTGCACATAGCGAAAAAGCGTATACAGAAACCGCACCAGTGGCCCAGCCGCCCAGCCGGGCACTGGCCAGCAGCGGCCCGATCGCCAAAAATGCGGCCAGGTTGTACTTGCCGCCCACGATCGCCCCGGCCACCGCGAACGCCGCATCGATCACTATTACCCAGCTGAGCCAGACCGCAGGGCGGCTTGACGCACGCTCCCACGCTCGTCGCAGTAGCACGCTCATGCGTCCCCATTCCCAGCTACTCCGCGCAAAGGACCACGCTACCGTAGCAACTGCCGTTATGGGCGAAATACCCCCAACTTCGGTGATCGGAGGCCATCCACAGCCATTTCGGCAACGTTCGTAACACCAGTAACTTGCGGGCTGAAGCAACGCTGCGGTTATTAATAGCTGAATTCTCGCTCATCAGCTACGTAACCCCGATAACACCGCAAAGCGCGCGGACCGCCGAGCCGTCTATGGCCCGTATCTGCAGTCTCAACCCTGCACGGTTCTGTCCACCAGCGGGCTGAACGTTAATCTCGACATTGGCCTGAGCATCACTGGTGACCCGGTCTCAGGCCTGCTGGGCACCGTACTGGTCGCCAGCACCGTACTGGTTGCCAGCACCGTGCGGGCGGCCGCCGAGTTCAGCCACGGCCGCCGCGGCGATCCGCACCGCGAACCCGGCGGCGGTGACCGGGTCGTTTCCAGCCAGCCAGCTGCTCAGGAATGCCGCGCAGAACGCGTCGCCGGCACCGGTCGTGTCCTGGACTTCCGCCCGGGCGGCCGCCACCCGGATCGGAGCCTCGCCTGGCCGCGCTATTACGCACCCGCCGGCGCCGAGCTTCATCGCGACCAGGCCATAGTGCTCGCTCAGCCGCAGCGCCATCTGCACCGGATCAGCGGCACCGGTAAGCCCTGCACCGGTAAGTACGGCGGCCTCGTCGAGGTTCGGGAAGCAGGCCGCGGCCCCTGCGGTCCAGCCGGTGAACTCCCCCTCCCCTAGCCCGGCCAGGAACGCCGCCGAGCCAGGGTCCACGGTGACCGGCAGCCCGCGGGCCCGGGCGTCAGCCATCAGCGAGAAAGCGACCTCACGCAACGCGGGCTGGAAGAAGGTGTATCCGGTCAGGTGCAGCACGATCGCGTCGTCGAGCAGATCCGCCGGCAGATCGGATCGGCGCAGCCGCAGGTTGGCGCCCCGGTCGGTGAACATGGTCCGCTCACCATCTGGTGCGACCATGACGACGATTGAGCCGGTGTCTACCTCCGGATCGGCGACCAGCAGCGTCCGAACGCCGAACCGCTCCAGCTCAGCACGGTGATAAGCGACATCACGCGTACCGCAGCGGCCGGCGAACGTGACGGCCGTGCCCAGCCAGCCGAGCCACGCGGCCGCGGTGGCGGCCGAGCCGCCGGGCCTGTTCACTATGCGCGAGGCCGTGTCGCTGCCCCGGGCCACCTCGCCCGCCGGTTTGACCAGGATGTCGTTGATCACGTCGCCGCAAACGACGATGCGCCGCCTATCCGGCACCGTACGATCCGGCACCCTGCTATCCGGCACCCTGCTATCCGGCCACGGCGCGGGCGATCTGCCCAGCGAGCGCGATGTTGCCGCTGGCCAGCCTCAGGTTCACGGCAAGGCTCGCACCACCTGTCGCCCGCACGATGTGGTCGAGCAAGAACGGGCTGACTGCCTTGCCGTGGATGCCGCCAGCTGCGGCCGCTGCCAGGGCCTGTGTCAGGGCACGGTCCAGCACGGCCGGATCGAGTTGCTCATCTTGCGGCAGCGGGTTGGCGACCAGCAGCGCGGACTGCTCGCCAAGCGCCGCCCTGGCCGCCATGATGGCGGCGATCTCCGCCGCGCTGTCCACCCGCCAGTCCAGCTCGCAGCCGGAATCGGATAGCCAGAACGCCGGGAACCGATTGGTCCGGTAACCGATGACGGCGACGCCGAGCGTTTCCAGGCGCTCCAGCGTGGCCGGAATGTCCAGGATCGTCTTGACCCCGGCCGACACCACGGTGATCGGTGTCCTGGACAACGCGGTCAGGTCGGCCGACTCGTCGAACGTCTGTGCCGCGCCTCGGTGTACACCGCCCAAGCCCCCGGTGGCGAATACCCGCAGCCCGGCCTTGGCGGCGAGCACCGAGGTAGCGGCGACCGTGGTGCCGCCGGTCACCCCGGTGGCCATCGCGATGGCGATGTCACGGCTGCTGATTTTGACCGCCGACTCATCGCTGGCGATCCGCTCCAGCTCGGTCCCGGTCAGGCCCACCTTCGGCACCCCGTCGATAAGCGCGATCGTCGCTGGCGTGACCCCGTTATCGGTCAGCAGCCGCTCGAATCCGCGCGCGGCATCGAGGTTGCCCGGCCGGGGCAGGCCGTGCGAGATGATCGTCGACTCCAGCGCCACCACCGGCGTGTTGTCATGCAACGCCTGCTGGACCTGCTCAGATACCTCTACACCCTGGTATGACATAGTGAGATTGATTGTCTCACCGCGCTCACCAGCCACAACACATCAGCCGCACTGAGGCACCGCGGACCGGCTACACCACCGCACGGCGCTTTCCCACCGCACGGCGCGTTCTTACACCGGCACCGCGTCTTCGATCTCGGGCTGGGCCAGGGCCTCGGCCAGCCCGATGACGACCACCGGGCAGGCGGCCGCGCGCAGGCAGGCGCGGATCACCGGCCCAGCGCCGCGGTGGTGCTCGGGGCCATGGAAGGTACGACCGAGCACGAGCATGTCGGCGCCTTGCGCGACGTCGAGCAGTACCCGCGCGGCTAGGCCTTCCGCGACCTCCGCGCGGACAATGACGCCCGGAAAACGGCTCACCGCCTGACTGACCGAGGTCCTGAGCACATCCCGTGCCGAACCCCAGCTGCCTTGCACCTCGGCGGGCCGGGGAGCGGCATAGCTCGCTATCCGGTGGCAGCCCGCCTCGACCGCGAGCACCGCCAGCACGTCGGCGTCGCGCAGGCGTGCCTCCCGGCATGCCCACATCAGCGCCGTCACGGACTCGGCGGACCCGTCGACGCCAACGACAATGCGCCGCACGTCGGAAAAGTTAGTCACGACGAACTCCCTATTGTTCGTCACCGCTGACACGCCGAGCCCGCCCCGCCGCGGTCGCGCTGTCAGGGTTCCACATTTCGCCTTCGAGACGTTTCAGATCCTAGACCTGGCCAAGTCGGATGACGAGAGCAGGGAGCGTCTTTTGGCGGAACATCACACCACAATTACGGCGTAAGCATCGAACTCACGTTGAAGTGGGCAGTAACCATGCCGAACTGCTGCATCTCGTCCGCCACTCGCTGCACCCGAGCCGCGTCGATGTCAGGGGCGGTGTTCAGCGGGTAGCTCTCGATCGACATGATCGCGGCAAACTTCGGCTGCACCGTGTAAGGCTCTGGCAGATTTTCCATAGCCTGTTCGACATCGGCCCGGTCGGTGTCGGCGTACTCCTGGCCTTCCCGCAGTGCGTAGAGGAACGCCGAGAGCGTGTGCGGGTTAGCCTTCGCCCAATTCTTGGTCACCACGTACCAGGACACCGGGAAGTCAGCTGCCTCGCCCTGGTCCAGGTCCGCCAGCTCACGCAGCCCCAGTGTGGCCGAGTCAGTGCTGCCGAATGGCTCGGGCAGCCACGCCACATCGATCTGATGGTCAGCGAGCGCCGCCGCCATCGCCGGGAAGCCACCCGCCAGCGGCACGAAATGCACATCGGACGAGGTCATGCCATTCGCGTTGAGCAGTGCGCTGATCAGCAGCGTGCCTACGTTGTTCGGCGCGTTGACGCCGATCCGCTTGCCCTTCAGTGCGGCGACAGTGGTGATCGGCGAGTTCGGCAGCACGTAGAGGGCCTGGTTGCCCGGCTGCATGAGCGACCCCTCGGCGACGATTTCCAGATTCGACACACCACTGGCCTGGGCTTGAATAAAGGAGACCGCGTTGCCGGCCGTGACGTCATACTTCCCGGTGTTCTCACCCTGCATCGCGGTCACGCCGCTGCTGACCGGATCGATGCTGACGTTCAGCCCGACCGCCTTGAACAGGCCCAGATTCTTGGCGATGTAGAGCCCGGCGTCGTCGCCGACCGGCACCGAGGCGATGGTGAGGTTCGTCGTCTCCAGTGACGACAGCCGCACCGCCAACCCGCTGCCCGCACCGATGCCGCCCGCACCGATGCCGCCCGCACCACTGCTACCCGCACCACTAACGCCCGCAGCACTGCTGCATGCCGCGGCGAGAGCGACAACCAAGCCGGCTACGGCAATGCCCGGCACATACTTGACCGCGCTCCGCACGGCACCTCCTGGTCGTTACGACTCACGGCGCTGTCCGTTCCGGCGCGCTGCCCCGAACTTTCCTTGCCCCGCGCTACTTGCCCCGCACTAGAGGATAGGGAAGATCATTATCCGAAGTCGGTAAATTTCGGCATTTAGCGCCACATTCAGGCATCACGCCAGCTCAGACTCGGCAAACGCGCACGCCCCTAGTGTGACGCACGTTTCCTTGTCCACGCACACGATAATCAGTCCGGCACTAAGCAATAGGTGCCAACATTCATTCAACAACTACTATGCACCATATGTCACAAGAGCCTCACTGATCAACTCCTACCATCTGGACCGAGACAGAACTGCCGGACTGACCCTTGCGGACACGGATCTGCGCGGGGATGCGCTGGCGCAGTTCGCTGACATGACTGACAATGCCGACACAGCGACCGCCCTCGCGCAGCCCATCCAGCACGTTCATCACCTCTTCAAGGGTCTCCTCATCAAGGCTGCCAAAGCCCTCGTCGACGAACAGTGCCTCGATCCGCGTGCCGCCGGCCTCCTGCGTCACCACGTCGGCAAGGCCGAGCGCGAGCGCTAGGCTCGCCATGAAGGTCTCACCGCCGGATAGCGTGCTGGTGTCCCGGTCCACTCCGGTCCATGCGTCGCAGGCCAGCAGGCCCAGACCGGACCGCCCGCCTCCCCGCCGGTTATCGGTATGCATCAGCGAGTAGCGGCCGGCAGTCATCCGCAGCAGGCGCTGGCTCGCCGCGGTGGCCACCTCCTCCAGCCGGGCGGCCAGAACAAACGCGGACAGCGTCATCCGCAGCGTGTTCGCGCCCTGCCCATTGGCCAGGTCAGCAAGCCGGTGAATCTCAGCCGCACGCTCGCTCAGCGGGCCGAACTTCGCCAGCTCCAGGGTCAGCTCGGGCCGGAGCGCGGCGAGCTGCTCCGCCCGCCGCTGTGCTCTGGCCAGCTCGGCCACGGCGATCTTGTGCTGCTCGCCGGCGTCGCTGGCTGCCTGCGCTGTCCCGGTCACGTCTGCCGCGGGGTCGAGTGCCACATCGAACTCGGCGTCGGCGAGCTGCTCGGCAACTGCTGCCGACCCCGCATCGTGGTCCCGGATCGCGCCCTCGCTCACCGACCGCCAGCTCGCCTCGCGCTGTGCGGCGCGAGCCTGTTCCGTATCGTCGAAACCGGCGTCCGCGCTGGCCCGATCGGCCGCCAGCGTTGCCCCGTGCAGCGTGTCCGCCGCACGGGCGGTCGCGTCGGCTGCGTCCGCCGCGGCGGTCAGCGCGACGGCGGCCGCGCCCGCCGCCCGCAACGCCGATTCCAGGTCCGGTGCCCCGCCGAGCTGAACGCGCAGCCGCTGACGGCTTGCCTCGGCCCGGCGGCCAGCGTCAGCTGCCTTCTCCAGTTCGGCGCTGCGCTGCTGGGATAGCTCGGCTCGCCGGGTTTCGGTGTCCGCGATGTCCTGGCCGAGCCGGTCGAATGCCATCTGCAGATCGGTCAGCTCCGCCGCGGTCATGGCCAGAGAAGATGCTTGCTCATTCAGTTCGCGCGCCATCGATTCGAGCCGTTTCGCCGCATCGCGCAGGTCGGTGAGCTGCATGGCCGAGATGGCCGGGAACCCCGTCTCGGCAAGGCGCGCCATCAGCGCGGTGATCAGCGTCTGCGCGCTGGTGACCTTGCTGCCTACCGCTTCCGCTGCTTTGTCCGCCGATTCGGCGGCGGCGCCGGCTTGTTCCTCCTGCTCGCTGGTGACCCGCTCGCCACGCAGTTCACACAGATCCGGGTGATCGAGTGAACCGCACACCGGGCACGGAGCGCCGTCGACCAGGGTCGCGGCGAGTTCGGCGCGCATCCCGTCGATGCGCGCCTCACGCAGCCGGTTTGCCTCCTCGTGCAGGCCCACCGCCAGCTCTCGCGCCGTCAGGTGCGCCTGGCGCTGCAACTCCGCGTCGATGCGTGCGGACACCAGGTCCGCCGCGTCCGCCGCGGCGCGGCGGTGCCGATCCGCATCGGCGCGCGCTTGCGGCAGCGCGGCCGCGCCGGCCGCGGCAGCGGCCCTGGCCGTGGCCGCGCTCTCCCGCAGCGCCCGGTCGCGCTCGATCCCTAGCTCGCAGGCGGCAAGCCCAGCCGCCAGCTGCTCCGCCGCTGCCCGCGCCGTCTCGGCCAGCGCGTCCTCAGCCGCGGCCTGATCGGCCAGCGAACGCAGTGCCTCCAGCTGACCGACGCGCTGCCGCCGTTCCTGCCCGGCCTCCCGCAGCTGCCCGGCCACCAACAGCTGGCCGGCCTCCAACAGCTGGCCGGCCCCCAACAGCTGCCCGGCCGTTGCCGCACCCGCCACGGTCCGTGCCCGCAGTTCCGCTGCCTGGGCTCGGCTAAGCCCGGTTTGCGCGGCCTGGGCGGCGGCCAGCGCCGGTGCTACTTCCGCGGCGCGCTGAGCGGCACCGGTTTCGGCCCGCAGCCCGCTGATACCCGCCTCGGCATCAGCCAGCTGCGCGCGCCTGCCCAGCGCGGCAGCACGGCGCCGCTGCCGGTCAGCGAGCCGCTCGGCGTCGCGCGCGCAGGTCAGTGCCGCATCCAGCTGCTCCTGCGCGAGCTCCGCCTGGCCGGCCGCGGCCGCCGCGTCCGCATCTGCGCCGGCGGTCAGCTCATCAGCCCACCCGGCGTACCCGGCCGGCCCAGCCGCGGCCGGCCCAGCCGCGCCGGGCCCAGCCGCGTCGGGCCCAGCCTGGTCCGGCAGCGGCAGGCCGGCTGCCTCAGCGATCCTGGCCGCCAGCTGCCCCAGCCGCGCCGAGGCGTCGTCGACCTCGTGCCTCACCTGCCGCCGCTGTTCGGCCAGCCACCGCTCCACCGCGCGGAACCGGTCGGTGCCGAAGAGCCGTTGCAGCAGCTCGCCCCGTTTCTCGGCGTTGGCGTGCAGGAATTGCGCGAACTGGCCCTGCGGTAGCAGCACGACCTGGAAGAACTGCTCGGCGGACATGCCCATCAGGTCGGCGATCTCGGCGTCCGCCTCGCCCACCCGGGTGGACAGCACCGACCACTCGCCGTCGTTAAGCAACTCCGCCAGCATCACCCGGGCCTGTTCGGTGGTGAATCCGTCGCCGCGCCGCTTGGGCCGGGCCTGTTCTGGCCGGCGGGTAATGCGGATGCGCCGGCCGCCGATCGTGGCCTCAAGCTCGACCTCAGTCGGCGTGCCGACCTCGGCGTGGTCCGATCGCAGCCGCTTCGCGTCGCCGCGGACACCGGGAACGCGGCCGTAAAGCGCGAACCCGATCGCGTCCAGCAGCGTTGTCTTGCCGGCTCCGGTCTCCCCATGCAGCAGGAACAGTCCAGCCGCCGCCAGATCGTCGAAGCTCACCATGACGGTGGTGCCGAACGCACCGAACGCCGTCACCCGCAACGTGTGCGGTCGCATCAGCAGTCCTGCTCAGGACCGGGCACGGCGGTGAAGGCATCCTGAAGCAGTGCCAGCTCACCGCCGGTGGCCGGGGTGTTGCGCACGTGCTGGACGAACTCGGCAGCGATGGACAGGTCGTCGCGGCCCGCCACCAGGGACCGGTAGTCGCGCGTATCGGGTACGCCGCCTGACGGCGCGTACGACAGCACAAGGACGTGCGGGAAGCGGACGCGCAACGCGTCCATTGCGCCCTCCGGCCGGGCCGGGTCGGTAAGCGTGACCGAGACGAAATCGTGCTCGAAGTCGGTGTACTTCGGCGAGCTGAGCAGTTCCTGCAAGGTATCGCTGAGCACGTTGAGGCGTTTGTAGACGGGCGCGGGCACTAGCTCTGCCCGCGCCGCCCCGGCGCCGTCGATCTCTACCAGCCAGCTGCCCTTGCGGTGTGAGGCCTCGGAAAAGGAGTACGGCAGCGGTGAGCCGCTGTACCTGATGTGCTCGGCGAGCGTCTGGCGGCCATGCAGGTGCCCCAGTGCCACATAGCTGAACCCGTCGAATACCGAGGACGGGACCTGTCCCGCGCCGCCCAGCGAGATGTCCCGCTCAGATTCGCAGACTGCTCCCCCGGTTACCCAGCTGTGCGAGACCACCACCCGGCGCCCGCCCGCCGGGATCCGGGCCACGGCTGCCCCGAGCACAGCGGCGTGCCCGCCGGCCCCGAACTCGGCCCGCACAGCGGCAGGTTCCAGGTACGGGATACCGTGCACGGCCACTGCACCGTGCCGGTCGGTCAGCAGCACCGGCTCCGGGATCTGATCGGCGCGCGTGCGCAGATGCACGCCCGCCACGTCGAACAGCGAGCTGCCGAAGCCGAGCCGGCGCGCGGAGTCGTGGTTGCCGCTGATCAGCACCACGCGGGCACCGGCGGAGCGCAGTCGCGCCAGCGCATCCTCGCACATACGTACGGCGTCCACCGGAGGTACGGCACGGTCGTATACGTCGCCGGCCACCAGCACCGCGTCCACCCGCTCGGCGCGCGCGGTCTCCACCAGGTGGTCCAGGAACCTTTCCTGCGCCGCCCGCAGATCGGCACGGTGCAATGACCGCCCCAGATGCCAGTCGGAAGTATGCAGCAGCCGCATGGTCCCGCACCATAGCGGAGGCCACTGACATTTCTCAGCAGCTTGCCGCCGGGTATAGGGGGCATTGCCGCACGCTGACCCGGCATTGCGTACCCTTCCTGGCATGAGTCGCCGGAGACGTACAGCAGCCTGCTTCGTTATCTGCGTAACGATGCCGTTGCTTGCCGTAGCCTGTACGCATGTTCAGCCAGGCCCGCAGGTCAACGCGTCGGCGTTCCTGAGTGACTGGACAGCCAGGAACTGGCAGGGGATGCGCCAGCTGGCTGACACCCCGCCGCCTGACTTCACGGCGGTGAACCAGGCCGCCATCACCGACCTGGGCATAACAAAGGCCAGTTTCACCACCGGCACGATGGTGACCAAGGACAACACCGCCAGCGAGCCTGTCACCGAGCACCTGACGCTGGCGGGCGCGGGCCCGCTCACCATCAAGACCTCGCTGCACCTGACCCAGAACCAGCAGGGCACCTGGCTGGTCGACTGGTCGCCTTCGGTGATCGACCCCCGGCTTCAGGCCGGCGACCAGTTCAGCGTGCAGACGGTCTGGGATCAGCGAGCGCAGATCCTCGGCGCCACCGGCACGCCGCTGGCCTCGCGCGGGCAGGCGGTGACCATCGGGGTCGAGGGCCAGCGGATCAAGAACACGCAGACCGTCACCGCCGCGCTCGAGGCCGCTGGGGCCACGTCAAGCCAGGTGCAGGCGGCACTTGCCGACGCCAAAACCAATCCGAGCTTCTTCGAGCCGGTGTTCACCGTGTCACAGGCCAGGTACCAGCAGCTCGAGCCGACCATCTACCCGATCCCCGGCACGGTCTTCCAGACCAGCGGTTCGTGGCAGGCCATCACGCCTGGCCTGGCCGACGGGCTGGTCGGCCAGATGGGCCCGGTGACCGCGCAGGAGCTCAAGACGCTCGGCCCGGACTACGACGAGCACAGCGTGGTGGGGCAGAGCGGCATCGAGTGGTCGCAGGAACGCCAGCTGGCCGGCTCTCCCGGTTACACGGTTACCGTGACCAACCCGGCCGGCGCGACGGTGGCCACCATTGACACCACCGCCCCGGTCGCTGGCAAGAACGTGCAGACCACCATCGTCCCCGCCGACCAGGAGGCCGCCGAGTCGGCACTGTCGGGCGAGAAGCAGATAGCGGCGCTGGTCGCGGTCAATGCCAGCAACGGTGACCTGCTCGCGGCCGACTCGGTCAACATCGGCGACTACAACATCGCGGTCGATGGCGGCTACGCGCCCGGCTCGACCTTCAAGATCCTGGACTCGACCGCGCTGATCGAGCACGGCCTGTCCCCCTCCTCGGCCGCCAGCTGCCCGACCACCATCACCGAAGACGGCGAGCTATTCCATAACGCCGAGGGCGACGGCCCGGTCAGCACCATGCTGGAGGCCTTCTCCGAGTCGTGCAACACCGCATTCATCGGGCTGACCTCACAAGATCTGCAGCCCGCTGACTTCACCAAGGTCGCCGCGCAGTACAACATCGGCAAGACGGTGAACCTGGGCGTGCCGGAGAACCCCGGCTCGGTGCCGCTGCCGCAAGACCTGGCCGATCAGGCCGCTACCTCCATCGGGCAGGCCGCGGTGGCCGTCAACCCGCTCGACATGGCGATGGTCGCGGCCGCGCTCGACACCGGCACCGTGCACGAGCCGACCCTGGTCACCGGTGGCGCGGCGGCACCGA
>Ga0224568_1000124_pt1 | contig 13586 bp, 10 predicted proteins | sample CLU5metagenome_FD_182727 | JGI IMG/M metagenome (GOLD analysis project Ga0224568, IMG submission 182727) | Spruce litter microbial communities from Bohemian Forest, Czech Republic - CLU5 | ecosystem: Environmental > Terrestrial > Plant litter > Unclassified | place: Czech Republic: South... | reverse complement strand
GGAGGCGCGGCTGGCCGAGGACGCCCCGCCCGTCGAGTCCGGCCGCACGAAGACCGCTACCCGGTGGAAGGCTGAGCTGGCCGCCCTGCCCCGGGCTGAGCGGGACCAGTTGCTGGCCGACCTGGTGCTGGCCGAGACGGCGCTGGTCCTGGGGCATGCTTCCGCTGGCGAGATCGACCCCGCACGGACATTCCGCGAGCTTGGATTCGATTCGCTGAGCGCCGTCGAGCTACGCAACCGGCTAACGGCGGCCACCGGCCAGCGGCTGCCCGCCACGATGGTTTTCGACTACCCAGCCCCGCTGGCTCTGGCGGAGTTCTTGCGGACGCAGGTCATGAGCGGACAACCAGAGCGGCAGCCGGTCGCGGCGGAGCTGGACCGGCTGGAAGCCATTGTCTGCGCAGCGGACCGAGATGACGAAGAGAAAGCGCAAATCAGCGCGCGCCTCAAAGAAATCGCTCGCAAGCTTCACCTTGACGCCGCCGAGGATATTGAAATTTCCGGCGCGCTCGATCTGGCCACGGATGATCAGATGTTCGACCTGGTTGAAAAAGAGCTGACTAGTTCAGAATTCGATTAACGACAAGCACGGGAGACCGGAACATGAGCGAAGGTTATATTCCTGTCCCTGGTGGCAGCATCTGGTATTACGACGTAGGCGAAGGCGCGGGCACACCACTTCTGTGCCTGCACGGCGGTCCCGGTTCTACGCACCATTACCTGGAACCTCTCGAGGCACTGGCGGACCGTCGCCGGGTCATCTTCTACGACCAGCTTGGCAGCGGCGAGTCCGACCGTCCCGACAATCCGGGGCTGTGGGTTATCGACCGGTTCGTAGAGGAACTGGCCCAGGTGCGCTCTGCTCTCGGGCTGGACCGCGTGCACCTGTTCGGCAGTTCCTGGGGCGGCATCCTCGCTCAGCAGTACGCGCTGGACCGCAAGGCTGAGCTGGAGAGCCTGATTTTGTGCGGGAGTCCAGCGAGCATGCCGAGGTGGATCGCCGATTGCGAGGAACTGCTGCGGCACCAGCCCGTCGAGGTGGTCAAGGTCATTCGTGATCATGAGGCAAGCGGCTTCACCGCGTGTCCTGAATATCAGGCCGCCATCTTGGCTTTCTATCGCGAGCATTTCTGCCGCATGGACCCGTGGCCGACCTGCCTGGAGCGGACTTTCGCCGATTTCGGGCACGAGGTGTACGGGACGATGAACGGTCCAAGCGAGTTTTCCGTGACCGGCAGCCTGCGGACATGGGACGTGATGGACCGGCTGAACGAGATCACGACGCCGACGCTGCTGATAGCTGGCCGCCATGATGAATGCCGGCCGGAACATCTGGCCGAGATGCACCGCCGCCTGCCGCGTTCGCAGGTGGCCATCATCGAGGACGCGTCCCACCTGTGTTTCGCCGAGCAGCCTGCCGAATTCATCGCCCTGGTCAACGCCTTCCTTGACCAGAGCGATGGCGACGCCTCGTCCCGATCAGCTGATTAGCTGGCCAAGAGCGCGCCTGGCGATGTCGCTGACCCGGCCGAGAGTCGGCTCGCGGATGATCTGGCCGAGCTCGGTCATGAACTCGGCCCGCATGTCGCCGGCCACGGTCCGAGATACCTCATCGATCATCGACAGCATCAGGATCGAATTGCCGCCGAGCTCCCTGAAATCGGTCTGCTCGTCGATCAGCCGGGCATCCAGCTGCAGCGTCCGTGCCCAGATCCGGGCCACCGCGTCCGCGATTTCGTCACGGCCGCTGGCCGGCTCGCCGGGTACTGGACCGCACGCGGCGGGGCTGAACGGATCGGGCAGCTGACTGGCATCGGTCTTGCCGTTGGCGTTCCTCGGGATCTCCGGCACGGAGATGATGGTGGCCGGCACCATGTACCTGGGCAGGCGCTCGGCCAGGAAGCCCGGCAGCGGGGCGGTGCTCTGCGCGGTGACCACATAGGCACAAAGTTCCTGGTCCTGGCGGCCGGGGCGGCTGCGGGCCAGCACGACGGCCTGCTGGACGTGCGGATGGTCCTCAAGCACCTGCGCGATCTCGGCCGGCTCGACCCGGTGGCCGGACACCTTGACCTGGTCATCGGTCCGGCTGACGAAGCTCAGCTCGCCGCTGGGCAGCTGCCGCGCGATGTCACCCGTGCGGTACACGCGGGTGCCGTCGGCCAAGTGAACGAACCGCTGCCTGGTCAGATCCGGCCGGTTGAGGAAGCCCCTGGCCACCTGGACGCCACCTACGTACGCCTCGCCGGGCTCGCCTGCCGGCACGAACCGGCCACGGGAGTCGAGCAAGTGGACGGTGTTGTTATCCATCGGGCGGCCGAACGGAACGCCAGCGTCGGTGTCGGACTCGGGGTCGAACTCATGCGAAGTGTTCACGATGGTGGTCTCGGTCGGCCCCCACTGGCACAGGATGCGGCAGCCAGGGCCGAAGATCTCGCTGGCCCGCAGCGCCGTGCCGCGGCGGAGCAGCTCGCCCGCGGTCATGATCACGCGCATATCCGAATGGCGGATGCCGGCCAGGTTGATCAAGTCCAGATGGGACGGGGTGATGGCCAGCGTGTTGGCACCGCCGGACTCGATTACCTCGCGCAACGTTGCCGCGTTGACGTCACGCACCGGCAGCACCGTGCCGCCGTTGAGCAGCGGCAGGTAGATGGCACAGCCGGCCATGTCGAAGGAGATCGAGGCGATCAGCGGCATCCGGGTGGTGGCGTCAATGCCCGCCTCCCTGGTCACCCAGTGCACGTAATTGACCAGGCTGCGGTGTTCGATCTCAACGCCCTTGGGCTCGCCGGTCGACCCGGACGTGTAGATGACGCAGGCCAGGTCCGCTGGCTGGACATCCGCGTCGTGCCAGCCGGAGGGCGCGATGTCCGGCAGGTCGTCCAGGCTGAGGCCGGCACAGCCAGGCGGCAGCAGGTCCCGGTCCGCGCTGGCGGGCTCGAGCAGGCAGACGGGTGCGCCGGCGGCGGTGAGGATCTGGGTGATACGAGCATCGGGATAGCCGGCGTCGATGGGGAGGTAGGCCGCGCCCGCGCGCAGAATGCCCCATACGGCGGCGATCGTCGCGGCCGCCCGGCCGGCCACCAGGCCAACCCGGTCGTCGCGGCCGATGCCCAGCTCAGCTAGCGCGGCGGCAATAGCGGCCGAACGCTGGTCCAGTTCGGCGTAGGTGACAGCACCGTCGGCCCCGGCGATAGCGACCGCATCCGGAGTGCGGACTGCCTGTTCGGTGAACAGCCTGCTCAGTGTCTTGTCTGGAACCGGGCGCCTGGTGTGGTTACCGTCCCAGATCCGGCAGGCTCGTGGCGACAGCATTTCCTCGATCTGGTCCAGCATCGCCTCCATCCGGTCAGCTACCCTCGGGCCGTCCCGCCAGGCGAGCGTGATCTCGGTACGGCCGCGACTTTCCATGATGTCGATTTCCGGGATGAAGCCGACCGCGCCCAGGCAGTAGACCGAGGTCGCCTCGAACCCGTCGGCAGACAGATCCGCGAGATCGACCGCGCCGAGATGGGAGACACCTATCTGGGTCTGCTCGATCTTTAGCACCCTGATGAAATCCGTGTCCAGTCTGGCCTGGTTTTCCCACCAGTGCTGTGTGTACTTGACCAGGGTCATTGGCATGGTCAGCAGCACCGTATCCATGACGGCCCCAAGGAACCTGAGTTCGCGCAGCTTGATCAGCATCTGCGCGTCCACATCGGTCCAGTCGTCTTCGGCCGAGATGTCGAACTTGATCATCCCGGTGAGCCCGCCGGTGTTTTGCACCCCGGGCAGGAACTGCCTCAGGTCAACAGGTATCGCGACCCGCCCAGCCCCGCCCGTTACCTGACCGTCCTGGTACGCGGTGACCAGCCGGGCGATCTTCGCGGTCACCCCCAGGTGGATACCGTCGACGGTACGGCGGTGCCACACGGACCGGCGCGGGCCTTTCGGCAGCGGGCCGAGCACCGGGCGCCATGTCGGCGGCGGCGGCTCGGGGCTGGGTGAGGTGAAATCAAGTCCGATATCGGTCGCGATTTTCACCCTGACGTCCTCATAAGCCAGCGTGGACAGCGCTTGCGCCACAGCTTCACCGCGCAGCGCGCGGAAGACCTGCTGCTGCCAGAACATCACGCCGCGACCGTCCATCGGATGCGAGCGGAACACCACGGTGGTCTGCGCGCCCGGTACGAGCAGCACCTCGGCGACGGGTTCCCCCTCGCTTGTGAGCTGCCGGCGCAGGTGCGGCGAGACCAGCCGGGAGTGACTGAACCCGGCCGCGTCCACGACGCGAACAGGCGGTGCTTGCCCGCTGTCCACCCACTGCTTTCCCCGGCGCACCAGTCGTGCGCCCGGGCACGCTCGCGATGCCACGTCCACGGCCTTAACTAGCGCGGCCGGGTCGATGACCCCGTCGCCCTCAACGCAGACCTGCACTTCCTTAACGAGCCCGTCCGGGGCGCCCAGCCCCCACCAGTCGTTGGCCGAAACGGGCCGGCCGTAGGCCTGTTCAGCTGGTTTTGCCAACGGAGCAAGGTCATTCACGATGATTCCCCTTTTCCCAAAGAAACCCCCCAGGGAAAAGTTTCTCGCCCTAGGATTCGCAGTAAAAGATTGCGCCGCTTTGCTCGCGTACGCTGTTATGCCTGGAGAACCAGCGTCCTCGGGTATCAGCTGTGGATTACATGCAGCTCGATTTCCTCAGCTGCCCGAGTCGCGCCACCTGCTTTCTGGACATGTTCGCGCATTAGCGTCAGCGCGCGCGCCGTTGCGCTATCGGCGGCGAGAGCGAGCACGGTAGCCTTCAATTCACCGGCGCTTATGCCAGGCTCGCCGGTGCGGCCGAGGTCGAGCTCGGCGAGCCGGTCCGCGGCAATATGATGCTCGGGCAGCTGCGGGAACGTCACCATGGGCACGCCCATCGAGAGGGCTTCCAGTATGCCGCCCATGGCGCCCGTCGAGACGAACCCTTTGGCGTTTTCCAGCACCGCGAGCCGCGGTACCTGCCTGTGTGCCTCGAAATTGGACGGCAGCGGTCCGAACTCGGCCGGGTCTAGCTGCGGCCCGGTGGCCAGTACCACATGCCAGTCGAGCCCGGCGAACGCCGTCACGCAGGTGTCGAGAAAGCCGCGCTGGCTGTCATGGCCCAAATCGCCGAGGGAGACCAGCAGGACCGGATCGTCATCAGGGGGCTGCCATTGATCCTGGACTGCAGGGCCGGTCAGATACGGCCCGGTAAAGACCCACTGGTCGGGAAACGTGTCGCCCGCGATCTGAAATTCTCGCGGCACAGCGACTAGGTTCAGCTCTTCCCAAGGCGCAAGCAGCGTGCTGTACACGGGGAGATCAGGTGCGTGCGCGGAGATGATGCTGCCCATGCGGTTAAGGAAATCACCCAAGGCCGGCATGTAGTTTTTCCCGGTTGGCCGGTTAGTGATATCGCGGTCCAGGGAGTACTGCGGGCCAGTGGCGAAATTAGCAGACAGCGCAACGGCGGGAACTTGCCATAGCTGTGCGAGCAGGCGCCCGGCGAGCTGGGCGGTGGTGTCATATAGAATGACGTTCGGGCGGATATCTGTAAATTTTTTGATGGCGGCGTCGACGATTGCCGAACCTTCGTCCATACGCCAAAGCCGGATGGACCCCGCGGAGCTGTCTGTAATTGCTGGCGGCGGGGTAGAGGCATAGCGTGCAACGGACAGGCCGTCCCCTTTGAATACGTCGGCGAACTGATCTGTGGTGGTAAAGCAGACTTGGTGCCCGCGCCTGGCTAGCTCGGCGGCCAGCCCTGCCCACGGCACGACATGCTCAGCCTGCGCCACGCTCAGCATGAGAATCCGGCATCGCATGGGGTTCGCCTTCCTGCATTGCAGTCGAGTTCTCCGCAAAGGGTAATTCAGCGGTGCGGGCAAAGCCAGCAGCCCGTTCAACTGCAGAAACCGCCCTGCCGAGCGTGTGCTGGTGTCAATGCCGAGCCGTGGTGACGTGCTGTCGCAGTAGTCCTACCAGCATGTGATTGAATGTCAGCATGAAGTCTTCGAAATGAAAATTATTGTCATTGGCGCCGGTCTGGCCGGGGAAAGCGGATGTGCCAGGAACGATAAGGCAGATGTCGGCGAGCTCACGGCACTGGCCGCCGCTCCCTTTGGTCATGGCGAAAGTCCGGGCGCCGGACGCCGTCGCGAGCTTAAGCGCGGCCACTACGTTAGCGGAATTCCCGCTGCCACTGTAGGCCATCACAAAATCGCGCTCGGTAAGCCGGCCTCTCAGTCCGGCCGCGAACATCTGCTCGGCGCCAAGGTCATTTACAATTCCGGTCAGCTCCGCTGGTGATCCGGCCAGATTGACAAACGTGCAGCGCCGGACGGTGTCCGGCACGGGGCACGCCTTGGTCTCGTCGACGAACGGGTGATGCCGGAAATCGACATAACAGTGGTCGAGCGTCCCGCTGTTACCCCCGTTAGCCATCCCGTAGACAGTGCCGCCGAGGTCATAGGTACGGAACAGCTGCCCCGCCGCCGCCGTGACCACATCCACCGGGAAGGTCGCGCAGATCTGGCTTTTCTCGGCCAGATACAGGCAGACCAGGTCGCGCGGGCTGGGGCCCGGCCCGGTCACGCCGGCCTCCGCACGTGCTCCGCGGAGATCCGCCCGTGACCGCGGTCGGTGTCGTCCGCCCAGCGGATGACATCATCAAGCTCGGGCGTCGATACCTCGATCGAGGTGTAGTCAGTCTCGGCTATGACCCGGTGCAAGATGCCGGGGGCAGATGTCCAGCCGGTGCGCGGCCCGTGCACCGTCCGCGGGATGGCCGCCACATCTATCGCGGCCGGCCGGGCGGGCGCGAGCGCGCCGTTGAGCACCGTCACCTTGCCGTCGACGACATAGTTGGTCTCAGCCTTGACCTGATGGGACTGCAGTGATGAGCGGCTGCCCGCGCTCATGTGGATCTGCTTGACGGCATAGGGCACGCGATCGCCGTTCTGCGTGTACCAGATCTCATGTCCCCACGGCTTGTCGACGGTATAACCGCTGAGCGGGGACAGCCGGTCGGCGAAGCAGCCCGCGGCGCTGACGTTGTCCAGGCCGGCTTCGAGCACGACCGCTGGTTCCGGGCCGGTACTGGTTATCCCGAATGCGGTGCCCCAGGCATGCCAGCCGGTGAGATGCGGGTACGCGGTGACCTCGGCCGTGTCCTTATCGAGGCGGCGCACTTCTACCCGGCCGCGGATCACCACGAAGGAACGCAGGTCATCAGCGCCCACCGTGATCATGACGGGGTCCCCCGACGGGGACAGGTCATGTTCGAGGAAGACATACCGGCGCGGGCTCATCTCGACCAGATCTTTGGTAACCGCTGTCCCGTGATAGCCGATCATGGATTGTCTCTCCCATCATCGCGAGCACATGCCGTCTCGCGATCAAGCAACGGATTCGCGCGGTCGCGCGATGGCCGCGAAGCGCCGGACAAGACCGGCTCGGTCAAGTCGATAGCGCTGGTACAGGTCATCCGGATCTCCTGACTGACCGAAGTCGGTGACCGCGACGCTGTCGAAAGAGGCCACGGCCGGGCAGCCGACCAGGATGCGGGCCAGCTCATCGGTGAGACCGCCCTTCACGAAATGGTCTTCCACTACCAGCACGTCGCCGCTGCTGCGGGCCACGGCGGCCAGCACGTCAGCTGGCGCCACCGGCAGCGAAGAGAGGTTTATGACCGATGGCCTCGCCGCCGCCGGCAGCAGGTCCACCGCGTCAAGCACCACCGGGACCATGCCGCCCATGGTGCAGATGACCGGTCCGCTACCGGACAGGATGACATCGGCCCGGCCGAAGGTGAACTGGTAATCCTCGGCGTGCACTTCGCGCGTGGGCTGCCGGCACAGCCGCAGATAGGCCGGCGCGGAGCTGGCCGTCAGGTAGCCCAGCATGGCGCGGGTTTCCCTGCCGTCAGCGGGCTGCATGATCTGCACATTGTGCAGTGACCGCATCACGGCCAGATCGCGCAGGCCCATCTGGGTCGGGCCGTCCTTGCCGATGGCGAGGCCGGCATGCGTGCCGACCATGACCACTCCCGCATTATTCAGCGCGACGGACTGGAAGATCTCAAGGAACTTACCGGTGAGGAAATGCGCGAAGCTCGCGACAAAAGGCCGGAACCCTTCCTGCGCAAGTCCGGCGGCTATGCTGATCGCGTTGGCCTCCGCGATGCCGCACTCAACAAAGCGATCAGGGAACATGCGCTTGAACTGCTCTGTCCTGGTCGCCGAGGCCAGATCACAATTGACCACTACGACCCTGTCGTCGGTTTCCGCGGCGGTGATCAGTGCCTCGCCGAACCAGTCCCTCGTCGCCTTCATAGCCTGGCCCCCAGAAGTTCGGTGAACTGCTGAACCTCCTCCGGGCTAAGACTCCCGCTGTGCTCACCCCGGCACGCGACGGTGCCGGCGTCGATGTGTCCCTTGCGGGTGATGGCAATGATCGCGGACGGGCGGGCGGTCTCCGCGCGTGCCATGTGCACCGCCTCGCGCAGTTCCTCATGGCAATGACCATTGACGGTCTGCACGTGCCAGCCGAACGCGGCTAGTTTAGGGGCGATCGGGCCGATGTCAAGCACCTCGCTGACCGGTCCGTCGCTCTGGCTCTGATTGCAGTCTATGAACGCGACGAGATTTCCTATGCCGCGGGCGCCGGCGAACATCACGGCCTCCCAGATCTGCCCTTCCTGGCACTCGCCATCCCCGATAAGGCAGTAGACGTAGGATTGCTGATTTTTCATCGTCTTCGCGTGGGCGCGGCCGATCGCCACCGACAGTCCCTGGCCCAGGCCTCCTGTGCTGACATCGACCAGGCTATTGCGGACACGGTCGGGATGGCCCTGCAACGGGCTGTCGATCTTCCTTAGTGACCCCAGATACTCTGTGGACAGCTCGCCGGACACCATCAGGACCGCATACCAGGCAGGCGCGGCGTGTCCTTTAGAAAGAACGAAGACATCGCTGTCAGAACGATCCTGCTGAGCCGTCCAGTTCATTTCACCGAACTTAAGGGTACTCATGATGTCGACACAGGAAAGGGACGATCCGATGTGCCCAGAACCTGCTCGGTGTATCATTTCGAGCAGCAGCTGACGGGCCTTAACGGACTTTTCAAAAGAGCTTGAAGAAAGCTCCGCTTGTATGTCCCCTGATGTATCTTCAGCAACGTTGGTATGCATGATACTCCTCGGCTCTACAACGGATGTTAGCCGCGCGAAAACGTGCTTGCTATAACGAGCTATGATCGGCGCCGACGGCCAGTGTTCAACTGCGGACTGACATCACTTGAGCACGCTGTCCTAATCGCTGGCGAGCTAACCGCAGGCAGGTCGCGCCTCGTCATCCGCCGGCGTAGGCTGAGCCTGGAATTCCTGCCCGGAAACGCTCAGCAGCTTTAGCATAGATGAGTGCAGTTCGGATCCGTGAAATGGGGCGAGATGAGATCCGGGCCAGCGCCGAATACGTCTCCTTCAGTGCCGCATTTCCCGCCTGCCCCGGTGCCCGATCCCGTGGCCGCGGAACTCGGCATCGTGGAGGCCGTCCTTGATCCCAGCGGCGGCAGTTCGGCCAGCGTCTGGCGAGTCCGTACCGACCGGGGCCTGCGCCTGGTCGTCAAAGCGCTTACCGAGCGTGATGGCCTGGTGGACGGGCACGATCTCGGCACGTTCGCGCTTAAGCCGCGTCAGATCGCCGCCGTGCACCGGGCCCGGCCCGGGCTTTCTGCCTACTACGTCGCCTTGGCCGGGCACTGGCAGGGCCCGGGCTGGGCCGCTTACGCAATGCCGCACTATGCCGGGCTGCCGCTCACGGGGCTGCTGGACGGCGAGCATGCCGCAATCGAGGATTTCCTGCGCGACGTCAGCGCGGTGCTGCGGGTGGTTACCGAGAACGGCTACGCGCAGCGATCCTGGACCGCGGCGCCCGGCCATTTCGGCAGCACGCATCTGGACCGGGTGCGGCGCAGGCTGCCGATGCTGCACCGGCACCTGCCGGCCGAACTGCTCGCGGACCAGCCGATCACGGTGAACGGCCGCCGCTGCCGGCCGCTGCCGCGGCTGCTCGCTCAGGTAAGCGCGGACGACGCCTTGCTCGCCACCTTGCAGCCGAGGCGGCTCGCCTTCCCGGTGCACGGAGACCTGCATCTGGGCAACGTGCTGCTGCGCCGGGGAAACCCGGAGCCGGAGTTCACGGTGCTCGATCCGCGCGGCGTGCTCACCCCCTGGGATCCGGTCTACGACTTCGCCAAGTCGCTGTTCAGCCTCACCGTTTTTGAGCGGGCTATCACCAGCGGCCTGCGCGTGCACCGCTCCGCGGGACCTGCCGCCGGATATACGGTGTCTTTCCTCGATGACCGCGATGGCTACCTGGTAGCGGCCGGCCGGTTCCTTCCGGTGCTGGCGGAATTGCCCTACCTGCGGCACCTGGATCAGGTGGATCCGCACTGGCGGACCAGGCTGCGGTTCGCCCACGCCTTTCATTGCATCGCCGAGTCCGCGTGCCGCCTGTCCGACCGCAAGTACCGGGTATTCGGCCAGGCCCGCGGCTGGGACGCGTGCCTGCTGCTGTCCACCGGCCTGCTGCTGCACGGCATCCGCCTGCTGGACGAACTGCTCGATGAGGTGAACCATGCCCGGCACCGGTGATGTCCGCGTGGCTGTCTGCGGACTGGGACTGATGGGGCTGCCGATGGCGCGGCGCCTGCTGGCCGGCGGTATCCGCACCACGGTGTGGAACCGGAGCCCGGCCGCCGCCCGGCTGGCCGCCGCTGAGGGTGCGGTGGTGGCCGCCACCCCCGCGCAAGCGGCGGCACGGACCGATCTGGTGATCACCATGCTGGCCTCACCTGAGGCGCTGTTCGAGGTGGTGTCAGGGCCCGATGGCATCGCCGCGGGCCGGCCGCGGGCGCTGGCCCAGACCGGAACCGTGTCCTGCGGGCAGATGACCGACCTGGCGGCCCGGCTGCCGGCCGGCTGTGACCTGCTCGACGCGCCGGTGCTCGGCAGCGTGCCGCAGGCCGCCGCCGGTGACCTGCGGCTGCTGGTGGGCGCGGACGATGCCGTCTTCGCGCGCTGGTCGCCGCTGCTCGCGCGGTTCGGCGAACCGGTGCACGCTGGCCCGGTGCCGAGCGGCTCGGCGCTGAAGCAGGTGCTGCTCGCGGCGACCGCGCCGATGGCGGCGCTGCTCGCGGAGGCCGTCGCGCTCGGCCAGCGGCTGGGCCTGGATCGCGGGCAGATGCTCGATGAACTGGAGCTGTCCCGGATCGGCCCGCTGGTGCGGCGCAAGCGGACGATGATCGAGGCCGGCCGCTACCCAGCCGATGCCAGGCTCAGCGTCTTCGCTAAGGACATGCGGCTCATCCGGCAGGCGGGGGAGGACGCGTCGATGCCGATGACCATGGTGGCGGCCGCGCTCGGGCTGGCCGAGGAAGCCGTCACGGCCGGGCTATCGGACCAGGATTACTCGGTCCTGATCGGGCACCGGCTCAATCACCTGCGCCCCGGGCACCTCGAGGGCGGATCATGCGGCTGATCATCGTCAACGACCGGAGCTTCTTCGAGCCCGGCAGCGAGCGGGATTCCCGCGGCACTGTTTTCCCGCACGGCCTGGCCACCGCGCTTACCCGTGACGACTTCCCGGACAAGCTATTCGTGAGTTCCGCGCGCGGACCGGCTCAGCGAGCGATGGCGGCGCGCGGGACGGTGGATTTCCACGCCGGGGACCGGCGGTTCCGGGTCCGGCTGGTGGCCTCGCCCGAGGCGGCGTACCGGGCATTCTACGATGTCGCGGCCAATGACCTGCTGTGGCTGGCTCATCATGGCCGCTGGCAATGCGGCATCGGGCCGGCCGAGATCGGCGCCTACCGATCCGGCTACCGCGTGGTCAACCAGATGATGGCGCGGGCGGTAGCCGAGGAGGTAACGGCGACCGCGGGCCGGGCGCATGTGCTCTGGCAGGACTACCAGCTTTATCTCGCGCCCGCCATGGCCAGGCGCATGCTGGCGCCGTCCGCGATGAGCAGGGCGGTGTTTCAGCACTTCCTGCATGTGCCGTTCCCTGAGCCGGACCAGTGGGCGCGGCTCAGCGCGGGAGTCGGCGATGAGTTGCTGCGCGGGCTGCTCGGAAACGACGTGATCGGATTCCACCTGCCGGTGTACGGGAGCCGGTTCCTTGACTGCTGCCAGCGCTTCCTGCGCCTGCGGGTGGATCAGCGGGCCCGGGTCGCGTACCTGCCGGACGGCCGGGTGGTGCGGATCGCGAGCTATCCGATTCCGCCGGCGCCTGACCACCTGATGGCCACCGCCCGCCGCGCGCAGACCCGCGAGCTGGCGGCCGGGCTGCGGCAGCGCGCGGGTGATCGCGCGCTGATCTTCCGCACCGAGCGGGTTGACCCGGTCAAGGCCTTCCCCCAAGCGATGCGCGCCTACGAGATGCTGCTGAGCCGGCCCGGGGTCGCGGGCAACGTGGTGTACCTGGCTCAGCTGATGCCCGCGCGGGAAAGCATTCCGCGGTTCGCGGCGGAGCGGGACCGGGACGAGCGGATCGCCAGGCAGATCAACGAGCGCTATGGCACTGCCGACTGGCAGCCGGTCGAACTGGTCTTCGGGCACGACTTCCCGCGCGCTGTGGCCGGTTACCTGGCCTATGACGTGCTGGACATCGTGCCCTGGGCGGACGGCATGAACCTGGTGGCCCTGGAGGGCCCGCTGGTCAGCACCCGTGATGGCGCGCTGGTGCTGTCCACCACGGCTGGTGCGCACGAATTCCTGGGTCCGCATGCGATCGGCGTTCCGCCCGGCGACCCCCGCTGCCACGCTGACGCCCTGCACAAGGCGGTGAGGATGCCGCGGGCAGAGCGCGCCCGCCGCGCCAGCGCCTTGCGCGCCAGCGCCGCCCTGGCTGACCCGGCCACCTGGCTGACCCGCCAGGTAACCGGATCGTGAGCGGGTCAGTCACGGAGCATGGCGCGCAGGATGTCCAGGAAAGCGTCACATAGCCGGCCGATCGTGGCAGCTGTCACGAGCTCGGTGTTGTAGTCAAACTCCAGGTTCAGCCACTCGCCCGTATCTATCCCGTTGACCAGCAGGTTCTCGCCACGCCACGCTTCGGCGGGCACTTCGATCACGTAGTTGCGCGGCAGGGCGAATGGTTCGGCCGCCACGGTCGCGGCCGGGGCGGGGCAGCCGCCGTACGCGGCCGGCGGCGCCATGTTAAACCACACCTCCGGCCGGGCCGCCTGCCCGCCAACCCGCTCGGCCACCAGCGGGAACGGTACGGTGGCGTGATCGTGCGCGCCGGCCACGGCCAGCTGCACGGCATCGAGCAGCTCGCGGTAGGTTGCCGCCGCGGCGACATCGGCGCGCAGCAGCCACGGGTTGGCGAACATGCCGACCACTGCCTCGGTTTCGGGGCGGTGCCGTCCGGCGGACAATGTGGCGACCACGACGTCGGACCGGCCCGAGACAGCCGTGATGGACGCCATCAGCGCGCTCAGCAGGATCACGAACACGGTCGCGCCGCCGGACCTGGACCGGTCACGTACCGCACCGGCCAGCTCCGGTGCTATATCCA
>Ga0224568_1000123_pt1 | contig 13602 bp, 14 predicted proteins | sample CLU5metagenome_FD_182727 | JGI IMG/M metagenome (GOLD analysis project Ga0224568, IMG submission 182727) | Spruce litter microbial communities from Bohemian Forest, Czech Republic - CLU5 | ecosystem: Environmental > Terrestrial > Plant litter > Unclassified | place: Czech Republic: South... | reverse complement strand
TCAGCACGTACTCGCCCGGGCTCGGCGGGTCCGGCGCGGTGAGGTAGTCCGGTTCCGGTCCGGGATCCAGATCGATCCGGCAGCCAGGTGTGCCGGGACCGGTGAGCTCCAGCCAGCGCAGACCGGGTGGCGGATCCGGATCCAGAGCGAGCTCGCCCGTCCACTCGCCGCGCGTACCGCCGCCGGAGAACAGCAGCTGATAGCTGGCGCCCGCGTCGTCGGTGGCGCTGAGCCCGCTGAACGGGTCGGTCACCGCGCTGGCGGACCCGGTGGCACCCGGCCTGGCGGCGCTGACCAGGGCCACCACGATGAGCGTGGCGCGCGAGCCGGCTCGCAGGTAGGACAGCACATGAGCGGTGCCGTTCTCGATCGCCATGGTGTGCCCGATCGCGACGACCTGGTGCGCTCCGTGAGCGGGCCGCGCGGGCGCGGGAGCGGTCTGGAATCGCCACGAAGTCAGCTGCCGGGACGGCTGGTGAGCAAACCGGTCCGGCCGGATGTTGGCGGCGAGCGCCAGGTCCGCCGCGATCGCGGCCACGACGGGGGCGTCCAGCGCGCCGGCCGCGATCAGGGCCTGGCCGACCGCGCTGACCGGCTGGGTCGCGGGCGGCGCCGCCGGGTCGCCAGCCTGGCCTTGGCGCAGCCGCCGCTCCGCCAGCAGCCGCCGCTCCGCCAGCAGCCGCAGGTACGTTTCCGCGCGCTCAGCGTTGATGCCGCTCATTTCGATGCCGGTCAGTTCGCCGTCTCCCAGACCGGGTTGCCGGCGTCATCTGCCGTGCCGTGCAAGTCGACCAGCTCGGCGTCCGCGCCCGGCGCTGGCAGCGCCAGCACCTGCACGTCCGGCCAGCCCGGCTCGGTCACCGCGACGACCAGACGCCGGCCGGCCAGCGCCAGCCCGCACGACCACACCGACGCCAGCCAGCTAACTGGCAGCGCGAACGCCAGCGCGCGCTGCTCGCCCTTGCCGGTCAGCTGCGAGCTGCCCCAGCCGTCGCCGGCGTGCAGCGTGACTTCGCTGACCTGATCAGGATCGATACCTATCCACTTTTCCGCGACCAGCGCGAGGCGGCCGGTGAGCGCGGTGACCAGGGCGGGCCGGGTAGCCGCCGTAGGCCGCGCCGCGTGCGCGGCCGCCACGTGCCCGGACAGCCGCAGCTGGAATCCGGCGCCGAGCGCGAGCAGCGACAGCAGGTCGGCGGTGCGCTGCGCGGCGCGCTCCATCTCGGCCCGCATAGCGGCCCTGGCAGGCGGATGACGCACCGTCGCGCCGCCCGGCATCAGGGTAAACCCGGGCTGGCTGGAGGGCTGCGGTTCTGGCACGCTGTCCCAGGCCACCGATACCCGGTCGTCGGCGCCGCGCGGCCAGATGGCCAGCACGGACAGGTCGTCGCTATGCCGGCCCCACATCTCGGCGAGCCGGATACAGCCCGGTTTCTCACCACCTAGTGCGGCGAGCACCAGCTCGGCGTCGGCGTCGGGATGCGCGGCCAGCTGGACCGTGCCCGCCTCCCAGCGCAGCGGGTGCATCCCCTGGCCGCACGGCACGCTGGCCTGGCAGGCGGGCAGGGACGTGTACCAGGGGGTGTTATGAGGAAAAATTTGTTACCTCCGGTCCTGGGCCAAGATGGCGCGGTGCTGCTCGCTAGCCATGCCCTGATCCTCTCACCGGCCGCATCGGTACGGTGGCGTGCACGCGAGTGGCCGCCCGGTCACCACCAGCTCCAGCGACTGCGCCGCCTGCAGCGGCGGAGTCAGGGTGAAGGCAAGCGCGGCGTCGCCGCCGGGCAGGAAGTCGGGGTCGCGGGCCAGGGCGACGTGCCAGCCGCCAGCGGCGTCCTTGACCCACCACGAGCAGCCGCGGTAGCGGCCGTAAAACCACGGGCCGGCGCAGACCATCGGGCCGGTGGCGATGACGTGCAGGATGCTGGCGCCAGCCGTGCTGGTCAGCCCCGCCACCGCGAACCGCGCGCCGTCGACGTCCGGCAGGCTCGCCGCGAGCGGCGCGGCTAGGCCGGCGCCTTGCTCGCCGCGGTCCCCGTGCTCGACCGCGGCGTGCTGCTCGATCACACTGGCCCACGACGGCGGGAGAACGGCCGGCGTCGCGGCGATGCCGTGCTCGATGCCGAGTTGATCGCAGAGCGCCGCGAGCTGGCCGAGCAGTGGGCTGTCCGCCGCGACGATACCGGCGCCGGTGAGCACCTCGATGTCGGCGGCCAGGTAGGAAACGACATCCGGCCCGCCGGGCAGGTGAGCGTCGGCCAGGATCTGCTCGGCGGCCGCGGTCAGCATGCGTGCCCAGGGCGGCGCGGCGACCCGTTCGCTGGCGGCCGGCCCGCTAGCGGTCGGCCGGGTCAGGTCCAGCCGGGCCAGCCGTGAGCCGTCCGCGACCAGGTCAAGCCAGCCGGTGTCCGCCGGGGGCAGCGGGTCTATCCGGGCGATGCCGTGCCAGTGGGCGGTCCCGCCGTCGCCGCGCAAATCCAGCCGGTAGCGGGCATTGCCGGGGCCGGTCAGCGCGAGGTCGCGGTAGGGCAGGTGCTGCGGGCCGGCTCCCGCCAGCTCCAGGTCGGCGCTCGACCCGTCGCCCGGCCAGTGCGTCGTGATGGCCATGCTGATCGCCGCGTTGTGCTCGGTGCGTACGTAGGCCAGCAGGTGCAGGTCACATGGTGCCCGCTCGTCGTTCACCCGGATCCGCTGCCCGAGCGGAACCGCCAGCGGTGCCGCTGGCGGCTGGGCCGCCTGCCCGATCGCGGCCAGCGCCGGAGCGGAACCGCTGACCGCCTGGGACCGGATCGCCCTGGCGATCGACCGCCCGATCCGGTCCTGCGCGTCGCCCGACCGGACCGCGAGGGACATGCTCAGCTCCCACAGCAGGGGGGACGGGGTGTGTTCCTCGATCAGCTGAGCCTGGGTCAGCGTGCCCAGGGCACGTCCGAGCCTGGCCAGGGCGGCAAACGGCGGCCCGTCCCGGCCGGCCCGGTCCCAGTGCCGCAGCTCCCGCTCGGCCAGCCCGCGCAGGAAGGCTTCGATCGCCGCGCTGTAACCCGCTGGCACTCAGTCACCTCCAGTGCAGCGGCAGTATGACCCTGACCTCGGCCGTCCTGCCGGTGGCGAGTACCTCGATCCAGGAACCACGATTCAGCGGCGGTACTACCTCCAGCCGGATGGAGAGCTCGCCGTCGCTGCCGCGCCCGGCCGAGATGTTGCGCCGGGTGGCGTGCCAGCGGCCTTCTTCGTCACGGATCCAGAGCAGCGGGAGGGCGTCCGAGGCGGGCAACCCGTCGGCAGTCAGCCCGGCGGCATGCAGATGGATGACCGTGCCGTCATCTCCGTTGTGGATGCCGAGGATGGACAGCCGGATGCCGTCCAGTTCCGGCAGCGCCACGGCCACGCCGGCGCATCCTGGAGTTGGCGGCGCCGGATCCGCCCGGCGCCGGTGCAACTGGGTAAGCAGGCTCAGCCACGGGCCGGGCAGGTCAGCCCTGGCCGGTGCGGAGATGCCGTGCGCGGTGATGCCCGCGCTCTCGCACAGCGTGCGGAGCTGGCCGGGCGCCGGGCTGAGCGGAGACAAGGCGCCCGCCACCTGGAGCGCTGCGATGATGGCCCCCAGGGAGTCGGTCAGGTGCTCGGGCAGCACCGGCCGGAACTCCGGGTGCCGCCGTCGCAGGTCCGCCGGGAAGAGCGGCAAGCTGGCCAGAACCCGCGCCGCGATGCCGTCCAGGTAGCGCTCACCCGGGCTGTGCGCGGCGGCCAGCACGGTGATTTCCGGGGCCGGTACCTGCCGATCAAGCTGGACCCGCTGTGTTGTCTCGCCCATCGTCAGGTCCAGCCAGCGGATGTCACGCGGCGGTTCTGGCCGCAGGCAGAGCTCACCCGTCCACTCCACCAGGGCGCCGGCGCCGTTATAGCTGGACTGGTAACTGGCACCCTTGTCGTCGGTCGCGACGATCAGGTCCAGCACGGCCGCGATCGAGGGCGGATGCGGCGACCTGGCGAATAGCGGCCCGCGCAGCCAGGCGGTGACGGTGAACCGGGCGCCGGACAACGTATGCGCGTACGCCAGCAGGTGCAGTTCGCCGCGCACCTCATCGTGCCGGACCGGGATCATCAGGCCCACCGGGACCACCCGGCCGGCCTGCGGCCGGCCGGGCTGGCTGAGCCGCGGCTGCCGCGCCATCGGCCGGCTGATGACCGGCCCCCTGCCAAGGTAAGCCAGCGGCAGGTTATCGCTGCCCCAGCGGGCGATCTGGGCCAGGTCGTAGTCGACCTGGATCGCGTACGCGGTGCCGGGTGCGATCGCACCGACCGTCGTCAGCGCGTGGGCGACCTGGGTAAACCGGACGGGACGGCGTGCGGCCTTGAGCTCGGTGAGCGAGTAGACCTGCGGCGGCGCCGTTACCGCATGACGAAGCTCGGCCTCGGCGATCTGCCGCAGGTGGGACTCCGCACGCTCACCATCCACGCCCTTATTGTCTACCCGGGCGTCCCGGCCTGCGCCGCGGTAGCCGGCGGCGCGCGGCAGGGTCTGCCTCGGTCAATCCCCGGCCGGGCGCAACCCCCCGTTTCGCAGCAGGCTGAGCACCTCGTCGTGCAGGTGCCCGTTGGTGCACACCACGCTGCCGCCGTCCGGCGTGGGTTCCCCCGCCAGCGAGGTGAACGTCCCGCCGGCCTCAGTGACGATGATCTGCAGCGCGGCCAGGTCCCACAGCGAGACCACCGGCTCGGCCGAGATGTCGCAGGCGCCCTCGGCCACCAGCATGTGCGACCAGAAGTCACCGAATGCCCGCGTCCGCCACACCGACCGGGTGAGCTCGGTAAATCCGGCCGTCATGCCGCGTTCGTCCCAGTCGCCGAGCTCGGAGTAGGAGAAGGAGGCATCGCCCAGCTTGGTCACCCCGGATACGCGCAGCGGCGAGGCCTTGGCCAGGCTGCGCCCAGTCCACGCGCCACCGCCGAGGGCACCCCACCAGCGCCTGCCGAGTGCCGGTGCTGATACCACGCCGACCACCACCTGCGGGCCGTCCATCAGCCCGATCAGTGTCGCCCAGACCGGGACGCCGCGGACGTAGTTCTTGGTCGCGTCGATCGGGTCCAGCACCCAGCAACGCGGTCCGTTCCCGCTGCGGCCGAACTCCTCGCCGAGCACCGCATCCCGCGGCCGGGCCCGGCGCAGCACGTTGCGCAGGGATTCCTCGGTGGCGTGGTCGGCGTCCGAGACCGGGGTGAGGTCGGGTTTGGTCTCGATGCGCAGGTCCAGTGCCCGGAACCGCTTGGTGGTGATGTCATCGGCGGCGTCCGCGAGGACGTGCGCGAACCGCAGGTCGTCGTCGTATCGCTTGGCCTGTTCGTCGTGGTGCTGAATCGACATGGGAGCCAATCCTGGGAGCCGTCACGTCTAGTTGCCGCTTGCGGCTAGAGCTGATTCGCGGCTGTCCGCTTGCGGCTGGAGCTCGCCCCCATCGCTGCGGGCACATGGTCACGGTATCGGAGCGGTGCCGGCAATGGTCGGAACGGGTCGCTTTCGCGTAGACGTGTCCGGTCCGAAAGGGGGTTGCGCGCGGGTCGCATACTGGAAGGTATGGACGTGCTCACTAATCCGCCGCAGCCGCTCCGCGCGTTTATCACCGACGGCCGGATCGCACTGTTCCCGGCGAAACGCAGCCGCCGTCTGCTGCTGCTGGAGCAGGTGGCGCAGGCCTTCGAGCCGGGCCGGGACTATCCGGAACCCGCGGTCGACCAGATCCTCAAGCGGCTGATCGACGATCACTGCGCGCTGCGCCGGTATTTGGTCGACGAAGACTTCCTGGCCAGGAACAACGCAGGTCTCTACTGGCGCTCCGGAGGTGCCATAAATGGGTAGATCAGATGACGGCTGCTATCCGGGCGGTCCGCCGGCAGGCCGCGGCTGCTTCCCCGAGCCTCGTGCCGCCGACGGCTGTTTCTCGGTCGGCTCCGTGCTGCGTGGCCTCCTGCTCGGCGCGGCAGCGCCGGATGGCCGGGCGGCTGGCAAGCGGCTGACGGACAAGCTGGTACCGCGGCCCGGTCGCACTCGCCGCAGCGCGCGCTGAGCAGCACCGGCGCTGGCGCTGGCGCAGGACACTTAGCGGGCGGGGCGCTATTTAGGCAGGGCGGCTGCTGCCCGCAGGCCCTGGTCGATGAAGGCGATCATCCAGGTAAAGCTGTCGTCGATGTCAGTGCTGAACTGAAATCCGCCGGTCACTTCCAAGGACGCGTAGCCGTGCAGGACGGTGCGCAGCATCCGCAGCGCGTGCGGCTCCTGGCCGGGGTCGATCTGATAGCCGCGCAGCATGGCTGACCAGGAGTCGACCACCCGTTGGCCAGCCGCGATGAGCGGATCCTCTGGCCCATCCGGGCGGGCGGCGTTGGCCGCCGCGTACCGTCCTGGATGCTCCTTCACGAACCTCCGCATCGCTTGCGCGCCGGCCGCCAGGGCATCGCTGCCGGCCCGGCCCTGCGTCGCGTCGCGGATGGCGTCGGCGCACTGGGTCATGGCCAGGACGGCGATCCGGTGGGCCAGTTCGGCCTGGCTGGCGACGTGTTTATAGAGCGAGGGCGTCTTAATGCCGAGCCGTTCGGCGGTCAGGCTCATGCTGAGCTGGGCGAACCCGACCTCGTCGACAAGCGCGGCGGCCGCCGCCGTGATTAGCGCCGGGGTGAGTCCGGCCTTAGGCATTGGCGGCCGTTTTGGCCAGGAACGGCAGTGCCAGCGCGAGCACCTGATCAGGTACCTGGGCGTGCGGGTAGTGACCGGCGCCCTTGATCACGGCCAGTTCGCCCAGACCGGCGGGCAGGTCGGCAATGATCTTCTCGCCCTCAGCGCGGGGATCGGCCCAGTCGGGGTCGAGATCGCCTTCGACGATCAGGACCGGGCAGCTGAGGCGGGCCAGCTGGGCGGCGGCGTCGCCGGGCCTGGCCTTGCACATGGCCTGCAGGGCATTCATCCGGCCGGGCTCGCTCAGCTTGGCCGCGATGCGGGCCAGTTCGGCGGCCCAGTCGGCGGGCTTGGTCGGGTACGCGAGCTCGAGGTACTTCGTCCAGTTCGCCAGCCGTCCCCGGACCAGGACTTGCGCCAGCTGCAGGTACCCGGCGCGGAAACGCCTGACCCAGAGCAGCCCGCCCAGGTCGACCGGCTGCGTGCGGGTGAACGGGGCCAGCTCGATGACACCGCTGATTACATCGGGGGCGGTGGCGGCGGCTATGGTCGCGGCGCCGCCGCTGATCGACTGCCCGATGATGACGGCAGGGCCGCCGAGGTGACGGGCGACCGCGACCAGGTCGCCGGCGATGTCGGTGCGGCTGTAGCCGTCCCAGCCGAGGCTGGAGTCGCCGCAGCCGCGGATGTCCACGTTGGCGACCCGGTAACCGGCGGCGGCCAGGCCAGGGGCAAGGAAGCGGTAGGAATGCCGGCTGTCACCGATGCCGTGCGCGAGGACGACCAGGGGGCCCTGCCCGGTCACCTCGTAGGCGATGGTGTTGTTGCCGATGTTCAGCTGCTCGGGCATGCCGTCCTCCGCGGGTTGGCTAATATCATTAGCCATAGGCTATTCACATTAGCCACATAGGTCAACACCGGGGCCGGGCTTAACTGGCCGGGCTTAACTGGTCGGTATCGGTGCCTGACCGGCTGGCCAGCAGTCGCCGCAGCGAGGCGAGCCGCTCGGCTGCCGCGTGCGAACCGGCCCACTCGTCCAGCCCGCAGCCGGGGGACATGTGGTCACAGCCGGACGGGCAGCTGTCCACTCCCTCGGCCAGGTCGCCGAACGCCTCGATCACGCGCGCCACCGATACATGGCCAAGCCCGAACCCGCGCAGCCCGGGCGTGTCGATCAGCCAGCCGGCGCCGTAGCGGAACGCGACCGCCGACGATGACGTGTGCCGGCCGCGCCCGGTCACCGGGTTGACCGAGCCGACCGCCCGCACCGCGTCCGGTACCAGCGCGTTCATCAGCGTGGACTTGCCCACTCCGGACTGGCCGATCAGCACGCTGACCTGGCCGTCAATGACCGCGGGCAGCGAGCCCAGGTGCCCAGGCCTGGTGGAGATCATCGGCACGTCCAGTGGCTCGTACACCGGCCGCAGGCCGGCATCTGAACCCAGATCGGCCTTGGTCAGCACCAGCACCGGGCGCAGGCCGGCGTCGTAGGCCGCGACCAGGCAGCGGTCCACGAATCCCAGCCGCGGCGGCGGCGAGGCGAGCGCGCAGACGATCAGCATCAGGTCCGCGTTGGCGACGATGATCCGTTCCACCGGGTCGGTGTCGTCCGCCGAGCGCCGCAACGCCGACGAACGCTGCTCTACCCGCACAATCCGCGCCAGGGAGCCGGCCGCACCGGAGACGTCGCCGGCAAGCGCCACCCGGTCGCCGACCACGACCGAGCCGTGACCAAGCTCGCGGGCCTTCATCGCCACCACCAGATGCCCGTCCACCAGGCAGGCATACCGGCCGCGGTCAACGGCGGTCACGAAGCCGACGACGGCGGACGCGTGGGCCGGCCGCGACTTGGTGCGCGGTCGCGTGCCCCGGCCGGGCCGGACCCGGATGTCATCCTCGTCCAGCCGTGAGCCCTTAGCCACCGGTCAGCATGGCCGTCCAGTCGTCGATGAAGTCGGGGAAGGTCTTGGCGACGGTCTGCGCGTTCGATACGGACAGCTCAGGCACGACCAGCCCGAGCACGGCCGCCGCCATCACCAGCCGGTGGTCGTCATAGGTCTCGAACGGAGCTGCGCAGGCCAGCGGGCGCGGCCGGATGGTGAGCCCGTCCGGCAGCTCGGTCACATCGCCGCCGAGCGCGTTGATCTCCTTGGCCAGCGCGGCCAGCCGGTCGGTCTCGTGCGTCCGGGTGTGGGCCAGCCCGGTGAACGCCGACGGGGAGGACGCCAGCGCGGCCACGGCGGTCAGTACCGGCGCCAGCTCGCTCACGTCGCGCAGGTCGGCGGTGATGCCGGCGACCGCTCCCGATCCGGAAAAGGTCAGCTCCCGCGCGCCCGCCGTGTAACTGGCGCCCATCTGGCCGAGCAGGGCCAGGATCTGGTCGGAGGCCTGCAGGCTGTCGGCAGGCCAGCCAGGTATGACCACGGTCCCGCCGGTGACCAGCGCCGCCGCGAGGAACGGCACCGCGTTGGACAGGTCCGGCTCCACGTGCACGGTGCCCAGCGACAGCGGGCCCGGTGTCACCCGCCACTCGCCATCACCGGCCGACACCTGGGCGCCGGCCGCCGAGAGCATGCGCAGCGTCATCGCGATGTGCGGCGCGGACGGCACGGCCGCCCCCTCGTGCCGCACCACGATGCCATCGTCAAACCGAGGCGCTGACAGCAGCAGGCCGGACACGAGCTGCGATGAACCGGACGCGTCCAGCACGACCGGCCCGCCCCGGACCGACCCGGTGCCGTGCACGATGAACGGTGCCGCGTCCCCGGACACGTCAACGCCCGCCGAGCGCAGCGCGCCGAGCAGCTCCCCGATCGGCCGCTGCCGTACCCGCGGGTCGCCGTCGAACCGGACCGTGCCCCGGCTGAGCGCGGCGACCCCTGGCAGGAAGCGCATGCACGTGCCTGAGTTGCCGACGTCCACGGACAGTTCGGCTGCTGGCGGCACCGAACCAGGACTGACCCGCCAGCTCGTCGCGTCCAAGGAGACGCGGTGGCCAAGTACCCGCAGCGCGGTTGCCGCCAGCGTGGTGTCACGGGCCAGCAGGCCGCCGGTGATCACCGAGGGCCCGCTGCTCAGCGCCGCGAGGACCAGGGCGCGGTTGGTGATCGACTTGGACCCGGGCGGTCTCACCTTGGCGTTGACCGGCCCGGTCGCGGACGGTGCGTGCCAGCTGCTCATAGCGATGAGCGTATCGTCGCGGGGCGGTAACTGGTTTGGCGGACCCCGATTCAGGCAATGAAATGCGAATCCTCGTTTAACGGGTTTTATCCGTCGTTGCGCGCGGGTTAACAAGATGAAGGCAGGTCACATGTGTGGTCGGTTCGTGTCCGCGCGCAAGCGCCTTGAGCTCCTGGAGGAGTTCAACGTGCAGCGCGACCGCGTGCCGCAGGACCTGGAACCCGACTACAACGTGGCGCCGACCAAGCAGATCTACGCGGTGACGGCCAGCAAAGAGGGCGAGCGGGAACTGCGCGCGCTGCGCTGGGGACTGATCCCGTTCTGGGCCAAGGATGTCAAAATCGGGGCGAAGATGATCAATGCCCGGGCCGAGACGGTAGCGGAAAAGCCGGCCTTCAGGCGGCCTTTCGCGAAACGGCGCTGCATCATTCCCGCTGATGGTTACTACGAGTGGAAGAACAAAGAGCCTTTCTATATTTTCAGAACTAATGGTGGTATCACCGCCATGGCCGGTATCTACGACCTATGGCGTGACCCCGCGGTGCAAGACGAAGACGATGAGCACGCCTTCTTGTGGACCGCGTCGGTTATCACCACCGCGGCGACCGATGACGTCGGCCAGATCCACGACCGGATGCCGATGATCATCGAACCCGATCTTTGGGCCGACTGGCTCGACCCGGATAACACCGAAATCAGCCAGCTCCAAGCGGCGATGGTGCCCGCCATGGCGGGTGCCATTACGTCGTATCCGGTATCAACGGCCGTCAATTTCGTGCGGAACAACGGTCCTGAGCTGATCAGGGCGCTGCCCACGGGAGGCGAGGACTGGAGTGGAAGACCTGATCGCTCGTAAGCGCCTCGAAGAGATGCGCGAGGAGCTGGACAGTTCGATTACGTACCTGCAGACCGGCACCGAGCCGGCCGGCCGGTTCTCCGGCGATGCCGCGGACGCGGGAGCCAACTTGTCCGAGAACGACCGGACGGAGGCGATGCTGGATACCGCGCGCAGCCAGCGGGACGTGGTGCTGGCCGCGCTGGACCGGATCGAGGCCGGGCGTTACGGCAAGTGCGTCGACTGCGGGCACGACATCCCTGACGGCAGGCTAGCGGCGCAGCCAGCCGCCTGCCGTTGCGTCGACTGCCAGGGCAAATACGCCCGCCGCCGCCGGTAGCGCGCCGCCGCCGGTGCCGCGGGGCATAACGCCTGCTTGTAGGCCGCCACCAGCAGGGCTGAACCAGCTGATTCATCGGGCGATTCGCGGCCGGGACTCGCGCTGAGTTCGGCCCGGACCAGCTTGGCCATGCTGCCCGGGTTCTGCCGCAGCGCCTGGGTCACCACGTTCTGGGCGAAGACGGTCAACGGCCGCATCCAGCTCACCGTCAGGCCCGCGCCGGTGAACAGCTCACGCGCCTGGTCCGCGGCATAGCAGCGGGTGATCGACCCGTCCGGCCAGGGCACCAGCACGACGTCCGCCTGCGGCAGGTCGGCCAGGTGCGCCCAGCGGCTCTGCCCGGCCAGCATGGCCATGCCCAGGACGAGCGAGTCGACGCTGGCCAGCACCCGGCCGCCGGGGCGGAGCACGCGGGCGATGGCGCCGACCATGGCTTCGGCGGCCAGGTGGGTGGACAGCGCGCGATCGCCGGCGATCACCCCGTCGGCGCAGCCGTCGGGCAAGAAGTCCAAGGTGGCGCTGTCCCCGATGACGGTGGTGTCCGCGATGGGGGCCCCGGCGGGCGGCTCGTCCAGCACCCTGATTACCCGGTGACCTGCCATCGCCGCTACCTTCGCGCTGTCCGAGTGCGGTCCGGATACGTCGACGAGCAGGCGCTGCCTGGGCGGCAGCCAGGCCAGCAACCTGGCTCGGGTGACCGCTTCCTGGAATCGCCAGTAGGCCTGGGCGGTATCCAGGGCGGAAGGCACGCTCGCCACGTGCTGCACGACCATGGTCTGGCTCCTGGGGCAGCGGGTCACCTATATGTTCCCAGCAAGAGGGCCGGGGAATCCCCGGCTGGCTCGCTGTGTTGCACCGGACATGTCGGTAGCCTCGCCAGCTCGTGCGGTGCCCCTAAGGACACTGCCTCGCAAGTCGCTGAACCTGGGCGCGATATCCTCTAGCGGTCTGCGAGCAGTAAGCTCCAGCGCATCGATAGAGGAGGTGGGTCCGGTTCCGGAGACACTCGAAGAGCGCGGCCAGCGCTTCGAAGAGGACGTGCTGCCGTTCCTGGACCAGCTGTACTCTGCCGCCCTGCGGATGACCCGTAATCCGGCGGACGCTGAGGACCTGGTGCAGGAGACATTCGCCAAGGCATACGCGTCCTTCCATCAGTTCCAGCAGGGCACGAACCTCAAGGCGTGGCTGTTCCGGATCTTGACGAACACGTTCATCAATACCTACCGCAAGCGGCAGCGTGAACCGCAGCGGTCCGGTGCCGAGGAGGTCGAGGACTGGCAGCTGGCCAGGGCGGCCTCGCATACCTCAGGCGGACTGAAGTCGGCCGAGGCCGAGGCGCTGGAACGGCTGCCCGACTCCGACATCAAGTCGGCGCTGCAGGAGCTGCCGGAGGAGTTCAGGATCGCGGTCTACCTGGCCGACGTCGAGGGCTTCGCTTACAAGGAGATCGCGGACATCATGGAGACCCCGATCGGTACGGTGATGTCACGCCTGCATCGCGGTCGCCGCCAGCTGCGAGAACTGCTGCAGGACTATGCGTCGGACCGGGGCGTAGCCGCTGCCCATGACACTCCCGTTGGTTCGGAGGAAAGTCGATGAGCTGCGGAAAACCGCACGAAACTCCGTGTACGGAAGTACTCGACCGGGTCTACGGCTACCTTGACGGCGAAATCGCCGACATGGACTGCGCCAAGATCAGGCAGCACCTGGACGAGTGCGGGCCATGCCTGCGCGAGTACGGTCTGGAAGAGGCGGTCAAGCGCCTGGTGGGCAAGCACTGCGGCTGTGACCCGGTGCCGTCCGGGCTGCGGGCCAAGGTCTTGGTCCGGATCAGGGAAGTCCGGACCTCAATCGAATTCGTAGAGTTACGAATCATAGCAAATCGCGACAAACTAAAGTGGCGCGTGTGGTTCTGGTTTCGCTTATGTGCCTTATGTCCGCATATTCGATTGCCCATTGTGACTGCGGTGTCAACAACTTGCGCACGTTGAGCATTTAGGTCTGCGCGATGCGCCGTGGTCACGTTATCCTTGCCTTGGTAGAACGCGGGGATAGCCCGCGCGAGGGAGGTTTTCGCAATGAAGGCAACCAATACTGTGCACGAGGCCAGCCAGGTGAGCTGTGCTCGCGGCCGTGGCATTACTTGGGGTTAACACACCCTTGTCGGCCTAGGTACGGACACCCGTGGCTTCGAGGAGGCAGTTTGGGCAGGCTTCCACGGATCGCGCGGATATACATCGGCGTGGTGGTTGTTGCCGCTGCGGTTTTGATTGCCCGCGGTCCGTTTACCAGTATCGACTGGGTGACGGTCGTCGTGCTTGGCCTGCTGGTCATTATCTGCGAGTCCACGGCTACCAAGCTCAGTGCCGGGAATCAGGCGTGGTCGGCTAACTCGGCCGCGGTTCTGGCGGCCGTTGTCCTGGTCGGCCCGGTGGGCGCGGCGATAGTCGGCGGCTGCGTGCTGTTCTCGGCCCGGCGGTCGCCGTCGGTGCTGCAGCGTACCTTTAACGGCGGCATGTTCGCGCTGGCCGGTTACCTGCCCGGCCGCGTGTACCTGCTGGCCGGCGGGCAGGTCGG
>Ga0224568_1000122_pt1 | contig 13662 bp, 10 predicted proteins | sample CLU5metagenome_FD_182727 | JGI IMG/M metagenome (GOLD analysis project Ga0224568, IMG submission 182727) | Spruce litter microbial communities from Bohemian Forest, Czech Republic - CLU5 | ecosystem: Environmental > Terrestrial > Plant litter > Unclassified | place: Czech Republic: South... | reverse complement strand
GATCAGCACACCGGCTTCCAGCTCGGCCGCCGCCGCGATCGCCGCGCGGTTATCCGCCAGGGCGGCGGCGCGTGCCTCCGGCTCCGCGTGGGTGAAGAAGCCGCCGCGGCACAGGCTGGACACGCGTAGCCCGGCCTGCCTGACCGCAGCTGCCGACTCGGCTACCCCGCACTCCGCGACACGATCTCGCCATAGCCCGATGCCGGTGATCTCGTGCCGGGCGCAGAGCCTGGCGGCTGCCGGAACGGACAGGTGCTTAACGGTCGCCTGGTTGAGGGACAACCGCGCCGCCTCGATCACGCCGCCCTCAGCAACTCGGTCATGCGGGCGACGGCCAGTTCCGGTTTGCCCAGCGCACCGGCCGCCGCGGCCAGCTCGAAGACGCGGATCAGGTGCCCGGTAGTCCGCCGCCGCTGCAGGTCGCCGATCATCGCGAACTCCGGCTGCAAGCCATTGAGCCAAGCCAGGAACGCCACTCCCACCTTGTAGTGATAGGTGGGCGTCTCGAAGATCACCCTGCTCAACGGCACGGTGGGCGCCATCGCGGCCTGGTATCCGAAGCTGTCGCCTCGGTCCAGGGCAGCCAGCGCCGCGGCAGCTGGAGCGGCGATGGCCGCGAATATGCCGAGCAGCGCGTCGCTGTGGCCGCTGGAGTCGCCCTGGATCAAGTCGGCGTAGTTGAAGTCGTCGCCGGTGTAGAGCCGGATCCCGGCTGGCAGCCGCCGCCGCAGGGCCACCTCCTTGGCCGCGTCGAGCACGGAGAGCTTGATGCCGTCCACCTTCTGGCCGGCCCGTTCGATCAGGTCGAGCACCGTGTCGCAGGCCGCGCCGAAATCGCCGCCCCAGTAGCCGCGCAGGGCTGGGTCGAAGGCGTCGCCGAGCCAGTGCAAGATGACTGGTCGTTCCGCCTGGCCGAGCAGGTCCGCATAGACATCTAGGTAGTCCCGGGCGCTGCGGGCGCTGGCCGCCAGCGCCCGGCTGGCCATGATGATCACGTCGGCGCCCGTGTCCTGCACGAACTGCAGCTGCTCCTGATAGGCGCGGGCGATCGTGGCCAGGGAGTGGTGGTCCGCGCTGAGCTGATCCGTGCCGGCCCCGCAGGCAAGCGCCGCCGCGGGCCCGGCCGGTCCGCTCGCCGCCGCGGGCAGCGAGGCCGCCGCCCTGCGCTTGCCCAGCCGCTCCGCCGCCCTGCGCTTGCCCAGCCGCTCCGCTGACCTGGCGATCAGCTCTCTGGCCACCTCCCAGGACAGCCCCATGCCCCGCTGGGCGGTATCCATCGCTTCCGCGAGGCCGAAGCCGCGGTCCCACAGGTAGTCGCGGAAGCCGGCCGTGGCGTCCCAGTCGATGCTGCCGTCGGCTCGCGCCGCAACGTGCGCGGCGGCGTATACCCGGCGGGCGGACGGGGGCGGGTAGCTGTCCGCCCAGCCAGGGCTGATCACGGTGAGCGCCGTGCTGCGGCCGGGCAGCAGGATCCGCGCGTCCTGGCTCATCAGCTCTCCTGCGCCGGGCTCGGCGGGGCCGGGCTCTGCGGGGGTGCGGGTACGTCCACCCGCCGCCCCTGGTCCGAGGATCGCTGCGCCGCGTCGGCGAGCAGTACCCCGCGAGCGCCAGATGCCAGGTCCCAGCGGAACGGGGTGCCCGCCGCGGCCGCGGTCAGGAACAGCTCCCATTGCACCTTGAACCCGTTGTCGTAGTCTTGCGTGTCCGGCACGTCGAGCCACAGCGCCTGATAGTCGATCGGGTCGGGCAGATCCGGGTTCCACACCGGCATCGGGGTATTCACCCGGTGCTGCGCCGCGCAATTGCGCAGCCCCGCGACCGCGCTGCCATGGGTGCCGTCCACCTGGATCTCCAGCAGTTCGCGCCGGTTGACCCGTACCGCCCAGGAAGAGTTGACCGAAGCGAGCGCCCCGTTCGCGAACTCCAGTACCGCGTACGCCGCGTCGTCAGCGGTCGCTGGGTACGGCTGGCCGGACTCATCCCAGCGCCGCGGCAGGTGCGTCACGTTCCGCGCGTACACCGACGTGACCGGTCCGAGCAGGTCCTCCAGCACATACTGCCAGTGCGGGAACATGTCGAGCACGATCCCGCCGCCGTCTTGTTTGCGGTAGTTCCATGACGGCCGCTGGGCGGGTGTGCTGTCGCCCTCGAACACCCAGTAACCGAACTCCAGCCGCACCGACAAGATCCGCCCGAAGAAGCCGTCCCTGACCAGCCGCCGCAGCTTTATCACGCCAGGCAGGAACAGCTTGTCCTGCACCACTCCGCTGGTGATGCCCCGTGCCTGCGCGGCGCTGGCCAGCGCGAGTGCTTCCGGTACGGACTCAGCCACCGGCTTCTCCGTATAGACGTGCTTGCCGGCCTGGATCGCCCGCGTCAAGGCGGCCACGCGGGCGCTGGTGACCTGCGTGTCAAAGTACACGTCGATGCCAGGATCGCTGAGCACTTCATCCAGGCTGGTTGTCCACCGGCGCAGCCCGTGCCGGTCGGCGATAGCCCGCAGCCGCTCCTCGCTGCGCCCGACCAGGACCGGCTCGGGTACCAGCAGCGTCCCGTCCGCGGTGCGCACCCCGCCCTGGTCCCGGATGGCGAGCAGCGACCTGACCAGGTGCTGGCGGTAGCCCATGCGGCCAGTGACACCATTCACCGCGACGTTGACGACCCTGTGCGTCATGGATCAGCCCCAAGCCTCGACGAGAATTTGGGAAAGCGCTTGCCAAGACTAAGCTGGTCCGGAACGCTTGGTCAAGAGGACATCAGCAGCGGCTGGACAACCCGGTGCCGCGGGTCGCGGCACCGCAGGCAGGGAGGATCGTGGCGCAGCGCCGCAAACGGGCAGACCAGCACGGTGCACGGGTGACCTTGCAGGATGTCGCCGATCGGGCCGGCGTCTCGCTGAGCACGGCATCGCGGGTCGTCAATGACGGCGACGGGACGGGCACCGGGGCAGCCGAGGGCTCGCGCCAGGTCGGGGCGGCGCTGGCGGGCCGGGTCCGGCAGGCGGTCACCGACCTCGGCTACACCGCCGATCTGCAGGCCAGGGCCGTCGCGACCGGACGCAATGCGCTGGTGGGCGTCATCGTGCACGACATCTCCGACCCCTATTTCTCCTCGATCGCCGCGGGCGTGATCGAGGTGGCCAGGTCCAGGCAGCTGCTCGCGTGCATGTCCAGCACCCCGGCAGACCACGGCGGGGGAGCGTCGCCGGGTGCCGCGCCGGAAGCGGCCGAGCGCGACTACGTGGCGCTGATGCGCGCCCAGCGGGCCCGGGCGGTGATCCTGATCGGCAGCAGGTCCGATGACATGGCGGCCACCGAGGCGCTGCGGGCGGAGATCGCCGCGTTCACCGCGGCCGGCGGCCGGGCGGCCTGTGTCGGCCAGGACCTGCTCGGCATCGACACGATCCTGCCGGAGAACCGGGCTGGCGCCGAAGCCCTGGCCAAGGCGCTGGCCGCGCAGGGCCACCGCGACTTCGCGGTGCTGGCGGGCCCGCGCGCCCTGCTCACCGCCAGGGACCGGCTGGCCGGATTCGGGGACGGCCTGGCCGCCTGGTCGGTCCGGCTCGACCCGGCACGGGTCATCCACTGCCCGTTCAGCCGCGATGGCGGCTATGCGGGAATGAGCGCGATCCTGGCCGCGGGGGCGCCGCTGCCTGACTGCGTGTTCGCCGTCACCGACGTGATGGCCGTCGGTGCCCTGGCCAGGCTGCGGGCGGCCGGGCTCGCCGTGCCTGAGCAGATAGCGGTGGCCGGTTTCGACGACATCAGCACCCTGCGCGACGTGTACCCGCCGCTGACCACCGTGCGGCTGCCGCTCAAGCGGATGGGGGAGATCGCGGCCGGCCTGGTCCTGGATGGCCCGGACCCGGCGGCGGGCCGGGAGCGGCCCCGGGTGCTGCCGGTCCCCGGTGAAGTCATCCTGCGGGAGAGCACGGTCCCGCAGCCCCCGCGCTGATCTGCACCCCGCCCGATTTCGCCGGGGTCGGCCACTTGCGCGTCGAGCCACCTCTCCGCTAGCGTTCGCTGCAATCGGGAAAGCGCTTGCCGGACGTTCTAGCAGGAACGGAGTGCGTGGTGGGTCTGAATCAGGGGCAGTCAGCGGGACCGGTCCAGCGGAACGGGGCCATCTTCGTCGACGGCGACTTCAGCAAGCCGCAGCAGGGCGGCACGCTCGGCGTGCGGGACAAGGCCTCTGGCGAGATCTTCGAGACCGTGGGCCAGGCTGACCAGGGCGATGTTGACGCGGCTGTCGTTACCGCCAGGCAAGCCCAGACGACGTGGGCGGAGCGCAGCTTCGCGGACCGTGCGGCCGTCCTGCGAGCCGCCGCGGCCGCGCTGGCCGGCCAGGCGGACGGGCTGCGCGAGCTGATCATGCGTGAGACCGGATGCATCGGCGGCAAGGCTGACTACGAGATCGGCGCGGCGTCCAGTGAGCTGATCGAGGCGGCCGCGCTGGCCTCCCGGTCGCCCGGCGAGCTAGTGCCGACCACCCATACCGGGCGCCTGTCCATCTCCGAGCGGGTGCCGCTCGGCCTGGTCGCCGTGATCACCCCATGGAACTTCCCGCTGGTCCTCGGCATGCGGGTGATCGCGCCGGCGCTCGCGCTCGGCAATGCGGTGCTGATCAAGCCGTCCCCGCAGACCCCGCTGTCCGGCGGGCTGGCCATCGCCGGGCTGTTCGCCGAGGCGGGCCTGCCGGCCGGCCTTTTCCAGGTACTGCCCGGAGACGTGGCGGTAGGCCAGCGCCTGGTTACCCACCCGGACATCGCCATGATCCACTTCACCGGCTCGACCGCGGTCGGCCGGCAGATCGCGCGGGAAGCGGGCGGGCTGCTGAAGAAGGTGTCACTGGAACTCGGCGGCAACAACGCGCTGATCGTCCTGGACGATGCCGACCTGGACCAGGCCACGATGATCGGCGCCTGGTCCAGCTTCCACTACCAGGGCCAGACCTGCATCACCGCCGGACGTCACATCGTCACCGAAGGGATCGCGCAGGCTTACGCCGAGGGGCTGGCCAGCCGCGCGAACGCCATTACCGTCGGCAACACGGTCACCGAGCAGGTCGGGCTCGGCCCGATGATCAACCAGCACCAGCTGGATCGCGCCGCGCGGCTGCTGGCCGACGCGGTAGCACAGGGCGCCACCATAGTGGCCGGCGGGACCAGCGACGGGCCGTTTTTCCGGCCCACCGTGGTGACCGGCGTGAGTACCGGTTCCGCGCTGTGGACCGAGGAGATCTTCGCGCCGATCGCGCCGATCGTGGTGGTCAAGGATGGCGACGCGGCGGTCGCGCTGGCCAACGACACCGGGTACGGCCTGGTGAACTCGGTGCTCACCGGCGACCTGTTCCGCGGCAGCCAGCTGGCCAGGCGGCTGCGGGCCGGCATGGTGCACGTCAACGACGCGACGCCGCAAGACGAGGCGACGGCGCCATTTGGCGGAATCGGGCAGTCCGGCCTCGGCGGCAGGTCAGGCGGCGACGCCAACCTGGACGAGTTCACCGAACGCCGCTGGCTGACGGTGAACCCGGGTGTCGTGCACTACCCCTACTGAGCACCAGCCGTACTGAGATCAGCCCTGCTGAGCAGCAGCCCTACCGGGCGCCGGCCGTACTGAGGATCAGTCCTACTGATAACCGGCCCTACTAGCAACCAGCCGTACTGAGAGATGGTCCCGCGCTGAGACCGGGGCCTTTACTGGCGAGCGGGAGAGACCCAGATGAGCGAAGCGGCATCGGTTCCGTTCACGGAGACCAAAACGCCTGAATCACCCGAACGGCTGCATCGTGGCGCGCTGCGGCTGATTGACATCTCCGCGTCAACGATGGCCAACATCGGGCCCGCGTACAGTTTCTTCTTCAGCTACGGCTTCATCGTCGTCACGGCCGGCATCGCCGCGCCGCTGACGATCATCGCCGCCATCATCGCGATCGCGCTGCTCGGCAATACGCTCGCGCAGTTCTCCCGCGCGCACCCGTCGACCGGCGGATTCATCACCTTCGTCGGCAAGGCATTCGGCGGGCCGAGCGCGGTGACCACCGCGCTGCTGGCCGGCGCCGGGTACATCATCGCGATTTCCTCGGTGCTGGTGATCTCCGGCGGCTTCCTGTCGATGATCTTGTCGTACTACTTCGGCTGGAACGTGCCATGGGTGATCTTCTCCATCATCCTCACCGCCGGCGCAATGGTGATGATGCTGCGCGGCGTCGCGGTCTCCACCAAGCTGGCGGGCTTCTTCTTCGGCTTCGAGCTGCTGATCTTGATCATCGTCGCGATCGCGACGCTGGCCACCAACGGCGGCCATATCAGCCTGGCTCCGTTCAACCCGCACCACCTCACCAACGGCTTCAGCGGTCTGGCGGCTGGCTTCCCGCTGGCCATCTACCTGTTCATCGGCTGGGAGAACTCGGCGGCACTGGCCGAGGAAACCAGCAACCCCAGGCGTAACGTGCCCCGTGCCGTCTACCTGTCCATCGCCATGATGGGCGTTACCTACCTGCTGCTCGGGTTCTCCACCGTGGTCGGCTTCCACGACAACGGCACCGCGCTCGGCGGTGCCGCGATCCCGTTCATCAGCATCGCGCACGGCGTCGCGGCCTTCCTCGCCTTCCTCGCCTACCTGGCCGGCATGACCTCTACCTTGGGCGTGCTCATCTCCGCGGTGAACTCCCAGTGCCGGCTGCTGTTCAACGCCGGCCGGGAGGGTCTGCTGCCCCGCTGGATCGGCCGGGTGCACCCGACCCGGCGCACCCCGGTCAACGCCATCTTCGCGTTCGTCGGCATCGCCGGCCTGATCATCCTCGGATGGGCGCTGGGTCATCTGATCGGCGGCAGCACCGGCTCGCTCAGCGCGTTCGCTTTCTACAACGAGTCCGCCACGATGGGCACGATCCTGGTGCTGTTCGTCTACTTCCTGGCGAATCTGGCGCTGCCGTTCTACTACCACAAGTACCGGCCGTCCGAGTTCAACGTGATCAAGCACCTGGTGCTGCCGGTTCTCGGTATGGCGGTGATCGCCGTCCCGTTCTACTACCTGTGCAAGCCGGGTCAGTCGGACCCGTACGACTGGTTCCCTTACCTGGCGCTGGGGATCGCGGCGGTATCGGTGATCTACTCGATCATGCTCACCCGGCGCGACCCCGGCCTGGCTGACCGGGTCGGCTCGATCATCGCCGACGAATAGCAGAACGCCGACGAATAGCAGAACAAGGAGGGCGTCATGCATCCGCTCGATCCGGTGACCGCGGCGGAGTACCTGGCCGGCCGCGACATCCTGGAGAAAGCCGGGCTGCTCGGTGATCCGGTGCGGTTCGCCTACTACGGGCTGGAGGAGCCGCCCAAGCCGGCCGTCCAGGCGGGGGCCGCGGCCGACCGCAGGCTGCGCGCCTACCTGCTCAACCAGGCCAGCGGCGCGTCAGCCGACGTGGTCGTCTCGCTGGGCGCCGGTGCGGTGGTCGCCAAGAAGACCCTGGATACGCTGGCCGAGGGCCAGCTGCCCATCGTCGGATCCGAGTTCGCCCTGGTCGATGAGGTGACCAAGGCCGACCCGCGCTGGCGTGCCGCCATGGCAAAGCGCGGCCTGACGGACCTCGCCAAGCTCCGTACCTGCCCGATCACGATGGGCGTGCCCGGCGAAGACGAGAACGACAAGCGCAGGTTCGTCCGGGTGCTCGCGTTCGTGCAGGAACGTGAGCACGATCTCGCGTGGGCACACCCGGTCGATGGCGTCACCGCCTACGTGGACCTGATCAAGGGCGAGGTCTACCGTCTGGACGACGAGTTCGAGGCGCCGGTACCGCGAGAATCCGGTGATTACGATGACCCCGCGGTACGCGGCCCGCACCGCACCACGCTGAAGCCGATCGAGATCACTCAGCCCGACGGCCCGAGCTTCACCCTGGACGGCAACCTGCTGCGCTGGCAGGACTGGGAGCTGCGGGTCGGCTTCGACGCGCGCGAGGGCCTGACCCTGCACCAGATCAGCATTGCCGGACGCCCGCTGATCTACCGCGCCTCCGTCGCGGAGATGGTCGTCCCCTACGGCGACCCGAACTTCCGTTACTGGCAGACCTACTTCGACTCGGGAGAATTCCTGGTCGGCGCCTACGCTAACTCACTCGAGCTCGGCTGCGACTGCCTGGGCGAGATCGCCTACCTGGATGCCACAGTCGCCGACGACAACGGGCAGCCGCGGGTGATCAGCAACGCGATCTGCATCCACGAGGAGGACACCGGCATCCTCTGGAAGCACACCGACATCTTCAACGGCTCGGCCCAGTCCCGCCGGCAGCGGCGCCTGGTGGTGTCGTTCTTCACCACTGTCGGCAACTACGACTACGGCTTCTACTGGTACTTCTACCTGGACGGCGCGGTCGAGCTGGAGGTCAAGGCCACCGGCATCATGTTCACTTCGGCCCAGCCAGGCCCGTATGCCATTGAGGTCGCGCCGGGACTGGCTGCCCCGGTGCACCAGCACCTGTTCAGCGCCCGGCTGGACATGGAGGTCGACGGCCAGGCGAACGCGGTCGAGGAGGTCGACGTGCACGGGCTGCCGATCGGGCCCGAGAACCCCTACGGCAGCGCGATCGGGCACACGGTCACCCGCCTCACCCGCGAATCGCATGCGGCCCGCCGCAACGACTCCAGCCGCGGCCGTACCTGGCGGGTGATCAACCCGCAGCGCCGCAATCGCTACGGCCAGCCGGTGGGCTACACGCTGTACCCCGAACCGGCCCCGCTCCTGCTCGCCGATCCGGACGCGCCGCTGACCAAGCGGGCCGGGTTCGCCACCAGCCACCTGTGGGTCACCAGGTACGACCACGGCGAACGGTACCCGGCCGGCGACTACGTGAACCAGAGCCCGGCCGGGGCCGGGCTGCCGGCCTGGACGGCCGCTGACCGCGATATCGACGGCCAGGACATCGTCCTGTGGCACACCTTCGGTCCCACGCACACTCCGCGCCCGGAAGACTGGCCGGTCATGCCCGTCGCCCGCTGTGGTTTCGTGCTCAAGCCCACCGGCTTCTTCCCGCGCAACCCAACCCTGGACGTCCCGCCGCCAGCCCGGCACTGCGCGCACGAGTAGCCGGCGCACGAGTAGCCGCCGCCCGGCCGGGCTAGCGCCCGGCCGGGCGGCGCAGGCCATCGAGCGCGGTCGCCAGGATCGGCCCGGTGTAGCCGCTATCGCCGTGGATCGTGGCGATGGCCACGATCAGGTCGAGGATCTGGTCCAGGCTGAGGTCGTCGCGGACTTCGCCGGAGCGTTGCGCGCCGGCCAGCAGCGGCTGGCCGGCCGCGATCACCCTGGTACGGCTGTTCTTGAACAGCGGGTTGCCGCGGTCGCTCTGCTTGAGCAGCCCGGCGGCGATGTGCCGCTTGCTCGTGGTGAAGGCGAAGAACCGGTGCAGCCAGGCCGCTAGCGTCGCCCCAGGGGTCTGCCCGTGAGCAGTCGCGGCGGCCGCGCAGACCGCATCGACCTCATCGATGAACAGGGCCTCAAGCAGCTGCTGGCGCCCGGGGAAGTTGCGGTACAGGGTCGCCATGCCGACACCGGCCCGCCGTGAGATCTCGGCCATCGACACCTCGGCGTCAGGTACGGCGAAGGCGCCACGCGCGGCGTCGAGGATCTTGTCGCGGTTGCGCTCGGCGTCGGCTCGTCTCGCGGGTGCCGTGGGATGGCTCGCGGGCATCGGGACTCCAAATGGACAGGCTATCCGGTTGTCGCTACAGTGAAGCGGACAGGCTATCCGCCTACTGCTAACCCGATCTTACCCAGCTGCCGCGACTGATTCGCGGCGGTCAAAGGAGCAGCGCATGGAATACCGGCCCCTGGGGCGCACTGGCGTCTCGGTCAGTCAGCTGTGCCTGGGCGCGATGATGTTCGGCGCGTTCGGTAATCCGGATCATGACGATGCGGTCACGATCATTCATAGGGCACTGGACGCCGGGATCAACTTCATCGACACCGCCGACGGCTACTCCGCCGGGGAGTCAGAGCAGATCCTGGGCAAGGCCCTGGCCGGCGGACGGCGGGAGAGCGTGGTGCTCGCCGTCAAATTCGGTCCGCCTTTCGACGCCGATCCTAACCACCGCGGGGCGTCACGGCGGTGGATCACTGAAGGAGTCGAAGGCTCGCTGCGCCGGCTGCGGACGGACTGGATCGACCTGTACCAGGTAGGGGTTCCCGACCCGCGCACTGATATCGACGAAACTCTCGGTGCCCTGTCCGACCTGGTGCGGGCCGGCAAGATCCGCAACTTCGGCGCGTCCAAGGTGCCAGCCTCCGCAATCGTAGAGGCGCAGTGGGCTGCTGATCGCCGCGGCCACGGGCGGTTCCGCACCGAGCAGCCGCCCTACTCGATGCTGACCCGCGCGATCGAATACGACGTGCTGCCGGCCTGCCTGCGGCACGGACTCGGTGTCATGGCCTACAGCCCGCTGGCCGCTGGCTGGCTGTCAGGCAAGTACCGCAAAGGCCGTGATGTCGCCGGACCGGGCTCGGCCGCTCGCGCCCGGCGCGGCGCGGACTTCGATGCCGCCAACCCGGCCAACGCGGCAAAGCTCGACGCCGCCGATGCTCTGGGCGCGCTAGCTGACCAGGCCGGGCTGACCCTGATCCAGATGGCGGTCGCCTTCGTCATCAGGCACCCAGCGGTCACGTCCGCGATCATCGGACCGCGCACCATGGCACATCTGGACGGCTACCTCGCCGCCGACGGGATCGAGCTGTCCACCGACGTGCTTGACCGCATCGACGAGATCGTTCCGCCCGCGGCCACGATCAACGTCGCCGACAACATGTGGAACTTCGGCACGACGGCGCTGACTGCCACGGCTCGCCGCCGTTAGGCCAGCATGCCCGGCGCCAGCCGCGCCAGGGCGGTGCCCGCAGTGAGCGGGCCTGCCCTGGCGGAGGACGACGCCGACCTGATGACGGCGATGAGCCGCTGATAAGTGCCGGAAGCGGGACTCGAACCCGCATGCCCTCTCGGACAGACGCTTTTGAGACGTCCGCGTATACCGATTCCGCCATTCCGGCATCTAGCGTTACAAACTTACACGTACCGGGCACTGCCCCAGCGGATCACTCCTGCGGGCTGCCACGCTGACAATCTACCTGGTGACGGTAGGCTCATGCACGTGAGTGTAGAACCGTTGCGCGTTGTTATTGCCGAAGATGAGGCGCTCATCCGGCTAGATCTCAAGGAAATGCTGGAGGAGGAGGGCTATTCGGTAGTCGCCGAGACCGGTGACGGCGAGTCCGCGGTCGCCAACGTGATCGAGTTCAAACCGGACCTGGCGATCTTGGACATCAAGATGCCCGTGCTGGACGGGATCACCGCCGCCGAGCGGATCGCCGCCGAGCGGATCGCCCCGGTAGTGATCCTTACCGCGTTCTCCCAGCGCGAGCTCGTCGAGCGGGCCCGTGACGCGGGCGCGATGGCTTACCTGGTCAAGCCGTTCACCAAGGCCGACCTGGTACCCGCCATCGAGATGGCGGTCAGCCGGTTCGCCGAGATCCGGGCGCTGGACGTTGAGGTCGGCACGCTGCGCGAGCGGCTGGAAGTCCGCAAGCTGCTCGACCGGGCCAAGGGGGTGCTGCAGACCGTGCACGGGATGAGCGAGCCGGACGCATTCCGCTGGATCCAGAAGACGTCAATGGACCGGCGGCTGACCATGCGCAAGGTCGCTGAGGCGGTCATCGAGGGCGGCGCGAACGTCCCGGCCGAGTCTTGACCGCAGGCAGGCAAAGAGCCCGGGGAGGCCTTTGGTGCCGTGCCCGCCTTCCCCGGCCGACACGTTGTCTACTTGAACCCCCCCGGGCTCGCCGACACCACGTTAGCGATCCAGCGGGTGCGGCGCAAAGCAGAGGTTCTCCGGCCGGAGTCGCCGTGGCCCGCTCCTGCTCACGCCGAGTTCACCTTGATGATCATGAATCCGCGCCCGCACCGGGAACCTGGTCACGGATCAGGCAGGTCAGCCTTACGGTGCACACCCGGCGGCTCGCGGCGTCGGTGATGACGATGTCATAGGTGGCCAGCGTCCGCCCGCCGTGCACTAGGGCCGCTACCGCGGTGACCAGCCCGTCGCGCACGCCGCGGTGGTGGGTCGCGCTGATCTCGATACCGACTACAATCCGGCCCGGTCCCGCGTGCAGCGCAGCGCCGAGCGAGCCGATGGTCTCCGCCAGCACGCAAGACGCCCCGCCATGGAGCAGGCCGTACGGCTGGGCGTTCCCGGCCACGGGCATCGTCGCCTCGACCCGCGCCGGGGAGGCGGTGACGATCTTTATCCCCATCCGGTCCGCGAGCGTGCCCGCGGCCACCGCTAGTTGGGCCATCTTGTCCAGCCTGGGTTCATCCACGCTCACCTAGCCTGCCATGCCGGGCCTGCCATGCCGGCAGCGGCAGCTCGCACCGAGATAGCCGCGGCGCCAGATACGCGGGTCGCGCGGGGCTCAGCGGCCCGTTCTGCTAATAGGATCGGCGGAATGGACAGGCTGCTGCTCCTCGACGGTCATTCGCTCGCTTACCGTGCCTTCTTCGCGCTGCCCGCGGAGAACTTCGCCACCACCACGGGACAGACCACCAACGCCGTATACGGGTTTACCTCGATGCTGATCAAGGTGCTCAGCGAAGAGAAACCGACGCATGTCGCGGTGGCATTCGACCGGTCCGAGCCGACGTTCAGGCACGAGCAGTACACCGAGTACAAGGCCGGCCGGGCCAAGGCACCGGATGAGTTCCGCAGCCAGATCAGCCTCATCTTCGAGGTGCTGGACGTGCTGGGCATCCAGTGGCTGTCCGTGCCGGGCTTCGAGGCCGACGACATCATCGCCACGCTTGCCACCCAGGCCGAGGCGCAGGACATGGACACGCTGATCGTCACCGGTGACCGGGACGCGTTCCAGCTGATCACCGAGCATGTGACCGTGCTGTATAACAGCCGCGGCGTGTCCGACATGAGGCGGTATGACCCACCCGGCCTGTTCGAGAAGTACGGCCTGACTCCCGTCCAGTACCCGGACTTCGCCGCGCTGCGCGGCGACAACAGCGACAACCTGCCCGGCATCCCGGGGGTGGGCGAGAAGACCGCGACCAAGTGGATCGTGGAGTTCGGCTCGCTGCAGGCGCTGGTTGACCGGGTGGACGAGGTCAAGGGCAAGGCCGGTGACGCGCTGCGGGAGCACCTGGGCAGCGTGCTGCGCAATAGCCAGCTGACCAAGCTCATCCGTGACGTACCGGTTGCGGCGGCCCCCGCCGACCTGGTGCCGGCCCCGTGGAACCGCGATGACATCCATCAGCTCTTCGACACGCTGCAGTTCCGCGTGCTGCGGGACCGGCTCTACGAGACGTTCCCGCACGGCATCGGCGGGCACGCCGCGGATATGCCTGCTCCCGCCGCGCCCAGGGAAGCCTTCGAGGTAACCTCGGTCCTGCTCAGCACCGGCGAGGTCGCCAGCTGGCTGAGCGCCCATCGCTCGCCGGAGCGGACCGGGGTGGCGCTATCGGGCAGCTGGTCGCGCGGCACCGGCAACGTGACCGGCATCGCCCTGGCCGCTGGCGACGGGAACGGCGCCTACCTCGACCCCACCCTGCTCGACCCGGCCGATGAAGCGGCGCTCGCGGCCTGGCTCAGCGACCTGGCGTTCCCCAAGGTGC
>Ga0224568_1000121_pt1 | contig 13745 bp, 11 predicted proteins | sample CLU5metagenome_FD_182727 | JGI IMG/M metagenome (GOLD analysis project Ga0224568, IMG submission 182727) | Spruce litter microbial communities from Bohemian Forest, Czech Republic - CLU5 | ecosystem: Environmental > Terrestrial > Plant litter > Unclassified | place: Czech Republic: South... | reverse complement strand
CCTGCCAGTGCCGACGTATCGGCGAAAACCTGCCGGTCAGTGACCGACCCGGACCCGACGTCGAAGCCATACCGGTAGATCACCCGCTCGGCGGAGTCGACGAAGTACATCCACCGCCCATCCGGGGACCAGTCGATCCCGTTGGAACAGTAGAAGCCCTCGTCCACCGTCGCGTACCGCCCGTCGCTATCGAGCCGGTAGAGACGGCCAAGCGGCCGGGCCTGGCTGTCTTGCACCGAACCGGTCCAGAACCGCCCCGCCGGGTCCACCGCCCCGTCGTTGAACCGGCAGTCCGGCCGGTCCGCTTCCGGGTCGGCCAGCAGCGTCCGCTCTCCTGTGCGCAGGTCGAGCAGGTGCCACCCGGTGCGCAGGCCGGCGATAAGAACCTGCGGGTCCTCGGTCAGGCCGATGCAGCTGACATTGGTCCGCATATCGAGCCCGAACGGAGCACCGGCGTCCGGATCCGGCCCAGAAACCGCCTGCCCAGAGACCGCCTGGCCAGAGACTGCCTGCCCGAAAACGGTGCCCGCGCTGTAGTCCACCCAGTACAAGGTGCCGGTACGCGGGTCCCACAGCGGGCATTCGCCGAGCACCGCCCGGCCTGCCCAGAACACTGACACCACAGGACCACTCCTATCACCAGGACATGTCTAACCAATTTGAGCTGCGGGCTCCAGCCAGGTTACGGTCCCGCTATGCAACGGGTACTGGTCGGCGGCATCTCCGGTTCCGGGAAGACCACGATGGCCATTTACCTGGCGGCCCGGCTCGGCTTGCCGCGCTAGAACCCGGCCGCCCTATTAATAAGTAACTTCGCCGCTGCCACGCCCCAAACCAGCACAAAAACGAGCAGCTCCCCCGGCCAGAACCGGGCCGGCCGCGGGGCAGGAAACGGGGTTCCTTGCTTCCGCACCATAGTGCGGCTAGCGTGCGTTTATGTATGGTGCGCGATCCACTCGCGAAGCTCACGCGCGCCTGCTCGAGGGCGGCGAGCCCCATGGCGTCAGGGACGTCGTAGCGGACTCCTGGCTCCGCTCGATCGCGGCGGGCATCGACGTGGACGCGAGCGCGCCGCCGATCACGCTGGACGGCCCTGAGCTCGGCGATTACCGGGCCGAGCACCCGCTGTCCCGGATCTTCCCGCTGCTCTATGACGTGCTCGGCCAGGCGGCGCAGGAATGCGACGCCGTGATGGCCGTCGCGGACGAGTACGGCCAGCTGCTGTGGGTGTGCGGGCCGCCTGGCGTGCTGCGCCAGGCGGAGGCGATCTCGTTCGTCGAGGGAGCCCAGTGGGACGAGGAACACGCCGGCACCAACGCGCCGGGGACGGCGTTGCGCCTGGACGCGCCCGTCACCATCAAGGCGGTGGAGCATTTCGTCCGCCCGGTGCAGCGCTGGAGCTGCGCCGCGGCCCCGATCCACGATCCGGTCTCCCGGCGCATCCTCGGCATTGTCGACATCACCGGGGGTGAAGACGTCGGCTCGCCGCAGACGATCGCGATGATACGGGCCACGGCGAGGATGGCGGAATCGGAGCTCGGCCGCCTCAGCAAGGGCACGGACCAGCCGGTCTGGCGGCCGCCGACGGCGGCGGGGACACGGGACCAGGTGGCGCTCCCGGTCGCGGGCGGGCTGCAGCTGCAGGCGCTCGGCCGGCCGGACCTGGTGGTGACCCTGGACCGGCGATCGTTCCGGCTGAGTCCGCGGCACAGCGAGATCCTGGTGGTGCTGGCCGGTCATGAGGAGGGGCTGTCCGGCGACGAGCTCGCGGTCCTGCTCTACCCGGGCGAGGTCACCTCCAGCACGCTGCGGGCGGAAATGGTCCGGCTGCGCGCGCTGCTCGGCGACGCGCTGGCGTCCCGGCCGTACCGGCTGACCTGCGAGGTCAGCTCAGACTGGGCGGCGGTCACGGCGCGGCTGGCGGCGGGGGATATCCCGGGTGCCCTGCGCCTCTATCAGGGCCCCCTGCTGCCGCAGAGCGAAGCCCCGGCCGTGGTCCGCCAGCGGCGCGATCTGCACGACTGGATGCGGGCCATGATTCTGGTCGACGGCCGCCAGGAGCTGCTGGTCAACTGGACGCAGAGCCGGTGGGGCGCCGATGACCTGGAGATGTGGCGCCAGCAGTGCGTGATCTTGCCCGCGACCTCGCCGCTGCGCCCGCGGGCACAGGCCGCCGCCAGCCGGCTAGACGCGGAATTCGGTAACTGACCTGTCCTGGTTTGTCCCCTGGGGTGAGTCAGGTGCACCCGGCTGCAACGTGATTGCAACATGGCGGTAACTAAGTTCGTCATCATCACCAGACTTGTAGGTGGTCCGGGCGAGCCAACCTTCCCGGCCGGCCATCGCGAGCAGGAAGGGACATAACACAGATGGCGCTATTCGTGGCCCCCGGCAAATCCGACAGCCCGGTATCGGTGCAATCCCGGTACGGCAACTTCATCGGCGGCGAGTTCGTGCCGCCCGTCGGCGGACAGTACTTCGAGAACCCGAGTCCGGTCAACGGCGAGACGTTCACCGAGGTCGCCCGCTCCACCAGCGAGGACATCGAGCTCGCGCTTGACGCCGCGCACGGAGCCAAGGCCGCCTGGGGACGGACGTCGGCGGCCGAGCGGGCGAACATCCTGAACAAGATCGCCGACCGCATCGAGGCCAACCTCGAGATGCTCGCCATCGCGGAGACCTGGGAGAACGGGAAGCCGATCCGGGAGTCCCTGGCCGCGGACCTGCCGCTGGCGGTGGACCACTTCCGCTACTTCGCCGGCGCGATCCGGGCGCAGGAAGGCAGCCTGTCCGAGATCGACGGCGACACCATCGCCTATCACTTCCATGAGCCGCTCGGCGTGGTCGGCCAGATCATCCCGTGGAACTTCCCCATCCTCATGGCCACCTGGAAGCTGGCGCCGGCCCTGGCCGCGGGCAACTGCGTGGTCATCAAGCCCGCCGAGCAGACCCCGTGGTCGCTGCTCAAGGTCATCGAGCTGATCGCCGACCTGCTGCCGCCGGGCGTGGTGAACATCGTGAACGGGTTCGGCTTCGAGGCGGGCAAGCCGCTGGCCTCATCGAGCCGCGTCGCCAAGATCGCCTTCACCGGTGAGACCACGACCGGCCGCCTGATCATGCAGTACGCCAGCCAGAACCTCATCCCGGTGACGCTCGAACTGGGCGGCAAGAGCCCGAACATCTTCTTCGCCGACGTCGCCGCCGAGCGCGACGACTTCTACGACAAGGCGCTTGAGGGCTTCACCATGTTCGCGCTGAACCAGGGTGAGGTGTGCACCTGCCCGTCCCGGGCCCTGGTGCAGTCCTCCATCTACGAGCAGTTCGTGCCGGACGCGCTGGCCCGCACCAAGGCGGTCAAGCAGGGCAACCCGCTCGACAGCGACACGATGATCGGCGCGCAGGCCTCCAACGACCAGCTGGAGAAGATCCTGTCCTACCTGGAGATCGGCCGGGCCGAGGGCGCCAAGGTGCTCACCGGCGGCGAGCGCGCCGACCTTGGCGGCGAGCTGTCCGGCGGCTACTACGTCACCCCGACGATCTTCGAGGGCGACAACAGCATGCGGATCTTCCAGGAGGAGATCTTCGGCCCGGTGCTCGCGCTGACCAGCTTCAGCGACGAAGCCGACGCGCTGAAGATCGCCAACGACACGCTGTACGGGCTCGGCGCGGGCGTGTGGACCAGGGACGGCGCGCGCGCCTACCGGGCCGGCCGGGAAATCCAGGCTGGCCGGGTCTGGACGAACTGCTACCACGCCTACCCCGCGCACGCCGCCTTCGGCGGTTACAAGCAGTCCGGTGTCGGGCGAGAGAACCACAAGATGATGCTGGACCACTACCAGCAGACGAAGAACCTGCTGGTGAGCTACTCGGCCAAGAAGCTCGGGTTCTTCTAAACGCGGGGCTGGACTCAGCAGAGGGGGCGGGCTCGCATCCATACACTGGATGCGAGCCCGCAGTCCGGGCCGGAAAGGCGATGTCGTGACCGAACTAAATCGAGTAGCCCTCAGCAGTAGCGCGGCGGAACTGCTGTATACCCTCACCGCCAAGCACGGGCCGCTGATGTTCCATCAGTCCGGCGGCTGCTGCGACGGGTCGTCGCCGATGTGCTTCCCCGACGGGGATTTCCTCACCTCCGAGGCCGACATTCACTTGGCCGACCTGGAGGTCCCCGGCCTGGACCGGCCCATCAGGTTCTGGATGTCGGTGTCTCAGTACGAGTACTGGAAGCACACCCATCTCACCGTCGACGTGGTGCCAGGGCGCGGCAGCGGCTTCTCGGTGGAAGCACCGGAAGGGGTCCGTTTCCTGATCAGGTCCCGCCTGCTCACCGACGCGGAACTAGCTCACTTCGACCTGGCCTGACCCGCTGGGCCTGACCCGGTAATCCTGACCTGCTAGGCGCCTGATCCGGAGATATACCTCTGCAGTCATAACCCATGCAGTCATAACACAAGTAGGTGACAGGCAATAGCCGCCGCCGCGACCACGTTGAGCGAATCTACCCCGGCCGCCAGGGCGCCTGGATGCATCGGGATGCGCACTGCCTGATCGGCCTCGTGCAGCCAGCGCGAGGACAGGCCGTCGCCCTCGGTGCCGAGCAGCAGCGCGACCCGCTCGCCGGCGACGGCTTCCCCGATCGGCATGGCGTCCGGGTCCGGCGTCAGCGCGAGCAGCAGGAACCCGGCGGCGCGCAGCGTGGCCAGGCCGTCGTACCAGCCGGTCATGCGGGCGTAAGGGACGGCGAACACCGCGCCCATGGAGACCTTTACCGAGCGCCGGTACAACGGGTCGGCGCACCGCGGCGAAAGGATCACCGCGTCCACGCCGAGCGCGGCGGCACACCGGAAGATCGCCCCCACGTTGGCGTGGTCGACAAGATCCTCAAGCACGATCACCCGGCGGGCGACGGCGGCCAGCGCCGCGGCCTCAGGCAGCGGCTTACGGTGCAGCGCGGCCAGCGCCCCCCGGTGCACGCGGTATCCGGTGAGCCGCTCGGCGACCTGGTCCGGCACCACGTAGACCGGGGCGCCGGCCACGGGCAGTGCCGCCAGGTCGCCGAGCCTGCTCTCGGCGACCAGCAGCGATCGGACCCGGTAGCCGGCCGACACGGCCCGGCTGATCACCTTGGTGCCCTCGCCGATGAACAGCCCTTGCGCGGACTCCATGCTGGTGCGCAGCGCCATGTCGGTCAGCCGCGCGTAGTCCGCCAGCCGGGGATCATCCGCGTCGGTGATGAAGTCCTGCATCCGCTAAGTGTGGACCAGCCCAGCCTCGGACCAGCCCCGGCCCGTAACTTCAGCGGCCGGCAACTTCAGCGGCCCGTAACTTCAGCGGGCCCGTAACTTCAGCGACCCGCGCCGGTACGGTGCGGCAGCTTCCAGCCGGGGCGGACGAAGTGGCAGGTGTACCCGTCCGGGTAATTCTCCAGGTAGTCCTGGTGCTCGGGCTCGGCCTGCCAGAACGCCCCGGCCGGTGACACCTCGGTGACCACCTTGCCCGGCCACAGGCCGGACGCGTCGACATCGGCGATCGTGTCCTCGGCGACCCGCTTCTGCTCGTCGTCGAGGTAGAAGATGGCCGACCGGTAGCTGGTCCCGAGGTCGTTTCCCTGCCGGTTCCGCGTGCTCGGGTCGTGCACCTGGAAGAAGAACTCCAGCAGGTCCCGGTAGGAGATCTGGTCCGGGTCGAAGACGATCTCGATCGCCTCCGCGTGGCCCTCGTGGTTGCGGTAGGTGGCGTTCGCCACGTCGCCGCCGGTGTAACCGACCCGGGTGCTGACCACGCCAGGGAGCTTGCGGATCAGGTCCTGCATGCCCCAGAAACAGCCGCCGGCGAGGATGGCCTTCTCGGTCGTCATGTTGCACTCCCGGTGTCGTGTGCGGTCTCGAACAGCGTACGGTAGTCGCCGTATCCTTCGCGTTCCAGCTCATCGAGCGGGATGAAGCGCAGGGCGGCGGAGTTGATGCAATAGCGCAGGCCCCCGTCCTTGGCGGGCCCGTCCGGGAACACGTGTCCCAGGTGCGAGTCGCCGTGGGCGGAGCGGACCTCGGTCCTGACCATGCCCCAGTGGCGGTCGCGATGCTCGACCACGTTGCCCGGTTCGATCGGCACCGTGAAGCTCGGCCAGCCGGAGTGGCTGTCGTACTTGGCGACCGACGCGAATAGCGGTTCACCGGACACTACGTCAACGTAGATACCGGGCTCCTTGTTGTCCCAGTACTCGTTGGCGAAGGCCGGCTCGGTACCATTTTGCTGGGTGACCTGGTACTGCTCCGGGGTAAGCCGGGAGATGGTCTCTGGGTCCTTGCGGTAGTTGTCCGCCATGTCAGCTCCTTTGCCGGTATACCCGCTGGCTGCGGGCATAGGACCAACCGGCTATACAACATCGCGTCGGCAGTGGTTATTTCGGCGCCAACAGCGACGGCTGCAGGGAGCGATGACGAGTTCGCGAGTTGGCTGGCTGGCCCGGCATGTGCTGCTTGACCTCACCCCGCTGCGCAGTTCCAGGGACTTCCGCGCGCTGATGAGCGGCCAGCTCGTTTCCTCGCTCGGCACCCAGCTGACCGTCGTCGCGGTGCCGTTCCAGGTGTACCGGCTGACCCACTCGTCCCTGTTCGTCGGGCTGGTCTCGCTCGCCCAGCTGTTCCCGCTGATGGCCGGCGCGCTGCTCGGCGGCTCGGTGATCGATGCGGTGGACCGGCGCCGGCTGCTGATGCTGGTCGAGTCGCTGATGGCGCTGTGCAGCGCCGGCCTGGCCGTCAACGCCGACCTGGGTGCCGCGCTGTGGCCGCTGTTCCTCTGCCCGGCCGTGTCCGCCGGGCTGAGCGGCGTGGACAGTGCCACCCGCAACTCGATGCTGCCGAACCTGGTCGGCCTGGCCGAGATACCCGCCGCGAACGCGATGTTCCAGGCACTGTTCCAGCTCGGCGCGGTCGCCGGGCCAGCGGCCGGCGGACTGCTGCTGGCCGGAGCCGGGATCCGGCTGGTGTTCTGGCTGGACGTGGCCAGTTTCGCGGTCTCGGTGCTGGCTGCCTCACTGATGTCGGCGCAGCCGCCGTCGGCCTCCAGCGGGCGGCCGGGCCTGCGCTCAGTGGCCGAAGGGTTCCGCTTCATCCGCGGCCGTCAGCCCGTCCAGGGCGCGTACCTGATCGACCTCAACGCGATGGTGTTCGGCATGCCGCGTGCCCTGTTCCCGGCGCTGGCCGCGACCAGGTTCGGCGGCGGCGCCACCACGGTGGGGCTGCTCTACGCCGCGCCCGGTGCCGGGGCACTGGTGGGCGCGCTGACCACCGGCTGGGTGAAGCGGATCCAGCGGCAGGGCCGCGCGGTGATACTCGCCGTGCTGATCTGGGGCGCGGCCATCACCGGGTTCGGGCTGGTCGGCTGGCTGCCCGCGGCGCTGCTGCTGCTGGCCGTCGCGGGCTGGGCAGATGTGATCTCATCGGTGTTCCGCCACACGATTATCCAGTTCGCCGTGCCGGACCGGCTGCGCGGCCGGCTCATGGGCGTCCAGATGGCCGTGGTGGCCGGCGGCCCCCGCCTGGGCGACATGGAGGCCGGTGTGGTCGCCACCGGTTTCGGCAACACCACGTCAGTGATCTCCGGCGGCCTGGCCTGCATCGCGGGCGCGCTGGTCCTGGCCCGGCTGCTGCCCCAATTCCGGCAACAGCAGGCCGCGCCACCGCCCGGGTCAGCTCCCCCGGACGCGTCACCGCCCGCGCCACCGTCACTGCCCGAACAACCGTCACTGCCCGAACAACCGCCAGCGCCAGCGCCACCGTCCGCTGCCGGAGGCTGACCCGCCTGGAACGGCGGGCCAGCCGACTACGTCAACGCCATCCAGCTAAAGAGCTGCCGGCTAAAGCCGTCCGGCTAAAGCCGTCCAGCTAGAAACCGCCCGGCTGGAAACCGCCCGGCTAGAAACCGCCCGGCCCCTGCCCGCCCTGTCCCTGCGCGATGATCTGCACGTACTGGAACTGCGTGTACAGGGTCGGGTAGCCGTCGCCCGGGCCGTTCTGCTGGTCATCACCCGCGGCCGCGATCCGGGCCAGCACGTTCATGCCGCTGATGACGGTGCCGAACGGGGTGTAGTCAGGAGAGAGCGTGGTGTTCTTCCAGACGAAGAAGAACTGGCTGCCGTTGGTGTCCGGTCCGGCATTGGCCATCGCGACCGTGCCCGCCGGGTACGTCGCGCCGTTGAGGTTCTCGTCATTGAACGTATATCCCGGTGCGCCCGCCCCGGTACCGGTCGGGTCGCCGCACTGCAGGATGTAAATGCCCGAGGTGGTCAGCCGGTGGCAGTGCGTCTGGTTGAAGTATCCCTTGCTGGCCAGGAACCGGAACGAGTACGTCGTGCACGGCGCCGCGGTGGTGTCCATCTTCACCGTGATCACGCCTTGGGTGGTGACAAACCGCACGATGTACGGCTGCGCCGCCTGCGCCGCGTTGAACACCGGCACGCCCTTGAACCGGTCGGCCGGGATCGTCGCGTGGTAGTTGCAGCCCGGCCCGGTGGTGGGCGGCACGGTCGTCTCGCTGGCCTGCGGCGCGGCGGGCGCCACCGCGTGCAGACCGGGCGCATTGAGGGTCGGCAACGTGTGGGCGGCGGTGCCGGTGGCACCGAACGCGCTGACACCGGCGAAGGCGACGGCGCCTGCTGCCGTGACCGCGGCAGCCGCGGCGAGCACAATGCGATTCCTGAACATGACGGAGTTTCCCCTTTTCATTGAATGTGCCTGATTCTTCAGTGGATCCTGAGGGAGGGTCAAGCTAAAACGGATAAAAGGTACGCCCGGTATAGGCACGGCCGGTAAAAGCGGCCGGTAAGGCAGCGCTAGCTGGCCGGCCCGTCCTGAGCCGCGCGCCAGGCGTGCGAGATCATGACACCGGAACTGGCCGCCAGACCGGAGCCGCCAGACCGGAAGGGAGCTCGCATGCCGCTGCCAGGAGTCGCGCTGGACCGGCTCGGTTTCCTCACCATCGGCCTGTTCGACGGCGACAACCCGGGACCGGGGCACCAGACGACGCTGGAGGTCATCGAGCTGGGTGAACGGCTCGGCTTCGACAGCGCCTGGGTCCGGCACCGGCACCTGCAGTACGGCATCTCCTCGCCGGTCGCCATCTTGGCGGCCGCCTCCCAGCGGACCCGCCGGATCGAACTAGGCACGGCGGTGATCCCGCTCGGCTGGGAGAACCCGCTGCGGCTGTCCGAGGACCTGGCCACGGTCGACGTGCTGTCCGGCGGCCGGCTCAATCCAGGGGTTAGCGTCGGGCCGCCGATGCACTTCGACGACGTCAAGGCCGCGCTGTACCCCGATACCGCGGCCGCCGAGGACTTCAGCTACCAGCGGGTGTCGCGGCTGCTGGCGCTGATCGAAGGCAAACGGGCCGCCGCGTTCGCGGGCGTCGAGGGCATCGAGCAGTTCTCCAGCCGGGTGCAGCCGCACTCACCGGGGCTACGCGACCGGATGTGGTACGGCGGCGCGAGCACGGCCTCGGCCCGCTGGGCCGGCCAGCAGCGGATGAACTTGCTGACCAGCAGCGTGGTCCGGGCGGAAGAAACCAAACGGGCGGAAGAAACCAAAGAAGCGGCAGAAACCGCGGACGCGGAACACGCACCGGACTTCGCCGCGATCCAGCAGCGGCATATCCGGGCGTACCGTGCAGCCCATCCGGACGGGCCGGCCGCCCGGGTCTCCCAGGGGCTAGTCGTGATCCCGACCGATAGCGCGACCGCCGGGCAGCGGGCCAGGTACGCGGCTTATGTCCAGGCCCGCACGCCGCGTACGGCCAGCCCGCAGGGACCAGCGCGGATGATGTTCGCCAGGGACCTGCTGGGATCATCCAGCCAGATCACCGAGGAACTCTATGCGCACGCCGGGTTCCGCGAGGTCAGCGAGGTCGCCTTCGCGCTGCCGTTCAGCTTCGAGCCGCAGGACTACGTGCAGATCCTGACCGACATGGCCACCAAGCTAGGACCCGCCTTGGGCTGGCGGCCATTCGTTGCCAGCTAGTGCGGGTTCCCTGCCATCAGGCGTGGCGCCAGCCGAATCCAGCCGCGCCGGTCAGCAGGGGTAGCTGGTGGGTTTGCTGGTGTAGGTGCGTCCGGACGGGAGGCTCCAGGTGAAGTATCCGGGTTGTCCGGTGCCGTGCACGTGCCAGCCGGGTTCTTGCTTGTTGCGGTGATTGCGGCGGCAGCAGGGGTGACCATTACACAAGCAGGTACGGGCCTGCGGCCAGGCAATGGCGTGCTCGTAGTCAGTGCGGTGTTCCGGAGTGCGGCAAGTACTGAAGGTGCAGTCCTGATGCAGGACCGCGGTCAGGTGTTTCAGGTACTTGCCGGGATCATGGCCCGGTGACTGATACCGGTGATCACAGGGGCCGGCCAGGAAGGCGAAGTCCAGATCGAGCTCGCGTCCCGCGTAGCGAAGCCGCCAGGTAGTACGGTCACCCGGCATCTGGCCGGGCTGGCCGGATGCCGATGCTTCCAGGCCATGGCTCCTCCTCTCGCGGGGAGGGCCGGTGCCCGGCGGGTCAGGGTCGCGGCCGTCGGCCGGATCCGCTTTTCGTTTCCGGGCGGGGTCGCCGCGTGCGGGGTGAGCGCAGGCGTGGGCGACGGGCCGCCCGTCCGGGTCGGCCGCGGTGACGCAGATCGTGCTGTGCCGGTTCCGGGCGATCGTGTCCGCGAGGTTCCTGGCCAGGTCAGCGTCCACGGCTCCGAGCCTGCTCAGCTGCCCGGCCCGGCCGTCCTGGCCGAAGATGGTGCTAGCAGGGACAGTGAGATGCAGCCATCCGGCGGTCCCGTTCCCGCCAGGTCCGCCGCCCTCGCCGCCAGGTCCGCCGCCCGGACCACCGGGTCCGTGCCCGTCACCAGGGCTGCCGTTCCCGCCGGGGCCGCTCTCGTCATCCGGACCGCCGGGTCCGTTCCCGCCGTCCGGCCCGGCCTGGCCGTCTCCGGTTTCGGGCTGGGTGAACGGGTCGGCAATCCCCCAGCGCTCCAGGTAGGCCAGGACGCGGAGCCGGGCCAGGCTGCCCGCGATCCCGGCCTTCTTCAGCTCCCTCGCCCGGCAGGTCAGTTTCTGATCCAGGGCCAGCGCCGAGGCCGGCGGAAGCTCACGAGCGGAGATCCGCATGTTCCCCGACTGCTCAAGCCCGGTCTCGACACAGGCGTCGCGTTCCCCGTCCTGCCGCCGCCTGCGGGCAGCGTCCGGGTCGATGCTCAGCACCGCGCGGGCAACCCGGTCCCTGACCATCGTCCACGTCATCGACCCCAGATCCGGGTTCTGGCTGAACAGCAGGTCCTCCGCGGCCCGGGCCTGACCCGTATCCAGCGGCCCGCACCACGTCGCGACCACCGACGCCTTGCCCTGATCCAAGATCCCGGACCGGAGCGCGGCAGACGTGCGCGGCAGCTTCACCACCAGGTCCCAGGCCAGCGTCAGCAGGACAGTAGCGGCCCGCTGAGTCACCGCCAGCTGCACGCTCACCTCAGCCGAGGTCCCTTCCGCCCACACCCGCGGCATCCGGGCCGGCCCCTCAAGCCGGCAGAACGGCCCCGGACGACGACGGATCAGCTCAGCCAAGCCCATCATCAGCTCCCACGACTGACGCGCAGACAGACGACTGCGGGCACCGATCACACCCAGCAGCTCATCATCACCGACACCGGCGAAACCGCGGTCATCCCCCGCGGCCCGGTCCGCTAGCACCGCCAGCCCAGGCTCAGGCGCGGCCGCATCGTGTCGCTGCCCCTGACCGAACCCGCGGCCGGGTCCCCGGTGCACGCGGTGCACTGAATCCGCTGCTGAGTAATCGTCCTCGGGATCGGGGGGACACGGCTCTGGGTCCATCCACCGCGGCACGGACTCCAGCACCCGGGCCCGCGACCTGGCCAGCCAGGTGGCGTCATCAAGCGGATCGTCTGTTATCGCCGCCACCCCCGATCTAGGGCTACATCAAGTGCTTCCTATATAAATCGAATTCTTTCATGAAATAATCGAAAAAGCAAGCTAATATGATCTGACAGCAGAAATGATCCAGCCTGCTTCCGGACCTTTGCCGGTCCAGATAGGCGTCGTCCGGCGTTGAGCACAAGCGCCTGCGTATCTTCGGCGACACTGCTCAGGCCCGGGACTGTACCGACAAGACCCGGGCCGACGCCAGCAACACGGGCCGACGCCAGCAACGCCAGCCAAGACCGCCAGCCAGCCAAGACCGCTAACCGGCTCAAAACCCCCAGCCAGCTAAAGACTTCAGGTGCGCCGATAGCGCCCTAGCCGACTCGACCACCAGCTCAATGGCACGCCTGCGCATCTCACCGGTGTAGCGGTTGGCGGGTCCGCCCACGCTGAGCGAGGCGATAGCCACGCCCTGCGCATCGAGAATGGGGGCGCCCACCGCGGCGACGTCGTCTATATAATCCTCCATGCTCAGCGCGTAGCCGAGTTCCCGCACCTCGGCGAACTTAGCCCGCAGCGTCGCCTTGGACACGGTGGTACCGGTGGTGAACCGGGTGCGCGGCCCGTTCAGCACCTTCTCTTCCAGCTCCGGGATGTTCGCGGCGAGCACCACCGGCCCGGCCGCGGCGTAGTAAGGCAGCACCGATCCGACCATTACCCCGTACACCCGCACCGGGTTGGGCCCGAAGATCGCCTCGATCGTCACCGCCCCGGCATCGCCGGGCACCATGAGGAATGCGGTGTCACCCACCTCTTCGGCCAGTTTCTGCAGGTAGGGCATGGCCTCGTTGCGCAGGTCCAGGTCCTGGCGCGCGATCGCGCCGAGGAAGAGCAGCCGCATCCCGAGCCGGTAGCCGCCTGAGCTGCTGCGCACCAGCCAGCCCGCCGACACCATCGTCTGCAGCAGGCGGTAGGTGGTGGTCTTGTTGTAGCCAACCTCACGGGTGAACTCGCCGAGTGAGATCTCGCGCCGATCGGCCGAGTAGATCTCCAGGAGTTTCGAGGCTTTGATGATGGACCCGACGATGCTTCTCGGGTCGAGATCCGCTTGCATGCGGAACAGCGTACCGGAATACGAAACCAAACGGAGGGCAGGCAATACCACACCAGACGCAGGTCAACCGGCCTTGACGCGTCCCGAAGCGCCGGGCTATCGTACCGGAGTACGAATCATGGTCCGGAAAACGTAACAGCGCCTCGTCAAAGACAGAGCGGAACCGAGCCGGGCAGAGCTGGCCGCGCCGGGGCCGGCCCGAGCCAGCGGCCGGCCGCTCGCGCTGACGAGGGCAAGTCGTGCGAGGTCATCGAGTCGGAGCCACGTTGCCAGCGCCTACGAAGGGGTAGAACGCATGCTCTTCCTGGAACAACTGGTGAACGGGATCAGCATCGGTGCCATCTATGCGCTGTTCGCGGCCGGGTTCGGAATTGTCTTCTCCACGATGCGGATACTGAATCTCGCCCAGGGCGTCTATGCCACTTACGGCGCAATGTGCGCCTATTTTGTGATGAATTCGTTGCACTGGTCTTTTTGGCTGGCCGGCGTGATCGGAATAGTCGCGGGTGCCGCGGTCGCGGTTCTGGTGGACCAGGTGGCTTTCGAGCCGCTGCGCCGGCGCAGTGTCAACCAGCTGCTTGGCGCGGTAATAGCGAGCATCGGCATGTGGATCGCGCTGGAAGATGTGCTCAGCATCGCGACCAGCTCGACGCCGATCGGCTTCCCGACCAGCCGCCAGCCGAGCGGACTGCTCTTGTCCGGGCGCGTGCCCATACTCAAGAGCCAGGTCATAG
>Ga0224568_1000120_pt1 | contig 13762 bp, 10 predicted proteins | sample CLU5metagenome_FD_182727 | JGI IMG/M metagenome (GOLD analysis project Ga0224568, IMG submission 182727) | Spruce litter microbial communities from Bohemian Forest, Czech Republic - CLU5 | ecosystem: Environmental > Terrestrial > Plant litter > Unclassified | place: Czech Republic: South... | reverse complement strand
CCGAGACCGCGGTGCCGCTCATCCGGGCAGTGGCTCCGGGCTAGCGCAGTGTTTCACCTGGGCTAGTGCGCTGCGGCCTGGGGTTATGAAGCTAGCTGGGCGTAAGAGCCCCGGTAGTAAAGCAGCGGCGGCCTGGCGCAGGGACTGGTCTCCACGTGCCGGACGCGGCCGACGATGATCTCGTGGTCACCGCCGGGGATGGCGTGTTCGACGGTGCACTCCAGCGCGGCGAGCACATCGTCCAGGCGCGGGCTGCCGGTGAGGCCGCGGCGGTGCCTGACGTCGTCCCAGGCCGCGGCCAGGCCCCTGCGGGCGAAGTTCGCGGACAGCTGCTGCTGCCTGGCGGCGAGCACGTTGACCGCGAACGCGCCGTGCCCGCGGATCGCGGCCAGCGTCGTGCTGGTCAGATCGAAGCAGACCAGCACCAGCGGCGGGTCGAGCGACAGTGAGGTGACCGCGTTGGCGGTGGTGCCGACCGGGGCGCCGCAGGCGTCAACAGAGGTGACCACCGTAACCCCGGTGGCGAAGTGGCCCATGGCGTCGCGGAACTCGGCGGCGGAGACGGCCATGCTCAGATCTGCCCGTGATTGGGCGGCAGCACGCCGCTGAGCAGGTAGTTGCCGACATGGTGATATTTCCACGCGACCGGATCGTGGCTGGCGTGCGTGCGTGCGTTGCGCCAGTGCCGGCTCAGGTCGTGCCGCTCGTCGGCGGCGCTGGCGCCGGCCAGCGCGAACAGGTCGCTCGCGACCTGCCCGGCTACCTCGGATGCGAACGCCTTCGCCTGCGCCACCGCGATCGAGCCGGCCGCGGCGGCGCCGGCATCGGCGGGTTCCCTGCCGACCTCGTCAAGCACGCCGGCCGCCTGGGCGAGCAGCGCCTCGGCGGCACGTACCTTCGTCGCCAGCGAGCCGAACTGCTGGATCGTATAGGGGTCCTCGGCGGCGTTCGGCGCCCACCCGCCGCGGACAGCCTCAAAGAAAGGCCGTGCTTTGAGCCGGACGAACTCGCCCGCGTCGCGCAGTGCGCCGCCCGCGATGCCCACCTGGATCGCGGCGTGGATCAGCTGGGACCGCGCGCCGAGCTGCTGCGGCCGCTCGAACACCTGGTGGTAGGGGAGCACCAGGGACGGATCCACCGGTACGTCCTCGAACTGGGCGCCGCCGCTGACCGTGGCCCGCTGGCCCATCACGTTCCAGTCCTCATCCAGGCGCACGCCTGGTGCCTGGCGAGGCACGAACACGAGCACCAGCTGGCCGGACTCGTCCACGGCGGTGACGCCCAGCCAGCGCGAGGTGAGCCCGCCCGTGCAGTAGTACTTGCGGCCGGTCAGCCTGCCGCCGGCCAGCCTGGTCGCCAGATCCTGGGCGTGCCGTCCGCCGCGCTCGGCCATCCCGTTGCCCAGCCGCGCGCCGGCCGCGATGTCGCCGAACAGGCGACGCCGCTGGCCCGTGGTGCCGAATACGGTGAGCACATCCACGAACAGGAAATGCGCCTGCGGCACCTGCGCGATGGCCGGGTCCGCCGTCGCGATCAGCCGGATGACCTCGGCGAGCGTGCTGGCGGGCAGGTCGGCACCGCCGTACTCGCGCGGGATGGTGATGCCGAGCAGGCCGCTGGCGTCCAGGGCGGCGAGCGCGGCGGCCGGCACCGTCCCGGCCCGGTCGCGGTCGATGGCGCCGGCCGCGAGCACGGCAGCGAGCTCGCGGCCGGCCGCTACGGCCTGATCAGCAGAGGTGATCAGGGGCACGGCTCGAACCGTGGTCTCGGTAGTCACGTATCCATCCTCAGCTAGGGACATTCTTATAGTCAAGAATTACGACCAGCTTAGTAGTCAATGTCGGCTGGCGGTGATGCGGTTATGCTGTCGGCGCACCCAGGTGAAACGATCGTGCGGTGACGTCCGAGCAGCAGACATCGATCCTGGTAGAGGATCATCTTGAACGGCGGATCCGTAAGCCCGTCGATCTGCTGCGCTGCCTCGTGGCCTGCATCGAGATCGTCGCCCTGGCCGTAGCGGGGGTCGCGGCGAGCGCGACCACCACCGGTGCCGAAACCGACATTGTCGGCGCCAGCGGGCGGCTGCCGTCCGCCGTGCTGGTGGTGGTGCCGCCGGTCGCCCTGTTCGCACTGCTGATCCTGCCCGCGGCGCTGGCTGTACGGCAGCTGATCAGGCGCCAGCCGCAGCGGCTCGCCGAAGCCATCGCCACCGGCATTCTGGCCGCCGCCGTGGCGACCATCATCGACGAGATCCTGCGGCGGGGCTTCGCCGAGCGGATCTACGACGCGATCATCATGTCCCCGGCCGGCACCAGCGGGATCGTCCCGCTCGACTGGTACCTGGCCGCGCTGGTGGCCTATGCGACGATCATCGGCCTGACCGGCTACCCCGGGTGGCGCAATGCCCTGTGGCTCACCGTGGCCGTCTACGCGGTGGTGCAGATCGTGCACGCCGGCAGCACGCACGACACGGTGCTCTCGCTGGCGATCACGGTGCTGGCCGGGCGGGCGACCGGGCTGGCCGTCAGGTACGCGGCCGGCTCCATGTCGCATCGGCCAAGCGCGGAGGAGATCGCGGCCGCGCTTGAGGGCCCGGACCGGCAGGTCAGCGCGATGCGGCGGATCCGGACCGACAGCGTCAGGCCCACCAGCCCGGGCGGCTCACGGCAGTACCGGGCCACGATGGTGGACGGCAAGTGCCTGGACGTGGTCGTCTACGACCGGGACCAGCAGGCGGCCGGCGCGATCTACCGGCTGTACCGGTCCATCCGGGTGCGCGGGCAGGTATCGCGCCGGGCGCCGATGTCGGTGGAGAACGCGGTCGAGCGCCGGGCGCTGCTGTCCTACGCCGCACAGGACGCTGGCGTGCCGACGCCACGGCTGCGCGCCGTGGTCCCGGTCGGACCTGAGGCCGCCGCGCTCGGCTATGACCACCACGACGGCGTCACCCTGGCCGGGCGCAGACCTGCCTGCTCCGACACCGAGCTGAGGGACATCTGGGACGCGATGCGGCAGCTGCACGCACACCGGATCACCCACCGGCACCTCACCGCGGACCGGATCCTGTTCACCCAGGCCGGCCCGATCATGCTGCTCGATCCTGGCGACGGCGACGTGGCAGCGACCGACCTGCAGCTGCGGCTGGACACCGCGCAGCTGATCGCCGAGCTGGCCATCATCATCGGCACCGACCGGGCCGCCGACCTGGCCCTGGCCAAGGCAGGCGCGGGCGAGCTGGTGGCGGTGGTGCCGCTGCTGCAGCCGGTCGCGCTGGCCCGGTCCACCAGGGCCACCCTGCGCCGCCGCCGTGACGTACTGCCCGCGCTGCGCAAGCGGCTGCTCGCGGCGGTGCCCGGGGCCGAGGTGACGCCGGTCCGGCTGGAGCGCATCCGGCTGCGCACCCTGTTCACGATCGTGGCCACGATGGCTGCCGCCTATCTGCTGGCCGGCGAGCTGGCCAAGTCCAGCCTGAAGAACGTGCTGCGTTCGGCGGACTGGCGCTGGGGCCTGGTCGCGTTGCTGCTCGAGGCGGCCACGTTCATCGGCGCGACGATGTCGCTGCGCGGGTTCGTCGCCGACCGGCTGCCCTTCGTCCGGACCATGCTGGCCCAGCTGGCCGGGTCGTTCGTCAAGCTGGTCACTCCCGCCGCCGTCGGCGGTGCCGCGCTCAACATCCGCTACCTGCAGCGCAGGAAGATACCGGCGGCAGCGGCGGCGGCCAGCGTCGGAGTATGGCAGGCGGTCTCGTTCGTGCTGCACATGCTGCTGCTGACCGTGTTCCTGGCCATCACCGGCACCCAGCACGAGCGTGATCTCAAGCCGCCGTCCTGGTCCTATTTCGTGCTGGCCGGCCTGGCGGGGGCCGCCGCCCTGGTCTTCGCCGTGCCCGCTGGCCGGCGGCTGCTGCAGGCCAGGGTCGCGCCCGTGCTCGGCCAGGTGCTGCCGCGCCTGCTTGAGGTGGCCCAGCAGCCACGCAAGGTGCTGCAGAGCATCGGCGGCGGGCTGCTGCTCAGCGCCGGGTACATCTTGTGCCTGGCCGCCTGCGTGGCGGCGTTCGGCCAGTCGGTGCCGGTCGCCAGCATCGCCGTGGTCTACCTGACCGGCAGCGCACTCGGCTCGCTGTTCCCGACTCCTGGCGGCCTCGGCGCGGTGGAGTTCGCGCTGACCTCCGGGCTCACCCTGACCGGCCTGCCCGGCGCGGCCGCGGGCAGCGCGGTGCTGCTGTTCCGGATGATAACGTTCTGGCTCCCGGTGCCGGCCGGCTGGCTCGCGTTCAGCTACCTGGAACGCAAGCAAGCGCTCTAGCGGCGCTTTCTGCGGCTAGCCCGCCCGGCCCGGCCGACGGGGCTGGGCCGGGGCCGGCGCTAGGACAGGGCGGGAATGATCTCGTCGCGGTAGGCGGCGAGCGTCTTCTCGTCCTCGTCGTGCATCAGGTACACGGCGAACTGATCAGCGCCGATCGAGGCCAGCTCGCGCAGCCGGCCGATGTGGCGGGCGGCCGGCCCGAGCAGGCAGAACCGGTCCATGATCGCGTCGGTGACGAAGCCGACGGTGGGGTTGCCTGACTTGCCGTGGTGCGCGTAGTCGTAGCCCTCGCGTTCGGCGATGTAGTCGGTCAGCTCATGCGGGACCGGCCCGGCCGTGCCGTACCTGGCGACCAGGTCGGCGACGTGATTGCCCACCATCCCGCCGAACCAGCGCAGCTGATCACGCTGGTGCGGCAGGTCGGTCCCGACGTAAGCCGGCGCCGCGACGCACATCTTGACTGCCCCCGGGTCGCGGCCCGCGGCCTGCGCGGCGGACCGGACCGCGCCGATCGTCCACCTGGCGATGTCCGGGTCGGCGGTCTGCAAGATGAAACCGTCCGCCTGCTCGCCGGTGAGCTTGAGCGCCCGCGGGCCATAGGCCGCCATCCAGATGTCCAGCTTCCCGTCCTTTATCCAGGGGATCGCGATCTGCTGCCCGTGCAGCGGCACCGAACGCCCCTCGGCCAGGCCCTTGATCACCGTCATCGCGTCCGACAGGGTGGCCAGTGACATCGGCTGCTGCCCGATCACCCGCCGAGCCGAGTCGCCGCGCCCGATCCCGCACACGGTCCGGTTCCCGTACATATCGTTCAGCGTCGCGAACAGGGACGCGATCACCGACCAGTCCCGCGTCCCCGGGTTGGTCACCATCGGCCCGACGGTCATCGTCGATGTCGCGGCCAGGATCTGGGAGTAGATGACGAACGGCTCCTGCCACAGCACGTGCGAGTCCCAGGTCCAGCCGTAGCTGAACCCGGCGTCCTCCGCCTGCTTCATCAGCTCGACCACCCGCGATGCCGGCGGGTTGGTCTGCAGCACAACGCCGAACTCCATGATCTGCTCCTACACTCTGCTGGCCGCTACGCCGGGCTTGCTACACCGGCTTGCTACACCAGGTACTGGTTGAGCTCGCGGGTGAGGAACTGCCCGTGCCCCGCCGCGCCCACGTACTCGCCGTTGTCGATAACCGGCCGCCCGCGTACCAGCGTGGTGATCACCTTCCCGGTGATCCGCAGGCCCTCGTACGCGGAGTAGTCGACGTTCATGTGATGCGTGGCCGCGGACAGGGTCTGCGTGGCCGCCGGGTCGTAGATCACGATGTCGGCGTCGGCGCCGGCCGCGATCACGCCCTTGCGCGGGTACAGCCCGAACATCCTGGCCGGGGTGGTCGAGGTGACCTCCACCCAGCGCGCTAGCGTCAGCTTGCCCGCCACTACCCCTTGATGCAGCAGGTCCATCCGGTGCTCTACGCCGGGCATCCCGTTGGGGATCTTGGAGAAATCCTCGCGGCCGAGCTCTTTCTGATCCTTGAAGCAGAACGGGCAGTGGTCGGTGGACACGACGCTCAGATCATTGGTGCGCAGGCCGGCCCACAGCGAGTCCTGGTGTTCACGTGGCCGCAGCGGCGGCGACGCGACGAACTTGGCCCCCTCGAAACCGGGCCGGGCCAGGTCGTCGATGGACAGGTACAGGTACTGCGGGCAGGTCTCGGCGAACACGTTCTGCCCGGCGTCCCTGGCCTGGGCGACGGCGGCCAGCGCCTGCGACGCGGACAGGTGCACGATGTACAGCGGGCAGTTCGCCACCTTGGCCAGCGTGATCGCCCGGCTGGTCGCCTCGCCTTCCAGCTCCGGCGGGCGGGTCAGGCCGTGGTAGACCGGGGCGGTGTTGCCCGCCGCGACGGCCTGCGCGACCAGCTGGTCGATCGCGATGCCGTTCTCCGCGTGCATCATGATCGTGCCGCCGTTCCCGGCGGCCTTCTGCATGGCGAGCAGGATCTCCCCGTCAGTGGCATAGAACACGCCCGGGTACGCCATGAACATCTTGAAGCTGTTCACGCCAGCCTCGATGCAGGCGTCCATCTCCTTGAGCGAGGTCTGGTTCACGTCCGAGACGATCATGTGGAAGCCGTAGTCGACCGCGCAGTTGCCGTCCGCCTTGGCGTGCCACTTGTCCAGCGTGGCCAGCAGGCTGCTGCCCTTGGCCTGCACCGCGAAGTCGATGATCGTGGTGGTGCCGCCCCACGCGGCGGCCCTGGTGCCGGTCTCGAAGGTATCGACGGCGAACGTCCCGCCGAACGGCATCTCCATGTGCGTGTGCGCGTCGATCCCGCCTGGCAGCACGTACTTCCCGGTGGCGTCGATGACCTGATCCGCCGACACGGACTGGCCCGGCGTGAAGACCGCCGCGATCTGCTCGCCCTGGACCAGCACGTCCGCCATGCTGGCGCCGGTGGCGCTCAGCACGGTCCCGCCCTTGATGAGGGTGCTCACGGCTGGACCAGGCGGTCGTACGCGTCCGGGCGGCGGTCGCGGTAGAACTGCCACAGGTTCCGCACCTCGGTCAGCGTGTCCATGTCCAGGTCACGGATGAGAACCTCGTCCTTGTCATCAGCGGCGGCCTCGCCGATGAGCTGGCCGCGCGGGTCGGCGAAGTAGGACTGGCCGTAGAAGTCGTTGTCGCCGAGCGGCTCGATGCCGACCCGGTTGATGGCCCCGACGAAGTACTCGTTGGCCACCGCCGAGGCCGGCTGCTCCAGCCGCCACAGGTACTGGGACAGGCCCCGGCTGGTCGCCGACGGATTGAACACGATCCGGGCTCCGGCCAGGCCGAGCGCGCGCCAGCCTTCCGGGAAGTGCCGGTCGTAGCAGATGTACACGCCGATCCTGCCCACGGCGGTGTCGAAGACCGGGTAGCCCAGGTTGCCCGGGCGGAAGTAAAACTTCTCCCAGAAGCCCTTGACCTGCGGGATGTGCGTCTTACGGTACTTACCCAGGTAGCGGCCGTCCGCGTCGATGACCGCGGCGGTGTTGTAGTACACGCCGGGGTGGCGCTCCTCGTACATGGGAGCGACGATCACGATGCCGTGCTGCTTGGCCACATCCTGGAGCAGCTTGGTGGTCGGGCCGTCCGGTATCTGCTCGGTGTAGGAGTAGTAGTCGGCGTCCTGTACCTGGCAGAAGTAGGGCCCGTAGAACAGCTCCTGCAAGCAGACGACCTGAGCGCCCTGCGACGCGGCGGTCCCGATGTGCGCCACCGCGGCCGCGATCATGGAGTCCTTGTCCCCGGTCCACCGCTGCTGGATGAGCCCAGCACGGATGACTTCGGCCATCGCGTCAACCTCCCGAAGTAAGTAAGACCACCATCCTTCCCGATGCCGGCCGGCTTGTAACCGGTCGCCCCCCAACAAAGACGGCCGGTGTCACGCCGCGCTATCAGCGGTTCTGCAGCCGGGAAGCGGCTCAGCTGCACCAGGGAAAGCACCAGGTAGACGGCGAATCCCAGGCAAATCCGACCACCTAGCTGGATGGCCGCCGAGGTGCATGACAACGGGCCCGTACAGCCGGCTGCTGGCTGCGCGGGCCCGTCAGGCCTCGTCCTACGCGGGCGTCCTGCCTGGCCGCCCTGGTGGGGCTCGCTACTTGGGATCGAGCAGGTTGTACACGGTCTCGCCGCCGATCGTCTCGGACTTGTAGTGCGCCTCCACCCAGCTGGTGATCTGGCTGAACGAACCGCCGCCGCCCATCCCGCCGCCAGCGATGTAGTAAGTGATGTCGCCCGCCTTGGCCCAGGCCTCAAACTCGGCCAGGGTCGGTGCCGGGTCCGAGCCGGTGAAACCGCCCATGGCCATCACGGCCTTGCCGCCGCTAGCCAGTTCCAGGCTGGCCGCGCTCTGCGAGCCCGATACGGCCGCGGCCCACCTGGTCTTGGTCGCGCGCAGCGCGGTGACCAGCGCGGAGCTCGTGTCCACGCTGCCACCTGGCGCGCCGGCGCCGGTCCCGCCCGCGCCGGTCCCGCCCGCGCCGCCGGGGAAGGTGCCGGTACCGGACTCACCAGTGCCGGTACTTGGGCCGGCGCCCGTACCCGTGCCCGTGCCCGTACCCGTACCTGTACCGGTGCCTGACGCGGTGCCGCCTGGTGCGGTGCCCTGGCCGGGCTTGCCGCTTGGTGCCGTGCCGCCAGTGCGGCCGGTGCCGCCCGTGCGGGCGGTGCTGCCGGTGCCGCCACCGGGGAAGGTGCCGTCACCGAAGCCGGCCCCAGTTCCGGTCCGGGCACCGGTGCCGCCGCCGAAGCCCGTGCCGCCGCCGAAACCGCCACCGGTGCCACCGGTGACCGACACGACGTCGGGGATGCTGCCGGTGTGTGGTGTCGCGGCCGTCCCGACCGCCCACGCGGCGGCCGGTGCGACCAGCGCGAGGCCGGTCACGAGGGCCGTCGCGGCGATCAGCCGCCGCCCGGCGCGGGTCCGCCACGCGACGACGGCCAAGGCGATGACCGCGGCCGCGCCGAAGGCCAGCGCGATATAGGCAAGCGATCCGTGGAACGAGGAGTTATCCCGCCAGAGCGTGACATCCCAGCCGACATTGACCAGCACCGCGAGCGCGAGGAAGCCGTAAGCAACTGCGCCGGAACGATCCTGGTGCGCACGAGGCGGAGCTGGTACCGCGGCCCCCTGGACCGGCCACACGCTCGTGGTCGGCCTGCCCGGAGCGGGTATGTCCTGCGCGGGTATGTCCCGCGCGGGCGTGCCGCTCCGGTCCGGTCCGGTCAGATCTGGCCGGTCCGGGCCCGCCGTCTCGGCGACCGTCCGTGGCTGCCGGGCGCGATGCCAGGCAAGCACGCCGCCGATGCCGATAAGCGCGCCGATGGCGGGGGCCAGGGCGACTGTGTAGTACGGGTGGATGGTGCCCTGCATGTACGCGAACGTGATGCCGACGATGAGCAGCCAGCCGCCCCAGATGATCAGGCCGGCCCGGGCCAGGTCGGTGCGCCGGTGCCGCCAGGTCAGCCACACGCCCGCGATGAGCAGGATCGCGGCGGCGGGCAGCAGCCAGGAGATCTCGCGGCCGAACTCGTCACCGAACAGCCGCCCGATCCCGGCCGTGCCGCCGAAACTGCTGCCCGCCCCGCCGCCGCCAGGCCCGCCGGCCCCGCCGAAGCCGCCCGCCCCGGTGCCCCTGGTGGCCGCGTTTCCGAAGCCGCCGGTTCCGGTGACAGCGCGGCCGTATCCGGCGACCCGGCTGCTCAGGTTCGCCGCGGCGCGGGTAACGCCGCCGCCTGGGGTGCCGCCGCCGGCCGAATTGCCGAACAGGCGGTCAAGTCCGTTATAGCCGAACGCCAGCTGCAGCGGGTTGTTGTCGGTACTGCCGCCGATATACGGCCGGTCGGCGGCCGGGGTAAGTAGCACCGCGGCAATCCACCAGCCCGCCGCGACGACCAGCGCGGCCCCGGCGGCGAGCAGTTGCCGGATGCGCCGCCACAATCCGGTCGGCGCGGTTACCAGGTAGGCAAGCGCGAAAGCCGGCAGCGGCAGCAGCGCCTCGCCGCTCTTGGTCAAGAACCCGAAGCCCATGGCCACGCCCGCGCCGATCAGCCACCGGGTACTCGCTTGCTCCAGCGCTCGCGTCACGCAGTAAGCGGCGAAAACGAGAAGCAGGACCATGAACGCATCGGGGTTATTGAATCGGAAGATAAGTACCGCGGCGGGTGTGAGCGCCAGTACGGCGCCGGCGATCAGCCCAGCGGCTGCCCCCATTGCCGCGCTGGTCGCGGGCCGCACCACGCGGCGCACAGTCGCGGCGAGCAGCGCCACCGCCGCCACACCTTCCAGCGCGTCAGGTACCAGCATGGACCAGCTGCTGAAGCCGAAGATCCGGCCTGAGAGCGCCATCACCCACAGCGAGGCCGGCGGCTTGTCCACCGTGATGAAGTTGGACGAGTCCAGTGACCCGAAGAAGAACGCCTTCCAGCTCTCCGTCCCGGCCTGCACGGCCGCGGCGTAAAAGCTGTTCGCGTCGCCGGAGGCGGACAGGTTCCACAGGTACAGCACCGCCGCGCCGAGCAGCATGCCGAGCAGCGCCGGGCGGTACCAGGCTGGGTCGCTCTCCGGTCCGTGCAGCAGGCGGCGCCGCCAAGGTGGCCGGGCCGCCGCGGCGGCGGGCACAGCATGACCAGCAGAATGCGAATTTGATACGTAGCTAGTTTCAGGCACATACCGAGAATGCCAAGCCCACCTGGAAGCTAGATACGGCGATCCTATGCGTTTCTGATGAGCCGTTACCGCCCGGCTGGCCGTCCTGGCCTACCGGCGCGAGCGGGTGCTCACGTACGGCAGCACCAGCCCCGCCGCGACGATAACCGCGACCGCCGCCACCACCCTGAGCAGCGCGGAACCGGCGCCGGCGGCAGCGGGATGCAGCATGCCCGCCCCGGCGCCGAGCGCCAGCAGGCAAGCGCCGACGGCCAGCGCCGGCACCTGGGGCCGCAACGCGGCGGGTGTGCTGCCCGTCTCCGCGAGGTGCACGGCGATGAGGTACGCGATCAGCGCCGCGCCGAGCACGGCCGTGTGCCAGGGCCGGGAGCGGTGCAGCAGCTCAAGCCAGATGATCGTGATCGCCGCCCCTTCCTCCCACGGCGGCACGCGGATGAACCGCAGGAATGACAGCCAGGCGCGCAGCGGCGCGCCCATCAGGTAGGTCTCCTCGGACAACGGGATCCAGCCCAGGCTCAGCCGCAGCGCGCTGCCGACGACGCAGACGATGATGAGAAACAGCAGGAATGCCGCCCCGGTCGTGCCCTGGTCGGGGATGGCCGACCAGGCTGTGCAGGCAGCACCCAGCAAAATCGAGGCGGCGGTGGCGGTCAGTACCGGCAGCCGGGACCCGATCCGGGATTGACTCGCGCGGGCATTATCGGCGCCGGCATCGGCCAGGCTGGGCTGATCAGTCATCGGCGGGATCCGGCGTGCATGAGAGGGCGGCGGGTGTAGGGGGCGAGCGGCAGGTCCAGCGGATCGGTACCGTTCCAGCGGACGACCGGGATGCCGAGCTCGCGCAGCGAAAACCGGATCGCTTCCTGCTCCATTTTCCAGATCCGCCTGGCCAGGCGGTCGGTGACGCGCGGCCGGGCCGGCGGCTCGACGTTGAGTACGTCCACTATCAACATGGTGAACCCGCGCTCGCGCATGTCCCTGAGCGCCTCCACGAACCGCTGATCGAGCAGCGGGCTGAACACGATGACCAGCGCACCCGGTGGCAGCGCGGCGCGAGGCAGCTTGCGGAAGCTGGCGCCGCGGGACCACCCGGAGTCGCTGGCCAGCATCGTCTCGATGATCTTGTAGACCTGCCGTTTACCGAGCCCGGGGGCCAGCCAGTCGGCACCGCCCCACTGGTAGGTGACCACGCCGACCCGGTCCCGCGCCTGCAGGTAGGCACGGGCCGCGGCCGCCGAGCCGCGCAGCGCGAGATCAAGCGCGGATGAGCCGGGTTCGCCGACGTCGGAGGTCGCATCGGCAAGCAGCACCACGTCCTGAGACCGTTCGGCAGCGAACGTATTGACCTGCAACCGCCCCCTTCTGGTGCTGGCCGCCCAGTTGATACTGCGCTGGCGGTCACCGGGGACGTACTCGCGGATGCCGAAGAACTCGCTGCCTTCGCCCCAGGTCCTGGCCGAATGCTCACCAAGCCGGTTGGGTAGCCGGCTGAGCACCACGCGGGTGTCCTGCTCGGCGGGGTGCGGATAGCAGTTGAACCGAGGCAGGGTGATGTCCACGTGCCCTTCGGTAAGCCGCCAGCGATCCCGCAGCACCATTTCCACCGTGCCGAACTCCCTGCGTCCCCAGTGATCGGGGCTGACCAGGAGCCGGACCTCGGCTCCGTCGGCTGAGCCGGTCCGGACCAGGTCGACTCCTTTGCCTGGACGCAGTGTCCAGCGCACGTCCAGTCCGGTGGCGCCGGTCGCCGCCGCGTCCAGCGCCACGATCTCGCGCTCGAACGCGCGGGTTGTGCTCGGCTTCACCGTGATGGTGACCGTGGCCGGGCGGACACCGCGGCCAGCGGCGAGCAGCAGCAAAGCCGGGGCCGCCAGCCCGAGGAACTCGGGCCGTCGCTGCACCAGCGCGGCGATGACCGCGGCCAGGGCCAGGGTGAGCAGGCGGCGGGCATGGCGGGACAGCCGCCACCGGACCAGGTGCTCGACCTGTTTGCTGTCAGGACTGGCTGGCGGCATGGGCTCGCGCGGTCGGGTCGGTCTTAGGTGTCGGCACCGTGGACAGCAGCCTGGCGACCGCATCGTCAGCGGACACCTGGCGGACCCACAGCTCGGGGCGCAGCGTCACCCGGTGTGCCAGGGCCGGCACGGCTACCTGCTTGATGTCGTCAGGGATCACGTAATCGCGGCGGTTGAGCAGTGCCTGGCCTCTGGCCAGCTGGACGAGCGCCAGGCCGCCGCGCGGGCTGGCACCGACCTGGATCTGGCCGTCGTTCCTGGTCGCGGTCACGATCGCGACGATGTACTCAAGCAGGTCCGACGTGATCTCCACCCGCTCAAGTGAGGCTCGCATGGCGAGCACGCCCTGCGGCGTGGTGACCGGCTTCAGGTCGGCGTAGTCGGTGCTGCGGGTCACCCGTTTGGTCAGCATGCCGATCTCATCGGTGGCCGACAGGTAACCAAGGCGCAGCCGCATCAGGAACCGGTCGAGCTGGGCTTCGGGCAGCTCATAGGTGCCCTCATACTCGATCGGGTTGTCGGTCGCCAGCACGATGAACGGCTGTGGCAGCATCCGGGTCTGCCCGTCCACGCTCACCTGCCCCTCGCCCATCGCCTCGAGCAGCGCAGCCTGTGTCTTGGGCGGTGTCCTGTTGATCTCGTCAGCCAGCAGCAACTGGGTGAACACCGGGCCCGGGCGGAATACCATCTCGGCGTTGCGCTGGTCATACAGCGGAGCACCGACCACATCGGAGGGCAGCAGGTCCGGGGTGAACTGGATGCGCGCGAAATCCAGGCCGAGCACCTGGGCGAAGGACCGGGCAATGAGCGTCTTGCCGAGCCCGGGCAGGTCCTCAAGCAGGACGTGCCCGCCCGCCAAGATGCCGACCAGCACCAGCTCCAATGTCCGGCGCCGGCCGACCACGGCCCGTTCAAGCTCGTCCAGGATGGCCGCGCACTGCTCTGCCACCTGATTAAGGGCGGTCTCGGTCGGGGCGGTCACAGCTTCTCCAATCGTTCGATGATGCGCAGCAAGACATGCCGCGGGATGCCCCGGCGGTTGGTGTGCCCTTGCTCGCGAGGTGCGTCCGGGCTGATCCACCGCCACAGCATCGCGTCCCCGCGGTGCGTGCAGAACAGGCGGCGCGCGGCGGCCGGATCCTGGTAGAGGTTGACGCCATGGCGTTCGGACAGCCGGGCGGCGAGCAGGTGCTCAAGGACCGGGCGCAGCTCCAGGTCGTAAAGACTGG
>Ga0224568_1000119_pt1 | contig 13811 bp, 11 predicted proteins | sample CLU5metagenome_FD_182727 | JGI IMG/M metagenome (GOLD analysis project Ga0224568, IMG submission 182727) | Spruce litter microbial communities from Bohemian Forest, Czech Republic - CLU5 | ecosystem: Environmental > Terrestrial > Plant litter > Unclassified | place: Czech Republic: South... | reverse complement strand
ACATCAACCTGATCCGCGGGAATCACCCGCTGAAACCCCAGCCCATCCTCAGTACCGAACACCGTCCGCAGCACCTCATGCCGCCCGATCACATCACCGAACGCCGCTGTCAGCGCACCGCTATCCAGATCCCCGCCCAGCCGCCACGCGAACCGCAACGTATGCCCGGCACCAGAACCATGAAACTGCTCCAGGAACCACAACCGCGCCTGCGCAACCGACAACGGCACCCGCCCCGGCCGCACCACCCCGCGAGCCAACGGCGGCCAGCCAGCCCGGCCGCTACCCGCGGCATCCTGCGGCGGCACCGCCGCGGCTGCGCTCCCCTCGGACGGTCCTGGCCGAAACGGATTCGCCATAGTGTTCCTTCCAAACGGGCGGTGCCACAGGCGCATGACCTCCAGGACAATCCGCAGCGGACGCCGTCCGGGAGGTCCGCACCTGCCAGGCCTCGCGCAGCAGGCTCCCGAACGCACCCTCGCATCTGGGCTGAACACTGGCACCTTCTACATTGCGTGTCCCATAGCTGACCACTAGATGACCCCATGCCCGTGCCCATAAGATCTCTTTATCGACACCATTTTTATGACCCCAGGTGAATATCGGAAAAGGGAGGCCTACCAGCGGATATGCCTAACGTGTGTAGCTAATAAAAATAAATATTAATTTGTCATTCCTGACATTATTAGCATTAACGCGCTTTACTATCTTGCGATATAACTGCGACACCCGAATTGATGGCTGCCTAATCCTCTGATACGGGTCACCGGCGATGACCCTCGGCTCCCTGCCATACCGCCGGCCAGAGTCTGGCAGCCGCGCCGGGACAGCACGCCAATCGGCACAATGCTGGCGAAGCCAGCCGCCGCGAGCAGGAAGAGTTGCCTCAGCAGGCCCCCGTGGGGGACAGGAAGAGCTGCCTCAGCAGGCCCCCGTGGGTCGGAGGAGCTGTCTGCGCCGCCCAGCCGGCCGCGTCTTAGCCTAGAGCAGCCGCCAGTCCTGGGCGGGCTCGCGGACGGCGCTGGCCAGGACCCGCTTGAACGCGGCGGTCCTGCCCTTCACCGTGCTTTCCTCAAATTCGTCGCGGTTGAAATGAACGCAGCCGCTCAGGGAGCCGTCCGGGATGGCGCTGAGGTACCACACCGTGCCGCTGGGGATATCGGAGCTTTCGTCCTCCTCCAGCAGGACCTCGCGTATCTCTTCGGCTCCATCGGCGATGGAGAAGGTCGCCTGGCCGAACTGAGGCTGCGGCAGCGAGATGAGCAGTTGCGACGTCCGCCTGTCCTCGCGCGACCTGATGAAGTCGGGAAACCTCTGCTCGATCACGCCGATCGGTATCTCGTTCGCTACGGCGTCAATGAACGTCTCCCTGGTCTTCAGCACAACCTCGCGGAAGCTGGCGCAGTCACCGATGTCGGTCCGGAACGGCAAGACGTTGAGGAACAGCCCCATGGTGTTATGGAAGTCAGTCTCGTTTCTGCCTGCGGTGATAGCGGGCACCAGCACGTCAGTTTCGCCGGTGATCTGGTGCATCAAGACGTAGATAGCCGAGAGCAAGACGGTGAACATGGTGCCCCTGGTGGCGTTCGCCAGAGCAGCCGCACCGGCCATGATGTCCGGCTCAATCGTGAAGACATGCAGCGAGTACGGCCGGGAGTAGCGATCCGGGTGCCCGTGGTCATTCGGCATGAGCGTCTCCCGCGCTCCGTCGAGTTTCTCCGCCCAGTACTTGAGCGCCCCCTCGTCCGTATCGCCCACGCCCGCCCGCTGCCACTCGGCGAACTCGCGGTATTGCCGCACTTCTGGCAGCCTGGGCACAGTGCCAGTGACCCTGGCCAGGTAGCACGCCCCGAGGTCGCGCAGGATCAGCTGCACCGACCAGCCGTCCGAGACCGAATGGTGCACGGTCAGCAGCAGGGCGCTGTCCTGGTCATCGAACCGGCACAGCAGCGCACGCAGCAGCGGGACCTCACGCGCGCTCATCGGGCTGGTCTCAGCCGCGGCGATCAGCTTCTGGATGGCCATCGCCCGGTCGGTGACACCCGGCTGGTCTCGCACCTCAAGCGGCACCTGGCACGGCGGGAAGACCTGCTGGTACCGCGGGCTGGCGTCCCGGACCACCAGGGTGCGGAGCAGCTCATGCCGTTCGACCACGTCGTCAAGTGCGCCCTGCAGTGCTGTGAGATCCACCTGACCGGTGACGCGAAGCGGCGTGACTAGCACGTAGCGGCGCCCGAATGGCCCGCCGTCATCACCCTTGTCCATCGTGACGAACCATTCCTGCGTGAAAGACAACGGGTATCGCTCGGTTCCCTGATCCCGCGCCGCCGGGGTGTTCGTCATTGCCGCAACTCCCTTGCCTGATCCGGGTCGGCCACGGCTGGGGGCCCCTTGCCCAGCTCCGCCCTCGATACCCGCGCCTAGGCCGAAGCGGTCGCTGTGCACCGCACCTTGGCTACACGCGGCAGCGGCTAGCCGCCGGCCACGACTCACGCTCGCAGCGCCTATAACCGGCCGCAACTCTCCTGTTGCTCGCCAGCATCACCGCGTCCCGGCGCGCGACTTCCGGCCGGATCTCAGCCAGCGCGCCCACCTGCGGGAACACGCATGAGCGCGGCAGTTACTACGAACGCAGCCCGTCGTGTGGCAAAATCTCCCCTACTGGGCGTTTCGATATTGGCCATGCAGGACCGTCCCGTTATGCCAGACTGCGTTCGTGGTGGACGCGGCCACTTCGCCGTCTCCCACCTCGCAGCGGGCTATCCGCGCCGGGATCGCGACTGGCCTGCGGTGCTCGTGCAGATGGCAATCCGCCCGCAGGAAAAGGGGAGCAGTGATGACGCGGTCTCTTATCGGGGACAAGATGGCAAGCATGTCGGGGCTGCGCAGCATCATGGAGGACATCGCCACCTCGACCGCGGGATCCGACGCTGGCGAATGGCTGAACCTGAGCATCGGGAACCCGGCAGCTATCCCGGAGGTGATGCAAGCGTGGCAGGAGCTGACCGAGGAGGCTCTGGTCAAAAGCTTCGGGGAGGCTAGCTGCAACTATGGCCCGTCCCGGGGTGCGGCATCGCTCGTTCTCGCCATCACGGATTACTTTAACGACCGGTACGGATGGGACATCGGCCCGGAAAACGTGGTCGTGGGCCCGGGCAGCCAGATGCTCTGCTTCATGGCAGCGGCCCTCTACGCCGGGCCAGGGACAGCGGGACGGACCCGCACCGTGCTGCCCATGATGCCCGATTACACGGGCTACCAGGGCCTTTGCATGAACACCGATGACATCGCCGGGATCACGTCCGGAATCGAGATCAGTGACAGCGGGCGGTATTTCCGCTACACATTTGACTTCGCGGCGCTAGAAGAGCGCACCGACATCGGCATGCTGCTCCTGTCCACTCCGAGCAACCCGACCGGCCGGTGCGTCGAGCAGGATGAACTCAGCGAGCTGATCCGCATCGCCGAGCGGCGCGACGTCCCGCTGCTCATCGATAACGCATACGGCGAGCCGTTTCCCCAGATCTGCCGGACCGCGGTACCCCCCGCCTATCACCCCAACGTCATCAATTCGTTCACCCTGTCCAAGGCGGGACTGCCGGGAGAGCGGATCGGTTTCGCGATAGGAGCGGAGCGCTATATCACCGAACTGGTGGCCTTCTTGTCGAACTCGGCTCTGCATGCTCCCCGGCTCGCGCAGATGGCGGTGGCGAGCAGCCTGCGGTCAGGCGCCCTGGACCGGCTCGTGTCCACCGTCATCACGCCCTTTTACGCGAACCGGCGAGCGCTGGCAGAGCAGCTGCTGACGGACACCATGCCTGCCGACGTCCGCTGGTATATGCACGCGGCGGCCGGCGGGATGTTCTGCTGGGTATGGATTGATGAAGACTGGTTTGACGACATCGAGCTGTATCGCCTGCTGAAGACCAAGCACGTCTTTGTGACTCCCGGCCGAAACTTCTTCGTCATACCGGCGGATGCCGGTCCCGCCGACAGGCACCAGACGCGCTGCATCCGGATCAGCCTGTCTCCCGGCGAGGAGATCCTGACCGAGGGCATCAAGCGGATAGCGGACACGATCGCCGAGTTGCGCGATCTTGCCCGCGGCTGAACGCGCCCGGGCGGCACCGGCGTTGTGATCATGCCGGCCGGCGCACTTCGTCTTGGGTCTCGCTGGGTAACGTCAGATAGGCGTAGGCCGAGGATCCTGGGGTGATCTGCTCGATGTGCATCGGCGAGGCTTTCATCCTGGACAGCAGCGATTCGAGGCCGTCGGCGCTGCCGAGTTCGATCCCGACCAGCGCGGGGCCAGTCTCCCTGTTGTTGCGTTTGACGTACTCGAACATGGCGATGTCGTCGTCAGGCCCGAGCACCCCGTCCAGGAACCTGCGCAGCGCTCCGGGCTGCTGCGCGAACTCGACCAGGAAGTAGTGCTTGAGCCCGCGGTGCACCAGGGACCGCTCGATGATCTCGCCGTACCTGGACACGTCGTTGTTGCCGCCGGTCACGACCGCCACGACCACGGCGCCGGGGCGCAGGCCGACCGGCTGGTCAGCTAGGTGCAGGGCCGCGACGGACAGCGCACCGGCGGGCTCGGCGATGATCCCCTCGTTGTGATACAGCGATAGCATCTCCGTGCACACGGCGCCTTCGCCCACGGTAAGCAGGTCATACGGGCCGCCGGCGATAACTTCGAATGTCCGCTGGCCGACCCGGCGGACCGCCGCGCCATCGATGAACGGGTCGATCGTGTCTAGCGTGACCGGTCCCCCCGCGGCCGCGGCGGCAGCCATCGACGCGGCCCCGAACGGCTCGGCACCGATCAGCCGGACAGAGGGGGCACGCTCGCGCAGGTAGGCGGCGATGCCCGCCATCAGTCCCCCGCCGCCAACCGGGACCATCACGGCATCCGGCGGTCCGGGCAGGCCGGCCAGTATCTCCGCGGCGATGGTCCCCTGGCCGGCCATCGTGCGCGGATCATCGAAGGGAGGGACCTGGACCGCGCCGGACACATCCGCGCCGGCCTCCGCTGCCGCGGCCGCGTCGTCATAGGTGTCCCCGGACAGGACCAGCTCCACCAGACCGCCGCCATGCACGGCGATCCGGTCCCGCTTCTGCCGCGGTGTGGGCCGAGGCAGGTAGATCCGGGCGCGCACACCGAGCCGCCGGCTCGCGAACGCGACACCCTGCGCGTGATTTCCCGCGCTCGCGCAGACCACGCCCGCCGCCCGCTCGGCCGCAGTGAGCTGAGCCATGAGGTTGTACGCGCCGCGCAGCTTGTACGAGCGGACCGGCTGCAGGTCTTCCCGCTTGAGGTATACCTGCCACCCGGTGATCTCCGACAGCCGCTCGCACGGCTGCAATGGCGTTTGCGTCACGACACCGGCCAGCCGGGCAGCCGCCGCGTCCACGTCGGCCGCCGTCAGGATCGCTGTCGGGGGTGTTCCGCTCGTCATCATCCCGAACCTAGCAGTTTGTGATCCGCGGAGATGCCGCGCCGACGCGACCGGTTTCGCTTCGTGATATTGGCGGCTTGGCTATGCATCTGGTCATCGCGCCGGCTGTGCGCCAGCCGGACAGAACGGCCTAAGCGGGGAGCTGGCTGCGGTACCAGCTCATCTTCTCCTGCAGGTGCTGACGCTGGGCCGCCAGCTCGGCGATCCGCTCGGCAACCTGCGCGTCGTGCTCGGTCAGCAGGCACAGTCGCTCAGCCACGGTCGGTTCCCCCTGCCTGGCCAGCTCGGCATAGCGGCGCATGCGCGCGATGGGCATGCCGGTCTCGCGCAGGCAGCGCAGCACGCCCAGCCATTCCAGGTCGTCGTCGTCGAACCGGCGGTGCCCGCTGGGCGCCCGGCTGATGCCGTTGAGCAGCCCGATCCGCTCGTAGTAACGCAAGGTGTCCAGGCTGAAGCCGGACCGTTCGGCGGCCTGACTGGGCGAGAGGCTCATGCTCATGTGCGCCAGCATGACACCTGGAGCACGGTCCAGGTCAACCACCGGGGTGCGGTTTGACCTGGACCGCGCTCCAGCATCCAGACTCGTTCTCAGCGCCCGGGCGGACCGGGCGGCTGGAAAGGGAACCGCAGATGAGATATCGCACGATCGGCACGGACCCCAAGACCCGTCGCGAGGTGAGCGTGCTCAGCCTGGGCACCATGCATTTCGGCACGACGACTGACGAAGCGACCTCGTTCGCGATCCTGGACCGGTACGTAGAGGCCGGCGGAACTTTCATCGACACCGCGGACAACTACGCGTTCTGGGCCAGCGGTACCCAGGGCGGGGAGAGCGAGGAACTGCTGGGCCGGTGGCGGCGCAGCCGCGGCGTCGGTGACGAGATCGTCATCGCGACCAAGCTCGGCGCCCGGCCGCTGGCTCCGGGCACCAGCTACATCGACAACGCTGAGGGCCTGTCTGCCCCGGTGATCAGGGAGTCCGCGGAACGCAGCCTGGACCGGCTCGGCCTGGACCGGCTGGATCTGCTGTACGCGCACATCGAAGATCCGCAGGTGCCGTTGGCGCAGACCGTGGCGGGCTTCGCCGCGCTGGTAGCCGAGGGCACCGTCGGCCTGCTCGGCGTGAGCAACCACTGGACGTGGCGGGTGGAACGAGCTCGCGGCCTGGCCGCGGCGGCCGGGCTGCCCGGCTATGAGGTGCTGCAGTATCAGCACAGCTACCTGCGGCCGCGTACCGACCTGCCGGGTCAGCTATCCCCAGATGGCGACCAGGGCGCGCTGAGTGCGGACCTGCTCAGCTACCTGCGAGCCGATCCGCAGCTCACGATGATTGCCTACTCACCCCTGCTGAAGGGCGGCTACGTGCGCCAGGACAGGGCGCTGGACCCCGAGTTCGATCACCCGGGCACGCCCGCCCGGCTGGCGGCGCTGCGGGAGGTGGCGCAAGACGCCGGCGCGACCGTCAACCAGGTGGTGCTGGCCTGGCTGATCGACGCCGAGATCCCGATGATTCCGCTGATCGGCGCCTCCTCGGTGGCACAGCTGGACGAGAGCCTGGCCGCGGTCGACCTGAAGCTGTCCGCGGAGCAGCGCACGCGGCTGGACACGGCCCGGTAGCGCGGCTCGACGTGCCCAGCCGAACCCACGCTCCTGGCGCTGCGGCTAGTCGGCGGCCTGGCCGGCCGCCAGACTGGAACCGACGCTCGCGCCGAGAGCGTGGTTGATCACGCCGGCCTCGGGGTCCATGACTGCCCGCACGTATATCCCGCTGTAGCCGGGCGTCCCGGTGAACAGCCCCCAGACCGGATTCCACGGGATCAGGTCGCCGTCGTCGCCGGGGAACAGCTCAGGCTCGGGCCGTACCCGTTCTTGCAGGATGTACCAGGGTTCGGCGGCGCCGGTGACGCAGGCACTCCACTGCTCGGGGGTGAGGTCTTTCCAACCGGGGATGACCCCGGCGCCTTCTGCTCCCATGCTCGGCTTGAGGATGAGCTCGTCCTGGCGGGCTATCGCGTAGCTGAGCAGGTCGGTGCTGCTGCCGTCCGGGGCAGTCACCGGCCCGTCCCGTACCAGCCGGGTCCACGGCACGATCCGGTCGATGCTCTCCCGCTGCGCCGACGTGAACAGGTGCCGGTTCGCGTCATCAGAGACCATCGCGAGCGCCGCCTTGCTCGAGAAGATATCGGAATCGACCGGCGCGCACAGGGCCACGTCACCGCGGGCAGCGGCGTCGAGGACGGGCGCCATCACGGCCGCGGCCTGCGGTGATTCGAGCAGGTACCCGATGGAGAAGGTGCGGAAGATGACATCGACCTGGCGCCTGCCGAGCCAGACCCGGCCCTGCCGGTAAGACAGTTCCCCCAGCTGGCAGGCGAGCGCATCAACCCCCCGCGACTGCCAGTCCGCCGCCATCGCATCCAGGTAGGGATCGTGGATCGCATTGTCCCGTTCAGGCCAGCAGGCCAGCGCGATGACCGGGCCGGATCCTGGGTCCAGCCCGGTTTCGGCGAACACGGTGTCGATCTGGTGGCTCAAGGTGTCAACGCAGCTGAGACCGTGCCTGCGGGCGAACTCGGCGAGCACCGGATGACGGAGCAGGGCGCGGCACATGTCGGCGTTGTCCTGGCCGCCGACCGCGCTGCTGTGGTTAAGTTCCAGCAACCGGAACCCGTCCCCGGTCGCGTACAAATCAGCCCTGGCCAGCCGCGTCGGCGTGCTCTGGCTGGTCAGCACCGCGGCAACGGGCCCGTATGCCCCGGCCGCCCGCGCGAAGGCGGCGAAATCACCGCCGAACAGCGCATCGGGCAAGCTGAGCAACGCGGCCTGGACGTTCTCAACATCCGCGTACAGCTGCTGGCATTCGCGATATCCGATGAACACCGGCCTGGACAGGTACCGCCCCTGGTAGTAGGACGATTTCAGCCCGGGCAGGTCACCCAGCAGATCGCTGGCCCGCAGCCCGCGCCGCCTGACCTCATCCAGGTACAGCGCGGTGAGGGCCGCCCTATCCATGGCGGGCGCCTGGCGTGACCGATTCGACATGACTTACCTAGCCTCCATGACGACTGCCCGGCCCCCTTTCATGGTGCCGCCGGGCGGACGGCGGAGCGCCTTCGGCATTGCGCCTGCCCACTTCGTGATCATCCGCCCCGTTATGCACAGCCGGCACTTTGTCTTAGCCTCAGCGCTCCGGCCCACCTGGCCTTGTCACAGCTCACCCACGCCGGCCTCAGGCTGGCGGTTCACCGCCCAGGTTGCCCAGTCACCCAGAGCCTGGTGCAGCCGGATACCCGCTTCGGCGGCGATCCTTATTGACCTGGTCTGCGGCGTGTCCCCGTACTCGCCCCGGTCCTTGGCCGCGGCGATGGCGCGGTACTTCCCGGCGAGCTCCTGGTAGTACGCCGCTTCCTGCTCCAGGTGGGCGGCTAGCTCCTCAGGGGTCATCAGCCAGAAGAAGACGGAGCGCAGCACGGGCTCCAGTCGCAGCGTGTGGTCTACCTCGACCGCGGTCAGCCAGCGACGGACCTCACCGATGCCGGCCTCGGTGGCATGGTAGGTCTTACGGCGGCGCGGGCCTTCGGAATCGAGCTCGATGAAGCCGTCGGCTTCAAGTTTGCGCAGCTCGCCGTAGATCTGCGGGTGCCCCGCTGGCCACACGTTACCGAGCAGGTCCTCGAAGCGGCGGGTTAGGTCCCAGCCGCTGGCCGGCTGCTCGGCCAGCATGCCGATGAGCGCATGCCGCAGCGACATAATGCGCTCCAATGTTTATAGCGACATGTTCTTATTGACATATTGATCAGCGGGCGCGAGGATGCAGTCACATGTTAATCATAACATGTCCATACAGACATCAGGAGGACCGGATGGCCGGGGCAAGCAAGGGCAACGTGTTCATTACCGGAGCAGCTGCTGGCATCGGCGCAGCGACCACCAAGCGCCTGGCCGAGGCCGGTTACCGGGTTCTCGCTGGCCTGCACAGGGAGACCGGCCCGCTGGCCGGCCTCCCCGGAGTCCAGTCCGTCATGATCGACGTGACCGACCCGGCCAGCGTCGCGGATGCTGCCAAGACAGCGACGCAAGCCGTCGGCGCCGACGGGCTGCAGGCAGTGATCAACAACGCGGGCGTGATCGTTCAGGGCCCGCTGGAGCTTGTGCCGCCGGATGACCTGCGCCGCCAGTTCGACATCAACACGCTCGGACCGGCGCACGTCATCGCGGCATTCCTGCCCCTGCTGCGGACAGGAAAGGGGCGGATCATCAACATCAGCGCGCCGACCGCCCGGGTGCCGGTCCCGTTCATGGCACCGATAGGTGCCAGCAAGGCGGCGCTGGCGTCATTCTCGGACTCGCTGCGGATCGAGCTCGGCGCCTGGCGCATCCCCGTCGTCGTGATCGAGCCGGGCGGTACGGACACCGCCATCTTCGCCAAGGCCGAGATCGCCATGCGAGCCGCGCTCGGCGCCGCCGATCCCGCCACGGTCGCGCTCTACCGTGATCAGCTCGCTGCCGCGGCGAAGGCAGCCGCCAGGCAAAAGCCCGGCCCCGCAGACATCGTCGCCAAGACGATCCTGGCCGCGGTGCAAGCGCGCAACCCAAGGCGCCGCTACGCCGCAGGCTCAGGTACCGCCATCTTCGGCGTGCTGGCACATGTCCCGGCGGGTGTCCGGGAGCGGCTCATCAAGAACGTCTTCGGACTGGGCTGAGAACCAGCCAAGCCCGCGGCTTGTGGGATACGCTACCATGCCGCGCTCGGCTGGCGTGGGCACGTCGGCGCGTCGTGATGTGATCGGCGCGGTCAGGCGGTGGGACCGCTGCCCAGCCAGCCGCGCCGCCTGAACATCGTCACCAGGATGATGACCGCGGCCAGTTCGGTGCCGATGCCCAAGAACAGGAAATAGGGCAGGTTGGTCTGCAGGTGGTTGGTCAGCCAGGTAAAGTTCTGGCCGAAAAACCCGGTGAGGAAACCCAGCGGCAGGAAGAACGTGGCGACGAGGGCGAGTTGCTTCATGATCACGTTGAGCCGGTTGGACACCATGGACAGGTGGGTGTCCATCGCTCCGCTGATCAGGTCGCGATAGGAGTCGACCATGTCGGTGATGCGGATGGTGTGGTCATAGACGCTGCGGAAGTAGATCGAATCCGTATCGGTCATGCCGGGGATCGACACCACGCCGCCGTTGAGGCTCTCGATCATGTCCCGCTGCGGCGCGACTACCCTGCGGATCGTCATGACCAGCCGTTTCATGTCAAACAGCGTGCCGAGCTGTTCCTCGGTGGGATTCTTCAGGATCGCGCTCTCCAGGTCATCGATGGCATCGTCCATCTCCGACATCACCGGGAAGAATGAGTCGATCAGGCTGTCCAGGATCAGGTAGAGAAGGCCCACCTGGGGCGGGATCTGGGAGTCGCGGCGGCGGTCGCGGACCCGCTGGAGTACCACGCCCAGCAGTGCCGGGCACCGGCCCTCGTGCAAGGTGACGACGAACTTCTCAGTGATGAAACAGTGGATCTCGGCCACGGTCTTCCCGTCGCCCGCCATGCCGAACGTGATGACGTGCGTGAAGTCGTCGAAGTTATCGATCCGGGGCCGCTGGCCGAACTTCATCGCCGCCGACACCGCCAGCGGGTGGAAATGGAAGGTGCCGGTCAGCATTCCCTCGACATCGTCGTCCGGCCCCGGGTCGTGCAGGTCCAGGTCCATCCAGAAGAACTCGCTTCCGGCCAGGGTCTTCTCGATGTTCTCCTGGCTGGCGTCGGCGTCCTCGCCGATCTGTCTGATGATGCCCTTCATGGTGGCGACCCTCCTGTGCTCATGAACCGGGTTCTTCGTCTTCTACCTGGACGGACCCGCCTTGGCCAGCCGGTGCGCCGAAGACAATGAGCGCGTGAATCACTGTTCGGCAGTTGAGTTTATAGATTCTGTCATTATGCTCACGCTGGGTGAGGAATGCGGTTGGCGGCCTCTTTCTCCGCGATCGGAGCTACGACCTCGTGCACGCTATGCACAATGCGGTGGTGGTCATTGAAACCCGCCAGGGACCGCGGCGATTAGGCCTTCCGTGCGGCCTCGGCGATCAGCAGCCGGTCTCCGGCGGCGACTACCGGGTCGTCGCCGATGCCCAGGGTGAACTTGCCGTTCTGCACCAAGCCGAGGACCAGGCCAGCGTGTTCGGTCCTGACCGCGCTCAGCGGTTTGCCGACGGCGCTGGCCAGCTCGATTTCGGCGAACACTTCCCTGTTCCCGAGCAGCTGGGAGATCATCTCTCCGGCATGCGGGGTCGCCAGGTTCGCGGCCAGCGTGCGGGAGACCAGTTCGTGCGCCGACACGCTCTGCTGAATGCCCAGGTCGTGCAGCGCCTCCCGGACGGCAGGCGAGCTAACCAGCGCTGTCACTGGCAGCGAAGGTGCCTGCTTGCGCAGCATCACCGCGCTGACCAGCACGTCTCCGTCGCTGCTGCCGACGATCAGGGCCTGCTCGGCGTCCGCTGGCCTGGCCCGGCTGATGGTGGCCTCCTCAGCCGGGTCGCCGCGGACCACGTGCACGCCGTCCCGCACGGTCGCGGGGTCCAGGTCCGCGACGAGCACGACCGGGATCCCGGCGGTGGCGAGCTCATCGAGAAGCGCGGGCACGATCGGGTTCATGCCGATCACGAGACGGTAGGTGCCGTCGGGGAACTGCGTGTGCATGGCGAGAATCCTCCGGACTCCTGCGGCCGCGGCCGCGCCCGACAACAGGGCGAACGCCGCCGCGAGCAGCGGGATGGTGGTGAGCATCACGAGCGATGCGATAAGCCGCCCAACGGGATTGTGCGGCGTGATGTCGCCGTAGCCGACGGTCGTCGCCGTGGTGACGGCCCAGTACAGGCCGGTGGTGAACGGCAGGTCTTCGGCCAGCGCGAACAGCCCGGCGCCAATGAGTACGACGGCAGCCACGGCAACGAGCAGCACCGCCACATGTTTCCCGTGCGGCGCTTTGAAGACCCGCAGCAAGATCGTGATCACGGCCCTATAGTGCCGTAGCCCCGCCGCGGTCGAGGCCGTTCAGCACATAACGCGCTTGCCAGCGAGCGGCAGCTGCGCACGAGCCCTGGCCAGCACCAGCGAGCCCAGGGCACCCCGGTCACCCTGCAGCCCTGCGGTTCCTCCGTCAAAACGCTCTGGATCGGCCTGGCCGATGACATCGTCGGCGCCCGCATGCCGCTGGTTAACGGCACCGACACCGTCACCAGCACGCCGTACATCCTCACCGCCGGCAAAGAGAACAGTGCCCTCACGACCGCGCAGATGTACCTGGCCGGCGGAACCGTCGCGCCCGCCCAGATGCGGACCGGAGGGTCCGGCGTGTACTACCCATACCAGCCGTCGCCGGTGCCGCCGACCCGGCTCTAGCTCAGTAGTCAGCGGCCCGGTACCCTGCGCCCGGAACGGGCCTGGTGCCCGACTCAGAGTTCTTGATTCGCCGGGCCATCCCCGAACGCGGTCGCGTGATCGGCAGCCCACTGGCGGAACGACCGCGCCGATCCGAGGACGTCGGCGACAGCAGCGGTGACGAACGCCGGCCTGCCCATAGCTGCGGCCCACGCGTCGAGCAGCATGTCCACGACCGGGCGCGGCCAGCTTCCGTCCGTCTGCCGCCTGAACTCGTCCGGGGATAGCTCCTCGAAGGCGATCTGGCGGCCTAGGACCTCACCGATGATGCTCACCTGCTCTGCCTGACTCAGGGACTGCGGGCCGGTGAGGACGTAGTCGCCGCCAGCATGGCCGTCCTGGTAAAGGGTCCGAGCCACGACGGCGGCCACGTCACGGTCATCGACGGGTGCGGTCTCGGCAGCGGCGTAGGGCCATCTGACGACATCACCGGCGCGAATCGCGGCCGCCCACCAGAACAGCACGTTCGACGCGAACATCCCCGGCCGGATGATCGTAGATTCGAGCCCGGCGGCCGCGATGAGCCGCTCAATCTCGGCGTGCAGCACTGCCATGGGATTTGGCTGCTGGAAGAACGGGTGCGGCGTCTGGTGCGGTGAGGAGAGAAACACGACCCGCCGCGCGCTGGCCGCCAGACGCTCGACAACCGCCGCGGCGGTAGCGGGCGGGGCGGTCCAGACCAGGAAAACGGCACCGGCACCGCGCAGTGCCGTATCGAGCGACCTAGGCTCGGTGAGATCGCCGGTGACGACCTCCACGCCCGCCGGCAGGTTGGCCGCCGCCTCGGCGCGGCGGGTGAGGGCACGGACCGGCACGCGCGCCTGCGCCAGCAGGTCGACTACGCCGCGTCCGACCCGGCCGGTGGCTCCGGTGACGAGCACCGGAGGCACCGGTGTGCTCGTCATGAGGACCTCGACGTCCGCGGCA
>Ga0224568_1000118_pt1 | contig 13813 bp, 7 predicted proteins | sample CLU5metagenome_FD_182727 | JGI IMG/M metagenome (GOLD analysis project Ga0224568, IMG submission 182727) | Spruce litter microbial communities from Bohemian Forest, Czech Republic - CLU5 | ecosystem: Environmental > Terrestrial > Plant litter > Unclassified | place: Czech Republic: South Bohemian... | reverse complement strand
CCTCGAGGCCGCTGGCGACAAGAAGATCCAGGTCATCAAGGAGGTGCGCACCCTGACCAGCCTGGGCCTCAAGGAGGCCAAGGACCTGGTCGACGGCGCCCCCAAGACCGTGCTGGAGAAGGTCACCAAGGAAGCCGCGGCGAAGGGCAAGGCCGCCCTCGAGGGCGCCGGCGCCACGGTAACCGTCAAGTAGTAGTTTTTTCTAGGGTCCGTACGGCGCGAACCACGCCGTACGGACAGCGGTTGAGCGCCGAAGGCGGTACAGCCCGCGAAGCGGCCGGGAGGGCCTGTTGGCCCTCCCGGCCGCGTCGCACTTACGGCGAGCACTATGCGCGCGGCAGCCCGCGGGGTCCGGGGGTTGTCCCCGGGAAGCACAGCCCGCCGGGGGCCTGGAGGTCGTCCCAGGGGGAGACACGCCCAGGGAAGTACGGCCCCACCCCTACAGTGGGCACCCGGCCCCTGAAGTCGGAGGCCGGAACCCCTAGCGCGAGGGAAATAAATGTCATACCCCCTGGCGTTAACCTCTACACATCACACCGCATGTGGCATCTGTCACCAGACAAATCTGCCCCGACTGTCCTGTTTGGACTTGACGTTTCGTTGCAGAAGAGCGAAGCTTCGGAGCGACCGTGAACATCATAGAGGCGTATAGTTGACAAGCAGCATGGCCATCGGCTATGCTGCCAGTTTGCGCTGCACTCTGACGTCCTCGGTATCCACCTCGCGCTATGGGGTATTTGCCGCGGGGCGTTTGGCGTGCGTGCGGTGATATTTCCGCGACAAAGTTCGGAAGGACCCCTGTTGGCAGCATCGCGCAGCGCCTCCGCACCGACTACCTCCGCAGCGAACGGTTCCCGCCGCGTTTCCTTCGCGCGCATCCAGGAGCCGCTTAAGGTACCCGATCTTCTCGCTCTGCAGACCGAGTCCTTCGACTGGCTGCTAGGTAACGAGCGGTGGCAGGCCCGTATCAAGGAAGCAAAGGACGCCGGCCGTAAGGACATGCCGGAACAGTCCGGCCTCGAGGAGATCTTCGAAGAGATCAGCCCGATCGAGGACTTCTCCGGGACCATGTCGCTTTCGTTCCGTGATCACCGGTTCGAGCCGCCCAAGTACTCCTCGGAGGAGTGCAAGGACAAGGACATGACGTTCTCCGCCCCGATGTTCGTGACGGCGGAGTTCATTAACAACACCACGGGCGAGATCAAGAGCCAGACCGTGTTCATGGGCGACTTCCCGCTCATGTCGGCCAAGGGCACTTTCATCATCAACGGCACTGAGCGTGTGGTCGTCTCCCAGCTCGTCCGTTCGCCTGGTGTGTATTTCGACCGCCAGGTCGACAAGACGTCCGACAAGGACATTTACGCCTGCAAGGTCATCCCGTCTCGCGGGGCCTGGCTTGAGTTCGAGATCGACAAGCGGGATGCCGTCGGTGTCCGCATCGACCGCAAGCGCAAGCAGTCCGTCACGGTGCTGCTCAAGGCGCTGGGCTGGGACGACGCGAAGATCCTGGACCGGTTCGGCAATTACGAGTCGATGCGTGCCACCCTGGAGAAGGACCACACGGCCGGCCAGGATGAGGCGCTGCTCGACATCTACCGCAAGCTCCGTCCGGGCGAGCCGCCGACGCGTGAGTCCGCGCAGGCGCTGCTGGAGAACCTGTACTTCAACCAGAAGCGCTACGACCTGGCCAAGGTCGGCCGGTACAAGGTGAACCGCAAGCTCGGCCTTGACCAGCCCATCCGGCAGGGCACGCTGAGCGAGGAAGACATCGTCGGCACCATCGAGTACCTGGTCCGGCTGCACGCCGGCGAGAACGAGATGGTGGTGGCCGGCCGGGACAACACCATCGTGCTGGAGACCGACGACATCGACCACTTCGGCAACCGGCGGCTGCGTACCGTCGGCGAGCTGATCCAGAACCAGGTCCGCCTTGGCCTGGCCCGGATGGAACGAGTGGTCCGCGAGCGGATGACGACCCAGGACGTCGAGGCGATCACGCCGCAGACCCTGATCAACATCCGGCCGGTCGTCGCCTCCATCAAGGAGTTCTTCGGCACCAGCCAGCTGTCCCAGTTCATGGACCAGACCAACCCGCTGGCCGGGCTGACCCACAAGCGCCGCCTGAGCGCCCTAGGCCCGGGCGGACTGTCCAGGGAGCGGGCCGGGTTCGAGGTCCGTGACGTGCACCCGAGCCACTACGGCCGGATGTGCCCGATCGAGACGCCTGAAGGCCCGAACATCGGCCTGATCGGATCGCTGTCCAGCTACGCGCGGGTCAACGCGTTCGGCTTCGTAGAGACGCCGTACCGCAAGGTGAATGACGGCCAGGTCACCGAGCAGATCGACTACCTGACCGCGGACGAGGAAGACCGGCACGTTATCGCCCAGGCGAACACGCCGCTGAACCCGGACGGCACCATGGCGGAGAACCGCGTGCTGGTCCGCCGTAAGGGCGGCGAGGTCGACTACATCCCGCCGGACGAGGTCGACTACATCGACGTCTCCGCGCGGCAGATGGTGTCCGTCGCCACCGCGATGATCCCGTTCCTCGAGCACGACGACGCCAACCGGGCGCTGATGGGCTCGAACATGCAGCGGCAGTCCGTGCCGCTGCTGCGGTCGGAGGCACCGCTGGTCGGCACCGGCATGGAGTACCGTGCCGCGACCGACGCCGGCGACGTGATCCTGGCCGAGAAGCCGGGCGTGGTGGAGGAGTCCTGCGCGGACTTCGTCACGGTGATGAACGACGACGGCACCAGGAACACGTACCTGGTATCGAAGTTCCGCCGGTCCAACCAGGGCACCTGCTTCAACCAGAAGCCGGTAGTCCAGGAGGGCGACCGGGTGGAGAAGTCGCAGGTGCTGGCCGACGGCCCGTGCACCGACCTGGGTGAGATGGCGCTCGGCAAGAACCTGCTCGCGGCGTTCATGCCGTGGGAAGGCCACAACTACGAAGACGCCATCATCTTGAGCCAGCGACTGGTTCAGGACGACGTGCTCAGCTCGATTCACATCGAGGAGCACGAGGTCGACGCGCGCGACACCAAGCTGGGCCCGGAGGAGATCACCAGGGATATCCCGAACGTCTCCGACGAGGTGCTGGCTGACCTGGACGAGCGCGGCATCATCCGGATCGGTGCCGAAGTCGTCAACGGCGACATCCTGGTCGGCAAGGTCACCCCCAAGGGCGAGACCGAGCTGACCCCGGAGGAGCGGCTGCTCCGCGCCATCTTCGGGGAGAAGGCCCGCGAGGTGCGTGACACCTCACTGAAGGTGCCGCACGGTGAAGAGGGCAAGGTCATCGGCGTCCGCGTGTTCACCCGTGAGGACGGCGATGAGCTGCCCCCTGGCGTGAACGAGCTGGTCCGGGTGTACGTGGCGCAAAAGCGCAAGATCACCGACGGCGACAAGCTGGCCGGGCGGCACGGCAACAAGGGCGTCATCGCGAAGATCTTGCCGGTGGAGGACATGCCGTTCCTTGAGGACGGGACCCCGGTGGACATCGTGCTGAACCCGCTCGGCGTGCCCCGCCGGATGAACATCGGCCAGGTGCTGGAACTGCACCTGGGCTGGGTGGCCAAGTCCGGCTGGCAAGTGGACGGCGACGACGAGCCGTGGAAGCGGCGGCTGGCGTCGGCGAACGTGCACGAGGCCGAGTCGAATACGCCGGTGGCGACCCCGGTGTTTGACGGTGCTACCGAAGAGGAGATCGCGGGTCTGCTCGGCAGCGCGCTGCCGAACCGGGACGGCCAGCGCATGGTCGGGCTCAACGGCAAGGCGCGGATGTTCGACGGGCGCACCGGCGAGCCGTTCAAGGACCCGATCGCGGTCGGCTACATGTACATCCTCAAGCTGCTGCACCTGGTCGATGACAAGATCCACGCGCGCAGTACCGGCCCCTACTCGATGATCACCCAGCAGCCGCTCGGCGGTAAGGCCCAGTTCGGTGGCCAGCGGTTCGGTGAGATGGAGGTGTGGGCGCTTGAGGCCTACGGTGCCGCCTACGCCCTGCAGGAGCTGCTCACCATCAAGTCCGACGACGTGCTCGGCCGGGTGAAGGTCTACGAGGCCATCGTCAAGGGCGAGAACGTACCGGAACCGGGTATCCCGGAAAGTTTCAAGGTGCTGATCAAAGAAATGCAGTCGCTCTGCCTCAATGTCGAGGTGCTGTCCAGCGACGGAGCCGCGATCGAAATGCGCGACACCGACGAGGATGTCTTCCGCGCCGCTGAGGAACTCGGTATCGACCTGTCCCGGCGTGAGCCGAGCAGTGTCGAAGAGGTCTGACTAAGAAGGGGGTTACCAAAAGTGCTAGACGTCAACTTCTTCGACGACCTGCGGATCGGCCTAGCCACCGCCGAGGACATCAGGCAGTGGTCGCACGGCGAGGTCAAGAAGCCGGAGACCATCAACTACCGCACGCTCAAGCCGGAAAAGGACGGGCTCTTCTGCGAGAAGATCTTCGGTCCGACCCGGGACTGGGAGTGCTACTGCGGCAAGTACAAGCGGGTCCGGTTCAAGGGCATCATCTGTGAGCGCTGCGGCGTCGAGGTAACTCGCGCCAAGGTGCGCCGGGAGCGGATGGGGCACATCGAGCTGGCCGCCCCGGTCACCCACATCTGGTACTTCAAGGGTGTGCCGTCGCGGCTGGGCTACCTGCTCGACCTGGCGCCGAAGGACCTGGAGAAGGTCATCTACTTCGCCGCCTACATGATCACCTTCGTGGACGACGAGGCGCGCCAGCGCGACCTGCCGTCGCTGGAGGCGAAGATCACGGTCGAGCGGGGCCAGCTCGAGCAGCGCCGGGACAACGACATCGAGGCGCGGCAGGCCAAGCTGGAGGCCGACCTCGCCGAACTTGAGGCGGCGGGCGCCAAGTCCGACCAGAAGCGCAAGCTGCGCGAGGCGTCGGACCGTGAGTGCAAGCAGATCCGCGACCGGGCTGGCAAGGAAATCGACCGGCTGGACGAGGTCTGGTCCCGGTTCAAGGGCCTTAAGGTGCAGGACCTGGAGGGCGACGAGCTGCTCTACCGCGAGATGCGGGACCGGTTCGGCCGGTACTTCCGCGGCGGCATGGGCGCCCAGGCCATCCAGGACCGGCTGGCCGGCTTCGACCTGGACGAGGAAGCAGCCAGCCTGCGCGAGACCATCCGGTCAGGCAAGGGGCAGAAGAAGGCCCGCGCGCTGAAGCGGCTCAAGGTCGTCTCCGCGTTCCTGAACACCAGGAACAGCCCGATGGGCATGGTGCTCGACTGCATCCCGGTGATCCCGCCGGACCTGCGGCCGATGGTGCAGCTGGACGGCGGCCGGTTCGCCACCAGCGACCTGAACGACCTGTACCGCCGGGTGATCAACCGGAACAACCGGCTCAAGCGGCTGCTTGACCTCGGCGCGCCCGAGATCATCGTGAACAACGAGAAGCGCATGCTGCAGGAGGCCGTGGACAGCCTGTTCGACAACGGCCGCCGCGGCCGTCCGGTCACCGGTCCTGGTAACCGGCCGCTGAAGTCGCTGTCCGACATGCTCAAGGGCAAGCAGGGCCGGTTCCGGCAGAACCTGCTCGGCAAGCGCGTCGACTACTCCGGCCGTTCGGTCATCGTGGTCGGCCCGCAGCTCAAGCTGCACCAGTGCGGCCTGCCCAAGCAGATGGCGCTGGAGCTGTTCAAGCCGTTCGTGATGAAGCGCCTGGTTGACCTCAACCACGCGCAGAACATCAAGAGTGCCAAGCGCATGGTCGAGCGCGCGCGGCCGGTCGTATGGGACGTGCTGGAAGAGGTCATCACCGAACACCCGGTGCTGCTGAACCGAGCTCCCACCCTGCACCGGCTGGGCATTCAGGCGTTCGAGCCGCAGCTGGTGGAAGGCAAGGCCATCCAGATCCACCCGCTGGTCTGCACCGCGTTCAACGCGGACTTCGACGGCGACCAGATGGCGGTGCACCTGCCGCTGTCCGCCGAGGCGCAGGCCGAGGCCCGGATCTTGATGCTGTCCACCAACAACATCCTCTCGCCCGCCAGCGGCCGGCCGCTGACCATGCCCACCCAGGACATGATCATCGGCCTGTACTACCTGACCAGGGAGTCCGCTGGCACCCCGGGCACCGGACGCGTGTTCGGCACGCTGTCAGAGGCTCTGATGGCCTATGACAACAGAGAGCTCGACCTGCAGGCCGTGGTCGAGGTCAGGCTGTCTGACATCACCCCGCCTCGCGGATACCAGGTGCCGGAAGGCTGGGCACCGAGCGGGCCGCTGCGGCTGAAGACGACCCTCGGCCGGTGCATCTTCAACGAGACGCTGCCTAAGGGCTTCCCGTTCGTGAACGACGAGGTGGGCAAGAAGCAGCTCACCGTCATCGTGAACGAGCTGGCGGAGACCTACCCGAAGGTCACCGTGGCCGCGACGCTGGACGCGCTGAAGGACGCGGGCTTCCACTGGGCGACCAGGTCCGGCGTGACGGTCGGCATCGAGGATGTCACCGCGCCGCCGAACAAGGCCCAGATCCTGGAGAGCTACGAGCGTCGTGCGGACAAGGTGCAGCGCGAGTTCGACCGTGGTCTGATCACCGACGACGAGCGCCGTCAGGAGCTCATCGAGATCTGGACGCACGCGACCGCGGACGTCGCCAAGGACATGGAAGCGGCCTTCGCCACGACCAACCCGGTCTGGATGATGGTCAACTCCGGTGCTGGCGGTAACTTGATGCAGATCCGGCAGATCGCCGGTATCCGTGGCCTGGTGTCGAACCCGAAGGGTGAGACGATCCCGCGGCCGATCAAGTCGAGCTTCCGCGAAGGCCTGTCCGTGCTGGAGTACTTCATCGCCACGCACGGTGCCCGTAAGGGACTGGCCGACACCGCGCTGCGTACCGCTGACTCCGGGTACCTCACCCGGCGTCTGGTGGACGTCGCGCAGGACGTCATCGTGCGCGAAGAGAACTGCGGCACGGACCGCTCGCTGGGGATGCGGATCGGCGAGAAGGGCCCAGACGGCAAGCTCCGCAGGATCGACAACCTGGAGAACACCGGCACCGGCCGGTCCATCGCCGAGGACGTCGAAGTTGACGGCGTGATCTTGGCCAAGATCGGCGACGACACGACCGAATCGATGCTGGACCGCCTGGTCGAGGGCGGGGTCGAGTCGGTACGGACGTTCAGCGTCCTGGTCTGCGAGGCCAAGATCGGTGTCTGTGCTCGGTGCTACGGCCGCAGCCTGGCCACCGGTAAGACGGTGGACGTGGGCGAGGCCGTCGGTATCGTGGCCGCCCAGTCGATCGGCGAGCCGGGCACACAGCTCACCATGCGTACCTTCCACACCGGTGGTGTGGCAGGGGCGGACATCACCCACGGTCTGCCGCGTATCCAGGAGCTGTTCGAGGCCCGTATCCCCAAGGGCATGGCGCCGATCACCGAGGTCGAGGGCCGGGTCAAGATCGAGGAGACGGAGAAGACCAGGAAGATCATCATCGTGCCTGATGATGGTGCTGAAGAGGTCCCCTACCAGGTCCCGATGCGGTCCCGGTTGCTGGTCAGCGACGGCGCTCACGTCGCGGTCGGCCAGCAGCTGATCGCCGGCGCGGTGAACCCGCACGAGGTGCTACGTATCCTCGGCGGCCGTGCGGTCCAGCTGCACCTCGTGCACGAAGTGCAGGAGGTGTACCGGAGCCAGGGTGTCTCGATCCACGACAAGCACATCGAGATCATCATCAGGCAGATGCTCAAGCGGGTGAACGTGCTTGAGTCTGGTGACACCGACCTGCTGCCCGGTGAGCTGGTCGAGCGGCCCAGGTTCGAGGCAGTCAACCGCGCCATCGTCGGCGAGGGCGGCACCTCGGCGGCAGGGCGCGCGGTGCTGATGGGTATTACCAAGGCGTCGCTGGCCACCGACTCGTGGCTGTCGGCGGCCTCCTTCCAGGAGACCACCCGGGTGCTCACCGACGCGGCCATCTGCGCCAAGTCGGACTCGCTGCTCGGCCTGAAGGAGAACGTGATCATCGGCAAGCTCATCCCGGCCGGTACCGGTATGCCTATCTACCGGAACATCCGGGTCGAGCCGACCGACGACGCCCGCTCGTCGGCCTTCCCGGCCGGCGCCTACGCGGAGCCGGACAACTACGCCTTCGGGCAGGGTACCGGCGAAGCGGTGCCGCTGGAGGAGTACGACTTCGGTTCCTACAACCGGTAGTCGGGTGGTTCGGTTAGTCAGGCTCGGTTAGTCAGGTTCGGTTAGTCAGGTAGTACGGCAGGAGGCGGCGGGCTGGTCCCGCCGCCTCCTTGTCGTAGGCTTTCCAGCATTGTCTTTTCCGCATAACAACTGGTGGTGCATGCCATGTGGACGGTCGAGGAGCACCTGGCCGGTAAGCCGCCGGCCAGCGTCGCCCTGTACGAGGCGTTCGTCGCGGAAGTAGCCGCCTGCGGTCCGTTCACGCTGGCGGTGTCCAAGTCGTCGATCACGTTCAAGGGCACCCGCCGCGGCTTCGCCGGGGCCCGTCCCACCAGCCGTGGGGTGACCGGTTACCTGGACCTGCAGCGCGAGGTGCGCGGCCCGCAGATCGCCAGCGCGGCTCGCTACGGTGCCCGCCTCTACGTGCACCAGTACCGGCTGACCGACCCGGCCGGCCTGGACCAGGAGTTCCGCGGCTGGATCGCCGAGGCGTATGCGGTAGGTGCCGGCGCGCATCTGCTGGCCTAGCCCGGATGGGCTCGGGAATGGGCGGGCAGGGTGTAGAGTTATATCACTCAACAGGGTGAAGCTATGCCCGCGTGGAGCTTTGATTTTGATTGGCGCTCGCGGCGTGGTAGTTTTTCCATTCGTGTCCGTGTGTGCATGGGCATGTATGCGTGCCAGCTGACGGCGTGGTTCTGGGACTGCAAGTTCCGGGCCGGCGGGCGATGGCTGGCCGCGGGTTTCTTTCTCCTCTGTGGTGGCTCTCCTGAGTCGCCAGTGCCCGGGTAAAAGCGGGGCACTAGCCTGATGGCTAGCGCGACACACCCGACCTCGGGGGTCGGCGAAGGGCAGGAAACCGCAGGTAGGAGCCTTGGGGAAGGCACCTAAAGCAGGACCTTCGAGGGATCCAGTACAGACATGGGTCCGCGGGAAACCGCGGGCCGGAACGACAGCGAAGACGGAGACGCGGTTGCCCACCATCCAGCAGCTGGTCCGCAAGGGCCGCCAGGACAAGGTAGCGAAGAACAAGACGCCTGCGCTCAAGGAGAGCCCGCAGCGCCGTGGTGTCTGCACGCGTGTCTACACGACCACGCCGAAGAAGCCGAACTCCGCGCTGCGCAAGGTCGCCAGGGTCCGGCTCACCAGCCAGATCGAGGTCACCGCGTACATTCCCGGTGTCGGCCACAACCTGCAGGAGCACTCCATCGTGCTCGTGCGCGGCGGCCGGGTGCGGGACCTGCCCGGTGTCCGCTACAAGATCATCCGCGGCTCGCTGGACACGCAGGGCGTACGCAACCGCAAGCAGGCACGTAGCTTGTACGGCGCGAAGAAGGAGAAGAGCTGAGATGCCTCGCAAAGGACCCGCGGCTAAGCGTCAGCTTGTCACCGACCCGGTTTACGGCTCGCCGCTAGTAACCGCGCTCGCCAACAAAGTCCTCAAGGACGGCAAGCGCTCGGTGGCCGAGCACATCGTGTACGGGGCGCTGGAAGGCTGCCGGGATAAGACCGGTAACGACCCGGTGATCACGCTCAAGCGCGCGCTTGACAACGTCAAGCCCACCCTGGAGGTCAAGAGCCGCCGGGTCGGTGGCGCGACGTACCAGGTGCCGGTCGAGGTGCGCGCCTCGCGCAGCACCACGCTCGCGCTGCGCTGGCTGGTCGCCTACTCCAGGGCGCGCCGGGAGAAGACAATGACCGAGCGGCTGATGAACGAGCTGCTTGACGCCAGCAACGGCCTGGGCGCGAGCGTAAAGCGCCGCGAGGACACGCACAAGATGGCCGAGTCCAATAAGGCCTTCGCGCACTACCGCTGGTAAGTACCACCGCTGGTATCAGTACTGACACGTAACAGAGCAAAGACGTAATAGAGAACGAGGAATCGTGGCCCCCCAGACCGCCGTAGACCTGGCCAAGGTGCGCAACATCGGCATCATGGCGCATATCGACGCGGGCAAAACCACTACGACCGAGCGCATCCTGTTTTACACCGGTATCAACTACAAGATCGGTGAGGTCCATGAGGGCGCGGCCACCATGGACTGGATGGAGCAGGAGCAGGAGCGCGGCATTACCATCACGTCGGCCGCGACGACGACGAGCTGGCTTGATCACACGATCAACATCATCGACACACCCGGGCACGTGGACTTCACCATCGAGGTCGAGCGCTCGCTGCGGGTGCTGGACGGCGCGGTCGCGGTATTCGACGCCGTAGCCGGTGTCGAGCCGCAGTCCGAGACCGTGTGGCGCCAGGCCGACCGGTATGACGTGCCGCGGATCTGCTTCGTGAACAAGATGGACCGCGTCGGCGCCGAGTTCCACCGCTGCGTGGACATGATCATCGACCGGCTCGGGGCCGTGCCGCTGGTCGTCCAGCTGCCGTGGGGCGTCGAGGCCGACTTCCGCGGCGTCATCGACCTGATCCGGATGCGCGCCCTGCTGTGGCAGACCGAGGGCAAGGGCGACACGTACGACGTCGTCGCGATCCCCAATGACCACGTGGAGGCGGCGCGCGAGTGGCGGGACAAGCTGCTCGAGACCATCGCCGAGAACGACGACGAGATGATGGAGCTGTACCTGGAGGGCACCGAGCCCGCCGAAGAGCAGCTGGTCGCCGCCATCCGGCGGGCCACCGTCGCGTCCAAGATCACCCCGGTGCTGTGCGGTACCGCGTTCAAGAACAAGGGCGTCCAGCCCATGCTCGACGCGATCGTCGACTTCCTGCCCAGCCCGCTGGACATCCCGGCGATCAAGGGCCACGCGGTGGGCGACGAGGCCACCGTGGTGGAGCGGCACCCCGATCCGGCCGAGCCGTTCTCCGCGCTCGCCTTCAAGATCATGTCCGACCAGCACCTGGGCAAGCTCACCTACATCCGGCTCTACTCCGGCACCCTTGAGACGGGCACGCAGGTGCTCAACGCGATCAAGGGCCGCAAGGAGCGGATCGGCAAGATCTACCAGATGCACGCGAACAAGCGCGAAGAGCGCCCGACCGCGGTCGCTGGCCAGATCGTCGCCGTGATGGGCCTGAAGGACACCACCACCGGTGACACGCTGTGCGACCTGGCCAAGCCGGTCGTACTCGAGTCGATGACGTTCCCGCCGCCGGTGATCAGCGTGGCCATCGAGCCGAAGACCAAGAGTGACCAGGAGAAGCTGGGCACCGCCATCCAGCGGCTCGCCGAGGAGGACCCGACCTTCCAGGTCAGGACCGACGAGGAGACCGGCCAGACGATCATCGCCGGCATGGGTGAGCTGCACCTTGAGGTCATGGTCGACCGGATGCGCCGCGAGTTCAAGGTCGAGGCGAACGTCGGACGGCCGCAGGTGGCCTACCGCGAGACCGTCACCCGCAAGGTGGAAAAGGTCGAGTACACGCACAAGAAGCAGACCGGTGGCTCCGGCCAGTACGCCCGGGTGCTGATTAGCCTCGGCCCGACCGGCGGCGACGGCGGCGGGTATGAGTTCGAGAACAAGGTCACCGGTGGCCGCATCCCCAGGGAGTACATCCCGTCGGTGGACGCGGGCTGCCAGGAGGCCGCCGAGTTCGGCGTGGTGGCCGGCTTCCCGATGGTCGACGTGAAGGTGACGCTGACCGACGGTGCCTACCACGAGGTCGACTCCTCCGAACTCGCCTTCAAGATCGCCGGCTCGATGGCGTTCAAGAAGGCGGCCGCCCAGGCGGGCGCGGTACTGCTCGAGCCGATGATGGCCGTCGAAGTCACCACGCCCGAGGACTACATGGGCGACGTGATGGGCGACATAAACAGCCGCCGTGGCCAGATTCAGGCCATGGAAGACCGGCCAGCGGCCAAGGCGATCAAGGCACTTGTCCCGCTGTCAGAGATGTTCGGCTATGTCGGGGATCTGCGTAGCCGTACCCAGGGCCGGGCGAACTACAGCATGCAGTTCGATTCGTATGCCGAAGTCCCGCCCAACATCGCCAAAGAAATTATCGCCAAGGCGCGCGGCGAGTAGCCGCGAGCACGCGGTGAACAGCCGCGACGGCGCAAGCCATTAGCAACGCAGACAGTACGGCCCCACCCCGCCGGGTGGATCGCAAACAACGAGGAGAAACAGTGGCGAAGGCCAAGTTCCAGCGGACTAAGCCGCACGTCAACATCGGTACGATCGGGCACATTGACCACGGTAAGACCACGCTGACCGCGGCGATCACCCGGGTGCTGCACGACAAGATGCCTGACGTCAATCCCTTCTACGCGTTCGACCAGATCGACAACGCGAAGGAGGAGAAGGAGCGCGGCATCACGATCTCGATCTCGCACGTGGAGTACCAGACCGAGAAGCGGCACTACGCACACGTTGACTGCCCTGGTCACGCGGACTACATCAAGAACATGATCACCGGTGCGGCCCAGATGGACGGCGCGATCCTCGTGGTCGCCGCCACCGACGGCCCGATGCCGCAGACTCGTGAGCACGTGCTGCTGGCCCGCCAGGTCGGCGTCCCCTACATCGTGGTGGCGCTGAACAAGGCGGACATGGTGGACGACGAGGAGATCCTGGAGCTGGTTGAGCTCGAGGTCCGCGAGCTGCTCAACGAGTACGAGTTCCCCGGCGACGACGTGCCCGTGGTCCGCGTATCCGCGCTCAAGGCCCTCGAGGGCGACGTCGAGTGGGGCGACAAGGTCATGGAGCTCATGACCGCTTGCGACGACGCTATCCCGCAGCCGGCCCGTGAGATCGACAAGCCGTTCCTGATGCCGGTGGAAGACGTGTTCTCCATCACCGGCCGCGGCACCGTGGTGACCGGCCGGATCGAGCGCGGTGTGGTGCACACCGGCGACGTCGTGGACATCATCGGTATCAAGGAGAAGGCCACCACCACCACCGTCACCGGGGTGGAGATGTTCCGCAAGATCCTGGACGACGGCCAGGCGGGCGACAACGTCGGCCTGCTGCTGCGTGGCGTCAAGCGCGAGGATGTGGAGCGCGGCCAGGTCATCATCAAGCCGGGCACCAACACCCCGCACACCGAGTTCGAGGGCCAGGTCTACATCCTGTCCAAGGACGAGGGCGGCCGCCACACGCCGTTCTTCAACAACTACCGGCCGCAGTTCTACTTCCGCACCACGGACGTCACCGGTGTGGTAGTCCTGCCGGAAGGTACCGAGATGGTCATGCCGGGTGACCGGACCGACATGAAGGTGGACCTGATTCAGCCCATCGCCATGGAGGAGGGCCTGCGCTTCGCCATCCGCGAGGGCGGCCGCACCGTTGGCGCCGGCCGGGTCACCAAGATCATCAAGTAAACGGGTCGTAGATACGGCGGCCGGAGCTCCGGCCCCGGCCGCCGGATCATGTCAGCCCCCAGAGACCGTAGACGGCACTGAAGCGAAGAGGACACCGAGGCCACAATGGCGGGACAGAAGATCCGCATCCGGCTCAAGGCATATGACCACGAGGCCATCGACAAGGCGGCGCGGCAGATCGTCGAGACGGTGACCCGTACCGGCGCCCGTGTCGCTGGCCCCGTGCCGCTGCCCACCGAGAAGAACGTGTACTGCGTCATCCGCTCACCGCACAAGTACAAGGACTCGCGGGAGCACTTCGAGATGCGGACGCACAAGCGGCTGATCGACATACTCGACCCGACGCCGAAGACGGTGGACTCGCTGATGCGGCTCGA
>Ga0224568_1000117_pt1 | contig 13964 bp, 13 predicted proteins | sample CLU5metagenome_FD_182727 | JGI IMG/M metagenome (GOLD analysis project Ga0224568, IMG submission 182727) | Spruce litter microbial communities from Bohemian Forest, Czech Republic - CLU5 | ecosystem: Environmental > Terrestrial > Plant litter > Unclassified | place: Czech Republic: South... | reverse complement strand
CTGAGCTACGGCACGCGCAGCAGTTCGGTCAAGTCCTTGCAGCAACGGCTCGCGCAGCTCAAGTACTACCCAGGCAAGATCGATGGCGAGTTCGGCATGGACACGCAGGAAGCGGTCTGGGCGTTCCAGGAGGCGCATGGCCTGCCCGGCGCGGATTACGTCAGCTCGGCGATGCGCCGGGACCTGCAGCACCCGTCCGCGCCGCCGGTGCTCGTGCCGAACGGCGGTAGCGACCGTATCGAGGTCAACCTGGCCCGCGAGCTGCTCGTGCTGTACAAGAACAATAAGCCCGAGCTGATCAGCCACGTTTCCTCCGGCGGCGGCTACTCTTTCTGCAATCCCGGTGGCGGCGGCTGCGGCACGGCGATCACCCCGACCGGCGACTACCACACCATCGTGTTCATGCCCGGCTGGGTCACCGTCCCGCTCGGCGAGATGTACAACCCCGTGTTCTTCATCGGCACCGCCTTCGCGATCCACGGTGACACCGACGTCCCGCTGCAGCCGGTATCGCACGGCTGCGTGCGGATCCCGATGGATATCGCCGCGTTCTTCCACACGCTGGTGCGGACCCCGGGTACGCCGGTCTATCTCAGGGGCTAGCGCGCGGGTCCCGCGGGCGCTCCCCGCGGGACCTCTATGATCGGGCGGGTGCTCGCGTTCAAACTCGCTGTCGTCGTCTTGGCGTTGCTCGTCTTCGGCGTGCTGCGCGACCGGCGCAGCTTCAGCAACGCGATCCTGCTCGGTTTCGGCTTCGCGCTGCTCGGTCTCGGCGCCGCTGACCGGCTGGCCAACCTGCCCACTCGCTGGTCACACTGGCTGCTGGAGTTCCTGCTCGTGCTGATAGCCATCGGGCCGCTGCTCATCGCCGGCTATCTCGTCCAGAACGGCCTGGTGGTGGTCCGCCGCGAGGGGGTCCGGCCGAAGAACATGCTGTCCCTGCTGGCCGGGCTGGGTATCTTCGGCGTGATCGCGCTGGCGGTCGCCGCGCTGCAGGCCGGTTCCAGCGAGCTGAGCGTGTTCTCGGCGCTGACCGTACTGCTGTTCGGCTATGTGTCGTTCCAGTTCGTCTCGTTCGTCGTCTACGCGTGGCTGTATGCCCGGCTGCCGGTACGCCGCCGCGCAGACTTCGTGGTCGTGCTCGGCTCTGGGCTGGTCGGCGGCGGCCGGGTGCCGCCGCTGCTGGCGAGCAGGCTGGACCGGGGACTCGCCGTGTGCCGCAAGCAGGCGGGCCAGCCGCTGCTGCTCATGTCCGGCGGCAAGGGCAGCGATGAGCAGGTTTCCGAGGCAGCGGCGATGGCGGCATACGTAGCGGAGCGCGGCTTTCCCCAGTCCCGCCTGATCCTCGAGGACCGGTCACGCACCACCGAGGAGAACCTGGTCAACAGCAAGGCGATCATGACGCGACTGCGCCCGGACGGCTACCGCTGCGTGATCGTGACCAGCAACTTCCATGTGTTCCGCGCGGCCATGATCGCCCGCCGTACCGGCGTGCGCGGCCATGTCACCGGGGCGCGGACGGCCGGCTACTACTGGCCGAGCGCGACGCTGCGCGAGTTCGCGGCGGTGTTCCTCACCTACCGGTGGATCAACCTCAGCATCTGCGCGCTGATCGTAGCGCTGCCAGTGGCTTTCGACTACCTCCGGCCGCACTTGTAAGGAGCTGTAGATCGTGCCGGGACCCGGCTGGATCGGCTCGACCACAGTCAGGAACAAGAGCCCGGGCCGCGAGCACGCCTCGAACCCGAACGCGGCCGCGGTGGCGGAACGCTGCCCCGGCGCGATGACGCTCAGGGTGTCCGCCGTGTTAACCGGGTCGCAGCCCGCCGTGGCGGAGACCGCGGCGTCGCGGTAGGCAAGCAGCGTGTGCGCGGTGGCACCGGGCGCGAGGTACACGACGCGCTTGCGGTCGAGCCCGCCGGCCCAGTTGGCCGGGCTGCCCAGCCGCTGGCCGTTGCCGCCGAGCACGGATACGCCGGGATAGCCGTCCAGCGAGCAGGTGCGCCGGCTCAGGTTGGTGAACTGCAGCGGGTAGTAGATGGTGCCCAGTGCCCCGTTGCCCTGGTCGAGCGCGATCCAGACGCCCAGATCGTCAGCGGTGCACGCGGGCACCGGCGCGGCGGCATGAGCGCTCGGCCCGGCGGGAACCGCCAGGCCGACGGCGAGTCCGGCGGCGAGCATCAGCGTCCTGGGAATGGTAAGGATTCTCATTGATTTTGTCCTAACCTGTGCGCGTCTATGCTTCCTAGACTCGCGTTGCCGCCTTCTGGTTGGTCCGGTTCGGCTGCGCGGTGGCGGCGTCCTGCGGGCGGCGCGGGGAACCGGGCAGCCACAGCGAGAGCAGCACGGCGACGGCGGAGAATCCGCTTGCCCACCAGAACGCGAGGTGGAATCCGGCAGCAAGGTTCCCGTGCTGAGCGGCGATGCCAGCGGTGAGGATGACGGCCAGCACCGCGGTGCCGAACGAGCCGCCGACCTGCTGGACCGTCCTGGTGACCACGCTGGAGTGGGCGATCTGCTGCTTGTCCAGGCCGACAAAGGCGACGGCCATCACCGGGATGGTCACCGCGCCGAGCCCGAAGCCGCGCACGATCAGCAGCAGCGCGAGCGGCCACGGGCTGGTGTCCGGCCCGGCAAAGGCGAAGGGGATGGTCGCCGCGGTGACAATGGCGAATCCGGCTACGGCGATCGCGCGGGCGCCGATCTTATCGGTCAGCTTTCCGGCCAGGTTGCGGGAGAGCAGGGCGCCTATTCCCTGTGGGACGAGCATGATCCCGGCGGTCAGCGCGGAGACGCCGCGTACCTCCTGGTAGTAGAGCGGCAGCAGCAGCATGGCCCCGTACAGGGAGAACCCGGAGAAGAACAGCACCACCGACGCTGAGGCGACCGGACGGCGGCCGAGCAGCCGGACATCGACCAGCGGCTGGCTGCGGCGCAGGGCGTATCCGGTAAATGCCGCAATGAGCGCGACGCCGATCGCGAGCGGCACGATGACGTCGGGGTGCGCGAAGCCGGCCGCGCTGCCGGCGTCGCTCAGGCCGAGGATGGTCGCCGCGACGCCAGGGGCAAGCAGGGCAACGCCGCCCAGGTCCAGGCGCGGCCTCGGCTTGGCCCGGTCACGGGCATCGGCCGGCATATAACGCGCGGCCAGGTAGAGGCCCACGACGCAGAACGGCACGTTGACCCAGAACATGAACCGCCAGCTGAGGTGGGTGAGGATCGCACCGCCGGCCAGCGGGCCCAGGATCGGCCCGAGCAGGGCAGGCAGCGCGATGATGGTGACGGTCCTGCCCAGCGCCTTACCGCCAGCGGCCGACATGATCAGCGTGGTCAGCACCGGCAGCATGATGCCGCCGCCGGCGCCCTGCACGACCCGCCACGCGATCAGCGAGTCGGCGTTCCAGGCCAGGCTGGAGCCGATCGAGCCGATCAGGAAAACCGCGAGCGCGAACATCCACAGCCGCTTGCCGCCAAAGCGCTGCAGCCCCCACGTGGACAACGGCACCGCGATGCCCAGTGCGAGCAGGTAGCCGGTGCTTACCCACGCGATGACCGATACCGGGGCGTGCAGCCGGATGGACAGGGTGTGCAGCGCGACGCTGACGATCGTGGTATCGAAGATCACCGCCAGCACACCGACAACCAGGATCATGGCCTGCTTGACTACCTGCGGATCGACCTTGTCCTTGACCGGCCCTTGGGTTTCGCTGGCGGCCACGGCGGCCTCCTCAAATAGGGAATGGATTACTCTCTTATCTAGAGAGTACGATGCTTCAATAAGGAATGCAAGCATCTCTTATTGTGAGGTGGCCGCGGGTGGTCGAGCTGACGGACGAGACCGGGCAACCGCAACGCCAGCGACGGCGGGGCGAACAGCTTGAGGCCGCCCTGCTTGACGCCGCGTGGGATGAACTGGCCGAGGCGGGGTTCGCCAGACTGACGATGGAGTCGGTGGCCGGCCGGGCCAGGACCGGGATAGCGGTGCTGTACCGGCGCTGGCCGCATAAGGATGACCTCGTGCTCGCGGCGATCCGGCAGCACGCCAAGACGTATCAGGTCGAGCTGCCGGACACGGGCACCCTGCGCGGCGACATGCTGGCGCTGCTCGGCGCCATCAACGACACCCGGTACTCCTTCACCGTGGTCGTGCCCGCCGTCTTCGCCGGCCTGCTGGCGAGCTCCGGCCGGACTCCGGCGCAAGTCCGTGCCCAGATCCTCGGCGACCGGCCCAGCTCCTCCGGTGAACTGTTCCAGCGCGCACATGAGCGCGGCGAGATTGACCTGGACCGGATTCCCGCCGCCGTGCTGTCCCTGCCGTTCGACCTGATCCGGCACGATCTGCTGATGACGCTCAAGCCCGTGCCCGCCGACCGGATCGCGGCGATCGTCGATGAGCTGTTCCTGCCGCTGGTCACCGCATACCGGTCAGAGCGCTAGCTGTCCGCCCAGGCCCGGCTAGAAATCATCACGGTGGTCGATGATCTGGTCTTCGGCAACGCGCTGCGCAGCGTGGAATCGCTGAGCCGTGCCGCCGCGGCCGCGGCGGACCCGGCTACCACGGCCGCCATCCTCGAGTACGGCGTCGCGCGGCTGCGGGCCGGCCAGTTTCCCGAGCTGAGCGCGATGTACGCGGACAGCGGTGCCCGCACGGCCGATCAGCTGAACCAGACGGGCGGCCCGCCGATGACACGCGTTGCCCTAGCCGAAGAGTTCGAGCGTGGCCTGAGCAGCCTGCTGGATGGCATCGCCGCTCAGCTGAACCTGGCCTGACCCGGCCGGGGCCTGCTGCCTGCGGTCATCCCCGGCGTTTGACACCGGCGGCCAAAACCGCCGACACTAGGACGTGTTCCTACGCGGACGGCTGCGAATCGCTGCTGTAGCGGCTGTCACCGCTGCTGCCGCCATCACCACCGGCCTCGCACTGGTGCTGGCGTATCCGTCCGCTCCCCCGGCACGCGCGGTCGCCGCGGCGACGCTTAACCCCGCGTCGGGACTGCCGGTCCCGCCCAGCGCCCCGCCGGACCTGCCGGTGCCGCTGCGCGGCATCGGCGTAGCCGCCTGCGAACATGAACTCAGTCTGAGCCGCGACACGCACCTGCTCGTCGTGGTCGGCGCGTCGTTCACCGCGGGCGTCGGCCCGGGCACCCCGGACGGGTCCTGGGCGGTGGTACTGGCCAGGTACCTGCACTGGAACGCCGTGGTCTACGGGGTTCCAGGGGCTGGCTATGTGCGGCCAGGCATCACCCGCCGCGGCCCGGTCCTGGCTGAGCTGAGCCGGATCGACCTGACCTCCCTCAACCCCAGCCTGATCATCGTGCAGGCCGGTCACGACGACATCAGGGTGAACCCGGCGCTGGAGCAGCGCCAGGTCACCAGCACCATCGCGCTGATCCACGCTGAGGTGCCGCAGGCACAGATCGCGCTGGTCACCGTATTCCAGGGACGCGCGAAACTGGCCAACGCATGGCGGACCGACTGGGCGATCGTGTCGGGCGCTACCGCGGCCGACCCGAATGTGATCGTCATGGACCCGCTGGCCGGGAAATGGGCCTACCAGCGGTCGGCCGACGACCTGCATCCCACCGTCGCGGGCAGCGACTGGCTGGCCGCCAAGATAGGCGGCCTGCTGAGCGAGTACGGCGTGCGGCCAGCGCGAGCACCGGCCGGCGCCAAGCCGGTGCTGTGTGACTACAGTTCGGTGGGCAAGCACACCTCGACCGGCCTGCACCCCTCGACCGGCCTGGATCCGTCGGCAGGCTTATCGCTCTGGGGCGGCTTATCTTTCTCGCCCTGCTTGCACCCCTCGGGCGGCCAGCACAGCCGCATCCTGGTTCCGCCGCCGGGCGGGTTTTCTGCCCGCACCGACCCGTCGTGACTTTGCGCCACCTGGCGCACGATGGACAGCCCCAGCCCTGAGCCTGGCACGGACCGTGCCGATGACGCGCGGTAGAAGCGGTCGAACACGAACGGCAGGTCGGCGGCCGCGATGCCCGGCCCGTAGTCGCGCACAGTCAGCTCGCCGCCGGCCAGGCGCACCTCCACCGTCTTGCCCGGCGGGCTGAACTTGGCGGCGTTGTCCAGCAGGTTCCTGACCGCGCTGCCGAGCCGTTCAGAGCTGCCGAAAACCACGCACGGCGCGATGTCCTCGGTGAAGCTGATCGCCGGCCAGTCCCGCCGGACCGCCGCCAGGGCGGCGGCGACCACCGAGTGCAGCTCAACGTTGCCGAACTCGGCAGGCGGGGCCTCACCTCTGGCCAGCTCGGTGATGCCGGCCATCAGCTGGCCGAGTTCGGCGCCTTGCGCCACCACCCGCTCGAGCACCTCCTGCCGTTCGGCAGCGGGCAGGTCCGGGTGCGCCGCGAGCAGCTCGACGTTGACGCGCATGCTGGTCAGCGGCGTGCGCAGCTCGTGACCTGCATCGCTGACTAGCTGACGCTGCGCGGCGAGTGAACGCTGCAGCGCGCCGAGCATTGTGTTAAACGAGCCCGCCAGCCGTCCGAGCTCGTCGGGCTTGCTGGCTACGTCCACCTCGACCCGGCTACCCGGATCCCCGGTCGCGGTGACTCGTTCCGCCACCGCCGCCAGCCGGCCGACCGGCGCCAGGCCTGCCCTGGCTACCGCCCAGCCGACCAGTGCGGCCAGCCCGACGCCCGCGATGCTCAGCGCCGTCAGCGTGGCACCCACGCTGGCCACGTCCGCGTCCACCGCGCCGAGCGGCACCGCCAGCTGCAGGGCCAGCCCCGGCGCGATCCGCGTGGTGAGCGTGGCGGCTCGCACTCCGCCCACGTCGGTGTCATCGTAGTATTCCCCGCGCTGACCCGCAGCGACCTGCTCGGCGATCGCGCTCGGCACCAGCAGCCCCTGGTCACCGTCCGGCGCCCAGACAGCGCCGTGGTCGGTCACCACCTGCATGTACGGGCTGGCAGCGGCGAACCGGTTCGAGTGCGGCGGCACCCATCCGGCAGGCAGGTGGCCGTCATAATGCTGAATCAGCCGCTCGACCGAGGTTGCCTGGCCGGCCAGTTCCAGCCGCAGCTGTCCCTCCAGGTCGGCCCGGATGACGAAGAACGCGACCGCGGTGATGACCAGCGTGGCCGCGGCGACCGCCGCGGCGACCGCGACGGTGAAACGAGTCCGCAGCATAAGCCGCCGCCGGCCAGCCGCCCTGGGCAGCCGCCTGAGCCTGCCAGCCGCTTTGGGCAGCCGCCCGCGCCTGCCAGCCGCTTTGGGCAGCCGCCCGCGCCGGCCGAGCCGTCCGAAAGCGGCGGTCACGGCGCGGCCCGCAGCACGTAGCCGACGCCGCGGATGTTGTGCACGAGCCGCTGCTGGCCGCCCTGTTCCAGCTTGCGCCGCAAGATCGCCACGAACACCTGCAGCCCGTTGGACGCCGGGGCTTCCCCGTACCCCCACACCCGGTCCAGGATCAGCTCATAGCTGAGCACTTGCTCGGCGTTACGCAGCATCAGCTCGAGCAGGCTGAATTCGATCTTGGTCAGCTCGATCCCGGCCCCGCCCCTGCTGATCTTCCTGCTGGCCGTGTCCAGGGTCAGGTCGGCATAGCCAAGGACCTCACGAGCTGGCCTGCTGCGCCGCAGCAGGGCACGGATCCTGGCTTGCAGCTCGCGCAGCGCAAACGGCTTGACCAGGTAGTCGTCCGCCCCGACCTCAAGGCCGGTCACCCGGTCGTCAATGGCGTCGCGCGCGGTGAGCATGAGGATCGGGGTCCTGTCGCCGCGCTCGCGCAGCCGCCGGCACATATCGAACCCGTCCACGATCGGCATCATCAGGTCCAGCACGATCAGGTCCACCGGCGACCGGGCCACCGCCGCCAGCGCGTCGGCGCCGTTGCTGGCGATGGTGACCGTGTAGCCGGCCAATCGCAGCGCACGACCAAGAGAATCCAGTACGTCCGGGTCGTCATCGACGACGAGCAGGCGTTCCCCCGCTGGCGCCGGGAGCGGCTCAGCCGGGGCGGAATCTGACCTCATCCCTGAATAAGACCAGCCTCGATCCTCAGTAGAGGTCAGCGCCCGATGAGAAAACACTGCGAGCTTCCCGCAAGAAACCACATTTTCACCAACTGTTAAGGATTGAACTCAACCCTTCCTCCCATGACCGAACTCCCCTGTCCCCGAGGAGGAAGCCGATGAACCCCACCACCCTGCGTTTGCCGAGCCGTGCGGCCAAGCCGCGGGCAACCGGGCTCACCATGGTGATCGACAGCGGGCTGCCGTCGTCGCTATTTGCCGATTTCATCACATCCGACGCCGAATACATCGATTTCGTCAAGTTTGGCTGGGGCACCGCCGTCGTCACGGCAGGCCTGCAGGGCAAAATCGATGCGCTGAGGGCAGCCGGTATCGGCTTCTACTTCGGCGGGACGCTGCTGGAGAAATACCTGCTGCAAGGTAAGTTCGACGACTTCCGCCGGCTCTGCAAGCAATACGCGTGCACCCACGTGGAGGTCTCCAACGGAACCATCGAGCTGTCCAACTCGGAGAAGGCAAGCTACATCCGTAAGCTCACCAACGACTTCACGGTCATCTCCGAGGTGGGGTTCAAGGACCCGATCCGGTCCGAGCAGCTGCCGCCCAGCTCGTGGATCGGCTTTATCCGCGAGGATCTCGAGGCAGGCGCCACGCTGGTCACGCTGGAGGCCAGGGAAAGCGGCATGTCCGGCATCTGCCGGCCGGATGGCGCGCTTCGCTTCGGCCTGATCGAGGACGTGCTAACCTCCGGAATCGACCAGGAGCAGCTGCTCTTCGAGGCGCCGACGACCACCCTCCAGGCGCACTTCGTGACCAGGCTCGGCCCCGATGTCAACCTCGGCAACATACCCGCTCAGGCAGTGATCGGGCTCGAGACCCTCCGCCTGGGCTTGCGGGCCGACACCTTGACCGCGTTCGAATAAGGGACCCCGATGCGCACCACGCACGATGCCTTTCATTTGGCCATCCCCGCTCATGACCTGGACGAAGCGCAGCGGTTCTACGTCACCATGCTCGGCTGCAAGCTGGCCCGCCGCTATCCGGACCGGATCACCCTGGACTTCTTCGGCGACCAGGTCGTCTGCCACCTGACCGAGGCCGGCCCCGCTCCCGTCGACCCGCTCGACCTGTACCCGCGTCATTTCGGCGTGACGTTTCACGACGGGGCGGACTTCGACGCGCTGCACCTGTGCGCGGTCACCCGCAAGATCCCGTTCTTCCGCGATATGGCGCTGCGGTTCGAGGGCATGGTGGAGGAGCACCGGACCTTCGTCCTGGTTGACCCGTCAAGCAACCTGCTTGAATTCAAACACTACCGAGACCCCCGGATGATGTACTAATGCCCGGCCGGCGGCTTGACCAGGTCGATGCGACCCGGCCAGTCAAACAGGCCGGCGTGATCAGCACACATGTCCTGCTGTTCTTCGCTCCGACCGGTGCCGCGTTCACCGCCGGTTTCGCGTTGACCCTGCTGCACGTATCGCGGGACGCGTTTTTCTTCATTTCGGCGTGCATGCTGGCCTACGCGTACGCCGACCTTAACCGCGCTGGGCTGCGCCGGTTCTACTGGCGACGGTTCGTCGCGGTGGGCATCCCTTATCTGTGCTGGACCGCCATCTACTACGTGGACACGTACCGGGAGGCGCGTTACCACAGCACCGGCGCGGCCCTGATAGCGATCCCGCACATGCTGTACACGGGCTATTACCATTTGTACTTCCTGCTGGTCATCATGCAGTTCTACCTGGTGTTCCCGCTGGTGCTGATGCTGCTGCGGAGGACCAAGGGTCACCATGGCCTGGTCGCGGCGATCACCCTCATCGCCCAGGCCGTCTACCTCGGCTTCATGCACTGGAATATGCTGCCGCCCTGGCTGAGCGGGGTATGGGCGCAGCGGCTGCTGCCCACCTACCTGATCTACCTGGTCGGCGGCGCCATCATCGCCTTCCATCTGACGCAAGCGCACGACTGGGTCTGCCGTAACGCCTGGCTGGTGATCACGTTCACCGCGTTCGCCGCCCTGGGCGCGGAGCTGATTTACTACCTGTCGGCCAAAGGGGTCATCAGCGTGCTCGGATCCGGCACCGACCCGTTCCAGCCGGATATCCTCCCGTTCAACATCGGCGCTGTCGCCTGCCTGTACCTGATCGGCGTGTCGCTGGTGCGACCGGGACGGTCGCGACGGGAGCGAGCCCTGGTGCGCGCGGGTTCGGACAACTCCTACGGTGTATATCTGGCCCAAATGTTGTTTATCAACGCGCTAGTGCAGTTCGGCTGGAAGAATCTAGACCACACCGTGCCCTGGCCGCTGCTGTGCGCGGTAACCGTTGTGATTGTCTACCTGAGCGGTTTCATCCTGACTAGCCTGCTGGCCAGGACTGCGCTATCGGTACCGCTGACCGGACGCAAGCGAGTGCCGTGGCGCAGTCCCCGGACGCAGAGAACGGATAATGACAGTGATACGAGAGTGGATCGAGCAGAACGCCGTCCGGCGGGGCGGAGCGAGCTACCTCGAGGACGCCACCGGCGCCGCGACGGTGACCTACGCGAACCTGCGCCAGTCAGTGTCGGCGTGGGCGTGGCATCTGACTGAGACGGGCGTGGCGCCTGGCGCCAGGGTAGCCATCTGCCTGCCTGATCCGGTTGGCTACGCCGTCGCGCTGCTCGGTGTGCTCGCGGCCGGCCGGGTAGCGGTTCCGCTCGACCCTGCCGCGCCCGCCCCTGAGCTGGCCCGCGTGCTTGATATTGCCAAGGCTGAGGCGATGATCTGCGAGTCAGCGGCTGGGCTGCCGCCGGTGCCGACCGTGCTGCAGCCGCCGGCCGAGGGCCGGGAGACGCGGCCGGCGCCGCCGTCGGCGGGCGGCGGCATCTTCTTGTGCACCAGCGGGACCACGGGCACGCCCAAGGGCATTGAGCTGGGCGAGGAGCAGCTTGCTCACGTTGCGTCCGCGGTTGCCAGGCAGCACCAGCTGACCCCGGACGACCGGGGTTACTGCACCCTTCCGCTGTTTCATGTCAACGCCGAGGTGGTCGGGCTGCTCGCCACCCTCAGCGCCGGTGCCTGCCTGGTGCTGGACCGGGCGTTCAGCCGGCGCCGGTTCTGGCCGGTGATCGAGGAACGGGAGATCACCTGGATCAACGCGGTTCCCGCGATCATCGCCGTGCTGGCTATGGCGCAGGATCAGCCCGCACCGCACCCGCGGGTACGGTTCGTCCGGTCCGCGTCCGCTCCGCTGCCGTCGGCCGTGCTCGTGCGGTTTGAGCAGCTGACCGGCCTGCCGGTAATCGAGACCTACGGCATGACCGAGGCGGCGAGCATGATCACCGCGAACCCCCTGGACGGTCAGCGCAAGCCTGGATCAGTCGGCCTGCCCGCCGGCACCGAGCTACGGGTGGTCAGGTATGACGGGGAAGAACCGGTCCTTTGCTCGGAGTACGTCGTCGGCCAGGTGCAGATCAGGGGCCCCGGCGTGATCACCAGCTATGCCAGTGGCGGGCGACCGGGTGTCATCGACCAGGACGGCTGGCTGGACACCGGTGACCTCGGCCATCTGGATGAGGACGGCTACCTGTACCTGGCCGGCCGCTCTGACGACGTAATCAACAGGGGCGGCGAGAAGATTTACCCGAGGGAGATCGAGGACGTCCTGCTCACCCAGCCCGGCGTGCTGACCGCTGTGGTGGTCGGTGCCGAGGACGAGGTGCTCGGGCAGCGGCCGGTCGCCTACATCGTGCCGAAGGACGCTGAGCTGACCGACACGGCCCTCGCCGATGCCCTGCTGGCCGCCTGCGAGGCGGCGCTGCCCAAGCCCAAGCGGCCCAGCGCCGTTGTCGTGGTCGAGGAGCTGCCGCTTGGCCCGACCGGGAAAGTGGCACGCCGGCGGCTGCGCGAGCTTGCCACGGCAAGCCAGCCCAGAGCCTAAGCCGGCCTGGGGAGCAGGAGCAGCAGGAACGTCCCGGCGATCATGAACGGTCCGGCCGGGACGTTCTGCTTGCGGCCCAGACGGCCAGCGGTCATCATCATCGCGCTGTAGAGGGCGAGCAAGAAGAAGCCGGCGAAGCCGCCGAGCTCAAGCGACCGCCAGCTGACCCAGGCCAGTGCCGTGCCCATGCTGGCGGCCAGCTTCACATCGCCAAGGCCCATGCCAGCCGGGCTGATCATGGCCAGCAGCAGGTAGAACCCGGCCAGCGCGAGGCCGCCGAGGGCGGCCCGGCACACCTGGTGCCAGTGACCGGCGGCGGCACCGGCCAGCAGCAAGCCGGCCATGATGACCGCATAGGCGGTGCTGGTCAGCACGTTCGGCAGCCGCTGCTCGGCCGCGTCGACGAATGCCAGCGGGACGGCGACCGCCGCCAGCGCGCATAGCGCGCACAGCACGAACCCGGCGTGCACGCGGGCATCAAGCAGCAGGAAAAGCAGGGCCGTCAATCCGCCTGCCGCTAGCGTGGACGGAGCGGAACCGCGGACAAAACGGGCGATCACCCGGCGCTGCGGCCAGCCGAGCGCCAGGCCCGTTAAGGCCAGGGAGATTGCGATCACGACGTGGCCTGACATAGGGGCAGGCTACCGGGTTTGCCCTAGCCGGCAGCGGGTCAATAGCCCGATTGCTCGTCCCGCGGCTCGGGCAGCCCTGGCGACCCGCCGGGCGCGGCGGGCAGACCCGGTGTCCCGCCGGGCGTGGCGGGCAGCCCGGATGGCCCGCCGGCGGCCAGGCCAGTGCGGGCGGGCATCAGGTACTTCCATGGGGTAGCGGTGCCGCCGAGCGTCGTCTTGACCTCGATCACGGCAGGACGGCCTTCGGCCAGGGCCTTGGCCACCGCCTGCTCTAGCTCCGCCGGACTGCCCGCCCGGTAGCCGGCCGCGCCGAAGGCTTCGGCAACAGCGGCGAAGTCAGGGTTGCGCAGCCTCGCCCCCACATCACGGCCGTCGTACAGGCGCTGCTGATCGAGCAGCACGTTGCCGAATGCCTCATTGTTGAACACCACGGCGACCACGCCGAGGTTGAACTGGACAGCGGTAGCCAGTTCGGCGATACCGAACGTGAATCCCCCGTCGCCGGAGACGGAGACCACCCCGCGGTCGGGGAAGGCGGCCTGTACGCCCAGCGCGGTGGGATACCCGAAGCCGAGCGTGCCCTGGTGCCCGCAGCTGATGAACTGGCGCGGGGCCGGCACGGGAAAGGCAAAGCACGCGGTGAATCCCGCCTGGCAGATCTCGTCCACGAACAGCCCGTCCGGCGGCAGCGCGGCCCGGATCGCGGCCAGGTAATCCAGGTCGGGGCCGATGTCCCTGATCTCGGCCAGCTTGTGCCGCTTGAGCTCAGCAAACTCGCCGGACCGGTCCGGCCTGGGCGCCTCGGTGAACTGCAGCTCACGCACCAGGGCGGCCACCGCCTCCCTCGCGTCGCCGACCACCGCCACCTCGGGCTGCAGCCGGACCGCCTGCTCCGGGTCTATGTCGATGAGCACGGTACGCAGCCCGGCCTGCCGGGGCGGCCAGCGGTACCAGCTCAGCTCGAGCCGTGAGCCGATGCCTAGCAGCACATCGGTGGCCTGCCAGCGCTCCACGCCGTCCACGGCGGAGAAACCGTAGGGATCGGTATCCGGCACGATGCCCCGGCCATTGCGGAAGCTGACCACGGGGGCCTGCAGCAGGCGGGCCAGGGCCGCGATTTCGGCACCCGCCGCCCGCGCGCCGCCGCCGACCATGATCATCGGCTGCTTGGCCCCGGCCAGCACTTCAGCGGCGATGGCGATCGCGGCCGGCTCCAGCGGCGGCGCCGATACCGGGACCGGCGCTCCGGCCACGGCCGGTGCGGGCGCGCCGAGGACATCCCAGGGGACCGCGAGCGCGACCGGGCGGGGTCGGCCCTGCCGTGCGTGATAGAGCGCACGTGCGGTCAGCTCGGCAGCCTGGCTGGGATGGCGGACCACCTGCGCCCACTTGGTCAGTGACCGCATCGTGGCCAGCTGATC
>Ga0224568_1000116_pt1 | contig 14064 bp, 10 predicted proteins | sample CLU5metagenome_FD_182727 | JGI IMG/M metagenome (GOLD analysis project Ga0224568, IMG submission 182727) | Spruce litter microbial communities from Bohemian Forest, Czech Republic - CLU5 | ecosystem: Environmental > Terrestrial > Plant litter > Unclassified | place: Czech Republic: South... | reverse complement strand
TCACCAAAAAGAACATCGGCAATCGCATTACCGGCCTCCTGACCGCCGTACCACATATCAACAATAGCGGGGACTTGCCCGATCCACTTCGACATAATCACCGGCCCACCGGCATTGATCACGACAATCGTGTTTTTGTTCGCCTTGGCGACCGCGCTGATCAGCTCATCCTGTCCCGAAGGCAGGTCGAGCGATTTGATGTCGAAGTCCTCCGACTCGAGTTCGGGAGAGCGGCCGACCACGACTACGGCAACATCCGCCTTCGCGGCAACACTCACCGCTTCATCTCTCAGTTTTTTCTGCGCATTTGCGGTATCCCTAGCCGGATCCTCCCCCTCCATGGAAACGCCAAGCGCATAACTCACTTGCACGCTGCCGGCGCGATTTTTGATCCCGCCCAACGGTGCCACGGAATATTTCGGAGCAACGTGTGAGCTGCCTCCACCTCCAGTTCGCGCAGTGGCAGCATTCGGACCAATTACGGCAATCGAGTGAATTTTCGTGGAATCAAGCGGAAGCACATCGCCGGAGTTTTTCAGCAGAACAATGCTCTCCGTAGCCGCCTTGCGAACCACAGCTTTTTGTTCCGGCGTGTCGATTTCACCGGTTGCATTGTGCGGATGATCGAACTGCCCGCTGACGAACATGATGTGCAGGATGCGGCCCACATTATCGTCAATCGTCGTCTGTGAAATTTTGCCCGCTGAAACTTCCGGCAACACTTTGTCCGACGCCAGCCATCCCCCGCCGTTACCGGCTGCTTTCGATTTTGGTGTGTTAATCCAGCTCTTCATCGGAGCGCCGCCCGGCATCTCCAGGTCCATGCCCGCGTTTACTGTGTTCGCAGTGCTGTAAGTGCTGCCCCAATCGGAGACGACGAAGCCTTTAAAGTCCCATCCCTTTTGCAAAATATCTTTCAACAACCACGGATCTTCCGCACAATACGTGCCATTGAGTTTGTTATACGCCGACATCACCGACCACACGCCCGCCTCCTGCACCGCCGCTTTGAATGCGGGAAAATAAATTTCCTGCAGCGCGCGCTCATCCACAATTGCATTCACGCGGTGGCGTTCGAACTCCTGATTATTGGCTGCGAAATGTTTCACGGTAGCGATTACACCCTGGCTCTGCACTCCTTCAATGTAAGCGACACCCATGCGCGAGGTAAGATACGGATCTTCGCCAAATCCTTCAAAATTTCTTCCCCATAGCGGCGTGCGATTGATGTTCACGGTCGGACCAAGAATCATGTCGCGGCCCAGCGCTTTCACTTCCTGCCCGATCGCCTCGCCATCGCCTCGCGCCAGCTCCGTATCCCAGGTAGCGCCCAGCGCTATTCCAGAGGGAAAAGCCGTTGTGTAGATCAGCGTTTTGGAATGCACAGTTTCCGCGGAAGGCCCCGCCCATGAGCGCACGCCCAGCGGCCCATCCGCCATTTTTATCGACGGAATACCCAGCCGCTCGTTAGGCACGCTCTCCATCCAATTAGCTCCGCTCAACATGGCAACTTTTTCCTGAAGCGTCATTCGGCCTAGCAGATCCTGCACCCGCTGGTTGACCGGCAGATCTGGATTTTTATACGGCGGATTATCGGAACTCGACTGGTTTTGAGCCAAGCTTAAAGTGGCCGTCAAAGCGACAAGCAGGTAAAGAAAACGCCTCATCAGTACCTCCAAAACTCGGAATCGTACTCTTCTCGTAAGTAAAACCACAAGTCATCCCTCACACCGGTAGTGTCCTAATTTGCCTGACTGAGTTTTCCACACCCAAAACTTGCGTGCCGTCAAAGCGATTTTGTATGGGATTTTCCTGTGCAGGAGGCTTTGATGGGTACTGTCTTAATTTGGGTAGCACTCTGGTTGGCTGACTGGACCTTAACAAAATTGGCGGACGCTGGCTGGGAAGCTATAAACGGCAAAATTCGAGGGGCTTGGCGAAGGTTTTGGCGTTAAGTATCGCGCTGGTTTTAAGTGTACTTGTTCCAGTTGCCAGTCTGCAAAGCTGAGAATTTCAAATTAGGACACTACCCTCACAACGGTAGTGGTGCAGCCTGGCTTATATACGACGCTGTCATCCTGAGCGGAGCCGTTTTTCAGGGGTAGCGAAGAGCCTGCCCTGAGCCGCATGGCGAAGCGATCTCCCGCTTAACTGGCTTAATGCGTAGCCAAACTCCACCGCTACGATCACAGCAAAGTCAAAGCTGACTTGTTCTCTCGCTCCACTTGCATGAATGTGCAATCTTCAGGAGCTTTCTCCGGCCGCCAGCGTAAAAATTTCGTCCCATGTCGAAAACGTCCGCCGGTAAAATGATCAAATTGCACCTCGATCACCAGCTTGGGGGCAAGCGGCTGCCATTCCGTCGAGCGTTTCGTGCTCCAGCGGCTGGGTCCCCCCGGCGCTTTTCCGGTAAAGCCCGGAGGCTTGATCATTTTCTTAAGCTTGCGCGTCAGCGCCGGCCGGTCTTGCGCATGAATCGACGAAGTAAAACCCACATGATCGAGGTTGCCTTGCTGGTCGTACAAGCCCAATAACAACGAACCCACGAGCGGCTCCTTGTCGAGATAACGGAAACCTCCCACAACGCAATCGGCAGTGCGCTGCTTCTTGATTTTCACCATGCCGGTACGGGTGCCCGATTGATAAGCCAGATCACGCCGCTTGGCAATCACTCCGTCCAGCGCCACACCCATGTGGAACCACTTACGCGCGACCCGTAAATCCTGCGTCGCAGGCGACAGCCGAATCATGGGATTCTTCTTTAAATATCGTTTCGCAAACTGCTCAAGCCGTTCACGCCGGACTTGCAGCGAGCTCTTCTCCAGCGACTCACCATCCTCATCCACCAGCAAATCAAAAACGATAAACGTACACGGGATCGACGCGCTCAATTTTTGTATGCGGCTGGCCGCGGGATGGATTCGCATCAGCAGATCGTCGAACGAGAGCGTTCCCTTGACCGCAATCACGATTTCACCATCCAGAACAAACCGGTCGGCGGAAAGATCGGAAAGCGCCTCGGCCAGTTCGGGGAAATAGCGAGTCAAGGGCTTGTTCGACTTCGACATCAATTCGATTCGTCGCTGATTCCGGAAGGCAAGGCAACGAAAGCCATCCCACTTGGGCTCATATTGCCAGTCTGCGCCGGATGGCAGCTCGGTCGCGGGTAACGCTTCCATCGGCTTGTAGCTGATTTTGAGGGGTAGCGCCATGATTATCGGAACCACGAAACTCGCGCAAAGCGCGAATGATCTGTGTGAAAATTTCGGCGTGTACGAGTAGCAGCGAGCGAAGTGGAGGAGCCTGCTATTTTTAAAAATCTACTTTTGCGGCGGCGGTACGTATTCCTTCGGTAGTGTCGAACCTTCCCCGAAGAAAAATTGATCCAGCTGCTTCACGATCACTTCCTGATCCTCGCGCCGCGCCGGATTCAGCCGGTACTCATTCAGCAGCATCTTGCAATGCTCCGTCCACATGCCCCACGCTTGCTGCGAAACATTGTCATAAACCTTGCGGCCCAGCTCGTTATCAAAAGGAGGCTCGTCTAACCCCGGCAGTTCCTTCTTTAACTTCACGCAATTCACAATGTGCGCCATACGCTTCCTTTTTTGCTTAGTAATGGATTGCTTGTTCATTATAAGGGAGGTCGGCAGTAGATTTTGAGATCGAGGCAGTAGGGCCTCAGCAAAGTTCGATTATGCTTTTCTTCGTGATCTCTGCGAGTCCTTCGCGTCCTTTGCGGTTAAAAGTTTTAACATCCAAAATTAGGGCCACTACCCCCGGGTCGAACTTGTTGGCAACGAAACTCGAAAAAGCGGATGATAACGAACATCCAGAATTGTCCGGTCGTCTAGGAGGAGGGAATGGAATTTACCCGGCGCATGATGCTCTTAGGTTTAGGGGCGGCAGGATTTGAAACAGTGGTTTCGCCGCTGGCAACCAAAGCCCGCGCATCGTCATTGTTTGACCGCGCGGCAGCTGATGAAGGCAAATGCCCATTCCGGCTGGCCGTAATTAACGACGAGATCACGCAGGATTTCGAGAAGGCGTGCCAGATCGTCGCCGGAGATTTCGGGCTTGGCTGGATCGAGTTGCGGTCGATGTGGAACAAGAACGTAACCGAACTCAACGCGAAAGAAGTGGAAGACGCGAAAAAAATTCTGGCCCAACATAAACTGCAGGTTACGGATATCGCGAGTCCATTGTTCAAAACGGACTGGCCCGGAGCGCCGCTTTCACCGCAAAGCGAAAAACGCGATCAGTTTCACGCCGGCTTCGATGCGGGCGCACAAGACAAGCTCCTCGATCATTGCATCGAACTGTCCAAAACTTTCGCTACAGACCGAATTCGCTGTTTTGACTACTGGCGTCTCGATGACCAAAAGCCTTATCGCGCCGCAATAAACGCCAAACTGCGACAGGCTGCCGAGCGTTGTGCCAGGGATGGCCTTGTTCTCCTATTGGAAAACGAGATGTCGTGCAACACCGCAACCGGCGAAGAAGCGGCTGAGATATTGAAGGCGATTCCAAACAAAAACTTCATGCTCAACTGGGATCCCGGCAACGCCGCCGCCATTGGCAGCACGCCGTATCCCAATGGCTATGAACTTCTGCCCAAAGATCGCGTCGGTCATTGTCATTGCAAAGATGTGGTCCGCAAGCCGGATGGCAAATACGATTGGGCGCCGGTTGGCAGCGGTATCGTAGATTGGGTTGGGCAACTGCAGGCTTTGCGGCGCGACGGTTTTCACTACGGGTTGAGCCTGGAAACGCACTGGCGTGGCGCAGGTAGCCCCGAAGCATCGACGCGTATCAGTATGGATGGCCTGAAGAAGACGCTCGGCAAATCCGGAATCTCTTGCTAGGCGTAACCGGGATTTTCATCGCAAAAACAAAAGCGGAGCTGTTTGCAGCTCCGCTTCAACATTCCTGGCCCTGTGCCGCAGTTATTTCTTGTCCGGCTCCGGTGCTTTTTCTTTGCTCTTATCCTGAATCGACATCAACTCAACTTCGAAAATCAGAGTCTCACCTGGTCCAATGTCAGCGCCTGCGCCGCGATCACCATAGGCAAGATCGGCGGGTACAAACAACTGCCACTTCGATCCCACCGGCATAAGCTGTAGCGCTTCGGTCCATCCCTTGATCACTCCGCCTACCGGGAAGTCGGCGGGTTGTCCACGCTTGTACGAGCTGTCGAATTCCTTGCCGTTGATCAGCGTCCCGCGGTAGTTGCACTCCACGGTGTCGTTCGCGGTGGGCTTCGGCCCGGTGCCTGCCTTCAAGATTTTGTATTGCAGTCCGCTGGGCAGCGCGACCACGCCCGCTTTGCTCTTATTCGCTGCCAGAAAAGCGTCGCCTTCCTTCTTGTTTCCCGCGCTTTCTTCCTGCATCTTGGCCTGTTGTTTGTCGTGCATTTCTTTCTGCATCTGCCCGAGGACGGCCTGGGCTTCCTCATCGGTAAGCAGAGTCTTGCCTCCGGCCAGCGCATCTCTCATGCCGCGCGCAAAGATCGCGGGATCGACCGGAACCGACTGCTTGTGCAGGTTCTCGCCCATCTTCATGCCCAGCGAGTAGCTGAATTTATCTTTCTGTGTTTTAAGCGTAAGCGGAGCCGCGGTTTTGGCGCCTGTGGCTGGCTTCTTCGCCGTGGATGTTTGCGCTTTGCTGGAGGTCGTGGCCGATGGCGTAGTGCTCTGCGCTGGCGTAGCACTCTGTTGCGCGAGAATAGTTCCCGACGCGAGTATTCCAGACACAAGTACGGTTATCGTTGCGGTGAGAGATTTATGCATATAGACATTGTCACATTGGACGCAGTTCTCCGCAAACCGGAGACTACGCTCAACGGTGCTTGCTGCTAATGCATAACCTCGTAAACCGTTCCCTGGCCGTACACACCACCCGCTTCGGTTGTGCCGTAAAGATTGCCGGAGCTGTCTAACGAAATACCGGAGCCGGGGCTCATTCCATCAACCCCGTCGGAATTAAAGCTATGCAGGATCGTTTCCTTCCACCCACCCTGTGATGTCGGCGACAGCTCGAACACTGTTCCCTGGTTGTACACGCCGCCGCTTCCCGTTGCGCCGTACAGATTGCCTGCGCCATCCTGTACCAGCGCGCCCGAAGGATTGTTTCCGTCAACGCCGTCGGAATTGAAAGTGTGCAGGATCGTTTCTTTCCAGCCGCTGGCTGACGGGCTCAACTTGAATACCGATCCGTAGTTGTACGTGCCGCCTTGTGTCGTCATGCCGTAAAGATTTCCCGTCGCATCCACCAACAGGCCGCCAAGTAGGGCGAAGTTTTCGGGTGGCGCATCGCTTTAGCGCTGCGATAAGGAGCTGTAAAGAGAAGCGGCTTTAGTTGCTGAGGTACTTCCTGACACTACGCTGGAATTTCCTTCTTACCCAACAATTCCTCTCTCCGCATCCTTCCCACCACCAACTTGATCTCCTCATAACCAATCTCCGGCGGCAAGCTATCCTTCAGCGCTTTCAAGCTCTCCATCCCAATCTTCCTGCAAGCCGCCTCAATCACCGATTGCCGCTCCTTGCTCACCCATCCATCCTGAAACTCCGCCTGCCCGGCCTCCACCAGCAGAGCCACAGTGCTCACAATCGTCGATACCTGCCGCCCGCGAATCTGCGCAATCTCCTCCAGACTTTTCCCGTCATTCAACAAGCGCAAAGTCTCATCCCCCGGCTTCGACTGCTTCTGCGTCCAGCCCGCCCGCTCTCCCTGCTGAAACCTCGCGAGCGCCGCCAAAATCTCCCGCCCATAGGTCTCCGCTTTTTTCTCCCCAATCCCCGGAATCTCCAAAAGCTGCTCCACGGATTTCGGTTTCCTCCGGCAAATCTCGTCCAGCGAAGAATCATGCATCACAACGAAAGCCGCCAGCTTCCTTTCTTTCGCGATCGACCGCCGCCACTCCCGCAAATACTCTTTCAAATCCTCATCCACATCCGCGCCCGTCGCAACCGCAACCTTCCGCGCCGGGACGCTCTTCTTTTCAGCCGGAGCGCTCATCCACTCCGCCGTGCTTCCGCAAACATCGCAAGCCTCGCACTTCTCCCACTTCGGAGTCTCCCCAAAATGCTCGCAAATCTGCCGGTGCCGGCACTTTCTCGACTCTACAAACTCGCGGATAATCCGATATCGCTCCCACGCTCGATTTCTCTCCTCCGCATCCACAATCTGATTGGCGAAAAATCCCAGCAGCCCCGCGTCTTTTTTCTGCCACAATAAAACACAATCCGCGCTCAAACCATCGCGCCCCGCGCGCCCGGCCTCCTGGTAATACTGCTCAATCGACTTCGGGAGCGACAGATGAATCACCGCCCGCACTGCCGATTTATTAATCCCCAACCCAAACGCAATCGTCCCCACCAGCACCCGCACCTCGTCCGACATCCACCGTTCCTGATTCTTTTTCCGCTCCTCCGCTCCCATCTTTCCGTGATACCCCACCGCCGCAATGTCGCGATCGCCCAAAAAGTCCACCGTCTCTTCCACCCGGCTGATCGTCGGCGAATAAATAATCACATTGCTGCCCGCATAACTTCGCAGCGCCTTTACCAGCAATTCCATCTGCTCCCGGCCTTCGCACTCACGCACCAGGTAGCGCAAGTTCGGCCGGTGAAAACTGGCAATATATTTATCGGGATCGCGCAACTGCAACTGCGCCAGAATGTCGTGCCGCACGTGTCGCGTGGCGCTCGCCGTAAACGCGGCAATCGGATGCCCCGGAAATTTCGCCCGCAACCGGCTCAACTGCCGGTACTCCGGACGAAACTCGTGTCCCCACTCGGAAATACAATGCGCCTCATCGATCGCGAAAAAAGAAATCGGCACGCGCTGCAACCATCCCATCGTGTCGCCCCGCGCCACCCGCTCCGGCGACACATAAAGCAACCGGTAAGCCCCCTCGCGCGCCCCGCTCATCACGGCCGTCTGCTCCGCATCGCTCAAAGTGCTGTTCAACACCGCCGCCGGAATCCCCATCTGCGCCAGTTGCGCCGCCTGATCCTGCATCAACGCAATCAAAGGCGAAATCACCACCGCAGTTTTCCCCGATATCACCGCCGGCAACTGGTAACACAGCGACTTCCCGCCGCCCGTAGGCATCACCACGCAGGTATCGCGACCCGCCAGCAAGCTGCGCACAATCCGCTCCTGCAGCGGACGGAACGTGCTGAATCCCCAATACCGCCGCAGCAACGCATGAAGGTCAGCTTCTGAGGTCATCATCAATGAGTATAAGGTGGGCGAATATTAGGAGAAAACGAAAATAGTCCAAAGATGTCACAAAATTATTCGAACTGGGAAACTCTCCGCGAAAATTCAGTGCTCTCCGCGTTTCAGGCTTTTCTCACCGCGTCGGCCGAGTCTCATTTCCCGGATAAATCCGAGCGAAAGCCGTCCAAGTGATCGCAATCACCACAAAACACAACACACTACCCTCCGGCCCAACAATCCCGCCAGTCAGCCATCGCGGCCCGTGAAACGACGACTTCAGCAGATGCCCCGGGAAAAGTGTTCCGCTATCCGGCACCGAATAAAAAAATGTCTCCCCCCAATCCCACGCCATGTGGAATCCCACCGCGAACCACAAATTCCCCGTCCGCCGCAGCGTCAGGCAAAAGAAAAATCCAATCGCTGCCGCCGCCAGCAATCCCGGCCACTGTTCGCCACCGTTCTGCAAATGAATCAATCCAAACACGCACGAAAGCAAAACCGCCGCCGGCCAAAATCCCATCACGCGCGTCAAAGTAAACTGCGTATATCCGCGCAGCAAAAACTCTTCAAAAAATCCCACCAGCAAAAAAAACGCAGCCCAGAAAATCGCAAATTTAAAAATCCGCGCTCCGTGCAAAGCCAGATGTCCGAAATCGAAAACCCGCAACCCATACATCACGGCCAGCAACAGCGTAATGCTCGCCAATCCCCACCCTGCGCCTGCCCAAAACAATTTCCCAAACGCCCACCGTCCCGGCAGCCCATATGCTCCCCAAGCCCGCCGCTCCACTCTTCCCAACACCACCGCCGGAACCGCTGCCGCCACCAGCAGCGCAAACTCCGCCGCCATCATCGACCACAAACCATCCCCACCCAGCTCCAGCGACCCTGCCCAACGTATCCCGACAAACTGCAGCGGATAAAAAATCGCCACATAAAACGCAAACCCCCACCCTGCCCGCAGCCCGTCAGGTCCAAGAAACACCGTTCGCACATAAGAAGGCTGCACCGCAAAGTCGGGCGCGGATGCACGAATCGCCGGATCCCCCGGCAAAATGTCCTGCTGCCGCTCGCTATCCGAAGACGAAGTTTCCTGAAGCATCTTTATCTCCGCGAACCTCCGCGTCTTCCGCGTTTCAAGCTTTTAAACCTTCCATTTCCGAAAATCGCCAACTCATGGTAAAACACTCGGCTCAGCCTTATGGCCAAATTCTTCACCCGCGAACGCTTCGGCCGTCCCCAATTTCTCGCCGGAACCCTGCTTCTGATCTTTCTCGCGCAATCTCTCTGGTTGGTTTACGCCGAACTTCACGCCGCCACGGAGCGCGGTTTGAACGGTCTCGGCCCCGTCGAGCTGGTCAACATCACCGCGGGCTGGCGCCAATTCTACGGCGGCCCCATCGCCGGCGCACCCTATCCTGACCCTCCCGGTACGCTTCCCCTGGAAGTCTCCACCGACGCTGCCAACTTCGACACCGAGCACTCACCTCTACTCCCGCTGGTCACCACCGCACCCTTGCTGGCTCTACCCAAACAGATTCTTGCCTCCGGCTCCTCCACTTGGTGGCGCTGGCTCCCGCGCATCCCGTTCCTCGCGTTTGGAGTTTTTCTGGGCGCATCCCTCTGGTACGTAGCCCGCCGTCTTTGCGGCAACACCGGCGGCTTTCTCGCCCTCACCCTCTATTGTTTTTCTCCCGCCATGCTGCAAGCCGCCGCCGTCTGGCACACCGACCCTGAAATCCTCTCCGCCTGGGGATCCTTCGGGGCCATCTTCACCGCCATCGCCGTCGCCCACACGCTCTACGCCCCGCGTGAAGTTGTTCTCTGGAACTGGCGTCGCATAGTCCTGCTGGGAATTTCTCTCGCCATCTCAATCGGATCGCAATTCTCCATGATCGTCGTAGTCCCTGTTGCTTTAGCTTTCATGCTCTATCTGGCGCCCATCCGCCGCGCCGCAGCCGTCATCATCTGGGCGGCCGCTTGTATTGTCGCTATCGTAATTCTCTTTGCCACCTACTTCTTCCATCTCCACACCTTCCTCGAAAGCCTGCGCCACGCCTCCTTCTGGGGAGCGACCTGGCGCGGCTTCCTGATCCCCGCCGTCTATCGCCAGGTCGGAGCACAAATGCTGCGCGCCTGTCCCGCTCTCGTCTTTTTCCTGCCCGCCGCCATCATTACTTATATTGGCTGGCCGCGCACCCGCTACTTCGGCAACACCGCCCCGCTTTTAGTAGCTCTGCTCTTCACCGCTTTAGGCATCGCCCATCCCCACCTCGCCGGAGCTGGATTTCTTCTCGCCTCTGTCCCCTTTTTCTTCATCTTCGTCTGCGGAGTCATGGCCGACCTCATGGAAACCCGCTACCGCCCGCTCATCACAGCCGCAGTATGGGCCTTCACCGCCGCCTACATAATCCGCAGCCTCACGGCCCTGGTCCAAATCCCGCTGGGATAATTCTTTGCTTCCAGCCGCGAAGCGGCAAAAGAATACAGCCCACAGCCTGCCCAGAGCCTGTCGAAGGAGCGCAAGCCGTGGGTCTGGATTGAGAAAGGAGGAACCAGCCCCATAGGAGCGAAAGAGCGGCCTTACTGCATACCCATTATCGGGTTACCTTAGTTCCAATCCCCCGAAAATCGGTAACAAATCTCTACATTTCCCGCTGCATCCCGCCCCACCCGCCATGATCTAATAATGTAGAAACTCCCTCCACGGAGGTACGCCATGTCGTCCCAGTTGGAGTATCATAACCTTGTGAATCGCTCTGTACTTCGCTCGATTCCGGCTTCCCTGGCCCTTTTCGGGATGTTCCTGTTTTTCTCGGCCTCTAACAGCTCCGCCCAATTCAACTCATCTTCCGGCGGAGGACACTCCGGCAGCTCCGCCCCGCCAACCTCTTTTTCTTCAGCGCCGCACACCGGCTCAGTTGCACCGCCTACCGGTATCACTCATAACGGCATGGCGTCATCTGCCACGAGTGGCACGCGCAATACAAATTTCCCGCATTCTCCCGGTTCGCGTAACGGCAACCCCAACCATCATCCGCCACGCAATTCCAACGGCGCGGTTTATTACGCCTATCCGTACTATTACGGAGCTCCCGTGTCCAACGGTTCTGATGCCACCGATGCCAATGCGGCTGACGATGACGCCGATTGCCAGGGTGGGCCAACCATCTTCGATCGCTGCGGCTCCGGTCCCGGCTCCTACGTTCCGCCAACCTACAACGGACCAGCCCATCCGCCGGCTGCGCAAGCCGCCTTTGCAGATCCAGCTCCCGATTCCGCACCCGAGTCGTCAACTCCGACCACGCTGGTTTTCAAAGACGGTCATGAAATCGAAGTTGCCAATTACGCCATCGTCGGTCAATCGCTGTACGATTTAACGTCCGGCCATCACCGCAAAATCGCTCTTGCCGATCTCGACATTCCCTCCACGCAAAAGCAAAACGACGACAGCGGCACCGTCTTCCAACTTCCACCCGCGCAGGCCAACTGACCATGCCCAACCCGCCCATCTTTGTTTCGTGGATGAAGTCGGGTTCAGCATGGATAGATTTAGTGCGATCGCGGGCGCCCCGCCCGCGAACCGCCTGCAGCAAAACGGCTTTTACAGGAAGTTCAAACCTCGCCAGCATCCTGGCGATCTGCGCGGCGCTCCTATTCCTGACCACCATCTCCCAAGCCCAGCACTCCACGGCAATGCCCGCGCACTCTGCGCCTCCGCATTTTCATTCTTCAGCAAATTTTCTAGCCTCCCGCGCCCACGCCCGCCGCTCCCCACACGGACCCGGCTACACCTCGCTCCCGTTCCCATTCTTCGGCGACAGCTTCGATCCCGATGACATCTACTCCACCGGATACCCCGTATCCTCGCAGCCTCCGCCGTTTCTGATGCAAGCCCTGCAAGGCCTGGTCAATCCCGCCGCCAATTCCATGTCGGCAATGGGCCCGCTCAACAATCGCGAGCCTTCTTCTTCCGAACCGCTGATGATCGAACTCCAGAACGGCCGCTACGTTCACGTCAAGAGCAAGCCAATCGACGGCGAAGCCGAGCCGCTGAAGTTCGCGAATATTTCTTCGCCAGAAAAATCGCGCTCATCCAAAGAAATGAAAGCGGTCGCAACGAAAACACTGGGAACAAAAGCAGTCGTAACGAAATCACTCCAGCCAACTTCCGCGCCGCAAATGATCGCCGCCGCGCCTCTGCCTCCGGCAGTTCTGGTTTTCCGCGACGGCCACAGCGAAGAAGTCCGTGACTACACCATCGCCGACGGCATGCTCTACGCCCGCGGCGACTACTACACCGACGGCTACTGGAGCAAGAAGATCGATCTCGCCAATCTCAACCTAACCGAAACCCTGCAAGCCAACAACGAACGCAGCGTAAAATTCGTCCTCCCATCCGCGCCGAACGAAGTCATCACCCGCCCCTAGAAAAGAAAACTCGAAGCTTATTTCGAACCAACAAAAAAGCCGCCCGCAGGCGGCTTCCTACTTTTACTTTCCAAAAACCAAAGCAATTACGGCAAAACCGAAAAAGCCACATTGCTTGAAAGCACGCCGCTGCCAGTAGTAACTTCGATCGTGCCGCTTGTCGCACTGGCCGGTACCGTAGCCTTGATGTAAGTTCCGGACACAACAGTGAACGTTGCCGACACGCCATTAAAGCTGACGCTGGTTGTGTCTGTCAGATTATTTCCCAGAATACTAACGACCTGTCCGGTTCTGCCGAAGCCTGGATTCGTTCGCACGAACGGCCCAAGGCCCATCGAGAGGCTGTAGATGACTCCAGCGGCGGTGGGGCTGCCGGTTCCCCCGCCAATCGTAGCCCCGTAGAAGTTTCCATCGGTGCCCTGTACCAAGCCGTTGAACGGTCCACTACCGTCCGTGCAATTGGTTGCCGAGCAAAAATTGTAAAGCGTGGTCAGAGTGCCCGATGTGGTGAGCTGAAAAGCCGTGCCGCAGTGGGCGGGGCAGTCTGCGATGCCGCCCGTCCCGCCCAGTGGTGTTGTCCCATATAAGTTTCCATCGGTACCTTGCACCAGCGCAACGCTCGGTTGTGCTCCATCCGCGCAGTTCGTTAGAGAACAGAAGCTGTGAAGATTCGTGAACTCGCCCGTGGGAGTGACTTTGAAGGCCGTCCCCAATGTGTTAGGTCCCCCGTAGGAAGCTGTCCCGTAGAAATTTCCGTCCGTTGCCAATATCAGGGCGCTCGTCGGCCCCATGCCATCCGTACTCCCATTCAAGCGGTAGAGGGTGGTTAACCTGCCGGAGGGGGTAAGTTCAAAAACAGTGCCACCCCCATTGGTGCCGCCGGTTCCCGTAGTTCCGTAGAAGTTGCCGTTGGCCCCGAGCGCCAGTCCGCCGCTCGCCATACCATCGGAGCAGTGTGGTTTCGAGCAGAAGGTGTAGATCGTGGTCAGCGTACCCGTCGCCGGATTAACGGCGAAAATCGTGCCGTAGACATCCACGCCACTGAAATTCGCTGATCCGTAGAGGTACCCATTAAAACCCTGCACCAGCGTAGCCTGGGGGCTGCTGCCATTTGGGAAGCTGTACAAAGTGGTCAACGTGCCTGCGGGAGTGAGTTCAAAGACGGTACCGCCGCCCTGCGCCCCTCCGAACGGAGTCGTCCCATAAAACTTTCCGTTGGCGGCTTGCATCACACTTCCCCACGGCGTTTCCCCATCCGGGCAGGTGAATTTTATTGCACAAAAGCTGTAGATCCTAGCCAGCGCGCCGGCCGGGCTAACTGCGAAAATCTCGCCGTAACCATAATGGCCGCCATTTTCGGTGGTCCCAAAGAAGTTCCCGTCGGTTCCCTGTACGAGAGTGGCA
>Ga0224568_1000115_pt1 | contig 14185 bp, 7 predicted proteins | sample CLU5metagenome_FD_182727 | JGI IMG/M metagenome (GOLD analysis project Ga0224568, IMG submission 182727) | Spruce litter microbial communities from Bohemian Forest, Czech Republic - CLU5 | ecosystem: Environmental > Terrestrial > Plant litter > Unclassified | place: Czech Republic: South Bohemian... | reverse complement strand
GGTGAGGTAGAGGGCGTGATGACGGCGATCGCTGGGGTTGCGACGGCGTTCGGTCAGGCCGCGTTCCTCGAGGACTAGCACCAGGCGACTGGGCGGCGTGCCGAGCCGTCCCTCATCCTGGGCCTCGTGCCCCGGGCACTCGCCTGTGACCGGGCTGGTCATCGCCGGCGTCGGTGTCCTCTCCACCTTCGCGCTGCTCACGCCGGCACTCGACGTCACCCTCCCAGTGGGCCGCTCCGGAGGCCTGCTGTGGCTAATCGCCACCAGCATCGCCCTGCCCCGCACCCGCCGGGGCGCCGCGATGCGCACCCAGGCCGCCGAAGGCATCGCCGTGACCTGACCCTTTCCTCTACACGGAGAACCGCACAATGGCCTGACCTGCAATGGCAGCAGTTTTGGGGCTAGCCTGAGCGCACACTTGGCAAATCGCTATGCGGCAGATGCCACTGCGGCTGATTCAGCTCAGGCGCGAGGCCATTTCCACCCAGATAACCCCGATATGGACGGCGATTGGCCGCGAACGCCGCCCAGCTGAAGCGTCCAGATCGGCGGATACATGCGCGCGCGCTCGGCCGGTGGCGGTAGCGGTAGCGGTAGCGGTAGCGGTAGCGGTAGCGGTAACGGACGCGGCGGGGGCGCGGGGCCTAACTGCCATGCGCCGCGAGCTCACCGCGCCAGAGAGCTGATCAGGACCCGTTCAGGCATTTACTGAATGCCGTTCCTTCTGCGGCCAGGGATGCTGCCAGCCGACGCTACCTCGCACGTTATGCCTGGCTCATCTCGCTGCTGGCGGGCTCTTCAATGACCAGCGCCTCCGCCTGCCGACCTTAAATGATCATGGTGACTTGATTGTCACGATTGCGGATATTGTCCGCAAACACGGGGCCGTGTAAAAGGGAGTGGGGTCATACGGGGTGAAGTCTGGCCGATGGGACGGCCGCTACGGACGGGGCACCGCCTTGCGTGATCACTTACTTCTATCGGGGTGCCCGCGTATCGAAACACGAGGGATGCATTATGAGAGCGCTACGCAGTACGCTCGCCGTCACCGCGCTTGCAGCGGCTCTGGTGGGTTTCGGCCAGGTCTCGGCCCTGGCCGACAGTTCGGCTATCACCGTCAACTACGCAACGAATGACAGCACCAGCATCGGCAAGATCGACGTCAGCGCCTCCGCGACAAGCGCGATCACCAAGATCACCGCGGCGCTGGTCAACCAGTCCGATGGCCAGACCGTGGCCACCGTCAGCGATTTCACGTTGACGTCAGGCACGACGACCGCCGGAATCTGGGAGACTGCCGCGCGAGTGCAGATCGCGAGCCTGGGTTACTACCGGATCGATCTGACCGTCACCGACACCGCAGGCGACGTCTTCTCATCGGTGGGTACCGGTTCTGGTTACTTCTCCTATGCGGAGTTGACGTCGTTCAAAGACGTGAAGCTCAGCAGCACGACAGTCGACTACGCCGACCCTCAAGTGACCATGACCGGGCAGCTTCTCGCTCAGTCGCCGCAGACGGGCCAGAGCACGCCGCTCGCCGACGCCCCGGTTTATATCAGCACGCCGACCGGGGAGGACACGACCCCGGTCAGCGACGCGAACGGAGACTTCACGGCAACGGAAACGATTACGCAGGCGGGGCAGCTGCAGGCGCTGTACACGTACCAGAACAGCCTGCCTTTCTACATAGGCTCAGCCGCAAAGGCGTTCACGGTATCCATCAAGACGGCCGCTACCAAGATCGTGTTCGCTCTCTCGTCCCGGAATATCCCGTTCGGAGGGACCTACAGCGGCAGCGGCACACTGCTGTGGGATTCACCGACCGCAGGCTGGCAGCCGTTGGCGAACGACACGGTCGGGTCGAACTCCTGCGGCGAAGTCTTCCAGGTGCAGACCGACGCAGACGGCAACTTCACCATCCCTGCGTCCGCCGTGCTCGATAACGGGTGCACGTTCACGATGGGATGGATCAGTACCGATCCGTACCTGGCCTCGGCTACCGCCCAGGCGACGATCACGGTGATTCAGCCTGCTGCCTTCTCCGGCTTCTCGGCGACGCGGGCTGGCGCCGACGTGAACGTGACGGGCCATCTCCAGTACGCCAACAACGTTCCGGCTACCCCGACGGTAGAGATCCAGTACTCCGCGACAGGCAAGGGTGGCTGGACGACCGCTGCCACCGGCCTGCAGGCGAACTGGGACGGCACGGGCTACGCCTTCTCCGGCACCATCGCGTCGACCAGTGCGGGTTTCTGGCGCGCGATATCCAGCTATCCGAACTTCGTCACCGCGACAAGTGCGGTCATCTACGTCGTAGCGAACTCATAACCAGCTATCCGCACTCGCCACATCGTTGGGGCTCGGGCCAGCCGGCCTGCTGAACTAATACGCCACCGGCACGCTCGTCGCCGCGGTGCACACGGCGTCATGGATGCCGTACCCGGCACCAGTCGGGTACGGCATCTCGCGGCGGAGCGTACCCGCCAACCTCCCGGCGAATGAGTTCACCTAGGCGCGCCCGGACCGGATTCTTGAGTATCCGCACACGTCGTCTCCGGTGAAGACGTAGTCGAATGGCGCCGTCGGTGTCACCTCGGGGCCAGTGGAATGTAGCCGGCCATGATGTTGACGGGCTATGCCGGCCAGGTGAGGATCACGGCATGGAAACTCTTACCGCAGAGGGCCTATGGCTGGACGGCCGCGCCAGCATCGCGGATGCGGGCCTGGCGGTGGCTGAGATCGAGGACGCGCTCCTGGCCATGACCGAGGTCTACTATCCCCCGCAGGCGTGCCAGGGGCTTTACCAGCCATGCGTGGGTCACGGTAATTGCTGTCCAGGTCTGGTCTGCAGTCAACTGGGTGACTGCGCCCCGTTTGCGCCGGGTTTTTAGACGGCCTGTAGGTGACGGCGCAGACGGTGCTGGCGGTGATTCCGGGCGCGCGGATCTAAGTCCCTCGGACACGAACCCTTTGGTTGTCCCAGTCCGCGTAGAGGTCGCAGGCGGCCGGGTGGAGCAAGTGGAGGAATAGGAAACGGCCGAGGTTAGGCTGCGCGGCGGGCCAGTCGCCGACGCCGGCGTAGAGGGCGATCGCGCCGGGGTTGGCGGCGAGCATGTCGAAGGTGCGGCTGGTGATGTAGCCAGGTTGGGATGCAATGTCTCTAGCGGCAGCTTGAGCTGAGGCCGCACGGTGCGGCCGGGCGGCGCGGGCGCGTACCGGGCGGCGCGGGCGCGTACCGGGCGGCGCGGGCGCGTACCGGGCGGCGCGGGCAGGTGCTCGTGCTCGTCTTCGTCCAGTTTCAGAGCGCGGGCCAGGGGCATCGGTGATGGCCGGACGGGGGCGGGTCTCCTTGCTGTGCTCGAGCCGGGTGTAGTAGTCAATGCTGACCCCAGCGAGCGCCGCGACTTCCTCCCGCTGCAGGCCCGGGGTGCGCGCCCCGGCGCCAGACCCTGCACATCACAAAGGACACCGTCCTGCTCGGCAGCCGCGACGGCACCGTCATCGAGGCGCACCCCGGCGACACCATCTACACCGAACCGGGCGACCACATCACCAACCCCGAGGCTAAGCAGGGCACCGAGCAGATGTACCGGCAGTTCGCCATCATCGCCGAGGTCATCGCCTTCGCCGTCACCCGTCCCCGGCGCATGACCCTCAACGAGATCCTCGTCCGGCCAACAGCACAGCCTTAAGTCACTCAACGAGCACTGCAGCGGGTCGGCCAGTACCTCAGGCTGCAGCCGAGCCCAGGCGCCTGATGTTTCCAGTGGCTGCCGGGCAGTGGCGATGTCGAGTGCCTCCGCCAGCGGGCTGTCGGCGAATCCGAAGACGCGGAGGTCTTCCGGCAGCCGCACTCCCTGACCGCGCCATTCGAGCATAACGCCGGCCGCGAGCAGGTCCTGGCGCGTGAGGATGGGCGAGCGTGGCATCACCAATCGAGCCTGGCTGAAGATTCGCCCAATACCGCGCACGCAGCCGGCGCAATATGCCGCACGAAGCTGTGGAGGAGATGTTTTTCTAGGCGTGTAAATGGTTCTGGTGGGGCAGATGAAAATACGGAAGATAGATTGTCATTAACGAGAAGATTAAACTCAGGTGTCCGTTCATGGGGAGCGACGCGAATAGCGGGCATACTTCCGGTTAATCCGGGAAATGCGGTCTGAGGCTGGTCGTGAAGACCACCCGCGAGACCTTTTACCTGGTCACCAGCCTCACCGGCGACGAGGCCGGCCCGCCGGGTCGCGACGCTACGCTGCGTGATGACGACCGCAAGGTCCGTGGCTAGGGCTGGCTCCGCAGCCTCGCCATCATCCGCGAAACCGCATATGACATAGACCCGGTCGTGACCCTGCCACATCTGCTCAAAGCGCTCGTGAACAGCGAGAATACTTGAACTAGACCTCCGCCTAAATTATTTCTACGTCGTTGAATGTGACCTTCGTCACCATATGAGTAGCTTCAACAAGCCACTGGGCCACCCAGAGCCCTGAAGTGCGGCGCGGCGAGTTCCTGCACGGAGCGTAATCGACACGCCGGACCGGAGAAGAAGAGCAGGGGTTGCGATACACATAATTACCGGCTAATGTCCCACTGAGAAACCGGGGAAGTTAGTAGCGTCAAGCGCAACCACGCCCATTGCGGTGATACACACGTGCGGGATTAACTGTGTCTCATGCAATGAGTGGCCGCAGACCGTCATATCCGTCCTATTCATCGATATTACGCGCCCTCTATCAGGACCCCGACAATTATATTCATCCGCGCCAGGATGGCCGCTCGTCGTCTATTTCTATTACGTCAGTCCAGTTGCCGATCACTATGCGAGCCTTACTCCTGACGCCTTCCGCTATGGCCATAGTTGCTTCCGCCGGATGCCCGACGCTATTCACGACGAGCTCGTGGAAGTGGTCAGCGCTAAGTTCAGCACCGGCCAGTTACACGAAGCCGACATAGACGCCCTTACCAGACGGATCTCGAACTGATGAGATCCACGACGGGAGAAATGGCATCGTGAACGCCACATTCGAATTAATAATTCACCGCGCCGTCGCTCGTCACGCCGCACAGCGACCCGACGCGACCGCCATCATCACCGAGGGAAGGCACGTCAGCTATGCGAGCCTGGACGCCGCCGCGGACGCCTACGCGGCGGATCTGGCCGAGCGCGGCGTCGGTCCCGGCACCGTCGTCCCGCTCCTGCTTCCCCGCTCCGCGCAGCTCATCGCCCTAGAGCTGGGGATCCTCAAGTGCGGGGCCGCCTACGCCGGCCTCGATCTCCGCTGGCCCGCGGACCGGATCGCCGCGATCGTTGACCTCCTCTCGCCGCCGCTGGTCGTCACGGCGGAGGGCGCCTCCCATGACCTGGGCAGGCACCCCGTCTGCCCGCTGGCCGATGAAGACGTGACCGATGCGGCGGCGAGGGCTCGCGGTTTCACGGCCAGCGCGCCCCGCGCCTGCGCCCCGGCGACCGTGTTCTTCACGTCCGGCACGACGGGGCGGCCGAAGATAGTGCTCTGCCCGCACCAGGCGGTGAGCCGGATGTTCGGGCCCGACGGGCTCGCCGGGTTCGGTCCCGGCCACGCCACGCCGCAGGCCGCGCCGCTGCCCTGGGACATGTACGCGTTCGAAGTATGGGGCCAGCTCGTCAGCGGCGGCACGACGGTCCTGGTCAAAGACGATCACCTCATGCCGCATACCCTTCGCGAGCTCATCTCGGCTGCCGGCGTGGACACCTTGTGGATCACCACGTCGCTGTTCAACCTCTTCGTGGACGAGGACGCCGGCTGCTTCGAAGGCCTGCGCCAGGTGCTGACCGGCGGCGAGAAACTGTCCCCCGCACATATCCGCGCATTCCTCCAGCGGCACCGGGGCATCCCGCTGCGCAACGGCTACGGGCCAGCGGAGAACTGCATGCTCACCACTACCAGGCTGCTCCGCGCGCAGGACTGCGACCTGCCCGGGGGCGTGCCGGTCGGCACTGCGGTACCGGGCACCACGGTGCTGGTGCTCGACCCGGACAACCGCCGGTGCCCGGCCGGCCAGCCGGGCGAGATCTGCATCACCGGCCAGGGACTGGCCTGCGGGTACTTCGGTGACGCGGAACTCACCGCGACCAAGTTCCCGGTCGTGCAGGTGGACGGCGCGCCCGTGCGGATCTACCGCACCGGCGACGTCGGCGTCACTGACGAATCCGGGGTGCTGCACTTCCGCGGCCGCGTGGACCGGCAGGTGAAGATCAGCGGGCACCGGGTGGAACTAGAGGAAATCGAGGCCGCCGCGCGCCGCGTGCCCGGAGCCCGGGCCTGTGTCGCGATCCCCGTGGTGACCCCGCAAGGCGAGGTGCGGAGCATCGCGCTGTTCTACACCACTGACGCGGCCCCGCCGCCCGGCGACGACGACCCCCTGGCGGTGCGCGCCCGGCTGGCTCGCCAGTTGCCCGGGTACATGGTGCCGGACGCCATACTGCGCGTCGAGGCGTTCCCGGTCACCGCCAACGGCAAGGTGGACCCGGCCGCGCTGCTCCGGCTCGCGAGGTCCGTCTGGAGGCCGTCCCGTGCCCGCGCCAGCAGGACCTCGCCAGGCAGTGACCGGCCTGCCGCAAGCCGCTGGCTGCCCTTCGGCGCCGCGCCGGACGCCCGGATCCGGCTGCTGTGCCTGCCGCACGCGGGAGCGGGCGCCACCGTCTACCGGTCCTGGGGCGCGGCCTGCCTGGACGGAGTCGCGGTGTGCCCGGTGCAGCCGCCCGGCCGGGAAAAGCGGCACCGCGAGACCGCGCTGACCTCGGCGGCCGAACTGGCGCGCCTGCTCGCTACCGAAGTCATCGAGGATGTCCGCCCGCCGTATGCCCTCTTCGGCCACAGCACAGGCGCCTTGGTCGCCTTCGAGCTATCCCGGCAGATCCGCCGGGCCGGCGGCACGGCACCCGTGCACCTGTTCGTCTCCGGCCGGCCCGCGCCGCAGCTTCCGTTGCACCGCACACGGCTGAGCGGCCTTTCGGCCACCGAACTGGCCGCAGTGCTGCGCAGGCTCGGCGGCACTCCGGAAGAGGTCCTGCAGGACGAGGGTCTGCTGGCCCGGATCCATCCTCTGCTCATCGCCGATTTCCAGGTCAACGAGGAGTACTCCTACCAGCCGGAAGAGCCTCTTTCCACCCCCGTCACCGTCTTCGGCTCCACCCGGGACGCTGGCACGACCCTCGCCCAGGCCGCGGCCTGGGCGGTGCAGGCAGGCAACGGATTCCGGCTGTACCCGCTGGACGGTGACCACTTCGCGGTCTTCGATAAGGCACCCGAGGTACACGAGCAGATCGCCAAGTCGCTGCGAGCGCTGTCTTGATGCGCGCGGCGAAGGTGCCCTCCCCGGCACCGGGCCGGAGCGCCCTCACCGCCGGCCCGCGGGCCGGCCAGCACTGCACCCGGTGCTTCCGCATCACCTTCTCCGTGGACGAAGTTGTCCGCACGGCGGGCAGCAGGCGCATCGGCCTGGCCGTCAGCCAGGCCCGCCCGCCCGCCGTACATCCCCCATCCTCACCAGAAGATCGCGAGGAGACGTCGCGTTGGCCGAGAGCCGCGAACAACTCGTAGCTGCCGAATACGAACCGCCGCAAGGGCCGCTCGAAACCACGGTGGCGCACATCCTGGCCGAGATCCTCGACGTCGACCGGGTAGGCCGGTCCGACAGCTTCTACGACTTCGGTGGCACCTCCCTGCAGGCCATCCGGATCTGCACCAGGGTCGGGCGGCGCACAGGGCGGCAGGTCGACCCCGCGTCGCTGTTCGAGTTCGATGTCCTGTCGGAATTCGTCGGCCAGCTCCCAGCGCCGGAGCGGGCCGCCGGCGATAAGCCCGCGCCGCAATCGCCCGGAGCAGGCTCCGGGCAGCTCAGCCAAGAGCGGCCGCGGCACGAACTGGGCATCGACGCCCTGCTGCGCAACGAGACCGTCGCCGAACTCACCGGCCGCCGCCGCGAGTCCTGGCCGGGGGACGACGTACTACCGGACATCACTCCCGTGGCGCCCGCGCCGTGGCACCCCCTGTCTTCCAGCCAGTTGTCCATGTGGCTCCTGGCACAGTCCGGCGCCTCGCACGCGGCGTACACCGTGGCCGCCGGGTACGAAATGCTCGGCACGCTGGACCAGGAGGCCCTGCACGGCGCACTCGTGCGGCTGCTGACCCGCCACGAATCGCTGCGCACGGCCTACGGCCAGGTCGCCGGAGTGCCCATGCAGCAGGTGCGGGAGGACTTCTGCGTCGACTGGGAGACCGAAGTCGCCGCGGACCAGGACGCGGCCCAGGCCGCGATCGCCGGTTTCGTCCAGCGGGACTTCGATCTCGCGGCCGGCCATCTGGTGCGCTTCCTGCTGGTCGAGCAGGCTCCGGATCACCACATCCTGGTCGTGAGCGCCCACCACATCGCCGTCGACGGCTGGTCGCTGACCGTGCTGATCGACGACCTCATCGCCGGCTACGACGACCGGTTCTACGGGCGGCAGTGCGAACAGGCTCCCCTGGGCCTGCAGTACAAGGACTACGCGCAGTGGCAGCAGGGGACACTCAGCCGGCCCGCCGCCGAGCAGTCGCGCGCCTACTGGAGCCGGCAGCTCGCCGAGGCCCCCGACCCCCTGGACCTGCCCGCTGACCGCTCGCGCCCGGCCACCCGTAGCTACGAAGGCGCCGTCCTGCGCCGTACCACCTCGGCCCGAGTCCTGCAGGGCCTCAAGTCGCTGTGCCGCGAGGAGCGTACGACTCTGTACTCGGGCATCACCGCGGTCCTGCGGGTGCTCTTGTTCCGCTACAGCGGTCAGCGGGACTTCGTGCTCGGCACGTCGGCACTCGGCCGGCCGCTGGAGACCCTGCACGACCAGGTCGGCTGTTACGTCAACAGCCTCGCCCTGCGTGCGGAGATCGCCCCCGGCACGACGTTTCGCGCGCTGCTGCGTACCGTACAGGACTCGCTCGCGGAGTCCGTCCGGCACAGCGAGTACCCCTTCGACCGCGTCGTCCGGCAGGCCGGCAGCCTCACCGTCGCCAATCGCAATCCGCTGTTCGACGTCATGGTGATGATGGACCCGGCCTGGGGCACTCCCACCTCCGCGCCCGCCGGACTGCGGATACGGCACGTCGACCACCCCGTCCAGCACAGCAAGATGGACCTCACGCTCTACTTCGTGGAGCAGGACGACGGGCTAGGGATCACCGTCGAGTACGCGACGGACCTGTTCGACGAGGTACGGGTCGAGCGGCTGCTGACCCACTTCGAGACGCTGCTAACGAGTGTCGCCGCCGCTCCCGAGGCCCCCGTGGAAGAGCTGGAGCTCCTGACCGGGGCCGAGCGTGCGCTCGTGCTGACCGGCTTCAACGCCACAGACACCGCGTACGAGACGGACACCCCTGCCCATCAGCTCTTCGAGCAGCAGGCGGCCCGCACCCCGGAGCGCACGGCGGTCGTCGACGATCACCGGACCTTGACCTTCGCTGAGCTGAATGCCAGGGCGAACGCCCTGGCGTGGATGCTGCGCAAGCACCACGGAATCGGCACCGGCGCCCTGGTCGCCCTGCACCTGGACCGGAGCGTCGACATGACGGCCGCCATTTTGGGTGTGCTCAAGGCGGGCGGCGCCTACCTACCGCTGTCCACAACCGACCCGGCTGACCGGATCGCCACCATCATTGCGGACTCCGGTGTCACGGTGATCCTTGCGGACACGGTCCGCGCCGGCCCGATGGCCGCGCCCGGCCGCACCGTCATCGACGTCACCGGCTTCGCGGCGGATGCCGCGCAGGCCGGCAACCCGCCCCCCTCGGCCGGTCCCGACGACATCGCGTACTGCATCTATACCTCCGGCTCGACCGGTGTGCCCAACGGTGCCCTCATCGAGCACCGCGGCCTGGTCAACCGGCTCCGCTGGATGACCGAGGAACTGCGGCTGACGGACCGGGACGTCGTGCTGCAGAAGACGCCGTACGTCTTTGACGTATCGGTGTGGGAATTGCTGCTGCCCGGTATCACCGGCGCTCGCCAGGTAATGCTCGCGCCGCAGGGCCAGTCCGATCCAGCACTCATCCGCGCCGCCATCGAGTGCCACGGCGTGACGCTGCTGCACTTCGTACCGTCGATGCTCAGCCAGTACCTGTCCGCGGTCGACGGGGGCTTCGCCGGCGTACGCAACGTCGTGTGCAGCGGTGAGGAGCTCACCAGGGACCTCGCCACCCGGTTCTTCGCCGCCACCACGGGCACCCGCACGCGGCTGCACAACTACTACGGCCCTACCGAGGCCACCATCGACGTCTCTCGACTGGAGGTCACCGACACCCCGCGGCCGGTCACGATAGGCCGGCCCGCCGCCAACACGCGTATGTACGTCCTGGACGGCAACGGCCAGCCCTGTCCCGTCGGCGTCCCCGGCGAGCTGTACATCAGCGGTGTCCAGGTGGCCCGCGGCTATCTGAACCGGCCGGAGAAGACCGCCGCCGATTTCACGGCGGACCCGTTCCGGCCCGGTGCGCGTATGTACCGGACCGGTGACGTGGCCCGCTGGCAGGAGAGCGGCGAGGTCCGCTACCTCACCCGCCGTGACAGCCAGGTCAAACTGCGCGGTTTCCGCATCGAACTCGGGGAGATCGAGCATGCGCTGGCAGGCCAGCAGGGCGTCAGCCGGGCCGTCACGATGGTGCGGAAGGACGCGGCCGGTACCGACGCCCTGTGGGCGTACGTCGAGAATGTGGTGCCCGGCGCGCCGGCGGCTCCCGCGCGCCTGCGGGAAGCCCTCAGTTCACGGTTGCCGGAATATATGGTGCCGACGTACTTCGTCTTCACCGACGCCATCCCGGTCACGCGCAACGGCAAGGCCGACCGCCGTGCCCTGCTCGCGCTGAGCCACCCGGCGCAGGTCTCCAGTAGCCGGTACGTCGTCCCGCGCACCGCGGCCGAGGAGCGGCTGGCCGCGATCTGGACGGAGCTGCTGCAGCTGGAACAGGTAGGTGCCGAGGACGACTTCTTCGCCATCGGCGGCAACTCGCTCAGCGCGCTGCAGCTATCCACCCGCATCGGCAGCGCCTTCGGCGTCGACCTCAAGCTCGCCGCGCTGTTCACTCACCGGTCAGTCGCCACCCAGGCTGCCCTGGTCGCCGACTCGCCGGCCACGGCCACGGCGCCACTGACGCGCGTCCCGCGCGGCGAACGGCACGTCTTGTCCTTCGCCCAGGAACGCATGTGGTTCCTGCATATGCTCGACCCCGATAGCGGCTCCTACAACATCCCCGTCCTGATCCGCCTCGACGGTACGGTCGACGCCGCGGTGATGGCGCGAGCCGTCACGAGCCTGGCGGCCCGGCACGAAATGCTGCGCACGACGTTCGCCCAAGAAGGCGGCGAGGTATTCCAGCGGGTGCGTCACGATCTCCCCGTTTCGTTCGAGGTACGAGACCTGGGCGCCCTCCCGGACGAGGCGGCGCGTGACCAGGCCGTGCGGCAGGTGCGGGAGATAGGCTCCGCGCCGTTCCGTCTGCAGGACTCCCCGCCGCTGCGGGTCGTGCTGTTCCGGCTCGCGGACCAGGAATGGCAGCTTCTGGTGGTCGTGCACCACGTCGCGGGTGACGGCTGGACGCTGCGCCTGATGATGCAAGAGATCTCCAGCCTGTACGCGGGGCACGCGGCGGGCGACCCGGACCCGCTGCCCGCCCCCGCAGTGCAGTACATCGACTACGCGGCCGCCGTACGCGACCCCGCGCACAGTGCGGCCATCGAGGACGACCTGGCGTACTGGGCGGACCGCCTCGCCGACGCGCCGTCCCTGGACCTGCCCACCTGCGAGGCTGACGCCGCCACGCAGGACGGATCAGGGAGCCTTACGGCGCGAGTCAACGCCAGCACCGGCCGCGCACTGCGGGAGCTGGCGGCACGTACCGCGACGACCTCATTCGAGATCACGATGGCCGCCCTCAACCTGGTTCTGTCGCGCCTGGGGGACCAGGAGGACGTGGTGGTGGGATTCCCGGTCGTGTCCCGGCCGGACATCGACCTGGAGCGGACCGTCGGGCTGTTCCTCAACACCTTGGTGCTCCGCACGGATCTGACCGGAGCACCCCCCTTCACCAAGCTTCTGGAACGGGTCAGCACCGGGGTGCGGGAGGCGTACGAGCACCAGGCCGCACCGTTCGAACTGCTTGTCGAGCGTCTCAACCCGGAGCGCGCCCTGGACCGCAGCCCGGTATTCGACGTGCTGCTGAACTACCTGGGTGACATGACCGAGGACCTGACCATCGACGGGGTCACCGCCGAGGTCGACGACCACGCGTTCTACCTCCAGGCTAAGTTTCCACTCACCTTCTACGTCCGCGACAAGCCGGACGGCGAGCTGCTGATCGAGCTGGTCTACCGGACCGATCTGTTCTCCCGCGAACGGGCCGAGACGATGGCCGCCCAGCTGGTCGAGGTACTCGAACTGGCTGCGACTGATCCCGGGCTGCCCATCACGTCGTACGCCCTGGCGGCCGGGGCCGCCCGGCACCAGCGGGCAGAGCTCGCGGCGGCACTGGCACGGCCCCCCCAGCAGCCGGTGCCCGAGCTGATAGCCCGCGTCGCCGCGCGCCATCCCGGCCGCATCGCCATCAAGCAGGGAAGCCGGACCTTGACCTACGGCGAACTCGTCGCCCGCGGCGAGGCCGTCGCCCGCCGGGTGGTGGCGCGTGGCCGCGGCGTCGGCGACGTGGTCGGGATAACCGGCCCGCGCGGGATCGGCTTCGTCGTGGGCATGCTCGGCGTGCTGCGCAGCGGGGCGACCGCTTTCCCGCTGGACCCCGCACTGCCCCAAGGACGCATCCGCCGCCTCCTGGAAATCGCCGGGGCCGACCTGTTCGTGCGGGTCGCCGACGGCGCGCTGCCTGGCATCGAAACTGTCGATGTCGACGCCGACGGGCTGTCACCGCTCCGCGCGGAAAGTGACCGCACGACACCGTTGCCGTTGGTGTCCGCGGCGGACCCGGCGTACCTGTTCTTCACGTCAGGCACTACTGGCCTTCCCCGCGGGGTGCTGGGCCGGCACGGCGGGCTCAGCCACTTCCTCACCTGGCAGGCTGGCGAGTTCGCCCTCGGCCAGGACGACCGGTGCTCGCAGCTGACCAGCGTCTCCTTCGACGTGATGCTCCGCGACACGTTCCTTGCGCTGGTCTCGGGCGGCACCCTTGTGGTGCCGGAGGAGGCAGATGAACTGGGCGGCAAGGCGATCTTCCGCTGGCTGGACCGCGAACGGATCACAGTCCTGCACGCCGCCCCCACTGTCCTGCAGAGCTGGCTGCTGGACGCCGACGTCCGCCCCGCCAGCCTCCGGCTGACGATCTGCTCGGGCGAGCCGATGAAGGCGGCCCTGGTGCAGAGCATCCGCAGCCGCTGCCCGAGCACCGAGGTGGTGTGCCTGTACGGGACGACGGAGACCACGCTGGCGAAATCCTGCTACCGGGTCCCGGACGGACCGCTGCCCCCGGTCATCCCGATTGGACCCCCGCTGCCGCAGACACAGATCTTCGTGATGCGCGATAACGGTGTGCTCGGCGGTGTCGGGGAGACCGGCGAGATCGTCATTCGTACCCCGTTCCGTACCTTCGGCTACCTGAACGACCCGGCGGCCACGCAAGCGAGCTTCTTTGCCAACCCGCTGCGCACGGACCAGGACGACCTGCTGCACCGCACCGGTGACATCGGACGGCTGCGTCCCGACGGCCTGCTGGACGTCCTGGGCCGCGCCGACCACCAGGTGAAGATCAGCGGGGTGCGCATCCAGCCCGCGGAAGTCGAGAACGTTCTCACCGGGCATCCGGCCGTCGCGACGGGCATTGTCATCGCCCACAAGGACACGAACGGTGAGGCCCATCTGGTCGCCTACGTGGTGCCCGAGGACCCGGACCAAGACGAGCAGGCCCTCGCCGAGGAGCTGCACGCCCACCTGCTGGGCCTGCTGCCCAGGGCCATGGTCCCAGGGGAGTACATCGCCGTGGACCGCATCCCCACCACTGCCAACGGCAAGCCCGACCGTGCCGCCCTGCCGGCGCCACGCTTGGCACGGGAGTCCAGGCCGGACGCGTCAGCCGCCCCGCGCACCGACGTCGAGCGCCACATCCATGGCGTCTGGGCGACCGTCCTGGACGGCCCGGTACCAGGAGTCGAGGACAACTTCTTCACCCTCGGCGGT
>Ga0224568_1000114_pt1 | contig 14294 bp, 11 predicted proteins | sample CLU5metagenome_FD_182727 | JGI IMG/M metagenome (GOLD analysis project Ga0224568, IMG submission 182727) | Spruce litter microbial communities from Bohemian Forest, Czech Republic - CLU5 | ecosystem: Environmental > Terrestrial > Plant litter > Unclassified | place: Czech Republic: South... | reverse complement strand
AGAGCTCGCCGTCCGGATCGAGATGTTCGGCGACGAGGTCGAGCGGCTGATGACGCTGCACCCGCTCACCGGCGAGATAATGAGCGAGGACACCGAGCTTTACATCTTCCCCGCCTCGCACTACGTGGCCGGACCCGAGCGGATGGAACGGGCCATCGGCGGTATCGAGGCCGAGCTCAAGGACCGGCTGGCCGAGCTGGACCGGCAGGGCAAGCTGCTGGAAGCGCAGCGGCTGAAGATGCGGACCAGCTACGACATCGAGATGATGCGTCAGGTCGGCAGCTGTTCGGGCATCGAGAACTACTCACTGCACATCGACGGCCGCGAGAGCGGCAGCCCGCCGAACACCCTGCTCGACTATTTCCCTGAGGACTTCCTCCTGGTCATCGACGAGTCGCACGTCACCGTGCCGCAGATCGGCGCCATGTACGAGGGTGACGTGTCCCGCAAGAGGGTGCTGGTCGATCACGGGTTCCGGCTGCCCAGCGCGATCGACAACAGGCCGCTTACCTGGGAGGAGTTCCTGGACAGGATCGGGCAGACGATCTACTTGTCCGCCACTCCTGGGCCCTACGAGCTCAAGCGCGTGCAAGGCGACGTGGTGGAGCAGGTAATCCGGCCGACCGGCCTGGTCGATCCGCAGGTCGTCATCAAGCCGACCAAGGGACAGATCGATGACCTGCTGCACGAGATCAGGCAGCGAGCAGAGCGAGATGAGCGGGTGCTGGTCACCACGCTGACCAAGCGGATGTCGGAGGACCTGACCGACTACCTGCTGGAGAACGGAGTCCGCGCCCGGTACCTGCACAGCGAGGTCGATACGCTGCGCCGGGTGGAGCTGCTCCGCGAACTGCGCAGCGGCGAGTACGACGTGCTGGTCGGCATCAACCTGCTCCGTGAGGGCCTGGACCTGCCTGAGGTGTCGCTGGTCGCGATCCTGGACGCGGACAAGGAGGGCTTCCTCCGCTCGGCTACCTCGCTGATTCAGACGATCGGCCGGGCCGCCCGTAACGTCTCTGGTGAAGTGCACATGTACGCCGACAAGATGACCCCGTCCATGCAGCGCGCGATCGAGGAGACAAACCGGCGGCGGGACAAGCAGGTCGCCTACAACAAGGCCCACGGCGTCGACCCGCAGCCGCTGCGCAAGCGCATCGCCGACATCCTGGACCAGATCGTCCGCGAAGACGCCGATACCGAGCAGCTGATCGGCGGTGCCGGGCGGCAGCAGTCCCGCGGCAAGGCTCCGGTCCCTGGGCTGTCCTCTCGTGCTCGTGCCGCCGCGGCCCAGGCGGCGGCCGCCCGGTCCAACGCCGGGCTGGCCGAGGCCGCCAAGGGCGGCGGGGTGGCCCGCACCGAGCTCGTCGTCCTGATCAGCGAGCTCACCGAGCAGATGCACACGGCGGCCGCGGAGCTGCAGTTCGAGGTCGCCGCCCGTATCCGGGACGAGGTCAAGGACCTCAAGCACGAACTGCGCGGCATGCAGGCGGCCGGGGTCTGACCGGTCAGCTGATTAATTGATTCACGCCTTCAGGCGCCTATTTAGTGACATCCCCTATCCGGTGTAGCTTTGTCACGGCAATGGCGAGAACTGGAGGGCCGTACCGTGCCGTGGGTCATCAGGGATGTGGTGCGGGACATCAACCGGGCGTCGGGGAAACGCTGGCACGGACTGGATGCGCTGCTCCCGCTGCCCGGCGACCTGACCCCAGGCTGCGGCGAGCCGTTCCAGGTGACCGGGCGCAGCGGGCGTCCGGCCGGGTTCGCGGTCTGCCGGCACCAGTCGTTCCCTGACGACTCGCTGTCCCAGACGTGGGGGACGGCGGCCCGTTACGTGCTGACGCCGCGGATCAGGGACACCGACACGGCGCCGGCCCTGGACGATCTGCTGAGCCAGTGGCACGAGCATCTGAGCCAGCTGCCGCAGGCGCACCACGACGATACGTCCGCTCTGGTGACCTGGCCGACCAGGGACGTGAGCGGAGTGCGGGTCCTGCTCAGGCACGGACTGCAGCCGATGACAGTGCTAGCGGCACGCCCCGCGAACCGGCCTGTGCCCGCGCGGGAAACAGACTTCACTATCCGCCATGGCACCCTTGCTGACCTGGATGCGGTCGCCGTGATGGAGATAGGCGTGATCCGGTACGACGAGCAGTTCGGCGGCGCCGTGCTGCGGGCGCGCACTGATGAACTGGTCCACGCCGATACCGCTATCGCCCTGGGCAGGCAGCCGGACTGGTTCTGGCTAGCCGAGCGGGCGGGCCGGCCCGTCGGCCTGCTGGTCGTCCAGCCTCCCGCCGACGCGACCTGGGTGGCGGCGATGACAGGCCAGGGCCCGGCCGCTTACCTCTCTACGCTGTTCGTCCTGCAGGACGAACGCGGCATGGGAGCCGGCGCCGCTCTTGTCCGTGCCGCGCACGCTCAGCTCGACGAGCGAGGAGTCGCGGTGACGCTGCTGCATCATTCCCAGGTGAACCCGCTATCCGGGCCGTTCTGGAACAGGATGGGCTATCGCCCGCTGTGGACTAGCTGGGAGGCTCGGCCGGCGGCGTCCCTGCACTGAATTGTCGCCGGCGAAATAATGACTGCTGGCTGCTAATAGCTGCTCTGTATAGTGGCGCAGGTGGCGGAAAGCGCGATCAACGCGGATGGCATTAACAATGCGGTGGGGCAGCGCTGGCGTCATCTTGATCCATTGCTGCCTGAGCCGGGCCCGGTGGCGCAGGGCTGCGGTCAGCAGTTCAGGACGCCAGCGGGTGACGGCTTCGCCGTGTGCCGGCATCTGGTCACGCCCGCCACTTCCTCCGCGCAGGCCTGGGCCGCGGCGACCGAGTACCTGCTGACGCCCCGCGTGGCAGGGCCGGATGTCAGCGCGGGCCTGGACCAGCTGCTGATTCAGTGGCGTGACCACCTCGGCGGCATCGACGGGACCAGCGCCGGGGACAGCGCCGCGCGGGTACGCTGGCCGACCCGTGACACCGCCGGGGTGCGCGCGCTGCTGCGGCACGGACTGACGCCGATGAGCGTCGTCGCGGCTCGCCCGGCGGGGCGCAACGCCGCGGCCGGATCCGCGGGCCAAGCCGGAGGTGTCACGATCCGCCCGGCGGGACCTGCCGATCTGGCCACGGCGACCGGTTTCCAGCTGGACGTGATCAAGTACGACGAGCAGTTCGGGGTCGGCAGGATGCGGCCGGCCACGCAGACGCTGGTCCGCGAGGATCTGGTCGCCGACTTGAACCGGAGCCCGTCCTGGATCTGGCTGGCCGAGGGCAAGCGGGACCGGGAGCCGGCCGGCCTGCTCATCCTGCAGCCGCCAGAACAGGCTAGCTGGATCGCGCCGGTGACCAGTTCGGCTCCGGTCGCCTACCTCGCCACGATGTTCGTGCGTCCGGGCGAGCGCGGCGCCGGGGTCGGTGCCGCGCTGGTCAGCCAGGCGCACGCGGCCGCCGACGACAGTGGTACCGCCCTGATCCTGCTGCACTACGCGCAGGTGAGTCCGCTGTCCGGTCCGTTCTGGGCCAGGATGGGCTATCGTCCGCTGTGGACACAGTGGGGAGCCGGGCCGGCCGCCGTCATGAGGTAACGGCGCGCGGCCAGCACGGGTGGCGCTAACATAGACGCGACATATCTGGAATGCTGAACAGATCCTCTGTGTTGCCTCCTGCCGTATGACCCGGGGATGTTAGGGACGGGTTTTACCGGGAAGGTGCCACTACAGAAGGCGGTCTGACGACCACAGCACGGATGCCGGGGAGGTAGCCAAGTGCTGGCCAGCCTGATCGCGGCACTCGTGGCCGCGCTGCTTTACGGCATTGCCTCCGTGATGCAGGCAATCGCCGTGCGCGCGGCCAGCACCAAAGCACCCAACGCGGTAGGCGGCAAGGTCGATCCTGGCTTGGTGGTCAGGATGCTGGGCCAGTGGCGGTTCGTGGCCAGCATGGGCCTGGACCTGCTGGGTTTCGTGGCGCAGCTGGTCGCCCTGCAGCGGCTGCCGCTGTTCGCCGTGCAGGCGATGGTGGCCAGCAACCTGGCTGTTACCGCGGTCGTCGCCAGCCGGGTGATCGGGGTGCGGCTGCAGCCGCGCGAGTGGGCCGCCGCCTTGGGCGTGGTGGCGGGAGTCGGCCTGCTTGGCTCCAGCGCTGGCGGGGAAGGCGCCACGCAGGTGGGGGCGATTTTCAAGCTGGCACTGATTCTGGCGGCGGCCGGACTGGCGCTGATCGGGATGGCGGCGGCCAAGCTGGCCGAGCCGTACCGGACGATCGCGCTCGGCATCACGGCCGGGCTCGGCTACGGCGTAGTCGGCATCGCGGCCCGCGTACTGAATGGCTTCGATCCCTCGCACCTGGTCAGAGACCCCGCGTCCTACGCGATCATCGCGGCCGGCATCATCAGCTTCATGTTCTACGCAACCGCCCTGGAAGGGGGCAGCGTGACCACCGCGACCGCGGTGGTCGTGCTGGCCGAGACGGTCCCGCCGGCCGTCATCGGGGTGATCTTCCTCGGCGACCAGACCAGGCACGGGCTGGCCGGCCTGGCCTGGCTGGGCTTCAGCCTGGCCGTTGCCTGCGCGGTACTGCTGGCCCGGTTCGGAGAGGCGCATCAGGCCGAAGATGTGCAACTTGCCGACGCGGTCGCACATGGGCGCGCCAATAGCGGGTCCGCTGCCGCAGGCCTGTTATCCTGGTATCCCGTGGACCTGCAGCTTTTCTCTGCCATAACACCACGGGAGCTTCCAAGTGGCCGCGAACACCGCTCAGACAAGACATCTCTTCGTTACCGGCGGGGTGGCCTCTAGCCTCGGCAAGGGCCTTACCGCTTCCAGCCTGGGACGGCTGCTCAAACTGCGTGGCCTGAACGTCACCATGCAGAAGCTGGACCCGTACCTGAACGTGGACCCGGGCACGATGAATCCCTTCCAGCACGGCGAAGTGTTCGTCACCGACGACGGCACTGAGACCGACCTCGACATCGGCCACTATGAGCGGTTCCTGGACACGAACCTGCGCGGCACCGCCAACGTCACCACCGGCCAGATCTACTCCACGGTCATCGCGAACGAGCGCAAGGGCCTGTACCTGGGCGACACCGTCCAGGTCATCCCGCACATCACCAACGAGATCAAGGCCCGCATCCTGGGCATGGGCGGCGACAGAGTCGACGTGGTGATCACCGAGGTCGGCGGGACTGTCGGTGACATCGAGAGCCTGCCGTTCCTGGAGGCGATCCGCCAGATCAGGCATGAAATCGGCCGGGACCTGTGCTTCTTCCTGCACGTGTCCCTGCTGCCGTACATCGGCCCGTCCGGCGAGCTGAAGACCAAGCCGACCCAGCACAGCGTGGCGGCGCTGAGGAGCATCGGCATCCAGCCCGATGCGATCGTGGCCAGGTCCGACCGGTCGATCACCGAGCATCTCAAGCGCAAGATCAGCCTCATGTGCGACGTGGACGAGGAGGCGGTGGTTTCCGCACCCGACGCGCCGAGCATTTACGACATTCCCAGGGTCCTGCACGCCGAAGGCCTGGACGCTTACGTGGTCCGGCGGCTGGGCCTGCCGTTCCGTGACGTGGACTGGAAGGAGTGGGATGACCTGCTCCGGCGCGTGCACCGCCCGCAGGAGACCGTCACGATCGCCATGGTGGGCAAGTACGTGGACCTCCCCGATGCCTACCTGTCACCGGCCGAGGCGCTGAAGGCTGGCGGTTTCGCCAATAACGCCAAGGTCAACATCCGCTGGGTGCCCAGTGATGACTGTGACACCGCGGAAGGCGCCAGCCAGGCCATGCAGGGCGTGGACGGGGTACTGGTTCCTGGCGGGTTCGGCGTGCGCGGGATCGAGGGCAAGATCGGCGCGATCCGCTATGCCAGGGAGAACGGCATTCCGCTGCTCGGCCTGTGCCTGGGCCTGCAGTGCATGGTCATCGAGGCGGCCAGGGACCTGGCCGGCCTGCAGGACGCCGATAGCACGGAGTTCAACCCCGCGACAGCACACCCGGTCATCGCCACGATGACAGACCAGGAAGATGTGATCAGCGGCGAGCGGGACATGGGCGGCACCATGCGGCTCGGCCTGTACCCGGCCGAACTGCAGGAAGGCACGATCGTCCGTGAGCTGTACGGCAAAGAGACGGTCCAGGAGCGTCATCGGCACCGCTATGAGGTCAATAACGCCTACCGGCCGGTGCTCGAGCAGGCGGGCCTGGTTTTCTCTGGACTTTCTCCGGATGCCCACTTGGTCGAGTTCATCGAGCTCGGCCGCCAGACGCACCCGTTTTTCGTCGCGACGCAGGCGCACCCTGAGTTCTTGTCCCGGCCGACCCGCCCGCACCCGCTGTTCAGCGGGCTGATCGCCGCGGCCATAGTGCGCGCCAAGTCCAACGCCAAGGTCCCAGCCAAAGCCACGGCATGAAAGACGAAGTAGCGAGCTGGCCGGTCGAATCGTCGCAGCAGCGGTACCGGGACCAGCTGATCGCCGTACGCACCGACAAAGTCGCGATGCCCGGGAACAGCTGGGCCGAACGAACCGTGGTGGAGCACCCGGGCGCGGTGGCGATCGTGGCGGTTGATGACCAGAACCGGATCTTGATGATCAGGCAGTACCGGCATCCGGTGGGGCGGATGCTGTGGGAGATCCCGGCCGGCCTGCGGGACGCGCCAGGGGAGGACGCGCTGATGGCAGCGAAGAGGGAGCTGCTGGAGGAGACCGGGTACCAGGCCAAGGACTGGCGGGTGCTCACCGACTACTTCTCCTCGCCCGGTTTCAGCACTGAGCGGCTGCGCGTCTTCCTCGCCCGTGACCTGGCGGAGGTGCCAGAGGGAGAACGCACGTACGTGCGTAAAGATGAGGAGGCGGCACTGACGCGGGCCTGGGTGCCTATGCCGGCCGCGGTATCGGCGGTACTGTCCGGTGATCTGCACAACGGCGTAGCGGCCATAGGGATACTGGCCGTGTATGCTGCCGAGGGCGATTTGTCGGGTCTGCGGCCTGCGGATTCGCCCGAAGTCTTAGGGCAACGGCGCTCTGATGGAGGAGCCATGAAGGTCGGGATTCCCCGCGAGGTCAAGAATAACGAGTACCGGGTCGCGATCACGCCGGCGGGCGTGCACGAACTGGTCCGCTGCGGACACGAGGTGTTCATTGAGGCGGAGGCCGGCGTGGGGTCATCGATACCCGACGAAGACTTCGTCTCCGCTGGCGCGAAGATCTCGCTGACCCCGGATGACGTATGGGGAACAGCCGACATGATCTTGAAGGTCAAGGAGCCCGTCGCCGAGGAATACCACCGGATGCGGGACGGGCAGGTGCTGTTCACCTACCTGCACCTGGCTGCCTCCAAGGAATGCACGGACGCGCTGCTCACCCAGGGTGTCACCTCGATCGCCTACGAGACCGTCCAGCTGCCGGACGGGTCGCTGCCGCTGCTCGCGCCCATGTCCGAGGTAGCGGGCCGGATGGCGCCGCAGGTCGGTGCGCACCACCTGCAGCGCGATGGCGGCGGCCGGGGTGTGCTGATGGGCGGTGTGTCCGGCGTGTATGCGGCCAAGGTCGTGGTGCTCGGCGCCGGCGTGTCCGGCATGAACGCCGCCGCGATCGCGCTTGGCATGCAGTCCGAGGTCTTGCTGCTGGACAAGAATGTCGCCAAGCTGCGCCAGGCCGATGCGATCTACCAGGGGCACCTGCAGACGATCGCGTCCAACACCTATGAGGTAGAGCGGGCCGTGCTGGACGCCGACCTGGTGATCGGCGCGGTGCTGATCCCTGGCGCCAAGGCGCCCCGGCTGGTTACTGACGAGCTCGTGGCGCGGATGAAGCCGGGCGCGGTCCTGGTCGACATCTCAATCGACCAGGGCGGCTGCTTCGAGGGCTCGCGCCCGACAACGCACGCAAACCCCACTTTCAAGGTGCATGACGCGCTGTACTACTGCGTGGCGAACATGCCAGGTGCCGTGCCGCACACCTCTACCTACGCGCTGACTAACGTGACCTTGCCGTACGCTGTGGAGATGGCGAACCGCGGTTGGCGTGAAGCTCTCCGTAGCGACCCGGCGCTGGCAGCGGGCCTGTCCACCTACGCGAGCGGACTGACATCCGCGCCGGTTGCCGAGGCGCACGGCCTGCCATCCACCCCGATCGCCAGCGTGCTGGGCTAGGGCCTGCGCGTGTCCAGCAGCCCCGTGACCGATGCCGGTCACGGGGTCCCGGTGCGCGAGGCAATGCGCGAATACCTCGACTACCTGGAAGTAGAACGCGGCCTTGCGGCTAATTCGGTCGAGTCGTACTGGCGTGACCTGCGCCGTTACTCCGGCTTCCTCGCCGATCTGGGACGGGACCGGCTGGCCGAGGTGAGCGGTGCGGACGTCGGCGAATTCCTCAACTCACTGCGCGAGGGCGAGCGGCCGCTGACGGCCAGTTCGGCGGCCCGTGCCCTGGCGGCCGTGCGGGGCATGCACGCGTTCGCGCAGGCCAGGGGCCTGGCGCCAGATGACCCGGCCCGCGACGTCAGCCCCCCGCAGACGCCGATGCGGCTGCCCAAGGCCATCCCGTTCTGCGACGTGGAACAACTGCTGTCCGGCTTCGGCGACGACCCGCGGTCGCTGCGGGATCATGCGCTGCTGGAGTTCTTGTACGGCACGGGCGCGCGCATCTCAGAGGTCACCGGCCTGGACGTGGATGAACTGCAGCTAGGCGAGGACCCGGTGGTCCGCCTCATCGGCAAGGGGGACAAGCACCGGATCGTGCCTGTGGGCAGCTACGCCGTCAGTGCCCTGACCATGTACCTGGTCCGCGGCAGGCCCGCGCTCGCCGCCGCGTCCCGTCGCGCCGCGGTGCAGCCCGCGGTGTTCCTCAATGCCCGCGGTGGCAGGCTGACCAGGCAAGGTGCCTGGGGCATCCTGGTCGCGGCGGCCGAGCGGGCTGGCCTGTCCGACGTGTCGCCGCATACGCTGCGGCATTCGTTCGCCACCCACCTGCTGGACGGCGGCGCCGATATCCGGGTCGTGCAGGAGCTGCTCGGCCACTCCTCAGTGACCACCACCCAGATTTACACCTTGATCACGGTCGACCGGCTGCGCGAGGTGTATGTCTCGTCCCACCCCCGCGCGCTACATAGCTGATCGGATGCTGCATCGCTGCGCCCGACAGCCGTGAGAAAGTGGCTTTGGCGCACTTTTGGCCGGGGGCCGGGAAGTATTAATCCACCTGCAGGTCCGCCGTTTCTTCTGCGCTAACCCGGAATGCGCCAGGACGACGTTCGCCGGGCAGGTACCGGGCCTGACCACCCGGTACGGGCGGCGGACCGGCGGCCTGGACCAGGTACTGCAGGCGGTTGCGCTGGCCCTGGGCGGCCGCGCCGGTCGGGCACCTGGCCTGCGCAGTCAGCCGGTCGACGCTGCTGCGGCTGATCCGGGCCATGCCCGATCCGCCCACCACGCAGGTCAAGGTCCTCGGGTCGAGGATTTCGCTTTAGACATGCGGCAAAAGCAGGAAGCGCCCCTGTTTCTAGGAGGCAGGCCTAAGCGCGGCTGATGACGGGTGAACGTGAGGTGGGTGACGCCGCTGGGGGAGCTCACCGACTCGATGGCGAAGCGCTCCTCCAGGCCCTCCAGGCCGTCCCAGAGGGACTCGCCGCGGCCGAGGAGGATCGGCACGACCACGACGTGCATGTGGTCGATCAGGCCGGCGGCGAGGAACTGGCGTACGGTGGCCGGGCCGCCGCCGATGCGGACGTCGAGGCCACCTGCGGCCTCCCTGGCCGCCGCAAGCGCCTCCGCGGGGCTGGCGTCGATGAAGTGGAAGGTGGTGCCGCCCTTCATCTCGATCGAGGGCCTGACGTGATGGGTGAGCACGAAGACAGGGGTATGGAACGGCGGTTCCTCGCCCCACCAGCCCTTCCACTCCTCGTCGGTCCACGGTCCGCGCTGCGGGCCGAACTTGTTGCGCCCCATGATCTCCGCGCCGATGCCCGGCCCCCAGTTGCCCGCGAAGGCGTCGTCGATGCCGGTGCTCCCGCCTTGCTGGCCCGTCATGACGTGAAATGAACGGGTGCCCGTGAACCATCGCATCAGCCGGTGGCCGGCATGCCCGAAGGGTGCCTCCGGGCTCTGGCCAGCACCGGCGCTGAAGCCATCGAGCGAGACGGAAAAATTGTGAACACGAACAAGTGACATGACGGGCAGGCCTCTCTGGTCGAAGCTGAGTTCATCAGTGCTCATGGTGTGGTCGTAGCCAGGATCGCTTTCTCGACACCTGGGCACCCTTGACATCTGAGCACCTGCGAACGGCTGGCAACCTGGCCTATGCGACGCATGACACGTCCCGATCATCCGATTCGCGCGTGTCGGCAGCAGGCATTCGGACAGTTCTGATATCTGACTGTGCCATTAGACGGCGCGTCCGCCGGCGCGCCGCTGGCCGTCCAGGTCGCGGACAGGTGGCATTTGCGGCACAACCTGGCCGGGGCAGTGGAGCGGGCGGTGGCCCGAAACCGGGCCTTCCTGCGCGACGATGCCCAGGGCGCCGAGCCCGGCCCGCCGGACCCGACAGCCTCGGCGCCCGCCGAAGGACCGCTCGTCCTGCGGACTCGTGCCCGCTATGACGAGGTCCACGCCGCGCTGGGCCGCGGGCTGAGCCTGACCGAGATCAGCCGCGTCCTGCACCTGGACCGCAAGACCGTACGCCGCTATGCGTCCGCCGGCGACCCCGGCGACCCCGGCGACCCCGGCGACCCCGGCGAGCTGGCCGGCGGTGCCCGGGCCGCGCCGGCGGGCCTGCTGGACCCGTATCTGCCCTGGCCGCGGGCCCGGTGGGAGGAAGGCTGCCACAGCACCGGTCAGCTGCATCAGGAGATCCGCGCCCGCGGCTACCGCGGGAGCCCGCGCACGCCGACTGACCACGTCACCAAGAGTGCGCCAGAACCACCGCAACTTGGCCGTTGACACGTCCCGGCGCTGACGATGGCGGGCAGCTGGCACCGGACCGGCTGGCTCGGGGTCAGCTGGCTCGGGGTCAGCCGGGCGGGCCGACGTGGGAGCCGGGTGTCGTCGGGGTGGTATCGGGCACCTGGTATCCGCCCGGGTCGGGCGCCGTCACCGGGCCGCTGGCCGTCATCCGGGCCAGCTGAGCAATCAGCTAACTGCCAAAGGCTAGCGGGCGCTAACGGCGCGAAGAGCACCGTTCCCCGGCGGCGGCGGCGCGGCCTGTCCCGGGCTGTAGGTCACCAGGACGGACAAGCCGCCCGGATCGATGACGATGCTCTGGCTGAACGTGACAGCCCTGGACAGCGTCAGCGTGATCGACACACTCTGGCCCGCGGCCAGCGCTCCGGAGGCAGGCGAGGCGGTGAGCCCGGCCGGCACCGTGATGGTGAAATCCGCGACGGGACCGCCGGTGGCGCTGATGATGAGGGCGCCGGTTGCCGGACCGCCTGCCGAGCTGCCGGTCAGCGTGACCGCGGAAGAGGACAAGGACAGCGTCCCCTGAGCTGGCGACGGCGAGGGTTTCGGGGACGGTGAGGCCTTGGGGGACGGCGAGGCCTTGGGGGACGGCGATGGCGGTGCGGAGCTGTGCGTGGGGGCGGGTGAGGGGTGATGAGAAGGCGCCCGTGTCGGCGCCGTGGTGGCCGGCGCCGGCGCTGTCGATGTCGCGGTGCCCTGAGCGGGTTTGGCTGCCGCGTCGGCGGACCGGCCGGACGCGGACTTCTTGCGCGCGGGCGGATGCGACGAGGACGGCGAAGCGGAGGCCAGCCCAGTGGAGGCCAGCCCAGTGGCGGTCGGCAGACCGCTGGATGAGGCGTTTGCGCTGGCAGCGGCCTGGACCGGCGGCGTTATCCCATCCGCCACGGTCGAGGTAGTCGATGATCGGGTCATGGCCAGCACCAGAATGACGACAACGGCGAGGAACAGCGCAATCCCCGCGGAGCCCGCGAACAGAGGTCCGCGCCGCCCGGTGCGCAGGCGCGTCCGCACCGGGATGCTCAGCGGCACCGGGAAGCCATCAGGGCCGAACGCACCCGCGTGCTGGACCACCTGCTGCCGCTGCCGCGCGGAAAACGGGTTATCGTCCGAGCAGAGCCGCAAGATGCGCTCGCGCAGGCCGGGCGGCATGGCAGCCAGTGGCAGCACGCTGAACAGCGCCGCCGGCGCCAGCTCGCGGCGCCTGCGGTCCTCGCAGACCTCGCAGTTCTCGACGTGCCGGTTGACCTGCTTGCGCATCAGGATGGACATAGTCCCGTCCCAGCGGGCGAGCATGTCATCGAGCACCGCGCAGTTTTCCCGGCCAGTGCGGGCGACTAGCAGGGCGCCGATCGAGGTCTTGAGCTGGTTCCGGGCGCGGGACAGCATCGCGTGCGCGTGGTTGCGCGATACGCCAAGTGCCTCGCTGAGCTCGTCGGTCTCGAAATCGTGCCTGATCATCAGCTCGATGACCTCACGGTCGCCCGTGTTCATCCCGATGAGGGCGTCGTGCACTAGCTGCTGCAGTTCAGCCCGCTCGGCCCCGGCGCCGACGGCAGCAGTCTGGTCGGTCACGTCGGGCACCTCATCCAGCCCGGGCGTGGTCTCCTTGCCGCGCAGCCGGCGGTAGCACTCGTTGCGGGCAACCGCATACAGCCAGGTCCGCAGCTTGGCTGGATCCCGCAACTGGACGAGTTTGGTCGACGCGATGACGAACGTATCCTGCACGGCGTCGGACGCGTCCGCTGACTCGCGCAGCAGTGTCCTGCAGTAGGTGAAGAGCGCGGTGGCATACCGGTCGTACGCCTCGGCAAGCCCGGCCGGGTCACCAGCAACGATGGCGGCGACAATCTCACGATCCTCCACAGGGATACCGTAATTCCGAAAGTAGCTGAACGGCAGTTTTCGCTGCTAAATCGGTATCAGGACATGGATATGAGGAGCGCTACTGTGACACGCCAGCACATTTGCGCCGGGATTTTCTACCCGCCCGGCTACAGCAGGGTGAGCTGGCCCTCGATGTCGGGCCTGATCCGCTTCAGATGGCGCCATCGGGGCAGCTCGTCCAGGTAGGACCAGGACAGCCGGTGGTACGGCGTCGGCCCGAGTTCGGCGAGCGCCTCCTGGTGTGCTGGTGACGGGTATCCGGCGTTGTCCCCGAATGCGAACCGGTCGGCTCCGTCGAAGGCAAGCGCGGCCATAAGACGGTCCCGGTGTTCCTTGGCGATGACCGACGCCGCCGCGACTGATACCGAACGCAGGTCAGCCTTTACCTCGCAGCGCACCGGCCACGGCCGTCCGATGTAGTCATGCGCGCCGTCCAGCAGCACCACATCCGGCTTGCGCGGTAGTTGCTGCAGCGCGCGGATGGCCGCCCGCCGCAATGCGGTGGTCAGGCCGGCCGTGTCGATCTCCTGATGCGATGCCTGGCCGATTCCGTAACCTGCTACCCATCCGGTCAGCTCGCCGTATCCGGTCAGCTGGTCATAGAGAGCGCCGCGCCGGGCAGGTGAGAGCAGCTTGGAATCGGTCAGGCCCTTCGGCGCCGGGCCGAATCCGGGCGGCACGATCACCGCGCATACGGTCACCGGCCCGGCCCAGGCACCCCGGCCTACCTCGTCGACTCCCGCGACGCAGCACCCGCCGGGCAGCGACCGCTCGATCTCATAGCCGGTCACCCAGGCTGGCTTAACCGTCGCGGGCGAGTCGAACAGCGGCTGATCCACAGCGCTATTACATCAGTGGCTGGCCGCAGCCGAGCCAGCGATCACGGTGAGCCGGCCAGGCCGACCCGCGCACCCGGCCCGCGTATCCGGCCTGCGCCCTGCCAAATGGACGTGGGAGGATGCGCGGGTGGATGCTCGCGCTGCTGTCGTGATCGGGGCCGGCGTCGGCGGCCTGACCGCGGCCAACGCGCTGCACCGGGCGCGGTGGCAGGTGACGGTCATCGAACGGGCCGGCGCGCTGGCACCGATCGGCGCGGGCATCTCGTTGGCGCCCAACGCGATGAACGCCCTGGATGCTATCGGCCTGGGCGAAGCGGTCCGTGCGGTTGGCGAGCCTGCTGCCGCGCTCGCCGCGATGCGTCCGGACGGCCACTGGATCTTCCGGCCTGCGGGTAATCCGCTCGAGCACAGATACGGCTATCCGCTCTACCTGCTGCTCCGCGCTGACCTGCTCGACGTGCTGGCGGGAGCGCTCCCAGGAGGAACGATCAGGTTCGGCGCGCAAGCGCGCGCGGTGCAGCCCGGCCACGACGGCGGCCCGGCCGCGGTTACGCTCACCGACGGGACGCGGCTGGAGGCGGACCTGGTGGTCGCGGCCGACGGCGCCAGATCCGCGGTCC
>Ga0224568_1000113_pt1 | contig 14498 bp, 12 predicted proteins | sample CLU5metagenome_FD_182727 | JGI IMG/M metagenome (GOLD analysis project Ga0224568, IMG submission 182727) | Spruce litter microbial communities from Bohemian Forest, Czech Republic - CLU5 | ecosystem: Environmental > Terrestrial > Plant litter > Unclassified | place: Czech Republic: South... | reverse complement strand
GCCATTTCAAACAGCATAGATTTCTGTTGATACGCATCCATCAGCGAACGGCGTGCGTCCTCGTCATTCGGGCTTTCATCTACGGCGCCCTGCGCGTCGCGGATGGACTCGTTGACCCGCTGCAAGTTTACTTCGTATTGATCTTTCATGGCGGGAGTATTCGCCGCGACTTCCTGGAGCAGATCTTCGTCATTCAGGCCGGCGGCATTGATTGCAGGTGCGACGACAAGCGCTTCTTGGGTGACTTGACCGTTTGACGAACTCTTACGCTGATAGATTCCTACAGCGATCAATAGCATGGCGGCCGCTGGCACCAACCAGCGGGCCAATCCCCAACGCACGCCAAATGAGGGTAAACCTGAGTGCCGATCGTTCTGTTGCGGGCGGATGATTCCTTCTTCGCGCAACGCAATTTCAATGGAATTCCAGACTCTTGGGCTGGGCTCGTCGCAGGCTTGCAGTTGGCTGGCCGCCTCGACAATCAAATTCAATTCTTTCAGCAGCGCTGAACATGCCAGGCAGGTTTGCAAATGCCGCTTTTGTTCCAGGCCGCTGCCGTCGTCTATTTCCGCCAAGCTTTCCTGTAGCTCAACGCAAGTCATACAACCTCTCCCCAAGTCTACTTCGATCCTAAAAGAATCGCGGTGATTGCGCCCCTGCCGAGGTTACTGTCGTGTCTCGTACTTCCAAATCGAACCAACCCTAACCTACTCGAGATTTTCCGGCCTTTTCGGCTCTATTCATCTTGAGCAGGTCGCGCAATTTCATGCGCGCCTTGTGTAACTGAGACTTGCTGTTCCCGATCGAACATCCCACGATGGAAGCGATCTCATTATGCTCGTAACCGTGCACGTCGTGAAGAACAAAAATCGTTCTATAACCGGGAGGCAGATCGCTCACCGCTCTTTGCAGCTGCAAGCGGTCAATGGAGCCGGCCAAAGCCACATCGTCCGCGCCAAAATCTTTCTTTGGCGAGTCGTCCTCGGTCCCTTGTGTTGTTTCTTCCAATGACACCACGGGGAGACTCTTCTTCCGTAAGTGCATCAGCACTACATTGACTGAAAGCCGATGCAGCCAGGTTGAAAAAGCGGACTCGCCGCGAAATGTCGCGATCTTGCGATAAAGCTGAAGAAAAGCTTCCTGCGCCAGATCTTCCGCTTCTGCAACATTCGCCGTCATCCGCAAACAAAGCGAATACACTCGTCGTTTGTGCTTGTCGTAAAGCACCTGAAACGCTTCCGCGTCCCCTTGCTTGGCCCGTTCAATTGCATCGGCCTCGCTAAGTTCGGTGCCTGGTTTCTGTCGTGGCTCGGTCAAAATGGTCTGTTCCGGCCGCACTCATTGGGATGCGGCATAAGTAGTTTGTGTTGTATTATTTGCGCGGCATTGTTGTCTCTGCCAGCATTACCTTGGTTTCCAAATATAAGAGCATTTCTACCGATCTTCGGATGCATGAAACCATCCCATGCGCTTCATTTTTCCCGTAGGAAAACCCTTTGCGTTCGATGGCTTGCGCGGAGGCACGCCACCTGAAACTTAAACCCCGGCTGGCATCAAGAGTCGCAATCTTCGAAATCCAATATATTATGACCGGAGTTTTAGCTGCTAAGTTACGCCACTTTGGTGGCTGTGGTGATTGTTTCCAAGCCGTGCCCATGGGGTCCCAGCTCCCGTTGCCGGAGCAGAAACGCGAACAAAACCCCTAGAATCCCCAAGACTGAGAAAATCCACATGCCGAGGCGATATCCGGCGGGATTGGAAGCATCGGCATGGGCGTAGTTATTCGCCCATCCCACCACCAGATTAAGACCGAATAATCCGATGTTTTGAATCATGGTCATCAGTCCATATGCTGTGCCCAGTTTCGCCTCATCCACTATATAGGCCACCGAAGGCCACATGACGGCCGGGATCAGGGAAAATGCTACTCCCATCATCGCCATGGGCACATATAGGTTGATCTGCGTGTAGGCCATCATCAGGTACACGGGAATCAGCAGCAACGATCCGAACATCATCAAAAGAGCGCGTTTGCCGATGCGATCCACCCACAAGCCAAAGAGAGGTGTAGCAATCATGGCAAACAAAGTGAGCATGCTCGACAGGAAGCCGCCGAATTCGCGCGAGGTGCCGTGCGCTTCCATAAAAAATTTCACCGCGAACGTTTGGAAAGGGAAGATGGCTGAGTAGAAAACAATGCAAAGGGAGACAATGAGCCAATAGCTCACGCCAAACTTCCACAGGTCGGCGAAAACCACTTTGTCGGTGGAAACCTTACCCAGGCTGTAATTCTTTTCTGCCCAGGCTTCCAGAAACCAATAGATGATTGCGCCCACCAGGCTGAGACCTGCAAATGCCAATGCGATCAGAAAAGGAGTCCGCCAGTTGGCATAGGCCGCGCGCGCCCAGGTGGGCGAGTTAAGCGCAGCAAATGTGCCTAAGCGCGATGCCGTCAGGTTCAATCCAAAGGCAAAACTCAATTCTTTGCCTTTAAACCAGCGTGCCAGCGCGGTGACCACAGCCACGTTCAGCGATTCCGCGCCCATGCCAAAAATCAGGCGTCCGGTGGCCATGATGGAAAGATGTCCGCTAACCGCAGTGATAGCTGGACCTACAAAGGAGAGCACCGCGAAGATCATCAGCGACTTCCGCAGCCCGATGCGGTCAATGACGAAGCCTCCAATGACCACCGTGAAAATATTGGGGAAGCTGTAAATGGCCTGGAGAAAACCGATATCCAGATCGGTGAAATGAAGCTGTTGTTTGAGCACGTCGGCCAGCGGGCTAAGCGCGTCGTATACGTAATAACTGCCAAACATCGCCAAGCTGACAAAGATCAACACCAGCCACCGGTACAGCCGGCCGGGTTCAGGACGCACAATTTCCGTCATCCGCGCTCTCTAGGTTGGGACAGATTGAACTCCGTGGAATGCGCTGGAAGATTAGCAGATTAGGCAGGCGTTCGCATCAGAACACATCTAGACTTCCCAAGACTTTGTCATTTCGACCGTAGCGGAGGAATCCCTATAGCATGCACGAGCGACGGGGTGATCTCGTATGCGTTCTCCAAATTCCCGCGAGGAATTCTAACCAGTCCGCATGAGCGGTTGTCCGATCCGCAGCGTTCGGAACGTGTCCTTTTACTTTCGAATTGCTCAAATCTTTACATACTGCCGCAGGCAATAGAAGTAGAATGGTTGCCGCTTTTGCGATGAAAAGGAGATCCCAATGAGAATATCGGAGCGAGTTAGAAACCATCTGTGCATCCTGGCATTCACCACCGCCCTCATGTGCGTTACGGCGAGTGCCTGGGCGGGCGAAACCGTGTTGTATTCGTTCCCCGGAGGAGCGAATGGCCGAACCCCGGAAGGGATGCTGGCAAGGGACGCATCCGGCAACCTCTACGGGACGACCGTTCTCGGCGGCATCACCAACAATCAAGGAGGCTGCGGCGTAGTATTCGAACTCTCGCCGGCCACGGGAGGCGGTTATACGCAAAGTATTCCGTATACCTTCGGCTCGACTTCCAATGACGCATGTAATCCAGGGTCCGGCGTGATCCTCGATTCCGCGGCTAATCTCTACGGCACAACCACGGATGGCGGCAGCGATGGATGCGGCACCGTATACGAACTGGTCTCCGGTTCCGGCGGAACCTGGACGGAAAAAATTCTCTGGAATTTTACCTGCGGAGACGATGGGGCCTATCCCTACGCGGGAGTGGTTTTCGACGCCCAGGGCAATCTTTACGGCACAGCCTCGGCAGGTGGCAACGCGATTTGCACCCTGAACGGCGGCGAAAGCGGCTGCGGAACCGTATATAAATTAGCGCTGACCACAAGCGGAGAGTGGAGGGAAACAACCCTATACCAATTCACCACCCGCGATGGCATCTCGCCCGGCCCGTTGTCGATAGACGCTCACGGAAATCTCTTTGGTACCACCTTTTTCGGAGGACCCTCCGAAACTGCCGCTAACTGCGAATTTGGCTGCGGCGTAGCCTTCGAACTGACCCGGGATCCGGGCGCCTCTTTCGCATTCAACCTGATTTATACATTTGGTGTAACGAGCGAAAACGATGGAACAGAGCCAAACGGCGTGATCGTCGCCAACGGATCACATCTATTCGGACCGACCATGACTGGAGGTACAGTGGGAGGTACGGTTTGGGAGTTAACGCGCGGCGAGAGTGGTTGGACCGAGACCATCCTCTATAACTTCGAAGGCGGCAGCGATGCCATAGCTCCAGAATCGCCGTTGCTTTTGAGTGCAAAAGGCGGATTCTATGGCCTTGCCGCCGGCGGAACGAGCACGCACTGCACCGGAGGATGCGGAACTCTATTCCGTGTCGCGAACTCCGAATCCGGATGGTCCGATCGCGTGTTGTCTCAATTCAACAAATCCAATGGGGATACAAATGGCTCATCCGGAAACCAATTGATCCAGGATTCCGCCGGGAATCTATACGGGGTGGTGGCTACGGGTGGGAGCGCGGGCTATGGCGTGGTTTTCGAATTCACCCCGTAGGAACATGAAACCTTGTCATGCCGACTGCAGCCATACCCTCAACGAAGGCGAAAGGGACGGCGCAACTGAGAAATCCTATCGCATCCGTGGAGCACCCGCATCTCGCAAAAGAAGCGAGATGTGGGGCACCCGGCTGTCAACCGGTAGTAAGGCAGCCCAATCGGGGGGGAAGGCTCAAACGTAGTCCGGCTGGCCTTGTGTGCAAGATGAATATCAATACTTTACAATCTCCGCAAACGACTTCGGATGCAGCGACGCACCGCCTACCAGCGCGCCATCGATTTCGGGTTGCGCCATAAGCTCCGGAGCATTCTCCGGCTTCACGGACCCTCCATAAAGAATGCGAAGCTGCGCGGCGAACTCTTCGCCGAAAATTTCCGTGGCTTCCCGGCGAATCGTTGCGTGGGCATCAGCAGCGATTTCCGGAGTTGCGGTTTTACCTGTGCCAATCGCCCACACTGGCTCATAGGCGACGACAAGATTGTGCGATTTTTTCGCTGAGATTGCATGGAACGCGCGTACGCATTGCCGGCGCAGAACGTCGTCAGTGAGCCCGGCTTCGCGCTCTTCTAATACTTCGCCCACGCAGCATATCGGCGTCAAACCCGCCTCCAGAGCGGCTTTCAAGCGCAGGTTAACCGTGTCATCGGTTTCGCCAAAATATTGCCGCCGCTCCGAGTGGCCGATGATGACATGGGTAACTCCGAGGGCGAGCAGCATGTCCGCGGAAATCTCGCCCGTGAATGCGCCTTCCGACTTCCAGTGCGCGTTCTGGCCACCGATGGCCACATTCGAGCCCTTCGCTACTTCTACCGCCGTCGCTAGATCGATATCCGGCGGGCAAATCACAATCTCGTCTCGCGTGTGTCCGCTAACCAGAGGAAGAAAGTGACCAAAAAATTCGCGGGTTTGATCGGGAGTCTTATACATCTTCCAATTGGCGGCAATGACTTTCTTTCTCATGAATGGCCCTTTTCGATATGGAATGAAGAATTCGTGCTGCTCAATTTTTCCGCAGCGCGTTCGAAAGCGCGGACGGTTGCCACGTCAAACAACACGAACCGGCAATGCGTCACGTGCTTCGCATACACCAGAGCTTCGGCTGTAGAAGAAAGCGCAATGGGAGCCGCTTCGTCGACGGGATATCCGAACGCTCCGGTAGAAATTGCAGGGAAGGCAAGGGAACTAAGACCGTGTTCGTCGGCAACGCGGATCGATTCGTAATGGCAGCTTGCCAATACTTCGTTTTCCCGATGATTGCCATCGCGAAAAACCGGGCCAACTGTATGGATGACATGCTTCGCAGCCAGATCTCCACCGGTTGTAATGACGGCATTCCCCGCGGCCAGTCTGCCGATTCTGCTCACAATCGCGCGGCATTCTTCGAGAATGGCCGGTCCGCCAGCGCGATGAATCGCGCCATCCACGCCGCCTCCGCCGAGAAGGGAAGAGTTGGCCGCATTCACGATGGCATCGGTAGTTTCCTGAGTAATATCGGCAGGACCATGCAACTCAATCGTCTTGCCGCCGTCGAGCACAAGTCGAACCATGAAGTCCCGCTCGCCCGCGTCCTTGCTTTCTTCTTTTCCGCGATGTGAGGCAATCACTTTTTATCCGTCAGAGCTTCCACTCCCGGCAATCTTTTTCCTTCCAGAAATTCCAGCGATGCCCCGCCGCCGGTGGAAATATGCGTTATGTTGTCCGCGACTTCGGCGGCATGCACCGCGGCGACCGTATCGCCTCCGCCAACAATCGAAATAGCCCCCGCGTTGTCGGCCACGGCCTGCGCCACTTTGAAAGTCCCGCGCGAAAATCCGGGAATCTCGAACACTCCCATCGGGCCGTTCCAGACAATGGTCCGCGCCCGCGAAATTTCTTCCGAAAAAAGTTCGATCGTCTTCGGGCCGATATCCAGAGCCATGCGGTCCGCAGGAATCGGCTGTCCCTCGCCGATCTGTTGCACAACGGCGTTCGCCTCCGGTTTCGTTGCCACCACGTGATCGACCGGCAGCAGGAAGTTGACATTTCGTTGCCTGGCTTCTTCCAGCAGTTGCCGCGCCAGTTCCACTTTGTCCGCTTCCAGCAGAGATTTACCGATTTCCAGCCCTTGCGCTTTCAAAAATGTGTATGCCATGCCGCCGCCGATGATGATCGAATCCACCTTATCCATCAGATTGCGAATCACGCCAATCTTGTCGCTGACCTTTGCCCCGCCGAGAATAGCGACAAACGGCGTCTCCGGCGCCTCCAGTGCCTTGCCCAGATATTGCAGTTCTTTTTCCATCAGCAGGCCAGCAGCTGATTTTGAAACATATTTCGTCATTCCGACCGTGGAAGCGTGCGCCCGGTGCGCCGTCCCAAAGGCATCGTTCACGTAAAAATCGGCTAGGCTTGCCAGTTGCCGGGAGAACTTTTCGTCATTAGCTTCTTCTTCGGCATGAAAGCGTAAATTCTCCAGCAGCAAAGTCTGGCCTTTTTCCAGTTGCGTGGCCACTTCTTCGGCCTCGGGGCCAACACAATCCGGACAGAAACCTACGTTTTCGCCCCGGGCCAGTTCCTTGTCGAGCACCATGCGCAGACGCTCGGCCACCGGCTTGAGGCTCATCTTCGGATTCGGTTTGCCTTTGGGCCTTCCTAAATGCGAAGCCAGAATCAGCCTTGCCCCGTGCCGCAAAGCGTACTCAATGGTTGGCAGGGTTTCGCGAATGCGCGTGTCGTCCATAACGCGCCCATCTTCCAGCGGAACGTTGAAGTCGACGCGCATGAAAATCCGTTTGCCATTGAGTGGGAGATCACGAATGGAAAGTTTGGACATTGGCTGGTCGTCCTTGGATGTCTTAATTTTGAATGTAAAGACGAAATAAAAGTAGCGCCGCCGACCCTTCGACTTCTTCACGATAGGTTCGGCGGCTGTGGGGCGGACGTTTGTCCGCCCAGAAGATCGCCAGGCACGGAAGCCCGGCACTGCAAATTCTACAGCCCTTTACTGCCGATGTAGTGGATCAGATCACGCACGCGGCTGGAGTATCCCCACTCGTTGTCGTACCACGCGATCACCTTGATACAGTTGCCGCCGACAACCAGGGTCATGGGTGCGTCTACGATCGAAGAACGCGAGTCGCCTTTGAAATCCGACGACACCAGTTGATTCTCTTCGTAGCCCAAATAACCTTTTAGCGGCCCACTCTCCGACGCCGCCTTCAAGGCTGCATTCAGTTCTTCGACAGTCGTTTTCTTTTCCACCCACGCTACCAGATCAACGGCCGAGACATTTGGCGTCGGCACGCGCATGGAAAATCCATCGAGCTTTCCGGCGAGTTCAGGAATCACCAGCTTAAGAGCCTTCGCCGCACCGGTTGACGTAGGAATCATATTGATCGCCGCTGCGCGTGCGCGCCGTAAATCTTTGTGCGGGAAGTCGAGAATTACCTGATCGTTGGTATAGGAGTGAATGGTTGTCATCGTCCCGCTGATAATCTTGAACAGGTCGTTCACAACCTTGGCTACCGGCGCCAGGCAGTTCGTCGTACAGGATGCATTCGAGATGATGTGATGCTTCGCGGCATCGTATTTCTCATGGTTGACGCCGAGCACAACCGTGATGTCTTCATTCTTCGCCGGAGCCGAAATGATGACTTTTTTCACGGAATCCCGCAGATGTTTCCTGGCGTCATTCGCATCCGTAAAATGTCCGGTCGATTCAACGACAACTTGAGCTCCAACCGACCCCCACGGCAACGCGCCCGGATCTCGCTCTTTAAAAACTTTGATGGTACGGTTGTCGATCGAAATGCTGTCCGCACCGGCGGAAATCTTGTTGGGCAGATTGCCGAGGATGGAATCGTATTTGAGAAGATGGGCCAGCGTTTTGGGGTCGGTGAGATCGTTCACCGCCACGAATTCCAGATTGGGGTCATTGAGCGCCGTCCGCAAAACATTGCGCCCGATGCGCCCGAAACCGTTGATGCCAACTTTAATCGCCACGCTTCCTCCGTTTTTATGGATGCAACTTAAACTTGTTTATGCCTCTGAATGTCACCGAAAATGGTAGCAGGTGAACGAATTTGCGTAAATGACGCTACGCAAATTTCATCGCGGATCGCCGGAAAATTGACGAAAACTCTCGCTCATGGCCACTTGCCGGTCTAAGCAAAAGTTAATTCCAAAAACACATCTGCCCGGCTGAAGGGCTGCGTAAGCCGCGCCATCCAATATTTCCGGTTGATGCTTTGCCGGGCGTGAGCATGCTCCTCCTGTGGGAGAATGCGCGCCAAGGCTGGAAAGGCTTCTCCAGTTATTTTCCCGCGAATGGTGCAGGGCGCTATTTCCACGTTCGGGTTATTGCGAATCCGTTTCACTTTACCCATGGTGCCGATCGTCATTACATAAAGCTTGTCGTCATCTTCGCCGAACCACACCGGGGTGGCGATTTTTGTCCCGTTTTTGCGAACCGTAGTTAAGGAGATATATTTCTGCTCGCGAATGGTTGGTGGAATCGGTTTTGCCATAGTCAATATCCCTCTGTGCTCTCACGCAAAAAGGCTCTTCACCACAGAGTTTAAGCCGCTGTCATGGCTGGTTCTTCCGCAGTCTGGCGGATTGATCCTGCCCTCGCATCTGTGTTACAAGCCTAGCATGCGCAAATGGATGCGCGAGCGCTTGCAGCGCCGCAAAAAAAATACCGCAGCACCTACAGATCAACCTGCCGCCCCTCCCTTACAGCCAGCTTATTTTGACACGGAAGATGCGCCCGCTACGGCTGCCGAAGGCGAAAATAACGAATCCGAAGTTATGGAACCGCAGGCGGCACCGGAAGATCAGGCTCTTCCTGAAGCCCAGTCCACCCCTGAGAAAGAAACATCTGAGAGCGAGTCTGGCGAATCACGGCCATCGGGTCGGCCCTCCCGCGCCGAATCCGGAGTGGCTAATCGCAATCGTCGCCGTCGTGGCGGTCGAGGGCGCGGTGGGCGTGGACGTGAGCAGGCTGTGGCCCAGGCATTTGCCCCCGCTGCGGCGAAGGGATCGACTCCCCCGCTGCCGGTTGAGCCAGTCGATGATGAAATGCCGGAGGCGGGAGATCCCGCCGAAGCTGTTGACCCTGCTGCCGCGGCGGCACCGCAAATCCCAACAATTCCTGCAGCGACGCCACGCCTGCCCAAAGGTGTAGTGGTGCTCGCGATCGGATTGCCCGGGTCGGGCAAAAGTTCGTGGTTTAAGCGGCATAACGTGGTGCCACTCTCCAGCGACATGGTGCGTTCGCTGCTATTCGACGATGTTCGCGAGCAGCGTTTTCAGGATTTGGTTTTTTCCAACCTTCGTTCAATGCTCAAGGCGCGGTTAATCGCCAAACGTCCAATGAATTATGTAGACGCAACCAACCTCACACCGCAGGAACGCCAGCACTGGATCAAGCTGGCCAAGGATTATCACTACGAAGTGCACGCGGTTTTTTTCGACGTGCCGCTGGAGGTTTGCATCGATCGTCATCAGCGCCGTGATCGGGTCGTTCCCGAAGATGTGATGCGACGCATGGCTGCCAAGCTGAAGCCGCCCGCGTTCGATGAAGGCTTTGCCAAAATCACGGTGGTTCGAGTCAAGAAGAAGGATCCCGACGCCGGTTCGGAGAGTTAGAAAAAGCCACTATCCTTTTAGGTGCGGTAACAGCTCCTTAAACGCGGGAGATGCCGAGGAGCGCATCAGCTCATAAATCATCATCTCGGTCGAAGAAATCACTGCGCCCGCAGCTCGCATTCGGTCCAAGCCAATCTTCCAATTCCATTCCGTTCGCGAGCCCACCGCATCCGAAGCGACATGCACCAGATAGCCCTCGCGCAAAGCTGCCAGCGCCGTCTGCATCACGCAGATGTGGCTCTCCATGCCGCATAGCAGCAGCGTGTTGCGATGGCCCGGCAAACGCTTGAGCAGAGTGCAGAAAACATCGCTGCCAAAACACGAGAACAGATTCTTATCGACCGGTTCAACCTCCGGCAGCAAGGAAGCGATCTCCGGCACGGTCCCGCCCAGGCCTTTCTCGTATTGTGTACTCACGATGGCGGGAATCTTCAAAATCCCTGCCGCGCGGATCAGCAGTTGCGTGTTCCGTAGCAACTGTTCCTTCTGAAAAATCGGCGGCAGGAGCTTTTGCTGGATATCAACCACCACGAGAGCGCAGCTTTCCGCTTCTAAGGGTCGCCGCGCAACCTCTGCGTAATTTTCCGTGGAATTGTCAAAAGCAGTTGCCATAAATTCTCCTCAGCGATGAATTAGAGTCTAATGCGACCGCCATGCAATAGCATAAGAAAGCCTTAAGATTTGACCGTCACCTGAACTCATTGGATAATGAAGCCACTGCCCCCTCGTTCAACGGTAGGACAGCTGACTCTGGATCAGCATATCGGGGTTCGAATCCCTGGGGGGCAGCCAGATTATCTCCAGTATTTAAGCTGGTTTTCATCGCATCTGCCTTCTCTTTTTAAAGTGCGCCACAACTTCTGTGTCGCCACTGTGGGTGGGAGCTCACCCCATCCGTCGCAGTTTTCTGGGTGCCACGAATCTCGACTTCTTTTGCATCCGTGCCTTCAAAGTTCTTGAGTGAGCGGCCTTCGTGGCTTACACCGTTGTTTGAATATCTAGGTAGCCGCAGGCGACGATCATCGGCATTTCTCCGCCACATGCTGCCTGGTCCCCCAGGCCCTCAAGTGAACAGAGTTCGGTCGTATAATTCGCACTACTAACGTTTCGCGCTACCAATGCCAGAGACTGCGGGGGATAACATGAGCAACGTCCAGAAGCGCTATCTGTTGGTCGGCGGAGTCACTTGCTCGATCGCGCTCGCTCTGATGATTTCATCCGGATGTTCATCAAGGTCGTCCCAGGGAGCACAGCAGAGCACGCCTGACGTTGAAGTCGTTCAGGTTGCGAAGGAAGATGTTCCGATTTATGCGGAATGGATTGGCACGCTCGATGGGCTGGTGAACGCCGATGTGAGAGCGCAGGTCACCGGTTATCTGTTGAAGCAAGGCTATCAAGAGGGTGCTTTTGTTCAGCAGGGCCAACTTCTTTTCCAGATCGATCCGCGGCCTTTTCAAGCAGCGCTCGATCAGGCTCAGGGCCAGCTTGCTCAGGCTCAAGCGTCTCTCGCGAACGCGCAGGCGGTCCAACGCCGCACGGAGCTTGATGTCCAGCGTTACACGCCGCTGGCAGAGCAACAGGCCGCCAGTCAGCAGGACCTGGACAATTCAGTGCAGAACAATCTCGCTGCCATCGCCACCGTAGAAACTGCTAAGGCGCAGATCAAGACATACGAAGCTGCGGTTGAAACTACGAAGATCAATCTTGACTTTACGCGGCTCATTGCCCCCATCGACGGCATCGCGGGGCAGGCGCAGTTGCAAGTGGGCGCGCTGGTCACACCCGGCAGCGGGATCGTCACATCGGTCTCGACCGTCAACCCGATCAAAGTTTATTTCACTGTGGGTGAGCCGCAGTATCTGGCCTGGCGAAAGCGATTTCCAACTGAGTCCAGCCGCGAAGAGGCCGATAAAGAGTTAAAGCTGCAATTGATTTTGGCGGACGGTTCAACCTATCCGGATGCAGGCAAGTTTTTTTTCGCCGATCGTCAAGTCAACGAGAGCACGGGCGCGATACGAATCGCGGGACTTTTTCCCAATCCTAATAATGTTTTGAGACCTGGCGGCTATGCCAAAGTCCGCGCCGTAATCCGAACGCAACCCGGGGCGCTGCTGGTTCCGCAGCGCGCTGTATCGGAGCTGCAAGGCGGGTATCAGGTCGCGGTCGTGGATGCCGATAACAAAGTCGATGTTCGAACCATCTCCGTGGGAGATCGCGTCGATAACCGATGGATCATCACTAGCGGCCTGAATGCCGGCGACAGAGTTGTTGCGGAAGGGGTGCAAAGAATGCACACCGGTGTGCACGTGAATCCCAAGCCTTTCATTGCAGAAAACCAAGCACCAGCCAATCGATAAGGACAGATGATCCATGTCGAAATTCTTCATCAACCGCCCCATTGTTGCCATGGTGATTTCCATCGTCATGGTGTTGGTTGGTGCGCTCACGGTTTTGAGCTTGCCCGTCGCGCAGTTTCCCAACATTACGCCACCTGAAATTCAAGTCATCGCCACTTACGTCGGGGCCGACGCGCTGACGCTTGAGCAAGCGGTTGCCACTCCCATTGAGCAGCAGATGAATGGAGTGGACAACAGTAATTACATGTATTCGCTAAACGCCACAGGGAACAACACTACCAGCGTGATTGTAGATTTTGATGTTAAGACCGATCCGAATACCGACTTCATTCTTACGCAATCTCGCGAAACCCAAGCTGCCTCGCAGCTTCCCGTGGATGTCAATAACTACGGCATCACAGTTCGAAAATCAGTCACCGCCCCGCTGATGTGGGTTGCTCTTTATTCTCCGCACGGAACCTATGACGCCAAGTTTCTGGCCAACTACGCATACATCAATATCGTCGATCCGATTCTTCGCTCACCCGGTATTGGCAACGTTCAGGTCTTCGGCGCCGGCCAGTATGCGATGCGCCTTTGGGTAAAGCCGGACACGCTGGCAAAACTTGGGATTACCGTGCCGGAGATCGTCAGCGCGATTCAGGCACAAAACACGGTGAACCCCGCCGGGAAAGCCGGAGGCGAGCCTGCTCCCAAGGGTCAGGAATATACCTACACCGTTCTCTCGCAAGGGCGGCTGGTTTCACCGGAAGAATTCGGCAACATTGTTGTCCGCGAAACACCGGACGGGGCAACGGTTCGAGTGCGCGACGTCGCTCGCATGGAACTTGGCGCGCAAGACTACAGCATCACCGGACGTTTTAACGGCAAGCCGGGCGCCATTATCGCCGTATATCAATTGCCTGGGTCAAACGCGGTCGATGCCGCAGCCGGGGTCAAGAAATTGATGGCTCAAACGAAAGAGCGTTTTCCCGAGGATATGGATTTCGCCGTCTCCCTCGACACGACGCTTTCCGTGACTCAGGGCATCAAGGAGATCGTTGAAACTCTGGTGATCGCGCTCGTCCTGGTTATCATTGTTGTTTTTCTCTTTCTTCAGGGCTGGCGCTCTACATTAATTCCGCTATTGGCCGTGCCGGTTTCACTCGTTGGCACGTTCGTATTCTTCCCACTGTTTGGTTTTTCTATCAACACGCTTTCTCTTTTTGGCTTGGTGCTGGCGATTGGCCTGGTGGTGGATGATGCGATCGTCGTGGTGGAGGGTGTGGAGCGCCACATCGAAGAGGGCCTGACTCCGAAAGATGCTGCATTAAAGGCGATGGAGGAACTCTCGGGGCCGGTTGTGGGCATCGCGCTGGTTCTCTCAGCCGTATTCGTGCCCACCGCCTTCATTCCTGGAATCACCGGCAGGCTGTATCAGCAGTTCGCAGTCACCATCGCGATTTCGGTGATTCTCTCAGCATTCAATGCATTGACGCTCAGCCCGGCGTTGGCCGCGCTGCTGCTTCGCCCAAAAGAAAAGAGCCACGGGCTACTGCAGCGATTTTTCGATTGGTTTAACCGCGTTTTTGAGCGGGCTACCGAGGGCTATGTCGGATGGAGCGGCGTACTGCTCAAGAAGACCCTCGTGGTGGTCGTGCTCTTGCTGGGCTTTGGCGTGGCCGCCGGATTCTTTAGTAGCCGTGTGCCGTCGAGCTTTCTTCCCGATGAAGATCAAGGGTACGCATACGTCAACATGCAATTGCCCAACAGCGCTTCGTTGGAGCGGACATCGCAAGCCGCAACCCAGGTCGAAAACATTCTGGCCAACACCCCCGGCGTGAAATACACGACCAGCGTCATTGGTTTCAGCTTGCTCAGTTTCGTTCGCACCAGCTACAACGCTTTCTTTGTCGTCACGCTCAAGCCGTGGGATGAGCGCACGACCAGAGCTGAGCAATTTCAGGCCATCAAGGCGCACCTGAATCAGCAGCTATCAAAATT
>Ga0224568_1000112_pt1 | contig 14498 bp, 6 predicted proteins | sample CLU5metagenome_FD_182727 | JGI IMG/M metagenome (GOLD analysis project Ga0224568, IMG submission 182727) | Spruce litter microbial communities from Bohemian Forest, Czech Republic - CLU5 | ecosystem: Environmental > Terrestrial > Plant litter > Unclassified | place: Czech Republic: South Bohemian... | reverse complement strand
TGCAAATGCAGAAGATGCGACAATACCAATCCCGCCGGCCCCGCCCCAACGATTCCAACTTGTGTTCGCATAATGAAATGAAGATGAATTAGAACGGTACGCTTGCCGCCATCTGAATCGTGATCCATTTTAGGAGATAAAAGGTCAAAATGTTAAATGCTGCGCATTGACTTGCCCGCGCTCCCCTCCTAAGATGAACCCGCCCTCCCATGCTCGATCAGATCATCTCGCACTATCGTATCGTCGAAAAAATCGGCGGTGGCGGCATGGGTGTGGTTTACAAGGCCGAAGATACAACCCTTCATCGCTTCGTCGCCATGAAGTTCCTTCCCGAAGGCCTGGCCAAAGACGAGCATGCCTTGGCCCGTTTTCAACGCGAAGCCCAGGCGGCTTCCGCTCTCAGCCATCCCAACATCTGTGTGATCTACGAAATTGGCCGCGACCAGGACATCTCTTTCATGGTCATGGAATACCTGGACGGCATAACCCTGAAGCATCGCATCGCCGGCCGGGCATTGGATATTGAAACCGTACTCGCGCTCGGCATCGAAATTGCCGATGCGCTCGATGCCGCTCACTCACTGGGTATCGTGCATCGCGACATCAAACCCGCCAACATTTTCGTCACCAAGCGCGGCCACGCCAAGATTCTCGACTTCGGGCTGGCAAAAGTCGTCGCAATTACCGGTTCATCCAGCGACTTCGAGTCCGATCAAACCGCAACCATGCACGATCCGGAGCACCTCACCAGCCCCGGAACGACTCTCGGCACCGTGGCATACATGTCTCCCGAGCAGGCGCGCGGCAAAGAACTCGACGCCCGTACTGATCTTTTCTCTTTCGGTGCGGTGCTTTATGAAATGACGACCGGCGCGTTGCCTTTTCGCGGCGATACTTCCGCGGTAATCTTCAACGCGATTCTCGAACACGATCCACCTCCCGCGGTTCGCCTCAATCCGAATCTTTCGCCGAGGCTCGAAGAGATCATCAACAAAGCCCTCGAAAAAGACCGCGAACTGCGCTACCAAAGCGCAGCTGAGATTCGCGCCGATCTGAAACGTTTGAAGCGGGAAAGCGAGTCGCGCCGTAGCCAGCAAAGCGGCTCGGGATCGTCAGTAGATGTGCTGGAAAGCGATTCCGGAAGATTGATGAGCGCATCAGGCTCGAAATTTTCTGCTGTTGCGACTAGTTCGGCATCGCGCGATTCCGGGATTGTCCCTGCGCCAATTCCCCGGAAGCATAATCTCGGGAAAATTGTTGTTGCGGCTTTTGTTTTAATCGTAGCCATCGCCGCCGCAGGCTTTTACTTCCTGCATTCACGATCGAAGGCCCGGCTCACCGAAAAAGACACAGTCGTGCTGGCTGAGTTCACCAACACGACCGGCGATCCCGTTTTCGACGGCACGCTTCGCCAGGGACTTTCTTCGCAACTGGAACAATCGCCATTTCTCAATCTGCTTTCCGATGAACGCATCGCGCAAACGCTGGCCTTAATGTCTCAATCCAAGGACGCGCGGCTCACTCATGGTTTAGCGCGCGAGGTCTGCCAGCGCACCGCCAGCGCCGCCGATATCGAAGGTTCAATCGCCACTCTGGGCAATGACTACGTCGTTGGACTGAAAGCCGTCAACTGCCGCAACGGCGACGTGCTCGCCAATGAGCAAGCCACGGCCAGCGGCAAAGAGCAAGTTCTGAAAGCTCTTGCCGATGTGGCGGCGAAATTGCGCGAGAAGCTGGGAGAATCCCTGATCTCAGTGCAGAGATACGACGCGCCTGCCGAGGATGTAACCACAGCCTCGCTCCAGGCGCTGCAAGCCTACAGTTTGGGCTATCAGGCGCACGTGCTCAAAAACGATTACGCCGCCGCCATTCCGTTATTGCAGCGCGCTATCAGTCTCGACCCCAACTTTGCCATGGCCTATGCCGAGCTGGGTACGAACTACAGCAACATCGGCGAAATCGCCCGCGCCGCCGAAAACACTCGCAAAGCCTACGAACTGCGCGAGCGCGTTAGCGAGCGCGAAAAGTTCTACATCGTCTCCCACTACGAATTTTTTGTCACCGGCAATCTGGAAGCAGCGCGCAAAGCCTACGAGTTGTGGGGGCAGACCTACCCTCGCGACGCTACCCCTCCGGGAAATTTGAACAGCATCTACGGCAACCTCGGCGAATACGACAAAGCTCTCGAGGCTGCACAACAGTCCATGAAGCTCAGCCCCGCGAGCGGAATTTCCTACACAAATCTGATCATCTCCTATTTGCTGGTCAATCGGCTGGATGAAGCTCGAGCCACGGCTCAGGAAGCCCACGAGCGCAATCTCGATAATCCCATCAACCACATCAATCTCTACAGCATCGATTTCCTGCAACACGATACCGCCGGCATGGAACGCGAAGCCTCCGCGCTTATGGGCAAGCCCGGCCTGGAAGACGCCATGCTTTACAACCAGGCCGACACGGCTTCTTGTAGCGGCCAGTTCTCCAAGGCACGAGAGTTAACGCGCCGTGCAGCCGATTCCGCACAGCGTGCCGACGAAAAAGAAACCGCTGCCGCGTATCAGGCCGAATCGGCGTTGCGCGAAGCGCTGGTGGGAAATTTCGCTATCGCCGGTGAGCAAGCCCAAACCGCGCTGGCGGCTTCTACTGGCAAAGATGTCGAAGCGATCTCAGCCACCGCGCTCGCTCTGGCAGGTGATGCGCCTCGAGCCACGCGGCTGGCGAGTGATCTATCCACCCGCTTCCCCGAAGACACAATCGTGCAATTCAATTATGTTCCGACAATTCGCGCGGCTGGGGCTCTGCAAGCCCACAACGCGTCCAAGGCGCTGGAAGCGCTTGTGCCGTCTGCTCCGTATGAACTCGGTTCTCCGGCCCAGACCGTAAGCTTCGCTCTATATCTCGTTTATCTGCGGGGAGATGCTTATTTAGGCGCTCATCAAGGTGCGTCCGCGCTGGCTGAATTCCAGAAAATTCTCGACCACTACGGCGTCGTCGGCAACGAACCCATTAGTTCGCTCGCGCACTTGGGTTTGGCTCGAGCCTACGTGCTCTCAGGCGATGCGACGAAAGCAAAAATTGCGTACCAGGATTTTCTCGGTCTGTGGAAGGATGCCGATCCCAATATCCCGATACTGACTCAGGCCAGGGCAGAATACGCAAAGCTGCAATAAAAATTCAATCGCTCAAACATTGTTCAAACAAACGTTGCTCAAACAACGACGTTGCTCAAACAACGACCGGAGCGTCCGCAACTCCCTCTGTGCCGAACACTCGCCGGTAACGTTCAATTTCACTGGGAGGACCGGATGCCTTCGCGTAATTATCGGAGAGCTTAACCGCCGGCCGTCCTTCGACAGTCGAAACTTTGCAGATCAAGCTGATGGGGTCGAACCCGCCATTTCCGCTGGGATCGCATCCGCGAAAATCGTTCGTCAGCAAAGTACCCCAACCTGTGCTGAGCCGGATTCTGTGCCCGGGTATCCACTTTTCCCGGTCCGCAAAATCGGCGGCGCTGCGAAAATCTTCTATAGCCGTGCTCCCTTGTAGCGCTCCACCAAAATAAGCATGCAGCCCAAGAATGTCGTCAATATCCAGCGCATCGGAAGCGATGACGAGTTTTTTCTTTGGATCTCGTCCGCGCGCCTTCAACCACGCAATATATTCGTCTCCCGCCACATAAGGACTCTTGCTGTCAATGCGCTGCCCCGTCCAATCCGCTGCCCATTCCGGCGCACCCTCCAGAAATTGAGTGGTGCCAAACGTGTCCGGCAACATAATACGCAACGCGCCTTCATATGTGCTTTGCCAAAGTTCGAGCACCCGGTACTGTGAGGCCTTCAACGCGGCATCATCCGGAGCCAGCGCAGCCAGCGCCATCGGAATTTCATGCGCATTGGTCCCGATCGCTTCCAGATCATGTTTGTGCGCAAGAAAAGTATTCGAGGTCCCAATAAAGCCGGGGCCAAGATTCGATGCCATCGCATTCACCACATATTCCTGCCACAAGAAACTGTGACGGCGCCGCGTTCCAAAATCCGCGATGGTCAGTCCCGGCACCCCACGCAGCCTTTCAATCTTGTTCCACAGCTTCGTCTTCGCCCGCGCATATAAAATGTCGAGGCCGAATTCGCTCAATCTCTTCAAATTCGCCCGCGTCCTCAGTTCGTCAAGAATGGAGAGGGCATAAAGCTCCCACATCGTCGTATCGGTCCACAATCCATCGAACGAGAGATGAAACTGTCCCTGATCCACAGACAGGGAATAATCCGACAGCTTGGAATCATTTTCCAGCCACTCCAGAAATGCCGGCTCAAAAATTCCCCGCCGCCCGTAAAAAGTATTTCCCGCCAGCCAAACCAGCTCCGATTTTCGAAAGCGCAACTTCCGCACATGCTCCATCTGCGCGACCAGGTCATGCGTGGAGAAAATATCGGCCAGACGGACCGATGATGTCCGATTGGTAAGCGAGAAGGAAACGTGGGTCTTCGGGAAATGCTTCCAGATGAACTGAAGCATTAACAACTTATAAAAATCGGTATCGAGCAGCGACCGCGTAACCGGGTCAAGTTCCCAGTTGTGGTTATGCGCCCGCTCAGCGAAGTTTACGATCATCGGGCGTCAGTATCTTTCACAATCAGCCACTGGACAGCCGTCAGCACAAGGCAAGTCATTTCTAATTGAGATTTTATTGAACCCAAAACTATAGGAACTGTCAACGACGTCGGCCCTCCGCAGCCTTTCGATGACTTCGAGTAAGTTACGAATCACCGATATAAAAGAAGAGATGTTCTCCACGGCGCAGGGAAGCAGGAAAAGCGCAAGCTTACGAACATTTACATTCCCTTACCGACTCTTTACCAATCGAAAGCCCCTAAACGTTTCTAATAGAGCAGTGGCATCCTGCGCTGAATTCGGTGGCACGAAAGCAACAAATCACGTGGCAAAGGCAACAAATCATGGATGTTTTGCGGCCCTGCATTTATGATCGGTATCCGATACACCGCGTTCCATAAGGGTATGCATCCTCGGATTTAGCTGGCAGTTGAGCCATCTATTGAACTTGTGGACTGTCATCATCCAGAATTAACAGAATCGTGGGAAGGAAGTGCCTTACCATTGATATCGTCCGCAAATATACCTTCAAGACGTCTGACGCAAGAAAACTCGAATGGAAACTAAACCTTCTGCTCCAATTATTGATCCTCAACATCAGCTGCCGCCCGCCAACGAATCCCATAAATCTGGTGGATTGCGGCGGCTGATCATCTGGGGTCTCGTTATTCTGGTCTTCATCGTGATTTTCTTTCTGGCATTTCGCCACCACGATGAGAGCAAAAGCAGTTCCACGTCATCCCGCCGCGGCGCAACCGGCCCAGTCACCGTTATTATCGCCACCGCGCAAAAGGGAAACATAGGTGTCTACCTCGAAGCCATCGGCACCGTCACCCCCGTCTATACCGATTCGATCACCAGTGAAGTTACGGGACTGGTGAATCAGGTCCACTATCAGGAAGGTCAGGTGATTCGCAAAGGCCAATCGTTGATCGATATCGATCCCCGGCCTTTCGAGGCGCAGCTTCTGCAAGCCGAGGGCGCGCTCGAACGCGACACCAACGTGCTGGCTCAAGCCAAAATGGATCTCGACCGCTACCGCGAAGCCTGGGCGAAGAACGGCATTCCCAAGCAAACCCTCGATGATCAGGAAAAAATTGTTCTACAGGATGAAGGCACGGTAAAGAATGATCAGGGCACGGTGCAATACGATCAGGTGCAGCTCGCCTTCTGTCACATCACATCGCCCATCAGCGGCCGCGTAGGTCTGCGCCTGGTCGATCCCGGGAACGTCGTCCAATCTTCGGGAACAACAGTTCTTGCAGTAATCACGCAATTGCAGCCCATTACCGTAATTTTCACCATCGCAGAAGACAGCCTCGCGCAAGTGCAGGCGCAGATGCGTCACGGAAAGAAGCTCACGGTAGACGCATTCGATCGCGCCCAGCTGAAAAAAATCGCCACAGGCAAGCTCTTGACTTTTGACAACCAGATCGACACCACCACCGGCACGGTAAAAATGCGCGCTCTCTTCGATAACAAAGATGACACGCTATTTCCCAATCAATTCGTGAACGCCAGGCTTCTGGTCAACACAGAGCAGGGTGTAACTCTTATTCCCACCTCAGCGATTCAACATAACGGCCAGGCCGCATTCGTCTACATCATCCAAAATGACACCGCGCAGATTCGCAACGTCAAAACCGGCGTCACAGATGGCGGCAATACCGCCGTCGAAGGCATCAATCCGGGAGATGTAATTGCCGACAGCAGCTTTGACAAGCTGCAAAACAATTCGAAGATTGTGGTTTCCAAGCAGCCCCTTCCCGCCGCTTCAACCGAGAGCCAAGCCCCGTGAGCCCTTCTCGCCCATTCATCATGCGGCCGGTTGCGACCGCGCTGCTGATGGCGGCCATCTTGCTCGTCGGGATCGTTGCCTACACGCAGTTGCCGGTCTCCGCTTTGCCTGAGGTCGATTATCCGACCATTCAGGTCCTCACCTTTTATCCCGGCGCCAGCCCCATCGTGATGGCAACTACCGTAACCGCCCCGCTGGAGCGGCAATTCGGCGAGTTGCAAGGCCTTAGCCAGATGACCTCCACCAGCTCTGGAGGCACATCGGTCATCGTCCTGCAATTTACCCTTAGCCTCAACATCGACGTTGCGGAAGAGGAAGTGCAATCCGCCATCAACGCCTCGCAAAGTTATTTGCCCTCGAACCTGCCCACGCCGCCTGTCTACAGCAAAACAAATCCCGCCGACGCGCCGGTGCTCACGCTGGCGATCACCTCAAACTCCGTTCCGTTATCGCAGGTCGAAGATCTTGTCGATACCCGCCTCGCTCCCAAGCTTTCGCAGCTAAATGGCGTCGGCCTGGTGAGCATCAGCGGCGGTCAAAAACCGGCAGTGCGCATTCGCGCCAATCCCGTCGCGCTCTCTTCTTACGGAATCAATCTCGAAGACCTGCGCACAGCGCTCACCCAAGCCAGCGTAAACGCCGCCAAAGGCAATTTCGACGGCCCCCGCCAGGACTACCAGATCGATTCCAACGATCAGCTCGTCACCAGCGCCGATTACAAAAACGTAGTCGTCGCCTACCGCAACGGCGCGCCCGTCATGATCACCGACGTCGCGGAAGTCGTCGACGGAGTCGAAAATAATCAGCAAGCCGCGTGGATGAATCAAACCCCCGCGGTCATCCTGAATATCCAACGCCAGCCCGGCGCCAACACCATCAGCGTAGTGAAGAGCATCAAGGCTCTCTTGCCGCAGCTCGAAGCCAATCTGCCCGCCTCTATTCAAGTCACCACGCTCACCGACTTGACCACTTCCATCCAGGCCTCAGTATCCGATGTCGAGTTCGAGCTTTTACTCACCATCGGCCTGGTCGTGTTGGTCATCTTCATTTTCCTGCGCAGCCTCTACGCCACCATCATCCCCAGCGTGGCCGTGCCGCTGTCACTCGTAGGCACGTTCGCCGCGATGTACGCCCTTGGCTACAGCCTCGACAATCTTTCGCTCATGGCGCTCACCATCTCCACCGGATTCGTGGTGGACGATGCCATCGTCATGATCGAAAACATCTCGCGCTACATTGAAGAGGGCGAAGCGCCCATGGAAGCCGCGCTCAAGGGAGCGGAACAAATTGGCTTCACGATTCTTTCGCTGACGGTCTCACTCATCGCCGTGCTCATCCCGCTGCTCTTCATGGGAGATGTAGTCGGCCGTCTCTTCCGCGAATTTGCCGTAACGCTCGCTGTTACCATCGTTGTCTCCGCCGTAGTTTCGCTGACGCTCACGCCCATGATGTCGGCTCGAATCCTGCGTCACGAGCCGAAGGAGCAGCAAGGCCGCTTCTACAAGGCTTCCGAGCGCGTTTTCGAACGCATGATCGCCTTTTACGGGCGGACTTTAAAATTCGTCCTGCAGTATCAAACCATCACGCTGTTCGTCGCTCTTGGCACGCTGCTGCTCACAATCTTCCTCTACATCCTGATTCCCAAAGGGTTTTTCCCGGTGCAGGATACCGGCGTGATTCAGGGCATTTCCCAGGCCCCGGAAACTATTTCATTTGCCGCGATGGCGGCGAAGCAACAAGAGCTCGCCAAAGTCATCCTCGCCGACCCGGCTGTCGAAAGCCTGTCTTCGTTCATCGGGGCCGATGGCACAAACACCACGCTCAACAGCGGCCGCATGTCGATCAATCTCAAGCCACTGGAAGATCGCAGCATCAGCGCTGCCGATCTTGTGCGCCGGCTGCAAAACAGTTTGCAGAAAGTTCAGGGCATCTCGCTCTACATGCAGCCGGTGCAAAACATCACCGTCGACGATCGTGTCAGCCGCACGCAGTATCAATACACGCTCGAAGATCCCGATGTGAACGAACTCAATGAATGGACCAACCGTTTCGTCGCCAAGTTGAAGACCTTGCCCGAGCTGGAAGATGTCGCCACCGATCAGCAAACCGGAGGTCTCGCCGTCTCGCTCATGATTGATCGCGTCACCGCCTCGCGCCTCGGCATCGCTCCCGCCACCATCGATAACACGCTGTATGACGCCTTCGGCCAGCGCCAGATCAATACGATGTACACGCAACTCAACCAGTATCACGTGATTCTCGAAACCCAGCCGCAATTTCAGCAAAGCCCCGATGCGCTGAAGAGCCTTTATATTCAGGCGAACGCATCCTCGGGCACGTCCGGTCCGGGCGCTGCCAACTCGTTTTCCGCTTCCGGATCGGCTTCCGCTGGATCGAACGCCACCACAACATCTGTCATATACACGCCTTCGTCCGCCGTGCTCACTCCGCCCACCAATGCGCTGTCGCCTGCCGGCGGTTCCTCGGTCTCATCCGCTAATACCGGCGCCACAACTGCAATGAGCAACGCAGTGCCGCTCGGCGCGTTCACCCACTTTCACACCGCATCCGAGGCGCTTTCCATTAACCACCAGGGGCAGTTTCCCTCGGTCACCGTGTCCTTCAACCTGGCTCCCAACGCTGCATTAGGCAGCGCCATTACCGCAATCGACAAGGTGCAGGACAATATGCACATGCCTGCCAGCCTGCAAGCCGATTTCCAGGGCACGGCGGCATCTTTCCGGAACTCGCTTTCCAACGAAGCCTTGTTGATCCTGGCCGCTCTCGTCACGGTGTACATCGTTCTCGGTGTGCTCTACGAAAGCTTCATTCATCCCGTGACCATTCTTTCGACCCTTCCCTCAGCCGGAGTCGGTGCACTTCTCGCGCTCATGCTGTTCGGTCAGGATCTGAGCGTTGTCGCCATCATCGGAATCATTCTGTTGATCGGAATCGTGAAGAAAAACGGAATCATGATGGTCGACTTTGCGCTGGAAGGGGAACGCCAGCACGGTAAAAACGCGACAGACGCGATCTACGAAGCCAGCCTGCTGCGTTTTCGCCCCATTATGATGACTACGATGGCCGCGCTGCTCGGCGGCATTCCACTCGCCGTCGGCACCGGAATCGGTTCGGAAATTCGCCGCCCGCTGGGCATCGCCATGGTTGGCGGACTTATATTGAGCCAGGCGCTTACGTTGTACACCACGCCGGTCATCTACATCTTCTTCGACAATCTTGGCGAAAGATTCTCGCGCTCGCGTTCCCGCAAGAGAGAAAACGCGGGCGGAGCGCAACCTGCGGAACAGGCATGAACCCATCGGCACTCTTTATCCGGCGGCCCGTGGCAACAACGTTGTTGACTATTGCCATTGCGATCGCCGGAGCCATAGCGTTCACCGTGCTTCCAGTTTCACCGCTGCCGCAGGTCGACTTTCCAACTATCTCTGTTTCCGGCTCATTACCCGGAGCCAGCGCCCAAATCATGGCGTCGTCCGTGGCCACGCCGCTGGAGCGGCAATTCGGCCACATCGCGGGCGTCTCCGAGATGACCTCAGCCAGTTCTCTCGGTAGCACCTCGATCACAATTCAGTTCGACTTAAGCCGTAACATCGATGGCGCTGCGCGCGATGTCGAAGCGGCCATCAGCGCCGCCCGCTCTTACCTTCCCGCAAATCTTCCCGCCAACCCTACCTATCGAAAAGTAAATCCCGCCGACTCTCCCATCATGATTATTGGTTTGACCTCGAGCAAATTCGATACAGGCAAACTCTACGACGAAGCCTCCACCGTAATGGAACAGAAGCTCTCGCAGATCCAGGGCGTGGGCCAGGTAGCCGTGGGCGGTGCGTCGCTGCCTTCGGTGCGTGTGGAAGTCAATCCAACCCAACTCAATAGTTATGGGCTCACGCTCGCCAACATTCAAGCGATCTTAAGCACACAGAATGCCGACCTGGCCAAAGGACAAATATCCAACGGTTCGCAAACCGCCGACATTGTGGCCAACGATCAGATTTCAGCTGCCGAAGACTACAGGCCCATCATCATCGGCTACCACAACGGCACGGCGGTCCGGCTTTCCGATGTAGCGGATGTGGTCGACTCGGTGCAGAACGTCCGCTCCGCCGGCTATCTGAATGGCATACCTTCCGTTACCGTAATCATCTTCCGCCAGCCCGGCGCGAACATCATCCAGACGGTCGATAACATTCGCGCCCAGTTGCCATTTCTCAAAGCCTCGATCCCGCAAGGCATCGACACCACGATCGTACTTGACCGCACCACCACAATCCGTGCTTCCGTCGATGATGTAGAGCGCACCTTGCTCATCTCGGTTGCACTCGTCATTCTTGTCGTCTTCATTTTCCTGCGCAATGGCCGCGCCACGCTGATTCCCAGCATCGCTGTTCCCGTTTCTCTTATCGGCACCTTCGCCGTGATGTACCTGTTGAACTACAGCCTCGACAATCTCTCCCTGATGGCGCTCACCATCTCCACCGGATTCGTCGTCGATGACGCCATCGTGGTGATGGAGAACATCTCCCGCCACCTGGAACAGGGAATGAAGCCCTTCGCCGCCGCGCTGAAAGGCGCGCAGGAAATCGGCTTCACCGTCTTTTCCATCAGCGTCTCCCTGGTAGCCGTTTTCATCCCCATCCTGATGATGGGAGGCATTGTCGGGCGTCTTTTCCGCGAATTCGCAGTCACCCTTTCCACCGCCATCGCCGTATCCATGGTGATCTCGCTGACCACTACCCCAACCATGTGCGCCTTCCTGCTGAAAGAAGAAAAAAAAGAAGGCCGTGGCAGGCTATATCAATGGAGCGAAAAATTCTTCGCCGGGATGCTGGAATTTTATCGCCGCACCTTGATTTGGGTGTTGGCCAATCCCGTCCCAACATTAATTGTCTTGATCATCACCATAGCCCTGAACGTTGTTCTCATCATAAGAATCCCGAAAGGTTTCTTCCCGCAGCAGGATACCGGCGTAATCGTGGGTGGTGTGCAAGGCCCGCAGGATGCCTCGTTTCCCTCCATGAACGATTCCATTAAAAAGCTGGTGGGCGTGATCAAGGCCGACCCCGCCGTCGCCAATGTCAACGCCTACACTGGCGGCAACGGCAACTCCAATGCCGGTTTCGTCTACATGGCGCTAAAGCCGCTCAACCAGCGGAAAATTGGCGCGCCGGATATTATCAATCGCCTGCGTCCCAAGTTGAACCGTTTGCCCGTCGCCTCAGCCTTCCTGCAGGCTTCGCAGGATCTTCGTATTGGCGGCCGCTCCAGCAACGCGCTTTATCAGTACACCATTCAATGCGATAACGTTCAGGATTTATCCAAGTGGGGGCCGATTCTTCTAAGCGCGATGAAAAAACTCCCCGGTCTTCAGGATGTCAACTCCGATCAGCAAAATGGTGGACTGGAAGAGTTGCTGACTTATGACCGGACAAGCGCGGCCCGGCTCGGCCAGACGGCGCAATCCCTTGATGCGTCTCTCTATCAGGCCTTCGGACAATCCGAAGTCTCCATCATCTATACCCAGCTCAATCAATACTACGTAGTGCTCGAGGTCGCGCCGCAATACTGGCAGAGTCCGGAAGGGCTGAAATATATCTACCTGCACAGCACAGGCGGTAATGTGCCGCTCACCACGGTCGCCAAAGCTGAATCCGGCACAACCCCGCTGGCCGTCAACCACACCGGCCTGTTTCCTTCGGTAACCGTATCGTTCAATCTCGCTCCCGGAGTTTCGTTAAGCGACGCCACGCAAAGCATCGCACTCATGCAACAGCGTTTGGGAACGCCCTCGACCATCCGCGGCTTCTTCGCCGGTACGCTGCAGGCCTACCAGCAATCGCTGAGCACCGAACCCCTGCTGATCTTGACAGCTCTGCTCGCCGTCTACATCGTGCTCGGCGTTCTCTACGAAAGTCTGATTCATCCGCTGACTATCATCTCGACTCTGCCCTCGGCCAGCGTCGGAGCCATGCTCGCGCTGATGCTCTTTAAAATTGATTTAAACGTAATCTCCATCATCGGAATCGTATTGCTGATCGGCATCGTCAAGAAAAATGCAATTATGATGATCGACTTTGCTCTCGTCGCCGAACGGCAGGAAGGGAAGAGCACATCCGAATCGATCTTTGAAGCCTGCATGCTGCGCTTCCGCCCAATTCTTATGACCACCATGGCCGCGCTCTTCGGGGCGTTGCCGCTGGCGTTCGGTACCGGCACCGGCTCTGAACTTCGCCGGCCGCTCGGCATTACGATTGTCGGTGGATTGATTGTGAGCCAGGTGCTCACGCTCTACACCACTCCCGTAGTTTATTTATTCCTCGACCGCTTGCGGCTCCGCTTCCAGGGAAAACGGCACGAATCGCTGTCAGCTCCCGCAACGGAGGTCGGCTAACCATTGCGCGAGATAAGCGATGAAGCAGGTAACCACGTTATGAATATTTTTCGACAGAAACCAGTGAGCTACATTGTCCGCCTAAGCGTGGCTGCGCTCACGTTGATGTTGTCCGCTTGCGTTGTTGGGCCCAAGTACCACGCCCCCACACCGCAGGCGCCCGCGGCTTATAAAGAGTCGCCCACCCAATTCAAAGAAGACCAGGGCTGGACCGTGGCGCAGCCCGCGGACGCGAAACTTCGTGGCAAGTGGTGGGAGATCTTTAACGATCCCGAGTTGAACGCGCTCGAAGAACAACTCGACATCAACAACCAGAACATAAAACTCTATTTCGAGAACTTTATGGCCGCCCGCGCCGTGGTGCGCGAGGCGCGCGCGCAATATTTTCCAACCCTCAGCGTTGCGCCTTCGGTCACCCACTCCCGTCCTTCTGCAAATCTCGGAGCAGGCGCCGTCGCTGGAACCACTGGTTCCGCTACAACCAATCCAGTCCAAAGCACCATCTACTCGTTGCCTCTGGAAGCCTCGTGGGAGCCCGATCTCTGGGGCAAGGTTCGCAACACCGTACGTGAAGCCCAGTACGCCGCGCAGGTAAGCGCCGCCGATCTGGAAAACGAACGCCTCACCGAACAGGCCAGTCTGGCGCAATATTTTTTCGAGATTCGCGGCCAGGATAAGCTGCAACAGATTTTCGATGAAACCGTGAAAGCCGATGAGAAATCGCTTGAACTGACTCGCTCTCTCTACGACTCCGGAATCGACGACCAGATTTCTGTAGTCGAAGCCGAGGCGACGCTGAAGAGCGCGCAAGCCGGTGCAACGAACGTGGGAATCGCGCGCGCTCAATATGAGCATGCGATTGCTGTGTTGCTGGGCAAAGTCGCTTCGGATTTTTCCATTCCACCGAAGCCGATGACCGTCGCGCCGCCCCCGATCCCAGTCGGCATCCCATCGGAATTGCTCGAGCGCCGCCCCGACGTCGCGGCCGCTGAGCGCACCATGGCCGAAGCGAACGCAACCATCGGCATCGCCTATGCTGCGTACTATCCAAACCTGACTCTCACCGGTGAAGCTGGTTTTGAGAGTTCGATATTTAGTAAATGGCTCTCGTGGCCGAGCCGCTTCTGGTCCGTCGGTGCGTCGCTTCCGGAAACCATCTTCGACGCCGGCCTGCGCCGCGCCACCGTGCAGCAATACGTCGCCACCTACAATGCGGATCTAGCCAGCTACCGGCAGACCGTGCTCTCCGCGTTTCAGCAGGTGGAAGATGGTCTCGCCGAAGTTCGTATTTTGTCGAAGGAAATTCAGCAGGAGCAGGAAGCTGTTGACGCTGCGCAAACTTTCCTGAAACTCGAACAGGGCCGCTACGACACCGGCATCGACCCATACATCGACGTGCTGATTGCCCAAACCACAGTGCTGGCCGATCAACAAACGCTGAACGGTCTTCAGGTCCAGCAAATGACTTACGCGGTTGCCCTGGTCGAATCTCTCGGCGGCGGCTGGGATCGTTCGCAATTGCCCGGCCCAAAGCAGGTCACACAAAAACCGGATAAGAACGAAACGGCCATTCAACAATAGGATCCAGTTCGCTATTGTGTAATCGACGAAACCAGTAAGGCGAGCCGCGGAAACAAGAAATGCCCTCCCGCGTCATCGATCACATTCACCTGGCAAGTA
>Ga0224568_1000111_pt1 | contig 14619 bp, 17 predicted proteins | sample CLU5metagenome_FD_182727 | JGI IMG/M metagenome (GOLD analysis project Ga0224568, IMG submission 182727) | Spruce litter microbial communities from Bohemian Forest, Czech Republic - CLU5 | ecosystem: Environmental > Terrestrial > Plant litter > Unclassified | place: Czech Republic: South... | reverse complement strand
GGTTCCTTATGTTCTGGAGCTGTGGACCAGATTGGGCGGTTCGCGCCCAACGCGTTTCCAGCGTGCGACTGCGATCGTTTAGATCGATGATCTTGACCGTCGCGGAGACCGTCAAGGACTAGGAGACTTAGTCTCTATGCCCGCGTCGTAGTCGTATTGAGGATCCGGTACCTTACCTACCTCGACGAGAAACTGATTTCGATCAGTGGGATATACCGTGACCGTCACGCATATAGGGGTGCCGGATTGATCAAAGCAGGTACGAAATATCTCGAACACGGTAACGTCGTGTTGAATCGCGAAAAATTCCTGCTCATTGCGATCCGGGTTACGGGCAGTAATCCAGTCGCGGTAACCGACCTGCTTGATGGGCAGGACTTCCTGGAGGTAACGCACCACACCGTCGGGCATGTCCTCGGCCACGATCAGTTTGGGCGCCTTACCGCTGGTTACGAACTCCAAGGGATAGAAGCTCGTCTGCAGGGACCAGGCAGTTCTGTCAATAGACTGTTCCTGATGTCGGCTGACTACCTGAACCCCTGGCGCTATCCGAAGCCGGAGCGCGATCGCGTCGGAAGCTGCCTGAATCTCGACCCGAGGTGTGCTTACCAGTGGACTCCTGCTCCGGGCGCTTACCTCAGATAGATAGGTAGCGCTTGAGTCGCTGCGCTCTCCGGCGCCGGCTGAGCCGGTCAATGTAGTAACAAAAGGATCGATCGTCCTGACCACGAACGTGCCCTGGCCGGGACGGGTTACGACGAGACCAAGGCTGGTAAGCCGCTTGATGGCGTCCCTGATGGTGTTCCGCGATGCTTCGTATCGCTCACGCAACTCCAGCTCGGTAGGCAGCTGTGCGCCCGGATCGAGCCGACCGTTCTCTATCTGATCACGCAGGTCGTCAGCGATCTGCTGGTACATCGGCAGCGGTGCCATGCTGCTGTCCTTCCACAGATACCAACCACCCGGATGATGGGCTTAGGCCTTACCAGATGGATGGTTCTTGCCATCAGAGCCATGGGAATTATTGGGCTCAATCTGGTTTATACCCGTCTAAGCGAGGTATAAGCAGGTCGAAGGTTCCAAATGTTGGGATGGCTCAGATGGCCGGGCGTGTGGGGTTCATCCTAGCAGGATGGCTGCTAGGGTGCACAAGTACCTTCGGGATGTCCGGGTTCAGCCAGTCATGCCCAATGATCGTGCACTGGAGGCAACGATGACCGGTTTCGTATTCGCCACTATCTCTCTGTTCGGCATCGTCGCAGTGCTCGGCTGGGTCGCCGTGGTCTCGGTCGGTATCCGTCGCGATGACCGGGGCATCGTGATCAACGCGCCGTCCGTCGGCCAGATCGGCATGGTGCGCGGTCGCGTCCGGCGGATCGCGCGTCAGGCGACCGGTTTCCACTGGGTGTAGTCATCGCCGTTACGGCGGCGGGTCGTCCGCACCAGCCGGCACGTCGTAGACCACCGACGGGGGATCGCCGACTTCGACCAGGAACTGGTTCCGGTCGGCGGGGTAAACCGTGATGGAGACACGCATGGGCGTACCTGCTTGGTCGAAGCCGGTGCGGCAGGTATGGAACACGATGGCATCGCCTGGGATGCGGAAGAACGTCTGCTCGCTGGCGTCCGGCAGGCGAGCGGTAATCCAGTCGCGGTAACTGGTCTGCCTGATGCTCAGTACCTCGTCCAGGTAGCGGATGACGCCGCCGGGCATATCCTCGGCCATCAGCAGGCTCGTCGCGCCGTCGGTCACGAACCGCATCGGGTAAGAGGTCGTGTGCAGGGACCAGGGAATGTTGTCGATGTAGCGTTCCTGGTGCCGGATTACCAGCTGGGTTCCGGGCACGACTCGCAGCCAGAGCGCGACGTCGCTCGATGCCGTATGGATCTCAATCCGGGGAGCGGTCACGACGCCTCGCCGGCCCGCATAGTCGACCTCGGACAAATAGGCGAAGGCGGAATCGTCGACTGGATCCTGCGGATCACCGGTCAATGTCGTGACGTACGGAATGATCCGCGCCAGCACGAACGTGCCCTGGCCGGGACGGGTCACTACTAAACCGAGCCTGGTCAGCCGCTTGACGGCGTCGCGGATGGTGTTCCGCGATGCGGCGTAGTGCTCGCGGAGCTCAAGTTCGGTGGGCAACGGCGCACCCGGTGCGAGCCGACCGGACTCGATCTGACCGCGCAGGTCTTCGGCGATCTGCTGGTATAGCGGCTGGGTCATGATCCCTCCCTAGTCATGACGCCGCCACTATCGCGGCGGCTCAGGATCAGTGGCTTCAGCGGGTGCTCGCGGCACCTCGCCGTAGTTGACGACAAGCTGATTGCGGTCCGCGGGCAGCACGGTGAACCCCAGCCGGAACGGCACCGGACCCTCGTCGCTGGCTTGATAGCCGATGCGCAGCAACGAGATCACCGAGACGCGGCCGTCATCGGGCAGGCGGAAAAACCTGATCTCGGTCTCGCTGGGTGTCCGGACCAAGATCCGGTCGCGGTAGCCGATCTGGTCCAATCCCAGGGACTCCTTGAGGTAGGCGACCCCGCCGTCGTCGATGGATTCGGCCATCAGCAACCGGTGCGCCCCTCGCGTCACCAGCTCCATCGGGTAGAACGTCGTCTGCAGCGTCCATGGGGTGCCATCGATATAGCGTTCCCAGTGCCTGCTGACTACCTGGTCCCCTTCGCGGATATTCAGCCCCCAGGCCACGCTGCCCGCGGCAGCTCGCAGTTCAACCTGCGGGCCTTTCCTGCTCGGCTCCCGGCCGCGCTCCCGCACCTCGGCGAAGGCCGCCACGCTCTCGCCGCCGCCGAGCCCTGCCTCGGGACCAACGGAGAGCGTGGTGACGAACGGATCGATCCGCTCTACCACGAACGTCCCCTGGCCCGGTCTCGTCTCTACCAGGCCGTTGCTGACCAGCCACTTGATGGCATCCCTGATGGTATTGCGGGAGGCTTCATAGGACTCGCGGAGCTCAAGCTCGGTGGGCACCTGCGCGCCAGGGGCCAGGGCTCCGGACTGGATCTGCTGGCGCAGGTCCTGGGCAATCTGCCGGTACAAGGGCTCAACCATAATGTTGAATCGTACCACCTATCCCAACAGGCCGGACTGGCTGGACGATTCTACATATTAGATCCTCCCTACTGTGTAGAACTGTACAAGTTTAGCCGCCCACAGCTGGGTATGATTCTAACTGTACCAAAGGTAGGGATGGGTAGTATGGCCCGGCCGATCCTGGCCATACAGCCGGATGGGAGTCCGAAATGGGTGGTGGCCAGGCGGCGGAGGCGATCTACATGCTCGCGCTCTTCCTCGCGGGAGTGGCACTGGGGGCGCTGGTGCTCGTGTCGGTGATGAGTAACAGAGAAGACAGGAGGTACTCCATGAAGGCAGCCGCGACCAGCGCTGCCGCAGGCGGCACAAGGACACTGCTCAGCCTCGGTGTCCGCACCAGGACCGACACCGAGCGATCGCCATGACCGCCGGCGTGACGGTCGCGGTCATCTGGCTGATCGTGTTCATCATCGGGGTACTGACCGGCGTCATCGCGATCATCGCGCTGTCAGCTAAGCGCAAGAACGAACAGAACCGGCGGGGCTCAGCCGAATCGCCGGAAGACCGGTGGCCGGGGCGCGATTACGGCGCCTCCGGGATCCCCGGGCACTGGGGCGGCGGCACTCGCGCCGAAGACCGCCCGCACTGGCCGGATGAGCCGGACAACGAGCGCACGGCTTAAGCTCGCGGTGTGGCACAACAGCAGCAAAACCCCTGGGAGCCAGGCAGCACAGCCGCGACGGGCATCGGATCGATGCCTGGCACCGATCCAGCTGAGGCGATGCGAGTCGTCGCCGGAGAACTGCCCGGGTTTCCGTACCTGCCAGAGTTGCCAGGTCGCGGACCCGGCGCCGATATGATCGGGCGGACCGCTTCGCTCCTGGTCGATATGCCGATCGAGATCACGCCGCGCGGCTGGCGGCTAGCCGACCACTCAGGACGGGACATGTCCCGGGCTAGGTCGATGCTCTCCAACGACCTGGATGTCATGGAAGAGCTCCTGCAGGGATACACGGGGCCACTGAAAATCCAGATCTGCGGTCCCTGGACGCTCGCTGCCACGGTTGAGCTCACCCGCACCATGGACGCCGCGCTCCGTGACCCAGGCGCCGTCGACGACCTGACCGCGTCCCTGGCCGAAGGTGTGGCAAGCCACGCCGCGGACGTCGCCAAACGGGTACCCAATGCGCAACTGGTCGTCCAGCTCGACGAACCAGCGCTGTCCGCGGTGGTGAACGGCGAGGTGCCCACGGCGAGCGGCATCTCCCGGATCCGCGCCATCGAGACTGAGACGATCCGGGACCGGCTCGGCCAGGTTCTCGCGAATACCTCCGGATACACGCTGGTGCACTGCTGTGCCACCGGCGTTCGTTTTGAAATAATGCGGACAGCGGGGGCCAATGCCGTCGCCTTCGACCTCAGCCAGCTACGGCGGGGGGAAGAGGACACGGTCGCCGAACTGGCGGAGGCCGGGATGGGACTGTTCATGGGCGCGGCCGCGGAAAACGCGACCCCGAAGCAGACAGCTGAGCGGGTGGTCAGCCTGTGGCAGCGGATGGGGTCGCGGCCGAACCTGGAGCAGACCGTGATCACGCCGCCCTGCGGACTGGCAAATAGCACGCCGCAGCGGGCCAAGGACATGTTGCAGCAGTGCAGGGAAGCGGCGGCCATCTTGGCGGAAATGGGGGACTAAGTGCCGGACAGCGGCATTGAGCAGGCGCGAACGCGGCATGTCGAGCTGAGCGAGCAGATTACCGACGCCGATCACCGGTACTACGTGCTGGACTCGCCGACAATGTCCGACATCGAGTACGACACCGCGATGCGCGAGCTGCGCGCGCTTGAGGACGAGTTCCCTGAGCTGCGCACGCCTGACTCCCCGACGCAGACCGTGCACGGCAACATCTCCACCCTGTTCGAGCCGGTCGAGCACCTGGAGCGGCTGCTCAGCCTGGACAACGTGTTCACCGAACAGGACCTGGGCGGCTGGGCGGACCGCGCGACCAAGCTGGGCGGAGCAGGCCCGTACCTGTGCGAGCTGAAAATCGACGGTCTGGCCATCGACCTGGTCTATGAGAACGGCACGCTGAAACGAGCGGCCACCCGCGGCGACGGGCGGACCGGGGAAGACGTCACGCCGAACATCCGGACCATCGCCACCATCCCCAAGAAGCTGTCCGGCAGCGGCCACCCGGCGATCCTGGAGGTGCGCGGCGAGGTGTTCTTGCCGGTCGTCGCGTTCGAGCGGCTGAACGAGTCGCTGCTGGATGCCGGCAAGGCCGCGTTCGCCAACCCGCGCAACTCCGCGGCCGGATCGCTGCGGCAGAAGGACCCGAGGATCACCGCTTCCCGTGACCTGGACGCGATCGTGCACGGCATCGGCCATGTCGAGGGTGACGCGGGTGAGCGGGCGACCCAGTCCGGCTGGTACGAGCAGCTGCAGCAGTGGGGCCTGCCGGTCAGCACGTATTACCAGGTGGTGCAGGACATGACCGGGGTACGCGAGTTCATCGCGCACTACGGCGAGCACCGGCACGACCCGCCGTACGAGATCGACGGCGTGGTGGTCAAGGTCGACCAGCTCACCCTGCAGCAGCAGCTGGGCAGCACCAGCCGGGCACCGCGGTGGGCCATCGCCTACAAGTACCCGCCGGAAGAGGTCAACACCAGGCTGCTGGACATCCGGGTAAACGTCGGCCGGACCGGCCGGGTGACCCCGTACGCCGTGATGGAGCCGGTCAAGGTGGCGGGCTCGACGGTGGACCGGGCGACGCTGCACAACGCCGACGAGGTAGTGCGCAAGGGCGTGCTGATCGGCGACATGGTGATCTTGCGCAAGGCGGGCGACGTGATCCCTGAGGTGCTCGGGCCCGTCGCCGACCTGCGCGACGGTTCGGAGCGAGCGTTCGACTTCCCCACCCACTGCCCGGAGTGCGGCACCGAGCTGGCCAGGGAAGAGGGCGGCGTCGACTGGCGCTGCCCGAACGCCCGTTCCTGCCCGGCTCAGCTGCGCGAGCGGCTGTTCCATATGGCCGGGCGCGGCGCGTTCGACATCGAGGTGCTCGGCTACGAGGCCGTCTCCGCGCTGCTCGATGACGGCTTGGTGGCCGATGAAGGAGACGTGTTCGGGCTGACCCCGGAACGGCTCGCCGAGTCCGCGTTCTTCGTGGTCAAGCAAGGCGCGCTGAGCGCCAACTCGGTCAAGCTGCTGGCCAACCTCGCTGAGGCGCGGACCAGGCCGTTGTGGCGGACGCTGGTCGCGCTGTCCATCCGGCACGTCGGGCCGACGGCTGCCCGTGCGCTGGCGGATGAATTCGGCTCGCTGGACGCGATCGAGGCGGCTAGCCAGGATCAGCTCGCCGCGGTCGAGGGCGTGGGGCCGACGATCGCCGCCGCGGTGCTGGCCTGGTTCACCGTGGACTGGCACCGGGCGATCGTGGCCAAGTGGCGGGAGGCGGGGGTCCGGCTGGCGGAGGAGAATTTCGACGCCAGCAAGGCGTCGGCCAGGCTGCTGGCCGGCGTGACCGTGGTGATCACCGGCACGCTCCCCGAGCTGTCCAGGGACGAGGCCGCCGAGCTGGTCCGCGCGGCAGGCGGCAAGGTCAGCTCTTCGGTGTCGAAGAAGACTAATTTCGTGGTGGCCGGCGAGAACGCGGGCTCCAAGTACGACAAGGCCGTTGAGCTCGGCGTGCCGGTGCTGGACGAGGCCGGGCTCCGTGCCCTGGTTGAGCAGGGCCCGGGCGCGGCCAGCCCGGCGAGCTAGAAATCTTCGTCGATTTGAGCTGGCTCCCTCAACTTGACCGCGGGCCACTGCACAGCCCTTTCGGCCAGCTGCGATTGAAGCAGGCACGCTAGGATGAAGTGCTTGCTTGCGCGGCCTATCGTGTGCTCAAAGGGGGTAGTGCATGAGCGTGGACATGATCGCCCCGCAGTGGATGCACTCCCAGGTCACCGCGCAGGACTATGAGTCGTGGTCGCAGGAGCAGTGCGCCGGTATTGAGATCGTGGACGGGATGGTGGTCGTGAGCCCGAGCGCCTCCAAGCGGCATAACCGCCTCGCCCGGCTCCTCGCGAACGCTCTCGATGCCGCGGCAGGCCCGGACTGGAACGCAGATACTGACTTCGACGTCCGGCTCCAGGACATCCCGCTGACCAACCGCCGCCCCGACGTCGTCGTGTACCGCGCCGACACCATCGACATCACCCCCACCCGGCCAGAGCACGTTCTGCTGGCGGCGGAGATAGTCTCACCGGGGTCGGAGACCACCGACCGGGTAGTGAAGCTGGACCAGTACGCGAGCGCCGGGATCCCCTTCTACTGGCGCGTGGAACTGACCCTGTCCCGCCTCCCCGTCATCTACACCTACCTGCTCGACCCCGCAAGCAAGCGATACCGGGACAGCGACGTCTACACCGGGCTCGTCAAAGCCACCGCGCCCTTCCCGGTCGAGATCGACCTGTCCACCATCGCGTAGCAGCCAGCGTGCATACGCGCTTACCTGCCCGACGAACCGCTGCTGGCCCTGGCTGAACCGTTTCCCGGGGAATCCCGCTACCGGGGCCTACCGCCTGGCCCCCCGGGAATGTCAGACCCTCGGCGTACCGTCAGGCGTGTTGGCTCGGATCGAGCACGCCGAGGGGGCTCCGCGTGAAGCTGCTGACCGCTACCAGACTCAGCCAGGGTTACCGCAACAACGACTTCGACTTCTGTGTCGAGGGCGAGCTAGTGCACATCGATCCGCCGTGTGCCAAGGATCAGCGTGACCCGGACGGGCCATGCGGGTGCGGCCGCGCGTTCGGCGGGCTTAACTCTCATAACGCGACCACCACCGCGATCGTCCGCGATGTGGACGGGTTCACCCCCGCCGACTATGTGGAGGCGCTCAGGTCCAGTCTTGACCAGCAAGGCTGGGATTCATCCCAGGCGGTGCACGAAGCGGCGGCGCTGTTCTGCCTGGCCCAGTACTGGCCGGTCGGCACCGTGCTGGAGCGCCGCCTGGACCAGGTCGACGCGCGTCGCTTCAGCCGGCAGCCGCGGCAGCGTCCCGCGGTGTCGTGAGCTGGCGGTGTCGTGAGCTGGCGGTGTCGTGAGCTGGCCGGTGTCATGAGCTGGCGGCGGTAAACCGCGCGGCGTCCTCGCCGGCCAGGTGCCCGGCCGGCAGCTTCCTGCCAGCGAGCACCAGCAGCAGATCCTGGCCGGTGCCCGACAGCGGGTGGCCGGAGCCGAACGTCCAGTCCATGTCCGTGGCCCGCAGCTCGATTCCGGTCAGGTCCACGCCGAAGTACTGGACCGACTGCTCGTCCGGCGATGACGGCACGATAGCCCGCAGCCGCTCCTGCGGCACGGTGAACCCAAGCCCGAGCGGCACGCAGATGTCCAGGCCGTGGATCATGTCATGGCTGAGCGCGGCGGTGAGCCCGCCGCCCGGCGGCTGCCACTGGGTGTGGATGTTGGCGCGAATTGTCTCGGTCAGTTCGGCTGGCGTGAGCGCGGCCGCGTCCCGTGCCGCCAGATGATCCGACAGCGCGGTGAAGTCACCGCCGGACCTGCCCAGCTCGGCCATGAACTCTTCGGTGCTGTACCGGAACGGCATCGTCATGTGCGCGACTACTTCCCTGACCCGCCACAGCTCGCACAGGGTGGGCGAGTCCCACGCATCGCCCGGCAGGGCGCCGAGGATGGCGGCTAGCTGCTCACGCTGCGCGGCGATCATGTCTTGGATATCCATCGGTCGTCTCCTCCGTTAGGGGGTATACGACACGGCGACGAACGCGGCGGGACTCAGCTGGACACTTCGAGTAGACGGCGGCCGAGAAAATTCTTCTCCACCTCGGTCGGGGCCTGGGCTATCGCCTCGGCGTACGCCGCCGCGGCCGCATCGTGGCGGCCGAGCCGGCGCAGCAGGTCGGCCCTGGTGGCGGCCAGCAGGTAGTAGCCGGACAGGGCGCCGGACGCGGCGAGCTCGTCGGCCAGCGCCAGCCCGGCGGCGGGTCCGATGGCCATGGCGACCGCCACCGCGCGGTTCAGTTCCACTACCGGGCTGGGCAGCGCGGCGGCCAGCGAGCCGTACAGCGCGGCGATCCGCGGCCAGTCCGTGTCCGCCGCGCTGGCTGCGGCGCAGTGACAGGCGGCGATGGCGGCTTGCAGCTGATAAGGCCCCGGTCGCTGGGGCGGGCCAGGCGGCTGGGGCTGCCGCCCGGTGCGATCCAGCAGCCGGGTCGCTTCGGTTATCTGGGCGCCGTCCCACAGCGACCTGTCCTGCTCTTCCAGCGTGACCAGCTGGCCGGACGCGTCCAGCCGCGCGGCCCGGCGCGAGTCCTGCAGCAGCATCAGCGCGAGCAGCCCGGCGGCCTCCGGCTCGGCCGGCATCAGCTGGACCAGGACCCGGGCCAGCCGGATCGCCTCCGCGGTCAGCTCCCGCCGGATCAGGTTGGCCCCGGCAGAGGCCGAGTAACCCTCGCTGAACAGCAGGTACAGCACGCCGAGCAGGCCAGGCAGGCGTTCGCCGAGCAGCGCGGGCGGCGGCACCCGGTAGGGGATGCCCGCGTCGCGGATCTTCCGCTTGGCCCGGACCAGCCGTTTGGCCATCGTCTCCTCGCTGCACAAGAAGGCGCTGGCGATCTCGGCCGTGCTCAATCCGGCCAGCGTGCGCAGCGTGAGCGCCACCCGCGCGGCCAGCGGCAGGGCCGGGTGGCAGCAGGTGAACATCAGCATCAGCCGGTCATCGGTGCTATCCGCGGGCGCGTCGTCCGGCACCGCGCTGAGCGCCAGCTCGCTGAGCTTGGCCGCCCCGGTTTTGCGCCGGCGCAGCACGTCAACGGCCCGGTTCCTGGCAACCGCGGTCAGCCACGCGCCAGGCCGTTCCGGTATGCCATCGCGCGCCCAGATCCGCACCGCGGCGGCGAAGGCGTCCGCCGCGCAGTCCTGCGCCAGGTCCCAGTCGCCGGACAAGCGGATCAGCGTGGCGACGACCCGTCCCCACTCGGCACGGAACGCGTCATCGACCGCGGCTGTTACGGCGTCCACAGCTCGCGGATGACGATCGTGCCGTAGCTGGCCGCCGGGTGCGCCGCGGCGATCTCGATGGCCGCGTCCATGCCGTCGCACTCGATCACGCAGAACCCGCCGATCTGCTCCCTGGTCTCGGCAAACGCGCCGTCGGTGAGCAGCAGCTGGCTGCGTCTGACCCGCACCGACCGGCCCTGGTCCGGCGGTCGCAGCCCGCCGCCGCCGACCAGGACGCCGCGAGCGGCCATCTCTTCCGTCCAGCCGCCGCAGCCTTCGCCGGCCTGCTCGGCCGCGGTCTCATCACCGCAGATCAGCAGCATGAATTGGGTGGTAGCGGTAGATTCAGCGGTCACCGCAGCCATGGTAGCCGTTATATCGCTTACGGCGATGCAGGCCAGGGCCCCTAGGATACGTGCATGCCCATTACCCGTGACGAGGTCGCGCACCTGGCGCGGCTGTCCAGGATCGCGCTGACCGATCAGGAACTGGATCATCTGGCGCCCCAGCTGGACCAGATCATCTCGGCGGTCGCCCAGGTCCAGGAAGTCGCCGCCGAGGGAATCCCGCCGACGTCGCACGCGACCGGCGTCACCAACGTGTACCGCTCGGATGAGCCGGCCCCGTGCCTGACCCCGGCGCAGGCGCTGGACCAGGCGCCAGCGGTGGACCTGCAGCGGTTCCGGGTACCGCGCATCCTCGGGACGGAGGAGTAACCGTGGACCTGACCCGTAGCACCGCCGCCGAACTGTCTGACCTGCTCAAGGCCAAGCAGGTATCCGCCCGCGAGGTCGCCCAGGCGCACCTGGACCGCATCGCCGCCGTGGACGGTGAGGTACACGCCTTCCTGCACGTGGCCGCCGACGCGGCCCTGGCTCAGGCGGCGGGCATCGATGCCCGCCGCGCGGCGGGGGAGGAACTGCCCGCGCTGGCCGGCGTGCCGGTCGCGGTGAAGGATGTCTTCGTCACCGAGGGCATGCCCACCACCTGCGGTTCGCGCATCCTGGACGGCTGGCGTCCGCCGTACGACTCGACCATCGTCACGCGGCTGAAGGCGAACGGCGCGACCATCCTCGGCAAGACGAACATGGACGAGTTCGCGATGGGCTCATCCACCGAGAACTCCGCCTACGGCCCCACGCATAACCCGTGGGACCTGACCAAGATCCCCGGCGGCTCCTCCGGCGGGTCAGCCGCGGCCGTCGCCGCCTACCAGGCGCCGCTGGCGACCGGCAGCGACACCGGCGGGTCCATCCGCCAGCCGGCCGCCGTATGCGGCATCGTCGGCACCAAGCCGACCTACGGCGGATCGTCCCGGTACGGCGTCATCGCGTTCGCGAGCAGCCTGGACACGCCAGGCCCGTTCGGCCGTACCGTGCTGGACACCGCGCTGCTGCACGAGGCCATGTCCGGGCATGACCCGATGGACTCCACCTCGATTGACGCGCCGGTGCCGCCGGTGGTGGCCGCCGCCAGGGCCGCTGACGTCAGCGGCATGCGGATCGGCGTGGTCACTGAACTGTCCGGTGACGGCTATCAGCCGGGAGTGCTGAGCAAGTTCGCCGAGGCGGTGGAACTGCTTGAGCACCTCGGCGCCAAGGTGAGCGAGGTGAGCTGCCCGCACTTCAAGTACGCGCTGCCCGCCTACTACCTGATCGCGCCCAGCGAGTGCTCGTCCAACCTGGCCCGCTTCGACGCGATGCGGTACGGGCTGCGGGCCGGCGACGACGGCAGGCTCGATGCCGAGCAGGTGATGTCGCTGACCCGCGAGCAGGGTTTCGGCGCTGAGGTCAAGCGGCGGATCATCCTGGGCACGTACGCGCTGTCCAGCGGCTATTACGACGCCTATTACGGCAAGGCCCAGCAGGTGCGCACGCTCATCATCAGGGACTTCGACGCGGCGTTCGGCCAGGTGGACGTGCTGATATCGCCGGCCACGCCGACTACCGCGTTCGGCATCGGGGAACGCGCGGACGACCCGATGGCGATGTACCTGGCCGACCTGTGCACGATCCCGTCCGACCTGGCGGGCAACGCGGCGATATCGGTCCCGTGCGGCCTGGCCGAGGAGGACGGCCTGCCGGTCGGCCTGCAGGTGATGGCGCCGGCCATGGCCGATGACCGGCTGTACCGGGTGGCGGCGGCGGCCGAGGCCGGGTTCACCGCCCGCTGGGGACAGCCACTGCTCAACCACGCGAAGGGACTGGGTGCATGACCAGCATGACCAGCGCAGTGACCGAACGCTATGACCCGGTCATCGGCCTGGAGACACACGTGGAGCTGGGTACCAGGACCAAGATGTTCTGCGCCTGCACGACCGTTTTCGGTGGCGAGCCGAACAGCCAGGTATGCCCGGTCTGCCTGGGCCTGCCCGGCTCGCTGCCGGTCGTCAACAAGCTGGCGATCGAGTACACGATCAAGATCGGCCTGGCGCTGAACTGCTCGATCGCGTCCTGGTGCCGCTTCGCCAGGAAGAACTACTTCTACCCGGATATGCCGAAGAACTTCCAGATCTCCCAGTACGACGAGCCGCTGTGCAGCGACGGTTACCTCGATGTCCAGGTCGAGGGCCGCACCGTCCGGGTCGGCATCGAGCGGGTGCACCTGGAGGAGGACACCGGCAAGTCGCTGCACGTCGGCGGCGCCACCGGCCGGATCCACGGCGCCGACTACTCGCTGGTCGACTACAACCGGGCCGGCATCCCGCTGGTGGAGATCGTGACCAAGCCGGTCGAGGGCACCGGCGCCCTGGCGCCCGTGGTCGCCCGCGTCTACGTCACCGAACTGCGCGACCTGCTCCGCTCGCTCGACGTCTCCGACGTGCGGATGGAGGAAGGCTCGATGCGCTGCGACGTGAACACGTCGCTGTCACCGGCCGGATCCGGCAGCTGGGGCACCCGCACCGAGACCAAGAACGTCAACTCGCTCCGCTCGGTCGAGCGCGCGGTCCGGTCCGAGATGGACCGGCAGGCCGACGTGCTGGACGCCGGCCAGCTGGTAACCCTGGAGACCAGGCATTTCCACGAGGACAGCGGTACCACCACATCTGGCCGGTCCAAGGAAGAGGCGCAGGACTACCGCTACTTCCCCGAACCCGACCTGGTGCCGCTCGCCCCGCCAGCCGACTGGGTGGAGCAGATCCGGGCCACCCTGCCCGAGGCGCCGGCCGCGCGCCGGGCCCGGCTGCAGGCCGACTGGGCGCTGTCCGACCTGGACATGGCCGCCCTCACCAACGCCGACGCCCTGCACCTGGTCGAGGCAACGGTGACGGCGGGCGCCAGCCCGGCCGACGCGCGTAAGTGGTGGCTCGGTGAGCTGGCCCGCCGGGCCAACGAGGCGGGCACGGAACTGGCCGCGCTGAAGATCACGCCGGAACAGGTCGCGCGCGTCGCGGCGCTGGTCAGCGACGGCACCCTGAACGACAGCCTGGCCCGCCAGGTGTTCGAGGCAGTGCTGGCAGGCCAGGGCGATCCGGACCAGGTAGTCGCGGCCCGCGGCCTCGCCGTGGTCAGCGACGACGGCGCGCTCACCGCCGCCGTGGACCAGGCCATGACCGCGAACCCGGACGCGGTCGCCAGCATCGCGGCCGGCCGGACCGGCGCGATCGGCGTCCTGGTCGGCGCCGTAATGAAGGCCACCAGGGGCAAGGCCGATCCGGCCCGGGTGCGCAGCCTGATCGAGGAGCGTGTCGGCTAGGCCGGTTACGAAAGCTGGCGGCGGTAGCGCAGCTCGGACAGCGAGTAGCCGTCCCGCTCGTCTACTTTCGCCGTACCGTCAGCGGACCAGCCGGCCGCCGTGTAGAAACGGCGGGCGCGCTTGTTGGTGTCCAGCACCCACAGTGTCGCGTCGGTGTAGCCGGCCGTCGCCAGCCGCGAGATCGCCTCGTCCATCAGGGCCCGCCCGGCTCCCCGCCCCCAGCTGCCTGGCCGCAGGTAGATCGCGGACAGCTCGCCGGTCCGTACCGGATCGCCGTCCTCATCACGGGTCTGCCCGACATGGGCGAACCCGATCACCTGCCCGTCTAGTTCGGCGACGAGCGTCGCGCCGCGCAGCGGGTCGGTGCCGCCGATGAGGCGGATCCACAGTTCGGTGCGCGCGGACACGTCGAGCCGGTCCAGGACGTTCTGCGGTATCAGCCCGCGGTAGGCGCCCCGCCATGATTCGACGTGCACCTGCGCCATCCTGACGGCGTCAGCCGGCTCCGCGTCCCGCACCACAACTGTCATGCCGGTAACCATAAAGCGCGGGCACAGGCATAACAACGGGATTGGGCGGATCGGAATTGGGTCAGCCGGGCAGGTCAGCCGGGCAGGGCCGACCGGTGCCAGGCGCCGGGGCCGACCGGCAGCGACCTGCGCATGCGCTTGGCCGGGTCGGCCCACGCCGAAACCGGGGCGGCCGGCGAAGCAGTCAGTCCGGCATTGGCTCGTCGCGCTGCCAGCACTGTCACCAGCGCGGCGATTTCCGCCGTAGTGGGCGATCCGCGCACTACCGAGACGGAGGCCACTTCCCGTTCTGACATAAGGATCTTGATTTTCCTAGGATTATGCCGAACTCG
>Ga0224568_1000110_pt1 | contig 14654 bp, 8 predicted proteins | sample CLU5metagenome_FD_182727 | JGI IMG/M metagenome (GOLD analysis project Ga0224568, IMG submission 182727) | Spruce litter microbial communities from Bohemian Forest, Czech Republic - CLU5 | ecosystem: Environmental > Terrestrial > Plant litter > Unclassified | place: Czech Republic: South Bohemian... | reverse complement strand
CCATGCAGACGCCTTAAGTGTCTGCTGGATGAGCGAGGGCCATTCTTTACTGATTGATGCGGGAACCTATGAATATGTGGGCAATGACAACGCTCGGAATTTATTTCGGGGAACCGGCATTCACAATACGCTCCTGGTGGACGAAACAAATCAGGCCGAGCCTGCGACGCCATTCTCATGGCGGCGGCTAACTCAAACCAAAGTTCCGCAGTGGATACGAAGCAAGAATTTTGATTTGCTGGTTGCAAGTCATGATGGTTATGAACGCTTGCCTGATCCGGTTACACACTGCCGTTCTGTCTTCTCTCTGAAAAACGGCATCTATCTTGTGCGTGATGTTGCGGCGGGCACAAGGAAGCATCAACTGGAAAGTTCCTGGCATTTAGCACGGGACGTAGAGCAGAAAGAAAAAAACCTCTTTCGTGTGAAAAACTCATCCCTGTGCTTCGCGCTTCTTCCCGCCCAGGGCCAGGACTGGGCCGAACAAGTTTGCCACGAAGAGTGGTCGCCGGTTTATGGCCGAAAAGAGCCGATGACTGCCTCGAAATACAAAACTGTCACAGAATTGCCAGCCGAATTTGCACTCCTGCTGGTCGCATTGCATGAAGATCATCGAAACCCAGGATCATTCACGCGAATTGCAGGAAAGGATTCGAACTCACGGATCAGTATCTACGAATATGCGACAGAATCGAATGTGTGGACTTTTGTTTTCGCGCCAGCAAGAACGCAGTGGCGGCACGATTCCATAACCAGCGACGCTGAGTTTGTCTGCTGGAACCGAAAGATTGAAAGCTCGGACCATCAACTGATTCAATGCAACGGCAGCTATACTGAAATTGCGGGCCAGTTCGAATTACGCTGCAGGCAAGCCGTTCCATGGTGTGAACTGGTTGTGGAAGAGGGGCGGAAAACCGTGTATTCCTCGAATCCCGATGCAGTTGAAGTGTCGGATGATTCGAGCAAAGAGAAATCACCCAAGCCGCGTTTGAATAAATAGAAATTCGTCGGAAATTGTATGTGCGGAATCTGCGGCATTTTCTTCGTCGATCGGCAATCCTCTGTTGACCGGGATGCGCTCGCTCGTATGAATCGAAGCATCGTGCATCGTGGCCCCGATGATGATGGTTTTTTTGTCGAAAAAAATGTGGGCCTGGCGATGCGGCGGTTGAGCATCATCGACGTTAAAGCCGGCCATCAGCCGCTCGCCAACGAAACCGAGGATGTTTGGATTGTTTACAACGGAGAAATCTACAACCACGCGGAATTGCGCCATGACCTCGAAGTAAAAGGGCACCACTACCGCACTCGCAGCGATACCGAAACGATAATTCACCTTTATGAGGAGTACGGCCGCGATTGCGTGAAGTATTTGCGAGGTATGTTCGCGTTTGCCATCTGGGATCGTAAAAAGCAAACGCTCTTCGCTGCGCGCGACCGCCTTGGCATCAAGCCTTTCTATTACCGGTGGGATGGGCAGGCGTTTCTCTTCGGCTCGGAGATCAAGGCAATTCTCGCTTTTCCCGGCGCAAATGCCGCGTTTAACCGTTCCACGCTCGCGGAATATCTGGCTTTCGGCTACATCACTGGGCAGGAAACAATGTTCGCAGGAATCCAGAAGTTGATGCCTGCTCACACTTTGGAACTCAAGCAGAATGGCGAGCTGAGAATCGATCGCTATTGGGATCTAAGCGCCGAAGTCGATGACTCAAACTCACGTCAATACTACGTCAATGCATACCGCGAATTATTTCAGGAAGCCGTTTCTTCACATCTGATGAGCGATGTACCCCTCGGCGTATTTCTCAGCGGAGGGCTGGATTCCAGCGCGGTGGCTGCGCTGACAAAAAAGCTGCGCGGAGATCGCATTCAGACTTTTTCTGTGGGGTATGGCGAGGAAGCATTTAGCGAACTCGGCTATGCGCGGGAGGTCGCGGCGCACATCCAGTCGGAGCATCACGAAGTCCGCTTAAGCCGCGAAGAGTTTTTCGCAAGCTTGCCTAAACTGATCTGGCACGAAGACGAGCCGATCGTATGGCCTTCCAGCGTTGCCCTGTATTTTGTAGCGCGACTTGCCAAAAATTATGTCACGGTGGTGCTCACCGGAGAGGGAAGCGACGAAACCCTCGCCGGCTACACTCGCTATGCATGGACGCTGATGAACTCACGTATGGACAAAGCGTATCGCTCCATGACGCCCAGCGCGCTTCGCCGGTTCATACGCGAGACAATCGAAGCCAATCCACTCAGCGCTTCGCTGCATCGCAAACTGGGGCATACTTTTCTGGCGCGCAACGGCGAATCCTGGCCATCTTTTTACTATGATAATTTCTTTTCCGCGTTTGCCGCTTCTGAGCAGCTTGATTTGCTGACGCCCGAAGCGGCTGCCGCCGCGGGTGACGCATATGCGGGATCGATGGCAGCTTGGGAAAAATCGCACGGTGACACATTGCATCGCCTGCTCTACGCCGACATCAACAGTTATTTAATTGAACTCCTGATGAAGCAGGACCAGATGAGCATGGCCGCATCGTTAGAGAGCCGCGTGCCTTTTCTGGATCACAAGCTTGTCGAGTTCACGGCGACGATCCCCGCGAAGTACTCTATTCGGGGAATGGCTGGCAAGTTCATCTTGAAAGAAGCGGTGGAGGATCTTTTGCCGCGATCCATCGTGTATCGAAAGAAAATGGGATTTCCTACTCCTTGGGAATACTGGCTCTCCGGACCACTACTAGACGATCTGGAGCGCATGTTGCTAGAGCCCAGAAGCATTGATCGCGGTTTTTTTCGGCCGAAAGCAATAAAACAAATCTTCGCGGAGCATCGCAACCAATCGCGTGATCACGGGAACCGCATCTGGCGTCTTCTGAATTTTGAAACCTGGTATCGGATCATGTTCGAGGGCGAGCCGTTGGAAAACGCAATTGCGTCCGCTCCGAATCGTGCCGTAGCACTCACACCGTAGGAAGGCCGGAACGAAACGATGAGAAAGTTCCTGCGGGGAGTCGCGTTAACCACACTCAAGAGTGGCGGTGTTTTCCGCCTGGTTAAAAACAGCAGATGGCGGCAACAGCGCCTGCTCATTCTCTGCTATCACGGTGTTGCCCTGGAAGACGAAAGCGAATGGCGGCCTGCACTTTATGTTACCTCGCAACATTTAGAGCGGCGATTGGAGTTTTTAAAAAAAGGGAACTATAACGTTCTCTCTCTCAACGAAGGATTGGAACGGCTTCATCGCAAAGATCTTCCTCCTCGAAGCGTCGCCATCACATTTGACGATGGAACGTTCGATTTCTATCAACAAGCGTATCCACTTCTCAAGCAATTTGAATTTCCAGCAACCGTTTATTTAACTACTTATTACAGTGAGTTTCTGCGCCCGGTATTTAACCTGATTTGCTCGTACATGCTATGGAAGGTGAGAAAACGCGGGCCGGTAGACTTGCGCGAATTAGGCCTGGCAAAGGCAGAAGGGCTGGATTCGAATGAGGCTTGCCAAAACGCCGCAAATAAAATAGTGCAGTGGGCCGACAGTCAAAATCTGACCGGCGCACAAAAAGATGATTTAGCGGCAAAGTTAGCCGGCAGCCTGGATATCAATTACCAGGAACTGCGCACGAAACGCATTCTCCAGTTGATGAACCAGCAGGAAATTAAACAACTGGCCGAAGCAGGAATCGACTTCCAACTCCATACGCATCATCATCGCACGCCTTTGAACGAAGAGCTGTTTCGCAGGGAAATACAGGACAACCGTGCCTGGATAACGGCCGCAACTGGAAACATAGGCAGGCATTTCTGCTATCCCAGCGGTGTTTACCGGCGCGAGTTTCTACCGTGGCTTTCGGAGGAACAAGTTGTCTCAGCTACAACGTGCGAAACCGGCCTGGCAACTGCACACGATAACCCGCTGCTGCTCCCGCGAATGGTGGATACAAGTGGACGCACCGACTTGGAGTTTGAAAGCTGGTTAACGGGAGTCGGTGAGTTTCTTCCCAGTCGCAGCCCGCGTAACGCTCGCTTATCCGACTGATTTCAGATTAATCAACCCGGTTTCCGAGCCAAGCCGCACGTTTCACGAGTTTCCGATAATACGATTAGCGTCCTAGCCCAACGCAGCCTTGAGCTCCCTTGCCGGTCCCCACGCTAGACTCGTTCCTCGAATACGATAAAGTGGGCACCGTTTCGCCAGCGCTTCCAAATACAGCGCTAATGGTCTAAGGGCTCCTTTACCTCCATAATCGTGCCAGAAGACGATGCCATCGGGTGACATCATCTTCGCCATTTTGATGGTGTCATTCTCAACGTGCACGGCATCATGAGCCGCATCGACGAGTCCGAGGCCGATCGAGTCTGTATACGGCAACGGGTCGAACTTCATGGAATCGCAAAGAAGTTGCGTATAACGGGATAGTCCGAGCGCGCGCGGAACCGACAGTAAATTACGATTCGAAACCAGTTCCTGATCGCTGGTCAGCTGCGAGTTACTTGGCGCTTCCGACGAAGGAAGATCAAGAGTCAGGATTTGCGCATTCGATTCGGTGTTGAGAACGAACACAGCAGTGGTCATGCCGTTGTAGCTTCCCATTTCGAAAACGGTCTTCGGCTTCAAGACTTTGGTGGTGCGTGCCAGGATGACGAGTTCGCCGAAGCTCATTCCACCGCCAGAATGGCCCGCCGGGATGGTTACCGTGATGTTTTCCGCTGGAGTGACCGGCATACGGAGCGGCAGTCCGCCGCCCGCAAGTTCATCGTATGTTTTCAGGCAACTGGAAATATAACGCCGCAGCTGTGTAGGATGCCGCAGCGCAAGCACGGCAGCCCGCGCGTTCACACAAGAAAGGCCGTCGATGAGTTCTTGGAAATTCATGTTACTGATTCAAGCCAATAAGAAGAAGCTTCCACTTTACCCAGGCCCAGCTAACCGCGATGGATACTTGGATGCGGCATTAAATTGCTCCCAGCGTAGCGGCATTTACCGCGTCGATGTCTGCGCCAATGTCTTTGTGATCGCTGCCCTCGCCTCTATATTTTGACGGCTCCTTGCATGAAGCATCTTTCTGCTTGCACAGGCGAAAGTTATCGTTCCCCGTGCCGGTATTTATAAAACCAACCGCCCCAATGTTTTTTGGGAAAAAGTTTCCGTGCGGCCATGGGCCGTTTCCATTAATAATCGCATTGTTGGTAAAAGTAACTGTATTAAAGCAATCTTTGAGAACTGCTTCCGGGCCGCGTTTTTCGGGCTGAAATGCGCAGTTTGCCGGACCTCCGCCTGTCGACGACACCTCCGTTCCCAGTGCGCCAACCAGATTGTTAGTGAAGACAAAATTCTGCACATGTTCCTGTTTCACGCCGAGATTGAGAAAAATGCGGGAAGAAACCGCCGTGATGTGATCCATTCTTAAGTCTTTCAATGCGGGCGCGTTGGAAATCATTACCATGAACGCGCCGAATCCATCGTACTTTTCTCCATCGATGTCGTCGATCACAAGATCGTGAATGCTGTAACGTTCGCCGGCCGTAGCCAAAGCTCCGCCAGTGGCGGGAATATTGGCAATCTCAAAAGCGCTGCCCACGTGAGCCACTTTGCAAAATCGAATCGTAATGTCCGTAACCCGGCACAAAGGGCACAAGTTGTCGCGCCCCGGCCCGTTATTCTGATTTTTCGGCGTGAGAACAATGGCAAAGCCAGTTTGCGAAAAACCGCCCCAGCTGTTTTCCAGAATGTTGCCTTCGAACAACACGCGCTGCGCGTTCTTCAACTCGAAAATATTTTTAACGATGAACGGATTTCCACTCGAACCACCCATAAAACCAGGTTGCCCACGCATCCAAATGCCCGGTTTGAACAGGTGATTGTGCCGGATTTCAATGTCGGCTGGCGTAGCCGTGGCTTCTGAGCCTCCGAATAAAATATTTTCGCCCGAGGCTTCGAGAAAATTGTTCACGATTTTGTACGGCCCCATGGGCAAGCCGCCGCCGCCGCCGGAAATTGCCTGAGCGTCTGTGCAATTACCTTTTGCGATGCAATGGAAGTCGCTAAAGTAAGAATCCACAACGGCTACGTACGTTGTGCCGTTCAGAAATAGTCCGCGGCGTGTCTCGTCCTGGGGATTGCCGTGAATCCATACCCGGTCGAAGATTAGATGGTCGGTCGCCACCGCACCCTCCGGGCCGGCAAGAGCGGTGATGCTGGCCGATGACGCCTCGCGCGTGATCTCAATACCTATGAAGCGATAGTGGTTGGCGCCTTCCGCGAAAAAAATAGGCCCTGATCCGCCAGAACCAGCGAATACAATTTTGGCCATTACGTTCTTGATGGAAGCGCAGCGGAAATCGGGGCGGCCGGGTAGGGAAGCCAAGCCTGCATAACAAGGCGTGAGGCGCGTTCCTTCAGGTGGGAGAACCTCGTCCGGCGCAGCGGTTCGAATAATAATCCAGTGAGCATCGTCGCAAGGTTTCTTAGGAAGCCGCAAGTGGCCTGCAAAACTGGCGCCCACCTCCAACTTGAGAGTGTCGCCGCAGGTCGCCTGATCCAGCGCGGCTTGCAGATTATCTCCGCCCTTGACCAGTGTTGTTTTTCCCGGCGCTGGAGTATCTCCCAGCCCGCTTTTTACATAGATACGAGGCAGTTCCGCGGGACCGTCAAACTTGGTCTGGCTGCCCGTCTGTTGCGCGCCAATCCGCGCCGCAAACACCGATCCGCCAAAAACGCCGAGTGCCAAAGACAGTAATCCCAGTTTGCGCAAAACATTCATTGGTCTGCCTCAAGCAGCGTGGATCACGTGCGATGGTGGATGAGATGCCGCGAAAAAAACAGGCTTGCAGCTCGCGAACACGTCGCAGCCCACTTCTGAACTGCGACGATTTTATGGTAACACTGCGGAGGAACGCAGTGGAGACGTGACGCAACTGTGAAAACCCGAGTGGCTAATTCACGCCGCTGATCGCCTGGTAGACCGCATCTACATTTGCGCCGAGGTCCAGACCATCGCTGCCTGCGCCTTTTGCCGGGCTGGATGGAAGCAGATGATAGTCGCCTCCATCGCCATTGTTGTAATTAACAAAACCGATATCGGACGTGGTGTAGAAAAAATTTCCGCTCGGCCACGCCGGCGCTTGATATTGCGTGGACGCATCGAGAATCGCATTATAAGAGAAGGTGTATCCGCTAAAACACAGAGTCATGGTTTTTAAAGGCACGTCGTAAAAAGCGCAGTCCGCGCTCCCCGAAGCGCCGGTCGACCAGACCGGATATTCACCGCTGGTAACAATGCTGTTGGTCATCACGATCCCCGGCATTTTTATAGTATTCGGGCCACCCACGTTCAGCATGGTTTGCGGCGGAAACGCGGTGACGTGGTTAATTTCAACGTTCTGCAACAAAGGTTGGGTGATTGTCGAAATCTCCGCGAAGATGCCGTTGCCGGCGTACGTCGTTCCGTTGATATCGTCAGCAATGATGTCATGAATGCTGTAACGCTGGCCTTGCAGCGCCACGCCGTTCGGCGGCGCAAGTACGTTCGCGATCTGCAGCGCTCCGGCGACATGGCTGATGGTCGAGTAGCGTACCGTCACGTCCGTTACCTGGCATGAGGGGCACACATTGTCGCCATTAATGCTTTGATTTTTAGGCGTAATCAGGATCGAGTCCCCAAATTGCGAGAACCCTCCCCACGTGTCTTCGAGAATGTTCGAATCGAACAGCACGCGCTGCCCATTTTTAAGCTCGAAATGATTCTTTACGATAAACGCCGGCGCGGTGAAGCCGGGCTGGCCCTGCATCCAGAGCATAGGCTTGAACAAATGATTGAGGCGGATTTCCATGTCGGTGGGTGTCGTGGTTGCGACGCCTCCGCCGAATAAAATGTTTTCTCCCGATGCCTCAAGAAAATTATCGACGATGCGGTATGGGCCGCCGGGCAGGCTGCCTAACCCTCCCGAAACGGCTTGCGAATCGGTGCAGGTACCTTTCACGGCACAATGAAAATCGGAAAGATAAGAATCCTGCACTGCGATGCTTGTTCCCCCGCTGAGATCGACGCCGCGCCGGGTTTCATCCGTAGATGTTCCATGCAGGTACACACGATCGAGCACAATTTCTGTCATCGAACCGCCTGTTACCGCCGAAACCAGCGCGGTCACCGGAAACCCATCATTCGCAGCTCGCGTGATCTCCAATCCGAGCAGGCGGTAGTGATTGGCGCCAGTGGCCAGCATAATCGGACCGCTTCCCGTGCCGGTGTAAACGATCGTCGGCAACAGGCGCTGTGGATTGGTACAAGGGAAGGTTGGCCGGCCGGGTAGTGAGGCTACTCCCGCGTAACAAGGAGTCATACGCGTCGCCTCAGGCGGCAGGTTCGCATCCGGCGTGGTGGTGCGAATGATGATCCAGTGCTGATCGTCACATGACTTTGCCGGTAGCGTGATTTGATTGCCCGAGAACGTTGCTCCAGCCTGCAATTCGATGGTGTCGCCGCAACTGGCGCTGTTCAGCGCAGTCTGCAAATTCCCGCCACTATTCACGGTAATAATGGATCCCGGCGCAGGCGTATCGGCGAGCGTAGTTTGCAAATAAACGAGTGGCAGTTCGGCAGGGCCGTCAAATTGCGCGCCCGCCGTCGCAGCCGCAACATTCAACGTGAGATTCTCGCTCGCGGAATTCGCCGCAGTGTCGGTAACCTTGGCAGTGAAGGCGTATGTGCCTGGCTGGCTGGCTGTTCCCGTAAACTCTCCGGTCGTGCTTCCCAGCTGAATCCCCGGGGCAATGGACCCTACGGAGATCGTCCAATTGTATGGAGGGGTTCCTCCACTAGCGGAAAGACTCGCCGCGTAAGGCGTATTCACAGTTGCTCCCGTCAGCGATGAAGGCGAAATACTCAGTAGCGTAGAAGCAACAACCTGCATTGTGATGGTGCTGGTGGCTCGTTGCGCGGAATCGGCAACGCTCGTGGCCGTAATGGAAATTGGTGCGCCGCCGTTCGCCGCTGGCGCAGTGTAAACCCCGCCGTTCGAGATGGAACCGGCTGAGGCAAGCCAGGTGACGGCAGAGTTGCTGGTTCCCTGAACCGTTGCAGTAAATTGCTGTTGTGCCCCCGGGCTTAACAGGGCCGTGCCCGGCGAAAGCGATATCTTAATCAACGATTGCGGTTGAGTGGTGCTCTGGGCGGTCTGACTCAAACTGCTTCCGCCGCAGCCCACTGTGATGGACAACACTCCACAAATGAATGCGAGTATGGAGGTGCGCTGAAGCTTTGAAACAGGGCTATTCTGCAAGAGCGACAACATGGGGGAAACTCCTTGCAATGCCAAAGGCTGACCTCAATGGAACTATGAAGACTGGATCGTCTCGTCTGCTTGCTATGTTCAAACTTTAGCCAAGGTCAAGAGTTAGGCGAAGATCACAGTAGGGCGTGCCCTTTCGACCGACAGGAGTACATGCGCTTTAAGCAGAGGGACACGAACTGAAGTTTGGGAAAAATTGAGGAGAATTGTGGCTGTGGAATATTGACAGTGAATGAAAATTTCTTCGTAAGGCGCTTTTCGGAGCCGCAATGTTTGCTACCGCAAACTCAATCCTCTACAATAACGGCGTTCGAGTTCTCCGGAAGCTGTGCTGTTCAAGCCATACCGGCTGAGCAACCGTCCCATGGCCACGGCGACTCTCCTGCTTGCGGGAATAACTTCTTGCACTGCGAGGAAGATTTTGGGTGCCCAAACCCGAAACCCAAGGGCTGGTGTCGCTCGATTCCGAAAACCTTGGATCGCAAAATTGTTCGCCATATTGCAGGGAACACGTTCGGCAATCCAGTTCCGCAGGTTGCAGCGGCTTGAAACGGCGCAAATATGAAATACGAAATCTTGCATGAATTTCCTGCGCCGAAAACCGAAGCGGCCTGGCGTGATTTTCTAAATCGAATTGAATTTCCCGCACATTACGATTCCCCCGAGTATTTTCTTGAGCCTTACTGGGCCGGTAAAGGACCATTCGCGGTTCTCGCGCTGGAGGATGGCCGTGTAGTTGCTGTGTTGACCGGGCTTCATGAACGCGAGCAGGTTACCTGTGGATTGCAATCGCGCCCGCAAATTTCTGTCGATCCAAACGTAGACCCCGAAGCCGCTCTCCAGGCGCTTCTGCAAGGACTGTTATTAGAAGCGAAATCGGCGAAGCTCCTGACCATCTATACCTGGCCTTCGTTGGAGCTTCCAGCTTTTACGGCAAAAGGCTTTCGGCGCCGGCAACTGCAAGGCAATGTCGTGCTCGATCTTACGCAGGGTGCGGAAGCGGTTTTCCAGCAATTCTCCAAAGACCGCCGCCGCAATATCCGCTTCGCCGAAAAGCATGGAATCACCGTGCGTCTGGTTACGGAAAGAGAAGATTTTCTGCGCGCCTATGACGTATATCTGGCCTGGCGCGAAACCGGCCGCAAAGATGTCATTGGACCTCGCCACACTTTCGAGAAATTTGAAAGCGCCCACCGGCTTTCCAAAAACCGGCGTCTGTTTCTGGCCGAACTCGCCGGCAAGCCGATTGCGACCAATGTCTTTCGTTTTTACCCCGGCGGATTGTTCGAGTCCGCGGCGAACTCTTCTCTCGATGAATTTCTTCATCTGAAGCCGAACGATCTGCTGCAGTGGAAGGGCATCGAATGGGCCTGCGCCAACGGGCTTCGCCGCCATTCTCTGGGAGGCGCGCACACATTTCTTACCCGCTTCGGCGGCGTTGTAATTCCGGTTATCCGCTACCGGTTCGACCGTACGCTGCTGCGCAAGCATGACGTGCGTGAAATGGTCGCGGACACGGCGCGAAGAAAATTCCAGCAGATGTCTCCGGCGGTGCAAAAGCAAGTCCGTCGAGCCCTTGGCAAGGAAGGGCATTAGCGCCGGATGTTCGCGAGCAAGCGCATTCGCTTGGCACTCATGATTCGCTTTGCCAATCCGTGGGGTGAGCTTGTCAAGACTGAGTAATCTCGCGCGATCGACAGCTCTGGCCCTTCTATCCTTTGCATTTACCTTCAGCGCGAAAGCGGAAATTTGCCCTCGGCCCGTCGTAGGAAGCGTAGTAATTGCTCCCCATGAAATCAGAAGTCAGAACGGTATTCTTCGCGTCAGCCTGTCCTTCCGCAGTTCGCTTGAGCCTACAGGTGAAGTTCGCTATTGCTATATGGATGAGCAAGGCAACGAATCACCGACCCTAAGAGTGAAGCCCGGCGATCTTCTAATTCTGAAGCTCAAAAACGACCTTCCAAATACCTCTAAATCTATGCCGTCGAGCAGGCAAGTAGCAGCTTCCCTGTGTATCTCCGGACCCATGTCAGCGGCTGCAACCAATCTGCACTTTCATGGTCTGATGATCCCTTCCACCTGCCACCAGGATGATGTAATCCACACGTCGATTTCTCCCGGCGAGCCATATTTCCAATACCGTTTTCGAATTCCGCAAACTCAGCCTCCCGGCCTCTACTGGTACCATCCCCACCCGCATGGCCACAGTGAAGAGCAGGTGCTGGGTGGAGCCTCTGGCGCGCTGATCGTCGAAGGCATCGAACGCTTCAACAGTCTCGTTGCGGGCCTGCCCGAGCGTCTTTTGATCATTCGCGATCAGGCGAGGTTAAGCCCTAATCCTTCTTCGGTCGGCCCCAAACCGCCATCGAAGGATTTGTCGGTAAATTTCATTCCCGTTCCTTATCCTCAATATCCGCCTGCGATCATCAGGACAAAGCCTGGCCGGCGCGAACTCTGGCGAGTGTTGAACGCCTCCGCCGATACTTTCCTTGAGTTGCATTTGCTCACCAATGGAAAATGGCAATCCATGGGATTGGTATCGCTGGATGGCGTGCCGCTAGGTTACGAAAAAAATAGCATCGAGGAAAAAAATCAAGTCCAATGGGCGCTCGATATTCCCATTCCTCCCGGCGGACGAGCGGAGTTTCTATACGACAGCCCTCCAGAAGGCGGCCGCACCCAGTTACTGACGGCGCGCGTAGATACCGCTCCTTTCCTCGATGAAGACGACCCGGCCATCGCTGGCAAAGCAGCCGGGAGCACTCCAATTCCCGATGACGATGACTACACCCCGCCGCGCTGGCTGCTTACGGTTTCTGCCGCAGCGGATGCACCCGAGCCATTCTCAGTCATCCCCAAAAACTCTTCCCCTCAGAAAAAGCGAATCATCTCGCCGTTGAAAAATATCCAGCCAAATCGCACTCGAAAATTGTATTTCTCCGAAAAGATCCTGGATGCCAGGAACCCTCGCACTTCGACCGCTTTCTACATGACTGAAGAAGGACAACAGCCCGCTGTCTTCGATCCCGCGGCTGCTCCCAACATCACAGTCCGGCAGGGCGAAGTGGAAGATTGGGTGATCGAGAATCGCTCGCAGGAGTCGCACACTTTTCACATCCATCAGACGCACTTCATCCTGGTCGAGCGAGACAATAAATCTGCCGGTGAGAACTACCTCCGCGATACGATAGATGTGCCCTATTGGGATGGTGTTTCTCCCTATCCCAGCGTCAAACTTCGCATCGACTTTCGAGATCCCGCCATAGTAGGCACTTTCCCCTATCACTGCCATATCCTGCAACACGAGGACGGAGGAATGATGGGAATGATTCAAGTCTTGCAGGCGTCGCAGAAAAACTAAATTGTGATTCCGGGAGAAAGCGTAGGCACTGCTAAGTTTTTTCATCGAAATGCAAAATACATTTAACACACAGTTCACATTCAACCGCTCATTTCCCGCAATGGCCGGGATATACTCGCCGTGCGTTCAACCACACTAGGGGACAAGGCCACTATGAACATGCTTCGTCGAACGGGAGTAATTCTTGCCATCGTTCTGGGATTGACTTTCCTGGCATCCGCGCAGCAACTCTATATTTCAAATGAAGGCCAAAGTAATCTGCAGATTCTCAATATCGCTACGTCGCAGCTAACCACCCTCTATGAAATTGGCGGGAAGCCGGACGACATGATACTGAACGCGCAGGGCCAGCTGATCTACACAGTACCGGCCGCAGGCACTGTTAATTTGTGGGATCCCAATACGAAAGTAAACACAACGCTGGCCAGCGGTCTGACTTGGGCCCGTGATCTTGAGATCGAGCCGAGCGGGCAAACGATGCTGATCGGCATTTACAGCCCCGGAGAAATTGTCCGTTACAATTTTGCCACGCGGACGACCACAACCCTGATCAAGAAACTTGGGACCTGTGACGGCATCACCTACGATCCCTACGGCAATCTCTATGCCGTTGCCAATCACAACACGATCATTCAAATTAACCCCACCACGGGCGCAATCCTCAATACTCTTGTCCTTGAACCGCATAAGGGAGTCAATGGCGGGGATGGTCTGACCTATGACAGCTTTTCCGGCAGCTTGTGGGCTACGCACGACGGAACAATCGGGGAAGGCCTGCTTCAAATTCCTGTTTCGCAATCCGGATTTACATCCGCGGGATTTACGTTTTATCCCCAGCCTGCTCTTTCCTCTCCCGATGGCATCAAATCGGATGGCAAAGGCAATCTCTACATCGGCGCAGTTTGGAACGCCGCAGTCTACAACATTCCGACAAATAAAATTACATACAACGTTGTGACCAAGGGCGCAGACGGTGTTTCTCTGGTGCCCGGCACGTACTGATATTGAACTGCTGTAGCGGTGCGCAAAGAGAATCAGCAACAATCAGGCAGACGCTGCGTTTAGCGTCTGCCTGATTATTTTGATGAAGGTCTGGTTTGAGCCTTGCCGGCAGGAATCTAAAGCAATACGTCTAGGAGAGACTAAAAGTCACCGTGCCGCTGTCCCCGTCGCCGCACGGCGGTGGAACAGTCGATCCCAACCCCAGAATTTGATAAGTTCCGGTAAAAGACGTGCCATCGAGCGAACTCGTTCCGATGATCTGTCCTACCTCTACCCCATCCGTATCGGCCAAATCGATCACCACTGCGGTTCCACCGATCGAGCCGGTGATATTCGCTGTCGCAAAGCAATAGCCCGTGGCGCTCATCGTGCCCGTTAAAGGAGCCGTGCTAACCCCCGTATTCGATCCCTGTTTTACCGAACCTGTGATCGCGTAAGTCGTGGAGTGCGGCGTCGAAGCAAACGTCCCCTGAATGTTTCCGCTGAATGGGGAAACCAGGCTCGCGGTCCACGTCCCGGTTTGCGGGGCGGTTTCCGTACCGCTGCATCCCGTGGAGAGGATCGTATAGTTTCCATTCATCGCGGTTTGGCCGGAACCTACCGTGCCGCTCAAATTCACTTCTACGCCTACGGGATCCACCACCAGTGAGACATCCGTTCCGCTGACCGTTCCCGTCACGCCGCCGATTCCGGAGCATGGAATGTCTGTAAAGAGCACGCTTCCCGCAACATTGCCGCCATTCTGAACCAGAAAGCCGGATTGGGTTTTAGGTTGGAGAGTGCTGTTGCTTTTTTGCAGGCTCATTTGCCAGTTGCCGGAGATCGATCCCGACGAGGAGGAGGAATTGCTGTTGCTGCTTCCGCCGCCACATCCGTTCAGCAATAAGGGCAATGCCAAAATTAATGCATAGCTGCGTCGCATAACTCGAAACCCCTTCCAGGCATTCGCAATCCTGCATGGCTCTCGATCCACTTTTATGTAAGCGCGTGCATGAACCGGCGCGGC
>Ga0224568_1000109_pt1 | contig 14694 bp, 13 predicted proteins | sample CLU5metagenome_FD_182727 | JGI IMG/M metagenome (GOLD analysis project Ga0224568, IMG submission 182727) | Spruce litter microbial communities from Bohemian Forest, Czech Republic - CLU5 | ecosystem: Environmental > Terrestrial > Plant litter > Unclassified | place: Czech Republic: South... | reverse complement strand
CCGCCCCTCGAGGGCGCGGATCGTCTGGCTCACCCGGGACGGGGTGAGGTGCAGCCGGTGCGCGGTCCGGCCGAAGTGCAGCTCCTCGGCCAGCACCAGGAAGGTGCGGAGCTCCCGCAGCTCGACCCCCGACTCGACCCGCGGCTCGACTCCCGACCCAACCCCCGACTCGGCGTCCTGCTCGACCCCCGGCTCGACCATGAAGTAAGGCTACACAGTCCGTTGAGAGATCGGCGCTTGTTCCGGTCGCCGGGCCTGGGCCACAGTTTTAGTATGACGAGCCTTTACCAGCACGCCGGCGGCGAGCAGGGACTGCACCGGCTTGAGGACACGTTCTACCGCTCGGTGCTCGCCGACCCGTTGCTGTCCCCGCTGTTCGGGCAGGGTCAGCCGCAGCACGTCGAGCACCTCACCTGGTTCACCGCCGAGTCCTTCGGCGGCCCGGACCGGTTCAGCCGCGAGCTTGGCTTCCGCCAACTGATCGACGTGCACCGCGGGCTGCACATCACCGAACAGCAACGGGACCGGTTCGTGCAGCTGTACCTGGCCGCGCTCGACGTGGCCGGGATGCCCGTCGATCAGCCGTTCCGGGACGCGGTGCGGGAACACGTCGAGTTCGGTTCACACGTGGCGATGCAGAACTCCAACGCGGCCACCGAAGCCGATCTGCATCCGCTCCGTGCGGTCCCGACCTGGACCTGGGCGGGCGACCGCGACCAGGTCGGCCAGCAGTAGGGGGCGACGGGTGGCGGCCGGCTAGCTGGCCGGTGCGGGGCCGTCGGGTGCGGGGCCGTCGGGTGCGGGGTCGTCGGGTGGTGTTGGTACGGCGCGCTGGCGGCGGAAGCCGGGCAGCGCCCTGGCCAGCAGCAGCGCGCCGACGATGCAGGCCAGGCCGCCGGATACCACCGAGGTGGTGTCGCCGAAGGCGGCCGCCACCGCGCCGGACTCCACGTCGCCGATGCGCGGGCCGCCGCTGACCACCGCGGTCTGCAGGCCCATCAGCCGGCCGCGCAGCGCGTCCGGCACGGCCAGCTGGATGATCGTGCTGCGGAACACCGCGGAGATCACGTCCGCGCAGCCCGCCACGGCCAGCAGCGCCAGTGCCAGCGGCAGCGAGCGCATCAGCCCGAAGCAGGTGATCGCGCCGCCCCAGACCAGCACCGCGATGATGACCGCACGTCCCTGCCGCTGTACCCGGTCCACCCAGCCGGTGGTCACCGCGCCGATCAGCGCGCCCGCCCCCGGTGCCGCGTACAGGAAACCCAGCGTCCTGGCGCCGCCGCCGAATGAGGTGACGGCCAGCGCCGGGAACAGTGCCCGCGGCATGCCGAAGACCATGGCGCTGATGTCGAGCAGGTAGGCGCCCTGGATTTCCTGGCGGCCGCGCAGGAACGAGAATCCCTCCACGATGGAGCGAAGGCCGGGCCGATGCGAGGAACCCGCGGGTGCCGGGCGCTGCGCGGGGATCGCGAACGCGGCCGCCATGGCGGCGCACAGGCCAGCCACGTCCAGCCAGTAGACGAACCTGACCCCGGCCCCGGCCAGCAGCAGGCCGGCGATGGCCGGCCCGACCACGGTGCCGACCTGGAACAGCACCTGGAACATGGCGTTGGCGGTGGACACCTCGGACCGGTGCACCAGGTTCGGCACGATCGCGCTCATCCCGGCGGAGCCGACGGCGCTGAAGCCCTGGCCCAGCGCGGGCAGCACGAACAGCGGCCACAGCGCCGGGCCCAGGTCGGTGTTGATCGCCAGGCCCGCGATGGACGCGGCCATCAGCAGCTCGGTGACCAGCAGCAGCAACCTGCGGTCGATGACGTCGGCGAGCGACCCGCCGAGCAGCGACCCGATGATCAGCGGCACCAGCTGAGCCAGGGAAACCAGCCCGACGTCGAGCGAGGAGTGGGTGAGCAGGTACACCTGGTAGGGCACCGCGACCGTGGTCAGCTGGCTGCCCAGCTCGGCGATGAGCTGGCCGGTGACGAGATAGCGCAGGTCACGCGAGCGGCGCAGCGGCGTCACGTCGATGACGAGATGGCGTGCTAGCCGGCTCAAGCTGCCCATAGTAGATTAACCTAACAACTGACTGGCGGTCAGTCAATGAACTGACTGACGGTCAGTCAGTTAGTGGCCGGAGGTTGCCGCCGGAGGTTGCCGCCGGAGTTTGCTGCTGAGGTTGGAGGGAGCCGAGCCGATGACGCGAACCAAGCCCGCAGAACAGCGCCGGGCCGACCTGCTCGCCGCGGGCCAGGCGCAGTTCCTTGCCAACGGCATCGCGGCCACCTCGCTTGCGGACATCACCGACGCGGCTGGCGTGTCCAAGGGCCTGTTCTACCTGTACTTCAAGTCCAAACAAGAGCTGGTACTGGCGCTGCAGGACCAGTTCTCCACCGAATTCGCCGAGCGGATCCTGGACGCGGCCGCCGCCGAACCGGACTGGGGGGCCAAGCTTGATGCCTGCGTGCAGGCCGGCGTTGACTTCTACGGGGACATGTACGAGCTGCACGAAGTTCTGTTCCACCACGCGCACGACACGTCCGGGCACGACAGCAAGCTTGGCTACGGCGGACCGGTGATGGCGGCCATCGCGCGGATCCTGACGCAGGGAGTGGCCGCCGGGGCGTTCGACGTGGCCGATCCGTGGGCCACGGCAGTGTTGTGTTATGCGAGCTTGCATGCCCTTGGTCGCGGGTTCCAGGGCGGCCCGGCTGGGGTGCCGGACCCGGCCGAGCCGGACGGGCCGCGGGTGCTCGGCGCGGCCAAGGCGCTGTTCCGGCGGGCCGCTGGGGCCGTGCTGCCGATTTAACCGTGCCAGTTTTCGTATCAGGACGGATTGACCGTGGTGTTCATATGGAAATCTGCCGAAAAGCGATAATCTGCCAAGGTGTTCGGTGCTGCCCGGTAGGCAGGACAGAACACCACTGTCTGTTTTGATATGAAATGCCCTTTGTGCGCAGATGGGAGGCGCGCTGACCGGGGTGGACGCGCCCGGCGGCAGGTAAGCCCCCGGAACGCTGAAAGCCCGTAGCAGCGCTGCTGACCGCCTGCTGATAAGCCGTTACGGACGCCACGTTGACAACCCTGAGCCCCGATCATTACCATTCGGCCGCCGGAGCCTGAGATAATAGGGCGACTGATCGAAACGATTGTGGCTGGCCGGTTCCGCCGCGGGCGCCGGGAGCGCGGCGTGGCATGAGGGGCTGCGCGCGGGCGCCGGAGAAAGGGGATGGGAGATGGCGGCGATGAAGCCGCGGACAGGTGACGGTCCGCTTGAGGTCACCAAGGAAGGCCGTGGCATTGTCATGCGTGTCCCGTTGGAGGGCGGCGGCAGGCTTGTTGTCGAATTGACCGCCGACGAAGCTAAGCGGCTTGGTGACGCGCTCAAGACGGTCGTCGGGTAACCGGGCGCGGGCCTACCGTCTCATCTCTTCACCGCGGCGAGCAGCCCATCGCCCAGCGGTAGCAGCATCGGCACGAGCCGCTCGTCATCGCGCACCATGCTCGCCACATCCAGCTCCGCGGACGCCTCCTCGGCGGCCTCGCCTGGGTACTGGCCGTAGTAATCCCTGTCCTGGTCCGGTACCGCGGCGGACGTCGCGTCGATAGAACCGGGGGCGGCCAGCACGTTGTTGAAGACGACCACGCCACCTGGCCGGAGCAGGCGCATCGCGGCAATCAGGTAGTCCGCGTACGCGCCCGGGTCCACATCGCAGAAGACCAGGTCATAGGCGCCGTCAGAGAGCCGGGGCAGCACGTCCAGGGCCCGGCCGAGTATCAGCCGGCTCTGGTTGGCGGCGAAGCCGGCCGCGGTGAAGCTCCGCCGGGCCATCCGGTGGTATTCCGGCTCGGTGTCCACGCTGGTGAGGGTGCCGCCCTGGCGCATGCCGCGGAGCAGCCAGATGCCCGAACTGCCGCAGCCGGTGCCGACCTCCACCACGGTCCTGGCCCCGACCGCGCTGGCGATGAAGCGCAGCGCGGCACCGACCTGCGGCCGTACCGGTTCGGTACCGCCAAGATCAGCGGCATTCGCGCGCGCGGTGCGCAGTGCCGCGTCTTCGCTGACGTAATCCGCGCTGTACTCAGCGCTGTACTCTGCGGCATTACCCAGTGGCCCCACCGGCAAAGCGTAGCGCGAAGGGAACTCCGCCGAAGGCTAGACCGTTACCAGGCGTGAAGACCCAACTGGCGCTAGGGAAGAAACCAGGGCACGATGGTGACGAGTCTGATAGTTCGTGAGCCGGAGGGCGGAGTCGTGCAGCAGGACCAGCCGGACTGGGTCCTGCCGTCCTGGGAAGAAATCGTGCGCACGCACTCGGTGCGAGTCTACCGGCTTGCCTACCGCCTCACCGGCAACCCGCACGACGCCGAAGACCTGACCCAGGAAGTGTTCGTCCGGGTGTTCCGGTCGCTGTCCAGCTACACGCCGGGCACGTTCGAGGGCTGGCTGCACCGGATCACCACGAACCTGTTCCTGGACGGGGCACGGCGCAAGCAGCGGATCCGGTTCGAAGGGCTGCCCAACGAGGTCACCCACCCGCTGGCCGGGAAGGAACCGAGCCCGGCCGACGCGTTCGACGACACGCACCTGGACGGCGACATCCACGCGGCGCTGCTGGCGCTGCCGCCCGAGTACCGGGCCGCGGTCGTGCTGTGCGACATCGAAGGCTTCTCCTATGAGGAAATCGCGGCCACCTTGGGTGTCAAGATCGGCACGGTGCGGAGCAGGATTCACCGTGGCCGGGCGCAACTGCGGGTCGCGCTCGAGCACCGGCGGCAGAACCGGAGCGCCCTGTCATGAGCCATCTAGGAGATCTGCTCTCCGCGCACGTCGACGGTGAGCTGGACGGCGCGGAGCAGGACCGGGTGTCGGTGCACCTGGCCAGGTGCGCGCAGTGCCGCGCTGAAGCGGGCGGCCTGCGCGCGCTTAAGCGGCAGCTCAGCGAGCTGACCGCCGAGGTGCCAGGGGAAGCGGAGATGACCGCGCGGCTGGCGGAAATCGCCGCGCTCGCGACGGCCGCGGGGCCGACCGGGCCGGCCAGGGCGCGGCGCCGGGTACCAGCGGGCCGGGTGCCCGCGGGTCGCGGGTCTGTGGGTCGCGGGTCCGCGGGCCGTGATGGCAGCGGTCCCGGCGGGCCGCTGACCTCTCCCCGGCGCCGGCTGAGCGGACGCCGCAAGTACCTGATGCTCGGCACGATGTCGCTGGTAATGGGCCTGAGCGCGGTCGCGTTCACGGTCGGCGGCGGCGACTCGGCGTCAGGACCGAAGATCGTCCCGCAGGTCGAGCTGTACAGCGAGGAGCACGCGATCACCACCGGTGGGGTCCCCTTCGACGGCCCGGGGCCGGCCATGGGCCCGGTGGCGGAGGAAGCGTCGGCGGCAACACCGAACTCAGCCACCAGCCGGCAGCCCTGAGGCCAGCGTGCTGTACCTGTCGGGAAACCTGTCCGGCCGCCGCGGCCGCCAGCGGATAATGCTGACCGCCGCGCTCGCGGTGGGTGTTCCTGGCGTCCTGCTGTCCCTGGTCGGCTGCGCCGGCCAGGCTGGTGCGCAGGCTCAGTCGCCGAACCAGGCGCAGGCGCGGCCGCTGCAGATGCAGCCCAGCCAGGACGGGGTGAACGCGCAGGCGCGGCAGACTCAGCAGAAGAAAAAGAAAAAGTCGAGCAAGCTGGCCGTGCGGCTGCTGGGCGAGGCGGCGCGGCAAGGCGTGCAGCAGACCTACCTGGGCGAGGAAACCGTCCTTGACTGGGACAGCGGCGGCACCGTCGCGCTGGTCTCCACCGTCTACCACAAGAGCGGCGGCCCGACCTTTACCCTGACTCAGCCGGCCGGGCGCCAGTCGTTCACCTCGGGAGACATGGACGGCCAGTCGCCGGAGGGGGTGCTTGGCGTCACCGGGCCCCTGGTGCGGCTGCTGGAAACCAACTACGTGCTGTCCTACCAGGGCAGCGGGGCGGCCGGTGACCGGTCGGCCCAGCTGATCGAGGCCTGGCGCGGTGACGGCTCGCTCGCCGCCGAGTTCTGGCTGGACACCGCCACCAAGCTGCCGCTCGAGCGGCAGGTCTACGACAGCAGCAGCCGGCTGGTGAGCGTGAGCACGTTCTCCAACGTGAAGATCGGCACCGCCGCCGCGATCCCGGTGTTCGTCAGCACGCCGCAGCCGTCGCCGACCCTGGCCTGGTCTTACCCGATGGCCCCTTCGGCGCTGCTCGGGTACGCCCAGCAGGGCTGGGTGGTGCCGGCCTCGATGCCCGGTGGCCTGACCCTGTTCACCGGCGGCGAGACCGCCACCAAGACCGGTACGGTGCTCGACCTGGACTACTCCGACGGCCTGTATGAGGTGTCGGTGTTCGAGCAGCAGGGCAAGCTGGCCGCCAAGCTAACCGGCTGGCAGAAGACCAAGGTGGCCGGGCATTTCGTCTACGCCACCACGCCGGACCAGCGGTCGCTGACCTGGGCCGGTCATGACGTGGTGTACACGGTGATAGCGGACGCGCCGCCGGCGACGGTGGCGGACGTGGTCGGCAAGCTGCCGCACGACGACCCGCCCGGCTTCTGGAAGCGGATTTCGGTCGGTTTCGACCGGATCGGGCACATAGTCAATCCATTCGGCTGACGCCAAAGCGCAAAACACGGATTAGAGTGGGAACGTGTTCGACCTGTCGTTCTTCAAGCTGCTAGTACTAGCGGTGATCGCGCTTGTCATTTTCGGGCCGAACGAGCTGCCGAAGATGATCGCCCAGGCCGGCCGGGTGCTGCGTGACCTGCGCCGGGTGGCGGACGGGGCGAGGAACGACCTGCGAGCCGGGCTCGGCCCGGAATTCCAGGACTTCGACTTCGACGACCTGAACCCCAAGCGGTTTGTGCGCAAGCACCTGCTGGATGACCTTGAGGCCGGGTTCAACGCGCCCAGCGCCGCGACCGAGCCGGGCACCCGCACCGGCGGGCTGGCGACCCAGGCGGAGCGGATGACCCAGCTGGCCCCCGGCGAGACGCCGCCGTACGACTACGAAGCCACCTGAGTTTCAAGCGGGCTGAGCTAAACGGGGCTCAGGCCCAGGCTGCGGCCGGCCAGGCCGCGGGACCTGGCGCCCAGTTCGGCGGCGATCTTGGTCAGGGCCAGCGCGGCCGGCGCGTCCGGCGCGCCGAGCACGAGCGGCAGGCCCGCGTCGCCGCCCTCGCGCAGCCGGGTGTCCAGCGGCACCTGGCCGAGCAGCGGCACCGGGGCGCCGACCAGCCGGGTCAGCGCCTGCGCGACCGCGTCGCCGCCGCCGGAGCCGAAGATGAACTCCCGCTCACCGCAGTGGCCGCAGACCAGGTAGGACATGTTCTCGATGACCCCGGCCACGCGCTGCTGGGTCTGCGAGGCCAGGGCGCCGGCCCGTTCGGCCACCTCGGCCGCGGCCAGCTGCGGCGTGGTCACGATGAGCAATTCGGCGCCGGGCAGCATCTGCGCGACCGAGATCGCCATGTCGCCGGTGCCCGGCGGCAGGTCGAGCAGCAGCACGTCCAGGTCGCCCCAGTACACGTCGGCGAGGAACTGCTGCAGGGCCCGGTGCAGCATCGGCCCGCGCCAGACCACGGGCGTGTTGCCCTTGGTGAACATGCCGATCGAGATCACCTTCACGTCATGCGCCGACGGCGGCATGATCATGTTCTCGACCGGTGTCGGCCGGCCGGTGACGCCGAGCATCCGCGGCACTGAGTGGCCGTAAATGTCCGCGTCGACGACGCCGACCTTGTGCCCGGCGGCGGCCAGCGCGGCGGCCAGGTTCACCGTCACCGAGGACTTGCCCACGCCACCCTTGCCGCTGGCCACCGCGTAGACGCGGGTCAGTGAGGACGGCTGGGCGAACGGGATCTCCGGGTCCGGGCGCCCGCCGCGCAGCTGGGTCTGCAGCGCCTTGCGCTGGTCTTCGCTCATCACGTCCAGGTCGACCCGGACCCCGGTCACGCCGGGCACCGCGGTGACCGCGGCGGTTACCTCACGGGTGATCGTGTCGCGCAGCGGGCAGCCCGCGACGGTCAGCCATACCTCGACCCGTACCGCGCCATCGGCCGCGATCGCGATCGACTTCACCATGCCGAGATCGGTGATCGGACGCTTGATCTCGGGATCCAGCACGCCGCTGAGCGCCTGGGAGATTTGTGCTTCGGTCGGGGAGGCCATGTACACAATCCTATGCAGCCGCTATAACCGCAGTGGCCGGCCCCGGGATAGGGGCCGGCCACTGGTGTGCGGTTGGCAGGGTGCGGTTACCGGCTCAGCTCTTCGGGGTCAGCCAGGGGAAGCCGCCGCCACCGCGGACCACCTCGCCGGTGCTCGGGTCGAGGATGACCTGGGACAGGTGCGGGAAGGTGGCGAAGTCCAGCACGCCGCCCGGCGCGTCCAGGCTGCCCGAACTCGCGTCGTAGGAGCCGTCGCCGATCCGCTCACCGCGGAGCCAGTTGTCCTCGATGAACTTGAGCACTGAGGCGGTGTCGGTGAGGTTCTTGCTGACGTAGTTCTGCCGGGTCCACGGCGAGATCACGATCAGCGGCAGGCGCGGCCCGTAGCCGCACCGGTCGGCGTCGCTGCCCAGCGTGGTCGCGACCGCGGAGCAGATGGCGGTGTCTTGGGCCGTGTCGGAGCCGTTGACGATCGGGCCGGCCTGGTGGTCGTACCAGCCGTCCGAGTCGTCGTAGGTGATGATGATCGCGGTGGACGCCCAGAACTTGGATTCCTGGATCTGGTTGATGGTGTTCACCAGGAAGGTCTGCTCGTCCAGCGGGTCGGAGTTACCCGGGTGCGCGTTCTGGTAGGCGGCCGGCTTGAGGAAGCTGACGGCCGGCAGGTTGCCGTCCTTGAGCGTCTCGCCGAAGTCCGACAGGTCGTACTGGTGGTTGGCCTGGTCGGTGTGCCCGATGGCCGCCTCGGACGTGGGCGGCAGGTGCTTGGGGTTGGCGGTGGACGCGTAGAACTGGAACGGGTCGTGGTGCGGCACGTAGTCGGTGACCGACGCCCCGCCGATGTTCTCGTGCGCGGAAGCGCAGTCCTGGTAGCTGGTGCCGCCCTCGGTGACCGTGCCGGTCGGCGCGAAACCACCCTGGAACCAGCCCCAGGTCACGTTCTTGGTGTTCAGCAGGTCGCCGATGTTCTGGCCGGTCAGCACGCCCACCGGGTTGGACGAGGAGTGATCGGTGTCCGAGCAGTCGTCAAAGGCGGGGTCGATGTCGCCGAAGATGGTGCCGTCGTTGGCGGTGTTGCCGCCCTGGTAGGCAACCGAGCTGTCGGCCACGTGCGCGGCGGTGGCCGGGTCGGCGGCGGTGGAGCTGACCGCGTAACCGCCGCCGTCGTCACCGGAGATCAGGTTGATCGCGCCGGGCGAGGACGGGCCGAAGTCGGGGTCATAGTCGTTGTCGCTCATGGCGAAGTTCTGCGCGTAGTTCCACAGCGCGGTGACGGTGTTGCCGTCGTAGTAGTCCAGCACCAGGCCGGGCGCCCCGTACTCAGTGGAGCTGCCGTTCGCGCAGGTCGCGTCCGAGCCGGTGTACTGGACGAACTTGTCCATCTTGCCGCCGTCGTCGGCTTCCTGCTCGGGCAGGTAGCTGTGGTTCTGGTCGCAGGTCAGCGCCTGCGAATGAGTCAGCCGCTGCGGGTTGTACTCGTTCGGGTTGGCGGTGAGCAGCGGCCCGGCCGGCCCGGTCCTGGTGATGGAGGTGTACAGGCCGTTGACCGCCGGCGTGCCCGGCTTGGCGTGGAAGGTGCTGCCGTCGGTGTTCGCGGCATAGGGGTAGGTGCCGAAGTAGTGGTCGAACGACTCGTTCTCGTCGAAGATCACCACCAGGTGCTTGATCGGGGTGCTGGTCGGCGCCGACAGCACCCAGCTGCTCGGCGACGTGGTGGCAGGCACCGGCACCGAGAATCCTGAGTTGGGCGCGGCCTGCGCGCCGGTTACCGTGGTGGCGACCGCCACCCCGGACCCCAGCACGATCGTGCCGCCGATGGCGACGTAGTAACGAGCTCGCCGGGTCAGCGCGTGCTTCCCGCGGCCTGGGCCTACGCCCATGAGCGATCCTCCTGAATATACGGACAAGGTAGGCCACGAACATTCGCAGAGTCCGGTAACGCAAGAACGGACCCAGACTGACCAGCAGGCAAACGACCGGTCAAGAATGGGTCCGTCTTGGCGGCGGACCCGCGCGGCGGGTCCGTCCAGTGGCGGCGGTGGTTACGGCTTGGACTGCACCTCGCCGGTGGACGGGTTCAGGTAGACCGCGTTGAAGTGCGGCTTCGCGCTGAAGTTGAGCAGGCCGCCCTTCGCGTCCAGGCTGCCCGCGAGGGTGTCGAACGAACCGTTGCCGATCCGCTTCCCGCCCAGCCAGTTGTCCTCGATGAACCTGATGATCGAGGTGGTGTCGGTGCGGTTATTGCTGACCGTGTTGGCCGGGGCGTACGGCGAGATCACCAGCATCGGCAGCCGCGGACCGTAGCCGCACCGGTTCGGGTAGCTGCCAAGCCGGCTGGCGGCCGACTTGCACGCCTGGCCGTTGGCTGAGGTGGCCGAGCCGTTGACGATGGTCTGAGCCTGGCTGTCGTACCAGCCGTCGGAGTCGTCGTAGGTGATGATGATCGCGGTCGAGTCCCGGTACTTGGACGCCTCGATCTCGTTGATCGTGTTGGCCAGGAAGTGCTGCTCGTCGGTCGGGTCCGAGTAGCCGGGGTGACCGTCCTGGTAGGCGGCCGCCTTGAGGAAGCTGACCGAGGGCAGGTTGCCGTCCTTGATGGTCTTGTCGAACAGGGACAGGTCGTACTGGTGGTTGGCCCGGTCGGTGTGCCCGATCGCCGCTTCTGAGGTGGGCGCCAGGTGATGCGGGTTGGCGGTGGACTTGTAGAACTCGAACGGGTCGTGGTGCGGGACGTAGTCCTGCACCTGCTGGCCGGCCACGTTGGAGTGCTCGGTGCCGCAGACGGCGTAACCGGCCTTGTTCTTCCCGGTCGGGGCGAAGCCGCCCTGGAACCAGCCCCAGGTGACGCCCTTGGCGTTGAGCATGGTGCCGATGTTCGGGCCGGTCAGCACGCCGACCGGGCTGGTCGAGGTGTGGCTGGCGTCCGAGCAGTCGTCGAAGGCGGGGTCGAGGTCACCGTAGATGGTGCCAAGACCGGACTTGTTCAGCGAGCTGACGCTGCCCACGGAGGCCTCGACCTTGCCAGTGGTGGGGCTGACCGCGTAACCGCCGCCGTCCATGCCCGAGACCAGGTTGATCGCGCCGGGGGTGGACGGCCCGAAGTCCGTGTCGTAGTTGTTGTCGCTCAGGGCGAAGTGCTGCGCGTAATTCCACAGCGCGGTGACCGTGTTGCCGTCGTAGTAGTCAAGGACCAGGCCGGGCGAGCTGAACTCGTTCGAGGTGCCGGCCGCGCAGGTCGCGTCGGAACCGGTGTTCTGGACGTACAGGTTTTCCTTGCCGTTGTTGAAGGCCGCCTGCTCGGGCGTGTAATCGTGATCCTGGTCGCAGGTGAACGCCTGGCTCTTGCTGAGCCGCTGCGGGTTGTACTTGTTCGGGTTGGCGGTGAGCAGCGGGCCGACCGGCTTCTTCGCGGCGGCGGTCTGCGCCTTGTTGTACAGGCCGGTCACCATGGGCGTGCCGGCCGCGGCGGTGAAGTGGCTGCCATCGGTGTTCGCGGCGTAGGGGTAGGTGCCGAAGTAGTGGTCGAACGACTCGTTCTCGTCGAAGAGCACCACCACGTGCTTGATCGGCGTCTTGGTGGACGCCACCAGCCAGTCGCTTTGCGGGGTGGCGGCGGGAGAGGGCACCGAGCCCACCGTGTTCGGCTGCGCGCTCGCGCCGGTGACGTTCGTGCCGACCAGCACGCCCGCGATGAGCACGACGGCCGCGCCGGCCGCGGTGTAATACCGTCGGCGTCCGGTCAGCCTTTTCCTGGCATGGACATCACCAAGGCCTTCGCCCATGTCTGCGCTCCTTCTTTTGTCTGCTTGCTTTGCTGCTGGCTTGCCTGCTCTGCTGGCACACGATTCGGGACAAAGGTGTCATCGCGACATGAATGAGATACGGACGTTATGTAATCACCTGGCGAACGGCAGGGCAATGGTTAGGCCGCACCGGGCGGATCAGGCTGTGAGCAGGGCGCGGGCATAGTAGTCGCTGGCGTCGGCCACGCCGGGCAGGGCGAGGAAGTAGCCGCCGCCGAACGGGCTGATGTAGTCCACCAGCGGCTCGTCGATCAGCCGGGTCTGCACGGCCTCGAACTGCCGCTTGAGGTCCTGCTGGAAGCAGGTGAAGACCAGCCCGACGTCCAGGTTGCCGACCGCGTCGATGCCGCGGTCGTAGTTATAGGCGCGGCGCAGGATGCGGCTGGCCGCGGTCTGCGGGGTGCGCGGGTTGGCGACCCGCATGTGCGCGGTCAGCGGGATGATGTCGCCGGTCGGATCCTGGGCGTAGTCAGGGGTCGCGTAGATGCTGGTCGCGTCCAGCGGGCAGCCGCTGTCGCGGCGGCGGCCGATCATCGCTTCCTGCTCGCCGATGTCGACCCGGTCCCAGAACTCGATCAGCATCCGGATCAGCCGGACCACGAAGTAGCTGCCGTGCGCGGTCCAGGCCGGCTCGCCCTTGGTGCCCGGCTGGATCCAGACCAGGCTGTCCATCTGGGCGGCGGCGCCGGTGTCCGGGTTGGAGATGCCGTCCATGAAGCCGAGCATGTTGCGCGGCACGGTGCCGGCCGGGCGGGGCGGGCTGGTGAAGCCGTCGATCCGCCAGATCGGCGCCATGGCGCCCCTGGTGTGCTTGGCGATGTCACGCAGCGCGTGCAGCACCGTGTCCGAGTTGCCGGCGCTCAGCTGCAGGATCAGGTCACCGCCGCACTGGGCCGGGTCCAGGTCGTCGTTGGGGAACGGCCGCATCGGGTACAGCCTGGCGGGCAGCTGCCCGGCCAGGCCGTACCGGTCGTCGAACAAGGTGGAGCCGACGCCGACGGTGACGGTCAGGCCATCGGGCACCACGGTGGGGCCGAGCACGCCCGAATCCGGCGGCGGGCCGCCGATGCCGGCCTGGGGCGGGGTGCCGCCCGCGGTGAGGAACCTGGCCCGGGCGGTGATGGTCCGGAACAGGGCGGTGAGGTCGGCCCGGCTCTGCGCGGTGGAGTTGAACGAGATCACCGCGGTCTGCTGGCGCGGGGCCGGCAAGATGCCGGCCTGATACTTGCCGTGGAACGGCACCGCGGGCAGCGTTCCGGTCACCATGCTGGTCAGCCCCGCACTGGTGGCCGGCCCTGGCTGGCTGTCCCGGTACGCGTAGCCGGCCGCGATGCCCGCGGCGGCCGCGCCGGCCCCGGTCAGGCCGGCGGTGAGGAACGTGCGTCTGGCTGGGGGCCGTTCGGCGGACACGTCTATACCCCTCGCGGTTCGGTGATGGTGGCGATCGGAGCCAGCTCCTCCAGCGCCTGGTCACAGGCCGAATCGAGCTGTTCCCTGGCCGTGGCGGGCAAACTCGCGACGGAAAGCCACCGGCCGTTCTGATAGCCGTATTTTTCTAGCAGCCACTGGAGCCGGTCCAGCCAGGTATAGACGGCGGGCAGCTGTGCGTACCTGGTGACCAGCAGCGGATGCAGCAGGGTGAGCAGCTCCTCATCGCCGGTGATGTTGGCGGCGGTGGTGGCCAGCGTGCTGCCGCTGCCGTAGTCGTCATGGTCGCTGAGCTGGAACTGCAGCGCGTTCTCGATGATCTCGTGGGCGCGCAGGCCGAGGTCGAGCAGCTGGATCTGCATGTCCGGCCCGTTGGGCCAGGCCTTGCGCAGCGCCAGCACGTCGGCGTCCAGGGTGCGGGCAACCGAGGTCAGCTCGGGCCAGCCCTGGCCGTGCCACAGGCCGTACTCGAGCCGGTAGAAACCGGTCCACTGGGCCGAAGCGACGCCGCCGGCCAGGCCGTCCGGGCGGCCGTCGATCTCGGCGTCGAAGTCGCCGAAGGCGTCGTAGGCCGCGCCGAGCCGCTCATACTGCAGGTGCGCGGTCAGCCAGCCCGCCTTGGCCTTGGCCAGGTTCTGGCCGCGGACGTCGGCGAGCAGGGTGGCGGTGTCGGCGGCGAGCACGGCCAGGCCGCCGCTGACGTAAGCGGTGTACTGCTTGGCCGGGGTAAGCAGGTCGTCCTGGGTAACCGGGACGATGCCCGCGGTGCCTGCCGTATGTCCGGCGACCGTTTCCGTGGGCCCGTTGAACGGGTCATAGTCCTCGAACGAGCAGCGGAACGCGTACCTGCCCGAGCCGATGTCCAGCCGCATCGCGCTGGTGGTGCCCGGGCCGAGCATCTCGACTTCCGCGTAGACCGCGCCGCTGGCCGGGTTAATAAGGTCAACGTCGCCCTCTTCGGCGGCGGCGTTGTAGATCTGGAAGGTGTACGGGCCTGGCCCGGCCACGTGCCAGCTGGCACCGCAGCCGCCGTTGGACACCGAGACCAGGCCGGCGGGCGGGGACGGGTTAGCGCCGCAGGCAGTAAGGGACAGCGCTGCGGTTACGGTGAGGGTTGCGGCTATCGGCGCGAAGCGGCGCACGTGGCCAGGATAAAGGCGGCGATGTCCGAGCGCCAGCGGCGCGAAGCGAACGTTCACCTGCTGTTCAGGACGCCCCACGAGGTGAGCGCCTCGAACAGGCCGGGGCTGAGCGGCAGCACGGCTAGCTCGGCCGGCCCGGCCCAGCGGACGGCGGC
>Ga0224568_1000108_pt1 | contig 14733 bp, 13 predicted proteins | sample CLU5metagenome_FD_182727 | JGI IMG/M metagenome (GOLD analysis project Ga0224568, IMG submission 182727) | Spruce litter microbial communities from Bohemian Forest, Czech Republic - CLU5 | ecosystem: Environmental > Terrestrial > Plant litter > Unclassified | place: Czech Republic: South... | reverse complement strand
GAGTGCCGGATACCTGGAAGGGCCCGGTCGCCTGCTGGCAGGACGTCGCCGCCTGGGCTGGCGGTCCGGTCATAAGCGCGACCGCGGCCGCCGGTACCGCCGGCGCCGCCAGCGCCAGGGCCACGGCGAAGGGCCGCGCGGGTCGTTTGATGGGAATGCCGACATAGCTGAAGAACCTCGTCATGTGCCGCGTCTTCCGTTGAATGAGGATTGCGGGTGTCGCGCCGTGCCGTTGACCGAATGGCAGGCTCGGCCGCGCCGAGCCTGCCATCTTCGATCTAGCGATTACCGGCGAATACCTGGATCAGCCGAGAACTACGATCCGCAATTATTCTGGTCGTGGCTGACTTGGAAGCTCTGGTACTCCTGATGGAGAGAACCCGTTGAGGTACCGGGATTGACGCATAGGTCAATTGTGCCGCTGGGCGTCCGTGAGAGATAAAGCCACAGTTGCACATCGCAGCCGTTTGACGCATAGGTCGCTATGCTATTGATTGTGCCTGTTCTGCCGTCGATGCAGGTGAGCTCCTGATGCTCGCCCGTGCAGAAGGTGAAGGTGAAAGATCCCGGATAGTACCGATTGGGGTTACACGCCGCGGGAGATGCTTTCGCGGCGACCGGTGCCGTTGCCCTGATGTTTCCATGTGCCGTACCCGCCACCGCCGGGGATGTTGCTACGAGGCCAAGCCCCGCAATGACGAAGGACGAGACGGCGATCAATTTCATGAAGCGTTTCATCTGCTGCACCCCTTGAAATAATTGTTGCTGGCCGAGAGATCCAGACGGCCCGCTGTCGGTTGCAGGGCAATTTCCTGCGGGTCACCAGCAATTATTACTAGGGGCAATAGTTCTTTAATTTATCTCTGGCGATCCGCGCGGCCGCGCAGATCGCCTGGCAGATCCCGCCGAGGGGCGGACGCGCAGGCCGGAAGCTGAGGGAGCGCCCTTACATCGTCCCCACGGGTTCGCTACCAGATGCGGACCCGGGTCGCGGGTTCGAGCCACTGCTTGTCGGCGGCGCCGACATCAAACGCGACGTAGAACTCGTCCAGATTGCGCACGATCTGGTTGCAGCGGAACTCGCCGGGAGAATGCGGGTCGATGGTGAGCAACCGGATGGCTTCCTCGTCCCGGCTCTGTGACCGCCAGGTGCGAGCCCACGACATGAAGAAGCGCTGGGCACCGGTCAAGCCGTCGATTACCGGTGCCTGTTCGCCGTGCAACGACACCTGATAGGCCTGCCAGGCGATGCCCACGCCGCCGAGGTCCCCGATGTTCTCCCCGATCGTCAGCGCTCCGTTCACATGCTGATCAGGAGCCTGCGCCAAGGTCAGGCCGTTGTACTGATCGATCAGCGACCTGGTCCGGGCCTCGAACGCCTGCCGGTCCGTCGCGCTCCACCAGTCGGTGAGCCTGCCGTCACCGTCGTACCGAGAACCCTGGTCGTCGAAGCCGTGGCCGATCTCATGGCCGATGATCGCGCCGATCGATCCGTAGTTGGCCGCGTCATCGCGGTCGGGATTGAAGAACGGATCCTGCAAGGTCGCGGCCGGGAACACGATCTCGTTCATGCCCGAGTTGTAGTAGGCATTGACCGTCTGGGGGGTCATATGCCACTCATCGCGATCGACCGGCTTGCCGACCTTGTCCAGCTGGCGGCCGAACTCGAAAGCATAAGCCGCCCGGACATTGGCCATCAGATCCGCCGGGTCGATGCTGAGGCCGGAGTAGTCCCGCCAGTTATCCGGGTGGCCGATCTTAGGAGTGAACTTGCCGAGCTTCTCCAGGGCTCGCTGGCGGGTCTGCGCCCCCATCCAGTCAAGCTTGGCGATGCTCTGGCGGTAAGCCTGCAGCAGGTTGGCTACCAGGACATCCATCCGCTCTCTGGTCCCAGCCGGAAAGTGGCGGCCGACATAGGCCCGGCCAGCGGCTTCTCCCATCGCCCACTCCACCAGCGACAGACCCCGCTTCCAGCGGGCACGCAGCTGGGGGGTGCCGCTCAGGATACGGCCGGAAAAGCCGAAGTCCTCCTGCACGAACGCCTCGGACAGATATTCGGCCGCGCTGTGGATCACCCGCCAGCACAGCCAGTCCCGCCACGCCGCGATGTGCTCGTCGGTGAGCAGCGAGGCCAGCCCGGCACTGAAGCTCGGCTGGCGGAGCACGATCTCGTCGAAGCTGCCAGCGGGCGGGTCCAGAGCTGTCAGCCAGCCCCGCAGGTCTGGCCCCTGTGCCAGCAGGCCGGCCCAGGTGAACAGGTTGTACGTCTTCTCGCGGTCGCGGTTCGAAACGTTATCCCAGTGGTGCCCGGCCACCGCCGTCTCCAGCGCGAGCACTCGTCCCGCTGCCTCAGCCGCGTCCGGCAGCCCGGCCAGCTCGAACATTCGCCGTATATGACCGGCGAACGCGTCGCGGACGTCAGCGAACCGCTCCTCGCGGTAGTAGCTCTCGTTCGGCAGCGAGATACCACCCTGCTCGAAAAACACCAGGTAGCGCTCCGGGTTGCCCGGGTCGGTATCAACGAAGAGCCGGTACAGTGCCCCGGTACCCAGTGGCTGCAGCCGCCCGATCGTGTGCAGCAGCTCCGGGACGGAGCTGACGGCTCGAGCCGCCGCGAGCGCGCTGCTGATGGGCTGCGAGCCGAGCAGCTCCGCTCGGTCCTCGTCCATGAAACTGGCGTACAGGTCGCCGAACTTGCGCTCTTCGCTGCCGTCGGGCGCCGACGTGGCCTCTTCCACGATGGCGCGCATCGCGCTCTCAGCCTGGTCAGCCAATATCCGGAAGGTACTGTCGCGCGCCCGGTCAGCGGGGATCTCATGCTGCGCCAGCCACCGGCCGTTGACATGCCGGAACAGGTCATCTTGCGGGCGGACAGCGGGATCCAGCTCGTCAATGGAGATACCGGATGGGAGCGTCATGCTTCCAGCGTAGAACCAGGGGTGGTGACGGCTAGTCCCGGGTGACGAAGGCCGGCCGTGAACGGTGAAGCGAATGACCGCCCCGGGTGATTAACCGGACAGATTAGGCTTGCCCGTTCCGCGCCAAGCAATTAGCCGGTATGTGCTTATTTAAGCCTTTATGTCGAGAAGATCACCAATAGAATCGTCCACTATGCGGATCCTGGCCCTTGGTGATCGTGAGCCATCGTTTTTCACCCACCGTGAGCTGGACGCGGCGTTCGTGCTGATGGCCGCCGCCGGCGTGCGGTGCGAGTGGACCGCGACGGACAGCCGGCAGGCTCGCGACCTGCGGTCGGCCGACGGGGTATGGCTGCTGCCCGGTACCCCGTACCGCGATGACGCGGCCGCCTACGCCGCGATCGAGTACTGCCGCGGCTCGGGCACGCCGTTCCTTGGCACCTGCGGCGGGTTCCAGTACGCCTGCGTGCAGCTGGCGCGCTCGCTGGCCGGGATCAAGGCGGCGGCGCACGCTGAATCCGAACCGGACGCCGAGGACCTGGTCGTCATCCCGCTGCGGTGCACGCTATACGGCGAGCGCAGGCTGGTTGAGCCGGTGCCAGGCACCCGGCTGGCGCAGGCCTGCGGAAACCTGCCGTTCGCCGGCTTCCACTGGTGCGGGTACGGACTCGACCCGCGGCTCGAGGCACGCTTGGCGGCGGCCGGCGTCGTGCTGTCGGCACGCGCGCCCGATGCCGGAGTAGAGGCGATCGAGCTGGCCGACCACCCGTTCTTCGTGGCGACCGCGTTTCAGCCCCAGGTCGGCAGCAGCGAATCCGGCACGCTGCACCCGCTTATCACCGCCCTGCTCACCGCGGCGGGCGGCCGGCCTGAGGCGCGAGCGGGTGGGCAGGACTGAGACCATGGATGTTATGCGCGAGGTCTGGTGCAGTGAGCGGACGGTTGGCCGCTAGCCCGCGGCTTGCCGTCCCGATCACCGGCCAGGGCTGCCCGAAGCACATGGTGATGGGCCCGTGCGGCGGCGTGCGAGCTGACGGCGGCTGCGAAGTCCGGCCGTACCCGTGCGTGTTCCCCGACCCGGTGCCGTGGCCCGACCCGGTGCCTTGCGTCCCGCTGGACCAGGTGCCGCTGATCTTGACCGACTTCACCTCCGAGCCGTACTCGGTGCGGGCCCACGCCGCTGTCGCGGGCATCCTGGCTCCGGTCAGCGACGCGGTCCTGGTCGGCGAGCATCAGGACCGGCCCGACTTCCCGCCCGCCCAGCTGGCCTCGATCTTGCAGCAGTCGGGGGCGCGGCCGTGGATTACGCTGTCCTGCAGGGACCGGAACCGGGTGGTGCTGGAACAGGAACTGCACGGCCTGCGCCAGCTCGGCGTGGGCGCGGTGCTGTGCGTGACCGGCGACGCGCGCGCTTATGACATCCGGCCGGACGCGACGCAGGTCTTCGACCTGGACGGCCCCCGGCTGACCGCGCTGGCCGCCGCGATCGGCATGCCGGCCGCGGTACCGGAGTCGCCCGCTGCGCCGCCCCGGCAGCTGCGGCCGTTCCGGCTGGCGCAGAAGCAGCGGGCGGGAGCGGCGGTGGCCGTGCTCAACCACGACACACTGACCTCGGTGGCCGATTTCATGGCCGCTGCCGCACGGGCCGGGGTCGCCATCCCGGTCATCGCCGCCGTGGCCATCTTCACCGACGCCGCCTCCGCCGCGGCCCTGTCCCGGCTGCCCGGCCTGGAACTGGATCCGGCCGTGGTGCGCGCGGTGCTTGATGACCCCGATCCGGTCGCGGCCGGCGTCGCTGCCGCGGCCAGGCAGGCCCGGGCCTTGCTAGCCATCCCTGGTGTGGCCGGAGTGAACGTGTCCGGGCTGGCCTCGGCCCGCGGTTATGAGTTCGCCGCGCGGATCAAGGCGGAGCTGGCCGCGCGGATCCGGGCGGAAGCCGCCGATGACCGGTGAGACCGGCGGCCAGCGGCTAGCGGAGTCCGGCCGTCCGATACAAGGGGATTGCGGCAGTCCGATGCACGCCGAGTTCGGCACCGTGGCCGAATGGACCGCCGAGGTGGCGGCCGGTCTTGGCCAGGACTATTACATTCCCGCGGCCTGCCGGGGCAGCGGCCAGCCCGCGGTCCTTGACTGGCTGCTTGAGCGGCTGGGCCCGCGGCCCGGCGAGCTGATGATCGACGTCGGCGCGGGGCTGGGCGGCCCCGCCGCCTACGCCGCCCGGCACAGTGGCGTGCGGCCCGTCCTGGCCGAACCCGAGCCGGGCGCCTGCCGCGCGGCGGTGCGGCTATTCGGTGCTCAGGTCGTGCGGGCGGACGCGACCGCGCTGCCCTTCGGCGACGCGGCCGCCGACCTGGCCTGGTGCCTGGGCGTGCTGTGCACCGCGACCGGTGCGCCCGCCCAGCAAGCCATGCTCGGTCAGCTCCGTCGCGTGGTGCGGACCGGCGGCCGGATCGGCCTGCTCGTCTACCTGGCCACCACGGCCGAGCTGAATGATCCGCCGCAGGGCAATCACTTCCCGGCCAGCGGCCAGCTGCACGACCTGCTCGGCTGGGCCGGCCTTGAGCCGGACGAAGTGGCCGACTTCCGCGACATCACCAGGGCGCCGCCGGACTGGACCAGCCGGATCGAGGCGGTGGACCGGGAGCTGCACCGCCGGTACGGGCACACGGCGGAGCTGGCGGCGGCCGGCCAGCAGAGCGACCGGATCGGCAAGCTGCTCAGCTCCGGCCAGCTCACCGCCCAGGTCATCGTGGCCAGGCCGAGCACCGAGTAGACGCGGAGATCTGCCATTCACCACTGGCTACGGTGAATAAGACCAGGTAAATCCATCGCGCGCTACGTAGGTTTGAATCCCGCACCTGTGACGGTTAGCAAAAAAGGCTGTATTTAAATGAAAGCGCTGGTTACGGCGGGGTAGGCGATAGTGAAAGCCGTTGCCAGATGGGTCATCGAGAGGTCGGCTCCGGCGGCGAGAGGATCAATTGTGCCGCGGCCGTTGAGTGCTTCGCCTGCTACGCCGTGGGCGCCGTGGGCGCCGCCGTGGGCGCCGCGGTGGGCGCCGGGCTTGCGGGCCGGGACGCTCTAGCGGAACTTTCCCCAGCTCAGCGCCGTGTACGGGCTGCTGTCTTGCTTGCCGGGTGGCCCGCATCAGTACACCGAGCTTCTCGGGACCAAACGCCGGCACGAGTCATGCCGCCAAGCATCACAAAACCCAGCAGACAAGAGGGCATCTCATTCGAAACAAGCGAATACATATGTAACCATGGATATCTCAATTTCAATTTAATATCCACTAGTTGATAAATGACTTTCATATATGAAGACTATTGACAGGCCGAATATTGCTAGTTATCAATGATGAAGACCACGAGGCCTCCGCGGTTCGCGCACCATTGATCACCGGCCGGTCCGTCCGGGCCGGCCGTTTCGATAAAAAGGAGTTTCGATGAACCCCTCGGACACCCAGGCCCCGTCGATGAAGCAGCTGAGCGTGCGCAAGGTCGGCCCGGTGCGGCTGACCAGTGCCTCCGCCTCGTTCTACGGCAACCCGGTCACCTGCCCCCCCACCGGCCCGATCTGGACGTAGTTCGCCGCGCCCTAGGCACACAGACGGCGCCGGTGTGGCCGGCCGGCCACCGGCGCCGTCGTTCCGGGCCCGTTCGGCACAGCTTCATCCAGGTCTGCGCACAATATGAACAGAACGTGGGGCGAGCAGGTGGTAGATCTTGATACCCAGCCGGTTGCGCTATATCCGCTGACCTTTGTCGACGAAGGGGACGAGGTCGTCGTCGGGCGAGCCGACATCGAGTCGTACGCCGTGCTGTCGGCTGACGGCGCCGCGGTACTGCGCCATCTGGGGGACGGCATGACGCCGGCCCAGGTCGCCTCCTGGTACCAGCAGACCTACGACGAAGCACTCGATATCGCCACCTTCCTGGTACAGGTGGAAGAACTCGGCTTCCTGCGTACCGGCGCACACGCGGACCCGCAAACGGCTGGTTCGCCGACACGGTCCGAGTCCGGCGGCGCGCCGCCGCGGTTCCAGCACACCGCGTCCCTGGTTTACTCGCGCTGCGGCGCACTGGCAGCCGCGGTCCTGGCCAGCGCGGCCGTGTGGAGCCTGGTCACCAGGCCCGCGACACGCCCGACTCCCACCCACGTGTTCTTCACCAGTTACCTGGCACTGATACCGCTGGTGATGATCGCCGTTGAACTGCCGCTGATGTATCTGCATGAGTTCTCCCATGTGCTGGCAGGGCGGCGGATCGGTATCAACAGCCGGGTCGGAGTCGGCCGGCGCCTGTACTTCATCGTCTTCCAGACGACGCTGACCGGCGTCTACAGCGTGCCGCGGCGTCAGCGCTACCTGATCTTCCTGGCCGGCATGATCACCGACTCGATGGTGCTGTGCACGCTGGTGCTGATCGGCGCCGCGACACTGGACGGACCGGCCCGGCTGGTCGGGCGAATCGCCGTCGCCGCCGCGTACTTCACCGCGATCCGTTTCGTCTGGCAGTTCTTGTTCTTCCTGGAGACCGACATGCACCACGTGCTGTCCACGCTCCTGAAGATCACCGACTTGAAGGGCATGACCAGCAGCGTGCTGCGGGCACGGCTGCGCGGCCGGCCGATCGACCCCTCGTACACCCCGCACGAGCGCGCGGTACTGCGCTGGTTCGCCCCGCTGACCTTCGTCTGCATCCTCGCCACGGTGAGCGGGGGCATGGCCATCGTCATCCCGCTGGCGATCGGGTACGCGCGGCGGGTGGCCGAGGGGGTAGGGACCGGCGCGGCCAGCGGGCAGTACTGGGACACCGTCGTGTCGCTCGCGCTGTTCGTCGCACAGTTCGGCCTGGTCGGCTACCTGTTCGTGAGTGCACATGCTAAGTCCAGGGCCGCCCGGCGCCAGCCCGCGGCGCCGCAGACCGCCCCCGCCGCGTCTGCGCGCTGAGCAGAGCAAGCCAAATCGGAGATGACTATGGATCAGCATGCCCCCCTGGATCATCTGTGGATCGTCGGTGCGACGCGCCGCGACCGCGCGGCGGCGCTGGGCGGTAGCCAGGTGGCGCCGCACGACATCGCCGTGGACTGCCACCGTGCCGCCCGCGGTCCGTACACGGGTGTCGGCTCCATGCTTCGCGCCCTGGTCCCCGTCATCAGCGCGGCCGATGCGGACCTGCTCGCCGCCCACGTTCCGGCGATTCTGTGTGCCGCGCCGGAGCTGGAGCCGCTGGTCGGCAGCGCCCCGGACACGCTGACCGCGCTGGCGCCGCACGATGAGCGCACGCGTTGGTACTCGATTCAACGTACCCAGCGGATCAGCAACAACCTGGTGGAGTTGCTGCTGGCGTACGGCCAGACCCAGGCCGGAGGAATCACCCTCGCCTTCGACACGGTGCACGAGGCCGACCACACCGACCGCGAATTCCTGGCCATCGCGCTGCGCCGGCTCGACGCCGCCGTGGTCCGCCTGGTGGTGGGCTCGGCCGCGGTGCCCGGCCCGGCTGACGCGCAGGACGGTCTCGCGCAGCAGCTGTCAGTGCGCGCACGCCGGGTCGAAGCTGCCGCGACCGGCCGGCCGCCGACGCTGAGCTCGCCGTCCGGGCTGGTTCTCGCCCGCGCCTATGTCGCCGCGGACGGCACCAGTGACGACGAGGCGGCCCGCGCCAGTTACGAGGGGCTCAGCGGAGAAGAGCGCAGGCGGCTGCACGACGAACGCGGCGCCGCGGTGGAGGCCAGCGGGGAATACTCGCTGCGGCTCGGTGCGCTGCCCTATCACCGGCTGCACGGCACCGATCCCCTCATCCAGGCCTGGCCGCTCTACGCTCAGGCCGAGGGATACTGCATGAGCATGGGCTACTACCATGCCGTGCTGGAGTGTCTGGACCGCCTTGAAGAGCTGGTCAGCCAGGGGAACAGCCGCCATGGGCACTTCGAGCAGCACGCGGGGCTGCGCCGCGGCCAGATACTCGGGCTGATGGGAGACTCAGCAGGCAGTGAGGCGAGTTATCTCGCGACGCTGGCCCTGACCCGGGTGCCGCGTGACGTGATCTCACTCCAGTATGCCCTCGGCATGCTCTACACGCGGTGGCAGCATCCCGCACGCCGAGACCATCACCTGGCGACGACCTACCTGAACACCGCGGTCGCGCTGGCCAGCCAGCTGGAGGAGCCCGCGGACCGGGCGTTCTACACGGCCTTCATGAGCAACGGCCTCGCGCTGGCCAGGATGCACGCGGGCGCCCCGGACGAAGCTTTGGAGCTGGTCGAGTTCGCGCTGAGCCTGCTGGACCGGGAACTCGTGATAGACAAGCACCTGCTGCACCGCTCGGTGCTGCGGCACAACCGGGCCCAGTTGCTGGCCGTCCTGGGCCGCCGGGCCGAGGCGATCGCGGATCTGGACGAGGTCATCGGGCAGGACCCGCACCACCCGGAATACCACTTCGACCGGGGAAACCTGCGATTCCAGGACGGCGACGGACCCGGCGCGCTGATCGACTACGAGCGCGCCGAGTCTCTCGGGCCGCCCTTCGCCGAGCTGTACCACAACCGGGCCGAGATCCTCGCGGACCTCGGCGATCTCGACGGCGCGGTGCGCAGCCTGGAGCGTGCCCTGGACCTGGACCCGGCCAACCTCGAGTCCGCGATCAGTCTGGCCTCACTGCTGCTCGACACGGACCAGGGCGATCAGGGGGGCGCGGCGGCCGAGATCCTCCGGCGGAGCCTGGCCGCCAACCCGGAGCAACCCAGGCTGCTGTGCCTGCTGGGACGGGCGCTGGCGGAGACCGGCGACATCCCTGGCGCCGAGGCGGCGCTCGGCGAGGCCCTGCGCCACGACCCCGATCTCTACCAGGCGCTGGTGGCCCGCGCCATCTTGGCGTTCGGCACCGGACAGTACGCGCAGGCCCTCGCCGACCTGGACCGTGCGGTCGATCTGGCGGGCGACGACCCCGATCTGCTCTACAACCGAGGCTCCGTGCACGAGGCGCTCGGCGATCCCGCGGCGGCCATCGGGGACTATCAGCGGGCCCTGACGCTCCCCGACTGCGACACGGCGCTGCTGGAGCAGCGGTGTGCCGCCTGCCGGTCCTTGCTCACCGAGTCTGCTCAGGTCGGGGCCTAGCAAGAACCCGCAGTCCGCGGCTGAATTCCGGCTGACGCCGCGGCTAATGGCAGGTGAAACCCGCGCTAGCTGGCAAAGCTGGCGGATATCCGGCGGGCCGGCTGGAAATATCCAGTCCGGCAAGAAAGCGCAGCGTACCGGGCATCAGCTGGCCGGCCCGACGGGAGACGCGGCGACGGGCCGGATTCCGGGGTCTTGACGAAGCGGCGCAAAAGAAGGACGGTTGTCACCATGTCGAGAGGAGTGCTAATGCGTAAACGGCTGCTCACCACCGCAGCGATAAGCGTCGTCGCTCTAGCCTGCGCGGCTGGTACTACCAGCCTGCAGGCCATGGCCAGCACCGCGACCAGCAGCACGGCCCACGCAGCGGCGGAGAACACCCCGCAGCCGGGCGGCCCGCTGATCCATCCAGCTACCAGCAATATCAGCGCGCAAGTATCGACCACCGTGACGATCAGCGAGAACTGGTCAGGGTACGCGGTGGCCGGCAAGAAGCAGTACAACTACGTGCACTCAACCTACATACAGCCCGCTATCACCTGCTCGGGCGTGGCGGACCAGTGGTCCTCCAACTGGGTAGGCCTGGACGGCTACAACGACCAGACCGTCGAGCAGGACGGCACGGAGGCATGGTGCGGCGGCGCCGACAACACCACGCCCAAGTACGAAGCCTGGTACGAGATGTACCCGGCGGACTCGGTGAATGAGTTCGTCGTGCATCCTGGCGACATCATCGACGTGGCGGTCACCTACTCCGACACCAGCACTGACTTCACGCTGACCGTGAGCGACCTGACCACCGGCAAGACCGCGACCGACTCGGCCACCTGCGCAACCTGCCTGCGGTCCTCCGCGGAGTGGATCATCGAGCGGCCTGCCCTGTGCAATAACGCCTTCACCAAGTGCTTCATCACCGAGCTCAATGACTTCGGCTCGACCAGCTTGACTGGTGACGAAGCTCAGGTTGACGGCGGAGCCGTCAAGGGCCTCGGCTCCTTCAACAACACCGCCATCGACATGGTGAACCCCGACGCCAACGGAGACGGCGGGTTCTACACGCTCGATACCGTCGGCGCAGTAAGCGGGAAATCGTTTACCGCGATCTGGCAGGAGCCAGGTACGACCATCCCGATTAGCCTCGGCTAGCTAGCGGCACGGCACTGGCCCCGGACGAGCATCGTCGTCCGGGGCCTTTGCTTTGCTAGGGCCGCTTTGCCGGGCCTGCTTGGCTAGCTCTGCGCGAGCGGGTCGATCTGGCCGGGCGGGGCTGCCTGGTCGGCCGGTTCTACCGAGTGGATGATCTTACGGAGCAGGCCCGCTAGCTGATCCTTCTCCGGCTCGGTGAGCGAAGACGACGCGTGTGCCTCACCGGCGTTGAAGGCGGGGAACAAGCGCTCGATCACGTCCAGACCGCGCGGGCGCAGCGTCACCATCACCAGGCGGCCATCTTCGTCGTGCGCCCGCCGCTGAGCCAGTTCCCGCTTCTCCAGCGTCTTGAGCACGCCGGTCAGCGTGCCCTTGGTGACCCCGGCCTCGGCGGCCAGGTGCCTGGTCTGCTGATCGCCCCAGATCCACAACACGAACAGGACGGTGAACGCGGCCCAGGACAGGTCTTCCTCGGCCAGCACCTCCCGTTCCATGTGGTTGCGGATCGCGTTGGCGGCCCGGTAGATGTTGGACACCGCGGCCATCGCGGCGAAATCAAGCGGGTAGTCCCCGATCCGGCTGCGGATATCCTGTTCGGCCTGGACCAGGTCCTGGTCGCTGCCAAGAGCAAAGCGGCGTGGCATGCGACGATGGTACTAACCGCCTGGGCGGCCGGATGCCGCGGAACTCCCAGTCCCCGCTGAACGCGGTGGAATGACTTCTTCGCTCGCCGTCGGCTGCGCCCCGAAACCCGTCGCAACCGGCACTGGCCCGGCCATTACCTGGTTCGACAAGCTGGAAGGCTACGGCTATGACCCGGCCCTGTCGCGCCGCTGCCGGCCCGGCTGGCGCGGGCGCTGGCCGGGGCGGCGGCGGACACGGCGCTGACCGGGTGCTCGGCAAGTGCTTCGTGCGGTCGTTCTTGACCTACAAGCGAGCGATTCGAGCGCTACGTCACCGACTGGGAGTTCCGCGAGTACGCCTATCACCTTAAGGAGGTTCCGGCGGCGGTCCGGGCCTGTTCCGGCGCGGCGGTCCGGGCCGGTTCGGTCGGCGGCCGTCCCGGTGCCGGGGCTTGAGGTGCCAGTCGACCGGCGGATCGGGTACCCTTGATCGGTACGGCGGCGGAGTAGCTCAGCCAGGCAGAGCAAGCGGCTCATAATCGCTGTGTCGCCGGTTCAAGTCCGGCCTCCGCTACAGTAGTTTGTCCACGAATCAAGAGTTTCCGCGAATCAGATGAGAGAGGCACTCCACAGTGGCTGCCACCGATGTCCGGCCCAAGATCACGCTGGCTTGCCAGGAGTGCAAGCACCGGAACTACATCACCAAGAAGAACCGGCGTAACGACCCGGACCGTCTTGAGCTGAAGAAGTACTGCCCGAACTGCCGTTGTCACCGCGCGCACCGCGAGACGCGGTAGCCAGCCGCGGTGGCCATAAACCCGGACTACGCCGGCCGGACGTCGCCGCCGTCGGCACCTTACGAAGTCAGCCGGGTTAAGATCGCCGAGTTCGCCACCGCGATCGGCGAGCAGAGCCCGCTATGTCATGACCGGGACGCCGCCGTCAAGGCCGGGTATCCCGATGTCATCGCGCCGCCGACGTTCGCGATCGTGATCAGCAGCGCGGGTGCCGCGGCTACCGTCCGCGACCCCGAACTCGGAGTCAATTACGCGATGGTCGTGCACGGCGAGCAGTCGTTCACCCATACCCGCCCGCTGCGAGCCGGTGACGTGGTCGTCTCGCAGACGACGGTCGAGCAGATTAAGCCGCTGCGCAAGCACACCAGCGTGACCCTGCGCACCGAGGTGACCACGATAGCGGGCGAGCACATCTGCACGGCGCGCAACGTGCTGGTGGAACGGGGCGAGTGAGATGGCTGAGCTGACGGCCGGCAGCGAGCTGGCTCCGGGTACGGTGCTAACCCCGGGTACGGTGCTAACCCCGGGTACGGTGCTAACCCCGGGTACGGTGCTGGCGCCGAAGACCTACCACGCGACCCGGCTGGACCTGATCAAGTACGCGGGCGCCTCCGGCGACTTCAACGTCATCCACTGGAACGAGCGGATCGCCACGTCCGTCGGGCTGCCGAACGTGATCGCGCACGGCATGTACACGATGGCCCAGGCCGGCCGGTACGTCACCGAGCTGGCCGACGGCGACGCTGGCCGTGTGGTCGAGTTCGGCGTGCGGTTCTCCTCCATGGTCGTGGTTCCCGACGATGACCAGGGTGCGACGATCGAGGTCAGCGGCGTGGTGGCGGACGAACAGCCGGACGCCGACCATGTCGCGATCGAGATCACGGCCCGGCAGGACGGCACCAAGGTGCTGTCCAGGGCGCGCGCCGTCATCCGCCTCGGGTGAGGTCTCCCCTGGGTGAAGTCGCCTCGGTGAAGTGAAGCTCGCCGAGTACACCACGCTGGGCCTAGGCGGCCCCGCGGGCACCTTCATCACGGCGGTAACCGATGACCAGGTCATCGAGGCTGTGCAGGCGGCGGCGGACGAGCCGCTGCTGATCCTGGGCGGCGGCAGCAACCTGGTGGTCGCCGACGAGGGTTTCCCCGGCACGGTGGTGCACGTCGCCACCCGGGGCATCGACATTGGCAGCGACGGCGGCACCGTGACCGTGGCGGCCGGGCAACCCTGGGACAGCGTTGTCGCCCGCACCATTGAGGCCGGCCTGTCCGGCATCGAGTGCCTGTCGGGCATCCCGGGCCTGGCCGGCGCCACCCCGATCCAGAACGTCGGCGCCTACGGCCAGGAGGTCGCGGACACGATCATCGCGGTCCGCGGCTACGACCGGGACAAGCAGCGGGCCTTCTTTTTCCATAACGAGCAGTGCTGCTTCTCCTACCGGCACAGCGTGTTCAAGGAAAGCGACCGTTACGTCGTGCTCGCGGTCACCTTCGGGCTATCGCGTGCGCAGGCACCCATCCGCTACGCCGAACTGGCCGCCAGGGCGGGTGCGGCGGCAGGCCCAGCCGATATCCGCGCCGCGGTGCTCGCGCTGCGCCGCGGCAAGGGCATGGTGACCGACCCGGCCGACCCGGACAGCGCGAGCGCGGGCTCGTTCTTCACCAACCCGGTCGTGAGCCAGGGCGAGGTGCCGGACGGTGCGCCCAGCTTCCCCGCCGCCGACGGCAGGGCCAAGGTTCCCGCCGCGTGGCTGATCGAGCGGGCCGGTTTCGGCAAGGGCTACCCCGGGCCGGACGCTCCCGTCCGCATCTCCGCCAAGCACACGCTGGCCTTGGTTAACCCGGGCCACGGCAGCACGGCGCAGCTGCTGGCGCTGGCCAGGGAGATCAGGGCCGGGGTGCAGTCGGCGTTCGGTATCGAGTTGCGGCCCGAGCCCGTCCTGGTCGGCGTAGCGCTCTAGGGACCTGCCCTTAACCTCAGACGCATGACGGAATTCCCGGCAAGAGTGCTGGACGGGCTGCGGGAATCCTGCTCTCATCAGGTGAGGGGACGTTCTACGGCCCGGGCGGTAAGGTCACCGGGACCGGGGCGGTGCCGTTGTTCGGCGGCGGCACCGAGGTGCGCATCCGCT
>Ga0224568_1000107_pt1 | contig 14879 bp, 15 predicted proteins | sample CLU5metagenome_FD_182727 | JGI IMG/M metagenome (GOLD analysis project Ga0224568, IMG submission 182727) | Spruce litter microbial communities from Bohemian Forest, Czech Republic - CLU5 | ecosystem: Environmental > Terrestrial > Plant litter > Unclassified | place: Czech Republic: South... | reverse complement strand
GGCCGATATAGCGCCGTTCACCTGGTCGGTGGTAGTTCCGGTCAAGGTACTAACACAGGCTAAGTCCAGGCTGGCGCGCCTTGGCGGCGAGCGCCGCGCCGGGCTGGCCCTGGCGATGGCGGTGGACACGGTTACCGCGGTGCTGGCGTGCCCGGAGGCTGCGGGCGTGATCGTGGTCACAGATGACCAGCTAGCGGGGGATATGCTCGGCGGACTCGGCGCTGAAGTGATCGCGGACACGCCGACCGGCGGGCTGAATCCCGCGCTGCGTCACGGTGCCGCCTTCGCCCGCGAGCGCTGGCCGCGGCGCGGCGTCGCCGCCTTGTTCGCCGATCTGCCCGCGGTACGCCCCGCGCAGATCGCGGCGGCGCTCATTGCCGCCAGGCAGTGGCCCACCGCCTTTGTCGCGGACGCCGCCGGCGACGGGACGACCCTGTACACGGCCCGGCCTGGAGCCGGATTCGAGCCGTCCTTCGGGCTGGCGTCGCGGGCAAGGCACGCCGCCGCCGGTGCCGTCGAGCTTGACCTCGACGACACCGACGGCCTGCGCAGAGATGTGGATACGCCCGAGGATCTGCAGCAGGCGACGGTGCTCGGCCTAGGGCCGCACACTGCCGAACTGCTCAGATGTGCACCACGGGGCAGGTGAGGGTGCGGGTTATGCCCGCCACCGCCTGAATGTGAGCGGCGACTAGCCGCCCGAGTTCGTCCACATTTTCCGCTTGGGCGCGCACGATCACGTCGTACGGCCCGGTTACGTCTTCCGCCTGCGTGACTCCGGTGATCTTAGAGATCTGCGTGGCCACATCGGCGGCCTTGCCCACCTCCGTCTGGACGAGGATGTAAGCCTCCACCATGCGTCCTCCTTGGCCGAGCGGGGTAGGTGCCCATGATGCCTCACGGTACCGTAGAGGTCCAGACCGGTTTGACGCAGTGGAGGGGTTATAACCGCGGTAAATCTCGGCGAGCTCGGTGAGTTCGGGCTGATTGAGGCACTGGAGTCCTGGCTGCCCGCCGGCCCGGCCGTGCTGACCGGCATCGGTGACGACGCGGCGGTGCTGGCCGCACCTGATGGCCGGGTGGTGGCCACCACGGATTTCGTCATCGAGGGCCGTCACTTCCGCCGGGACTGGTCCAGTGCCGCCGACGTGGGACATAAGGCGGCCGCGCGCAGCCTGGCCGACATCGCCGCGATGGGCGCCGTGCCTACCGGGCTGCTCGTAGCCCTCGCCGCTCCGGCTGACCTGCCGGTTTCCTGGCTCAGGGAACTCGCCCAAGGACTGGCCGCCGAGTGCGCGCGGGCCGGCGCGAGCGTGGCCGGCGGGGATACGTCGCGAGCGCCGAGTGTTTTCCTGGCCATCACCGGGCTGGGTGACCTGTCCGGCCGGCGCCCCGTGCTGCGTTCTGGCGCGCATCCGGGTGACGTGATCGCGGTGGCCGGGCAACTGGGGCACGCCGCGGCCGGGCTGGCCCTGCTCGAGGCGAACGGAGCGGCTCTGCTCGAGCGGAGCGGCCAGGACTTGCCTGAGGCCGACGGCCCGGCCAGGCTGATCCGGGCTCAGCTGCGGCCAAGCCCGCCGTACGAGGCCGGCCCGGAGGCGGCTGACCTGGGCGCCACCGCGATGATCGACGTGAGCGACGGGCTGCTCGCTGACCTGGGCCACATTGCCGCCGCCAGCGGCGTGCTGATCGACGTCGGTACCGTGCCGTTGCGAGATTCTTTTATCAGCGCGCACTGCGGTGAAACCGCCGCGGCCGGCTACGTCCTGTCCGGCGGAGAGGATCACTCGCTGGCGGCGGCGTTTCCCGCCGGGGTTGCCCTGCCGGCCCGGTGGAGGATCATCGGCGAGGTCCGCTCAGGCAGCGGGGTCAGGGTAGACGGGAAGCCATACCTGGGCGCCGCGGGCTGGGACCACTTCCGCTAGCCGGCCTTTGCGCTGGCCGGACTCTTCCGCTAGCCGGCCTTTGCGCTGGCCGGACTCTTCCGCTAGCCGGCCTTTGCGCTGGCCAGCCGACCGTGCTGGCTGGCTGGCCGCGCTGTCTGCTAGCGGCTCTGCTTGGCGCGGGTGACCTTGCCGGCCTTGATGCAGGAGGTGCAGACGTTCAGGCGCTTAGGGGTACCGCCCAGCATGGTGCGCACGGTCTGGATATTCGGGTTGAAGCGGCGGGGGGTACGGCGGTGCGAGAACGATACGTTATTGCCGAAGCCCGGCCCCTTGCCGCATACGTCGCAGACGGAAGCCACGGTTCGCTCCAAGAATTAGGGTGATAGGTCATCGCCAGGCTCTACCTGGCAGCCGTCGAAGCCTACCTGATCCCCGGTCGCGGCGCGAACCGGCACGGAATTGTCGGCCGCCCGCTCTATGCTGCGTTGGTGACCAGCCTTCGTGACCCGCTCACCAAGGTACTCGGGCCGAAGACAGCCAAGGCGCTGGAGCAAGCCTTCGGCCTGACCGCGGTGGTGGACCTGCTGCGCCATTACCCGCGCCGTTATTACACCAGGGGCGAGCTGTCCGACCTTGCCTCGCTGCGCGAGGGTGATCACGTCACGGTGGTGGCCAGGGTGGTGACCACCCAGCTCGCGTACATGCAGGCCAGGCAGAGCCGGCTGCAGGTGGTGGTGACCGACGACGTGGACCGGCTCACGCTGATGTTCTTCGCCAACACCGGCTACTACAACAAGCTGCTCGCGCCGAACGTGGTGGGCATGTTCGCGGGCACGGTCAGCACCTTCAAGGGGCGGCGGCAGCTGGTGCACCCCGATTGCGTGATGCTGCCTGGCGCCGCACCGAACGCTGACCTGAACGCCGAGCTTGCGGCCGAATTCGCGACCGAGCTGATCCCGATCTACCCGGCCAGCGCCAAGATCAGTTCCTGGGCGATCGGCAAGGCAGTCAAGACCGTGCTGGACGCCCTTGAGGTGGGGGAGGACCCGCTGCCCGAGGCGGTGCGGCGCCGGCATGGCCTGATGGGCCGGGCGGAGGCGATCCGCGCCATCCACCAGCCGCTCGACTTCGCCGACCAGAACCGGGCCAAGAAGCGGCTGAAGTGGGACGAGGCGTTCATGCTGCAGGCGGCGCTGGCCAGGAGACGGGTGGCCGCCGCGGCGATGCCCGCCATGCCGAGGCCGCTGGAACCGGGCGGCCTGCTTGACGCGTTCGACACCGCGCTGCCGTTCACCCTCACTGACGGCCAGCAGCAGGTGGGCGCCACGATCGCGCACGACCTGTCCTGTGCGTACCCGATGCACCGGCTGCTGCAAGGCGAGGTCGGGTCGGGCAAGACGGTGATCGCGGTCCGCGCCATGCTCCAGGTGGTGGACGCCGGCGGTCAGGCCGCCCTGCTGGCCCCGACCGAAGTGCTCGCCCAGCAGCACTACCGCTCGATCAGCGACCTGCTCGGCCCGCTGGGCCAGCGTGGCCAGCTTGGCGCCGTGGCCAACTCCACCAAGGTCACGCTGCTGACCGGCTCCTCAAATGCCGCGGCGCGGCGGCAGGCGCTGCTCGACGCGATCTCCGGCGAGGCCGGCCTGATCATCGGCACGCATGCCTTGCTCGAGGACCAGGTGCAGTTCGCTGACCTGGGCCTGATCGTCATTGACGAGCAGCACAGGTTCGGTGTCGAGCAGCGGGACACGCTGCGGGCCAAGGCCGCGGACAAGCGCCCGCACGTGCTGGTGATGACGGCGACGCCGATCCCGCGGACGGTGGCGATGACGGTCTACGGCGACCTGGAGACCTCCACGCTCACCCAGCTGCCGGCCGGCCGCTCGCCCATCGCCACCCACGTCGTGCCGGCCGCGGACAAGCCGCATTACCTCGACCGGGCCTGGGAGCGGGTGCGGGAGGAGGCCGGGCGCGGCAGGCAGGCGTACGTGGTGTGCCCGCGCATCGGCGGTGACCTGTACGAGAGTGACTACGCGGCGACCCAGGCCGCGGCCGGCAAACGGCAGCCGCTGGCCGTGGCTGAGGTTGCCGCCGAACTTATCGGCGGCGCGCTGTCCGGTCTTCGAGTCGCGGTGCTGCACGGCCGGCTGGGCGCGGAGGAGAAGGACGCGGTGATGCGGGAATTCTCCGGCGGCAGCATCGACGTGCTGATCGCGACCACGGTGATCGAGGTCGGCGTGGACGTGCCCAACGCCACCATGATGGTGATCATGGACGCCGAGCGGTTCGGGGTCTCCCAGCTGCACCAGCTCCGCGGCCGGGTCGGCCGGGGCAGCGCGGCCGGGCTGTGCCTGCTGGTCACCGAGGCGCCGCCGGAGAGCCCGTCCCGCGAGCGGCTGGACGCGGTCGCCGCGACCGTGGACGGATTCCAGCTGGCCCGCCTCGACCTTGAGCAGCGCCGCGAGGGTGACGTGCTCGGTGCCGCCCAGGCTGGCCGTCAGTCCAGCCTGCGGCTGCTCCGGCTGCTGGCCGACGAGGACCTGATCGGCCTGGCCAGGGAAGAGGCATCGGCGGTGATCGAGGCGGATCCGGCGCTGGCGGCCCACCCGGCGATAGCGACGGCGATCGAGGACCTGCTCGGCGACCAGGCCGAGTTCCTTGACAAGACCTGACCGGCCCGTTGGCGCCCTGTTAGCGAGCGATTAGCGACTCGTCGCAGACTCGTCCCGAAGCGGAGGACGGCGGCAATCCGCAGCCGGCTTCTCCGCCCGCTCAGGGAGGCAACCCGATGATCCAGTACGCGAAAATGATCGTGGCAAGGTTCACCCTCAGCAGCGACCGGCGGCTGCTCGCGCTTTACCTGCACGACTACCCGGAGTAGCAGCGGTGGTTACCGCGGCTCGGCCGGCCGCTTCGGCGGCCGGCCGGCCACCTGGCCCGCGCGGCCGGCCGCTGGTCGGCACGCTCTATGACTACGAGCGGGACCCCATCGGATACCTGGCATCCTGCCGGGACCAGTACGGGGACATCTTCACGCTGACGCCCTACCACGTCGTGCTGGCCCGGCCGGACTGGAGCCAGCGGGTGCTGGCCAGGACCGGGCGTGAGTTCCAGTTCACCACCAACGGCAAGAGCACCAGGGAATCGATGATGACCCACCAGGTCGCGGCCTGGATGGCGGCCAGGCGCGGTGCCGCCCGGTTCCTGGCAGGTGGCCGGGATGAGGCGATGGCCGGCGCGCTGCGGGCAGCGCTCGAGCAGATCGCGCGGCAGCCTGCCGCGTCGGTGGCCCACTGTCAGCGAGCCGCGGCGCAGGCGGCCCTGCCGTCCTACGTACACGACGGCGGCGACGCGTTCCTGCGCCTGGTCATCGACGCGAACGACACCATTCCCGCGATTACCAGCTCATCGCTCACGCTGCCCAGGTGGGCCTCGCCGGCCAGGCGGCGCTGGCAGCGCGCGACCGATGCCCTGATTGATGATCTGGTCCGGCGGGTGGACCAGCGCCGGGCGGCACCTGGCGCCCAGCCGCTCGACGTGCTGGACGTGCTGGCCGCCGAGCCGGCGTTTTCCCGCCTCGAGGTGGCCCAGTTCCTGGCTGCCGCTGCCGGGAACGTACACGCCGTCGCTGGCGCCATGCTGGGCTGGCTGCTGGCGGTCTTTGCCCGGTACCCCGGCATCGCCGAATCCGGCGGGGGCGCGGACCAGGCGCTGGCCGTAGTGCGGGAGACGCTGCGGATGTACCCGCCGATCTGGCATGTCGAGCGCCAGGTAACGCAGGCCATCGAGATCGGCGGCTTCCTCATCCCGGCCGGGATGACCGTCATGGTCAGCCCGCGGCTGCTGCATTACGATCCCCGCTGGTGGCGGTCCGACCCGTCGGTATTCCGCCCGGACCGCTGGCGGGACCCCGCCGCGCATGACCCGCACGCGTACATCCCGTACGGAGCCGGGCCGCGGGTGTGCAGCGGCGCCGCCGTGGCGCAGGCGATCCTTACCGAGGCGTTCGCCATCATCGCCGCGTCCTGGCGGGTCACCGTGGAGTCACCGGAGCCGGTCGCGGTTCCTGCCGCCGTCGTGGTGCCCGAACCGTTCCGGTTCCGGCTGAGCCCCCGCTGAGCCGGTCAGCGCGCGGGCCCGCGATGCTCCAGGCCGGCTAGGCGCTCGCGCAAGCCAGCGGCGCGCGGGTCGCCGATCTCAGTGAAGATATCGAGCGCACTGGACCAGAACCGGTACGCCGCGGCGGCGCGGTCCAGCTTGATGCAAACCTGGCCGAGATCCTCCAGGGCGACCGCCTCGCCGCTGCGGTCATGCAGGGCGCGGCACATCGTCATCGCCCGCCGGAAGCAGCGAGCCGCCTGATCGTAACGGCGGGTGTCGTAGTAGATCTCGCCCAGGGCGGTGACGGCGCACGCGCGGCTAAAGCTCATCTCACCGAGCCGGGCGTGGATGGCCAGCGCCTGCCGCAGCTGCGCCAGAGCCTCGTCGTAGCGGCCGGCCAGCCGCAGCGCCTGACTGATGTTGCCGAGCGCCCTCGCCTCGTTGTACGCGTCGCCTGAACCGCGGAAGGTGGCCAGTGCGCTATCGAAATGCGCCATCGCCTCGTCATACCTGTGCATCATGCCGAAAATCACGCCGAGGTTGATCAGCGTCGCCGCCTGGCCGCGGCGGTCACCGATATCCCTGGTGATCGCGACGGCTTCTGCGCGAGCCCGCACCGCGTCGTCGTACCGTCCCTGGTCGGCGTAGGGCTCGCCGATACTGTCCAGGATCCAGGCCTGCGCGGCACGGTCCCCGATGGCGCGGGCACTGGCCAGGGCGACCTCGTAGCTGCCGGTCCAGTCGGCCCAGTACTTGCCGAGCCGGAAGAACCTGCGCAGCGCGATCGGCAGCTGCCAGGCCAGCGCGTGCAGCTCATAGCTGGCGGCCAGGTGGGTGGCGGCGATCAGGTTAGGCCGCTCGGTTTCGCACCAGGCGATCGCGCCGTCGTAGCTGGTGAGCTCGAGCGGCAGGACCGAGTGGTCCGTCCCGTCCAGCGGGACCCGCTGGATCCGGGGTTCCAGTACGGCTACGGCGGTGTCGGCAGTGCGCAGGTACCAGGACACCAGCCGCCGTACGGCAGCCGCGCGGCTGGTGCGGGACTCCTCCGCCCGCGCCCGCTCGGCGGCGAAGACATGCACTAGGTCGTGCATCCGGTACCGGTCAGCCGTGGGCGATTCCAGCAGGTGCGCGTCAACCAGGTGCTCAAGCAGCTCGCGGGCCCGAGCCAGGGTGGTGGCCAGCAGCGCCGCCGCGGCCGGCAAGCTGACATCGCCGCCGCTGAGGATGCCGAGCAGCCGGAACGTCCGGGCAGGCCCGCCATCGGCGGGGCCAGGTGCGCCCGGCAGGTCGCCATAGCTCAGCTGGAAGCTGGACCGCACCGCGAGGTCGTCGATCCGCAGCTCGTCCAGCCTGGGCTGGCTCGCCAGCCGTTCGGCCAGGCTGGCGATCGCCCAGCCGGGCCGCGCGGCCAGCCGGGCGCCGGCGATCCTGATGGCGAGCGGCAGGCCGGCGGTAAGCCGGATGACGTCCGCTGTCGCGGCCGGTTCGGCCCGCATCCGGTCCGTGCCGACGATGGTCCCGAACAGCGCGCCGGCGGCACGTTCCTCGAGACCGTCCAAGCCCAGATGCGCGCCCGCGAGTCCGGTCATCCGGTTCCGGCTGGTCACCAGCACACCGCAGCTCGCGGTCCCGGGCAGCAACGGGCGGACCTGGGCGGTGTCCCTGGCGTCGTCGAGCACGATCAAGACGGCGCGCTCGCTGAGCAGCGTGCGCAGCAGTCCCGCCTGTTCGTCCTCGTCGGCGGGAACCTTGGTGCCGTCCACGCCGAGGGCGCGGATCAGGCGCGGCAGCACTTCACCCGGTGGCAGCGGCCCGAGGGTGCCGCGCAGGTTCAGGTAGAGCTGGCCGTCGGGGTAGCTGACTTTCAGCTGATGCGCCGCGTGCAGCGCCAGCGCCGTCTTGCCTGACCCGCCGGTTCCGGTGATGACCGCGAGCGGGACCACTCCGGGATGGTCGCGCGCCCCGGCATCGAACAGGTCGCGCAGCAGGTCCAGTTCCGTGTCGCGGCCGGTGAAGTCGGGGATATCGGCCGGCAGCTGGCACGGCACCATGGCCGGTGTCGCAGTGGCCGGTGTCGCGGTGGCGGATGTGGCGGTGGCGGATGTGGCGGTGGCGGATGTCGCGGTGGCCGGCCCGGATGACCCGGGGTCCGCGCGGAGGATCCGCTGATGCAGCTCGCGCAGTTCGGCGCCGGGTTCGACGCCCAGTTCGTGGTGCAAGAGCTGCCTGGCATGCCGGTAGGCAGCGAGCGCGTCCGCCTGACGGCCCAGTTGATAGCAGGCGAGCATCAGCGCCTGGTGGAACCCTTCGCGCAGCGGGTGGGCCGCGATCAGCGCGCCGAGTTCGCCGATCACGCCTTCGTGCCGCCCCAGGTGCAGGTCCGCGTCTATGCGGGCCTCGAGCGCCGCGAGCCGCGACTGCTCAAGCCGGGGCACCTCCACTTCCTGGATCAGGGCGGAGGGCACGTCGGCCAGCGGCGAGCCGCGCCAGAGCGCGAGTGCCGCCCCTAGGTCCCCGGCCGCCGCCGCCCAGTCGCCGGCGCCGCGAGCGAGGAACCCGCGTCCGGCCAGCGCCGAGAACGAGTCAAGGTCCAGCTCGCCCGGCAAGACCCGGATCAGGTAGCCGGGGGCCGTGGTCTTGATCCGGTCCCGGTCGGCCGGGCCGAGGATCGTCCGCAGCCGTGCGATGTGGTTCTGCAGCGAGGCGGCCGCCGAGGCAGGCGGGCGATCACCCCACAGCACGTCGGTCAGGCGTGCCGTCGACACCACCCGGTTGGCGTCCAGGAGCAGCGCGGCAAGCACGGTGCGGGGCATCGCGGCAGGCAGTGGCAGCACAATCCGGCCTCGCCGGATCACCACGGTACCCAGCACCCCGAATTCCATCTCACCTCAAGCATCGCTCGCGCAGCGCCCTGCGCATAGGGCACTCCCCACGATCCGGGTGGTTCATGTGCCAGGGCCATGCCCAGTGGCGTGCTAGCGCGCTTTAGCGGCCGGTCAGCGCGAGCCGAACCCGGCTGCGTAGGCCAGCACGACGAGCTGCGCGCGGTCTCGCGCGCCCAGCTTCATCATGGCGCGCGCGGTGTGCGTTTTGACCGTGGACTGGGACACGTAGATCCGCTGGGCTATCTCCTCATTCGACAACCCAGCCGCGATCAGCGTCAGCACCTCCCGCTCGCGTGCGGTCAGGTCGCCGATGCCAGGCACCCGCCGCGGCGGCTGGGTGCGGGCGGAGAACTCCGCGATCAGCCGCCGCGTCACGGTGGGGGAGAGCAGCGCCTCGCCGGCCGCCACCACCCGCACCGCCCGGATCAGCTCGGCCGCTTCCGTGTCCTTGACCAGGAAACCGGCCGCGCCTGCCCGCAGCCCGTCGAAGATGTAATCGTCGAGTTCGAAGGTGGTCAGGATGACGACATGCACGCCGTCCAGGCCTGGCTGGGCGGCGATACGCCGGGTCGCCTCGATGCCGTCCACGCCGGGCATCCTGATGTCCATCAGCAGCACGTCCGGTTTCTGCTGGACGGCCAGCCGTACTGCCGCGTCGCCGTCCGGCACCGAACCCACCACCGTGATGTCGTCCTCCGCGTCAAGCAGCGCGGCGAAGCCGGACCTGACCAGTTCCTGGTCGTCGGCGAGGGCGACCCGGATCACGCCGGTGCCTGTTGCGCGGCGGGGCGGGCAGGCCCGGCGCCCTGGCCATTCTGGCCGCTCTGGCCGCTCTGGCCGCTCTGGCCGGACTGGCCGGACTGGCCGGACTGGCCGCTCTGGCCGGGCTGGCCGGGCTGGCCGGCCATGGGGCCGGTACATGGCAGCCGGGCGAAGACGCGGAAGCCACCGCCTGGCCGCGGACCGGCCGCCAGCGTGCCGCCTAGGGCCCGGGCCCGTTCGGTCATCCCGGCCACGCCGTTCCCCGTCGAGAATCCGTTCCCCGCTGAGGACCCGCCGCCTGGCGCGGCAGAACCGGCCGGTGCCGCGCCGCGCGGCTTGCCGTCGTCGTCCACCGTGATGGTGATCTCGTCGTCGTGATAGCACAGCCGCACCGTCGCGGTACTGCCGCCGGAGTGCCGCACGCAGTTGGTGAGCGCCTCCTGCACGATCCGGTACCCGGCCAGGTCCACCCCGGCCGGCACCGGTCGCGGCTGCCCGTCGGTGCTGACCCGGACGTCGATTCCGGCGGTGCCGGCGGCGAGTTCGCCCAGCCGGTTCAGCCCCGGGCTGGGTCCCAGCGGCGCGTCTTGCCCGGTCGAGGTGCGCAGCACGCCAAGCACAGAACGCAGTTCTGCCAGTGCCTGCCTGCTGACATCGTGGATGGCGGTGAGCGCTTCGCGGGCGCGTTCCGGCTGGCGGTCCATCAGGTGCAGCGCGGTGTTGGCCTGCACGTTGATCACCGAGATGTTGTGCGCGACCACGTCATGCAGGTCCCTGGCGATGGCCAGCCGCTCCTCGCTGGCCCGGCGCCTGCTCTCCTGTTCCCGCGCGCTGGCCAGGTCAACGGAGCGCTGCCGCCTGACCCTGACCAGTTCCGCGCCGGTCATCAGCACGGCGAGCCAGAGCAGCAGCCCGACGGCCGCCGCGACGCTGGTATGCCCGGCCGAGCCGATCAGCCACGGCGGCCACACCGACACCAGGTAGCCCACCACCAGCGACGCGATCGCGGCAGCGCGCTTGCGCGCCAGCACGGCAGTGGCAAACGCCACGCACAGCGCCAGCCACACCGTCCAGACCCCGATCGCGGCTCCCCACAGCGCCAGGCCCAGTGATAGCGCCAGCACCGGTACCGGGAAGCGGCGCCTGGCCAGCAACGTCGCGCCGGCTAGGACAACCGGCACGTATCCCCATGAACTGGGCTGCGGGTGCGCGTGGCCGCTCCACCCGCGTGCGTGAAAAGCGAGCAATTGCAGCGCCGTGATCGCGATGGCGATCCCGGCGTCGATTGCCCGGCGTCGCGTGCTGACTGAGTACCGCATTTCTGCCGAGCGTACGCCGGGCCCGCATCCGGGTCATCGTCTTGGGGACGACCCGCACTCGTCTGCCGGATGACGAACCGGGCGTGATCGCGGGCCCCTTGTGGCCGCCCGGACGACACCGGGACCTGGCGGGTCCGCCAGGGGATGAGGAAACGCGGTCCGGGTGGCCGGCGACCGCGATGGCAAGGAAAACCCACGATAGCGGCATGGCAATCATCGAAATCCGCGGCCTGGCCAAGCGGTTCGGGCCCCTGCAAGCTCTGCACGACCTGAGCTTCGACATCGAGGCAGGCATGGTCACCGGCTTCCTCGGCGCGAACGGAGCGGGCAAGTCCACCACGTTGCGTATCCTGCTCGGCCTGGTGGCGGCGGACGCCGGAACCGCCACCGTCGGCGGGCACGACTACCGGCAGCTGACCGAGCCGCTGCACCGGGTCGGTGCCGTGCTTGAGGCGAATGGCTTTCACCCGGGCCGGACGGCCCGCTCGCACCTGCGCATCCAGGCCCTGGCCGCCAGCGCGGACCCGGCTCGGATCGAGGAGGTACTCACGCTGGTCGAGCTCACCGGCGCCGCGGACCGGCGGGTCGGCGGCTTCTCCCTCGGCATGCGCCAGCGGCTCGCACTGGCTACGGCGCTGCTGCCCGACCCCGAGATCCTCATCCTGGACGAGCCCGCCAACGGCCTGGACCCGGAAGGCGTGCGCTGGCTGCGGGACATGCTGCGCGGCTTCGCCAACGAGGGCGGCACCGTGCTGGTATCGAGCCACATCCTGGCCGAGGTCGCGAACACAGTCGACTCGGTCATCATCATCGACCATGGCCGGCTCGTCCGCCAGGCGCCGCTCGCCGAACTGACCGACGGGGTCACTGACCTCGAGGACGTGTACTTCAGGCTGACCAAGGAGGGCCACCGATGATCACGCTGACCAGGATTGAGCTGCTCAAGCTCACGACCATCAGGATGGGTTATGTGCTGCTGGCTTCAGCCGCGGGAATCACCGTCCTGTTTTCCGTCCTTGAGGCCGTGATGTCCGGCGGAACGGGCGCGAACAAGCCCGCTCCGGTGTACACGGTGACCGGTTTCGACCAGGTGGCGCAGGGCGGGATCTGGACGATGATCTTCGCCGCGGTGCTGGGCGTCACCATCGCCACCGCGGAGTCGCGCTTCCACACGGCGACCCTCACCTACCTGGCCGTTCCGGCGCGTGCCAAAGTGCTCGCCGCCAAGGTCGCGGTCGGTGCGCTGGCGGGCGCTGTGTTCACCTTGACCGGATTCGTCATCTCGTTCGCCTCGGCCATCGGCGTGGTGCTGTCCCGCGGTTACCGTATCTCGGTCAGCGATCTGGAGCTGGCCAGGTTCGGCGTCGGCTACCTGCTGGCCGGGGCCCTGCTCGGGGCTGTCGGGGTGGGCGTCGGCGCGCTGATCAAGTCTCAGCTGGCCGCCATCATCGGCGTCTTCGTCTGGGCGCTGATCGTCGAATCGGTGGTCGGCGGCCTGTTCCACGCGGTCTGGCCGTACCTGCCGTACACGGCGGCCACCACCGTGGCCGGCATCGCCATCGGCGGCGGCGCGTTCGGTCCCGCGCACGGCGGCTCGAACGGCACGGCACTGCCGTTCCTGGCGGCGGCCGCGCTGGTGGCGGCGATCGCGGCGGTGTTCGCCGCGATCGCGTCCCGTACCACGCTCCGTGCCGACATCAGCTGAGCGCGCCCGCGTCCACGGCGCCAGGCCCGCCGGTTGCGGTGAGCCCGGCGCCTGGCGGTCAGCGGACCCGGGCACACTGGTGGGGTGACACGCGTCATCGCCGGTGCGGCCGGAGGCCGCCGGCTCGCCGTGCCCGCGGGCCGTGATACCCGGCCGACCAGCGACCGGGCTCGCGAGGGACTGTTCGGCACGGTCGTCTCGCTGGCCGGCCCGCTGACCGGCAAACGGGTACTGGACCTGTACGCGGGCTCGGGCGCGGTCGGCCTTGAGGCACTGTCGCGAGGTGCGGAGCATGTGCTGCTGGTGGAATCGGGCCGCACCGCGGTCGCGACGATCAAGGCGAACATCAGCGCGATCGGCCTTCCTGGCGCGGTACTCGTGCCGGACCGGGTCGAACGCGTCGTCGCGGCCGCCCCTGACCGCGGCTACGACGTGGTGTTCGCTGACCCGCCGTACGCCGTGCCCGACGCGGAGATCGGCACGCTCTTGATCAGCCTCGCCGGACAGGGCTGGCTCGGCCCCGATGCGCTGGTCGTGGTGGAGCGGGCGACCAGGTCCGGGCAGCTCAACTGGCCGGCCGGCTACCGGCGGGAAAAGTCGCGTCGATACGGTGAAGCGACCTTCTGGTACGGTCTCGCCGCGGAGGCAGGTGCGCTGGACGATGAGTGAAAAGGTTGGCCGCGTGTACCGAGTCGTTTGTGCTGGTTCGTTCGATCCCGTCACCAATGGTCACGTCGACATCATCGGCCGCGCGGCCGGGCTCTATGACGAGGTGGTCGTGGCGGTCGGCATCAACATCAGCAAGAACAGGCTCTTCACCGCCGACGAGCGGGTCGCGATCCTGCGTGAGGTGACCAGCCACTACCCGAACGTCCGGGTCGAGCCGTTCGAGGGCCTGCTGGTGGACTTCTGCGGGGCCAACGGCATCGCGGCGGTGATCAAAGGGCTGCGCGCGGTCAGCGATTTCGAGAACGAGATGCAGATGGCGCAGATGAACTACCGCCTGGCTAAGGTCGAAACGCTGTTCATGACGACGAATCCGCTCTACTCTTTCCTGAGCTCCAGCCTGGTCAAGGAGATCGCCACCTACGGCGGCGACGTGAGCGGGCTCGTCCCGGAAACCGTGCTGGTCCGGCTGCGCGAGCGGCTGGCGGCTCGGGCCGAGGGACGTATCTAGTAGCGGCCCGCGCGCTCTGGCTTGGGCTGGCCGGGCCCTGGCTGGCCAGGCGCCTGCCCGGGATGCGGGCAAGGCCAAACGGCAGTGACTTAACGTATTTAAAAGGTTGCGGAGAGCGGGATCATGAAGACGAGTTGGGATTACCGCTCACCCCCGGTAGGCTTGGCGGTCGGTCCATATCTACTACCGGTACACCGCCATGTCTAGTAATCAAGCAAACCCGAGTCGCGACTCGCTCGTATTCGACCTGCGCTCACTGAGCCGTCAGGCCGGTTCCGCGCGCGCCGAGACCCGGATCGCGCTTGCTCCCGCCGAGGTAGGGCTGGAGCTGACCGGGGTACCGGAGGGCAGCGATGTCGAGCTGAACCTCAAGTTCGAGTCGGTCAGCGAGGGCGTACTACTGAGCGGCAGCGCAACCGCGCAGGTCACTGGCGAGTGCGCACGTTGCCTAGGACCGGTTGCTGACACGCTGACGGTTAGCTTTCTCGAGCTGTACCGGTACCACGATGATCCGCGGCACAACGCCGGCAGGCGGAAGAAAACTGAAGAAGAAGAGCCAGCGGACGACATCGAGGAGCGTTTCCTCGACGGCGATCTGCTGGACCTGGAACCGGCCTTCAGGGACGCGGTGGTGCTCGCACTGCCGATGTCCCCCCTGTGCCGGGAAGACTGCCCAGGCTTGTGCGTCGAATGCGGCGTGCCGCTGGCCGAGGCAGGCCCAGGACATACCCACGATGATCGTCCGGACCCGAGATGGGCCGGCCTGACCGAGCTGCAAGCTCAGTCAGAACCCGAGCTATAACCGAAGCTAGAACCTAAGGAGGCTGACGTGGCGGTTCCCAAGCGGAGAATGTCCCGCAGCAATACCCGTTCGCGCCGCTCCAACTGGAAGGCCACCGCCGCCGCGCTGGTGAGCTGCCCGCAGTGCCACGACCCGAAGCTGCCGCACGTGGCATGCCCGACCTGTGGCACCTACCGGCGCCGCCAGGTCATCGAGCCGTCGGTCTGAGCCAGCGGAGCGGATCGGGTCTTAACGCCGAACGG
>Ga0224568_1000106_pt1 | contig 14950 bp, 14 predicted proteins | sample CLU5metagenome_FD_182727 | JGI IMG/M metagenome (GOLD analysis project Ga0224568, IMG submission 182727) | Spruce litter microbial communities from Bohemian Forest, Czech Republic - CLU5 | ecosystem: Environmental > Terrestrial > Plant litter > Unclassified | place: Czech Republic: South... | reverse complement strand
CGTTCCCGGCCGCCGAGCCGACCCTGTGGACCCGGGTAGCCGAACCCCGCTACCTGCTCGCCGAACTGCCTGGCCGCCGGCTTGGCGACGCGGTGCTGACCGCACTGGACCACCTCGCCGGCGCCCTGCCGCGGATCGGCGAGCTCCCCCGCCAGCTCGCACATGGTGACATCGGGCCGGACAATGTGCTGATGGACGGCGACGACGTCGTCGCGGTCATCGATTTCACCCCGGTGCACCAGCCGGTGCTATTCGCCGTGGCGACAGCCATCTACTGGTACCAGGTGCACGGCCACCACGATCTGGATGCCGCTGCCATCGGCGCGTGCCTGCGCGCGGCCGGGCCGTGGACCGCCGCCGAGCGTTCCGCCTGGCCGGCCATGCTCCTGCTGCCGGCGCTACAGCGGCTCGCGACACCGTTCGCCGTCGCCGCGGCATCCGGCGCGGACCCGTCCGCCCTGGCTGACGATGTCCGGTCCGGCAACGCCCGGCCAGGACCGGCCGCGGCCACGATCCGCCGCCTGGACGCGGTCGCCGCGGTGGTCCGCGGCTGGCCGACGCTGGCCGCCTAGTCCCTTCTGGCCCTGGCGCAGCAACCGTGCACTCAAGCAACGAGGCGGTGAAGTTGACACCCCGATCGGGGTAGTTTCCGGCTATGGACTTCGCCACCGCCACTGCCGCCGGACTCGCCCAGGCCATACGCGACCGACAGGTCTCCAGCCGCGAGCTACTCGACTACCTGATTGACCGCTCCGCCCGGCTCAACCCAGCGCTGAACGCGATCGTCGCCTGGGACACCGACCGCGCGCGTGCCGCGGCGAAGGCCGCCGACGACGCCACCGCCAGGGGCGACGTCACCGGTCCGCTGCACGGGCTGCCGATGACCGTGAAGGATGTGTGGGAGACCGAAGGCCTGGTCACCACGTCCGGCTCCGCCGACCTGGCCGGGTACGTGCCAGCGGCCGACGCGGTCGCGATCGCCCGGCTGAAGGCGGCGGGCGCGATCATCTTCGGCAAGACGAACTCCCCGCTGTTCGCCGGTGACTGGCAGACTTACAACGACGTGTACGGGCGGACAAACAACCCGTGGGATCACGACCGCACCGTCGGCGGTTCATCCGGCGGGGCGGCCGCGGCGGTCGCGGCGGGGCTCACCCCGCTCGAGCTCGGCAGTGACATCGGCGGGTCGATCCGCATCCCGGCGCATTACAACGGCGTGTACGGGCTCAAGCCGTCGCACGGCCTGATACCGCTGATCGGGCACATCCCCGGTCCCCCTGGCAGCCTGCTTCAGCCCGACGTCGGGGTCGCCGGGCCGATCGCGCGCTCTATCGCCGACCTGCGCGTCGCGCTCAATATCGTGGCCGGGCCGCTCGCCCGCGACGCCAGGGCGTGGCGGCTGGAACTGGACGCGGGACCGCCGGTGAGCAGTGTCTCGGCGCTGCGGATCGCGGTGGTGCGCCCGCAGGAAACAGATGTCCCGGTCAGCGCCGACGTGCGCGACTGCCTGGACCGGTTCGCCGGGCGGCTGGCCGAGGCTGGTGCGCAGCTGGACACGGTGCCGCTGCCGGTGCCGATGGCCGAGGCGCTGGCCGCGTTCGGCGGCATCGTACTGCCCTACATCGGCGCCAACGTGCCGCAAGACCTCTACGATCAGCTGGCCGGCTCGCCGCCCGGCGACGAGTGGACGGCCGGGATGACCAGCACGCACCGCCGCGTCGTCATGGCCACGGACATGCGCGAGCGGCAGCGTGTCACCTGGGCTGACTTCTTCGAGAACTACGACGTCGTGCTCGCGCCGGTGATGCCGACGGCGGCGTTCCCGCATGACACCGAGCGCCCGCTGAACGAGCGCGTGATCGACGTCGACGGCACGCCGCTGCCGCATACGGCGGCGGCCGGGTGGGCGTGCGCGGTCGGGGTGGCACTGCTGCCCGTGCTGACCATGGCGACCGGGCTGGGCTCGTCCGGCCTCCCGGTCGGCGTTCAGGTCATCGGCCCGTTCCTCGGTGACCTGCGCCTGCTGCGCATCGCGGAGGTAATCGCCGAGGCGACCGGCACCGGATTCGTGCCGCCGCCGAGCTAGCCGCCGCCCGGCCGGGCCGGTTCAGCCGCCGGCCAGGTGGCCGGCCAGCCTGGCCGGCAGCTGCTGGGCCTCTACCAGCGCGCGGATCGCGGCGGTGAGGGTCTGCTCCAGCGGCGGCGGCTCGATGCCGAGGTCACGGCGCGTCATCGTGTCGTCGGTGCCGGCGCACCGGGTGATAATCCACGGCCCCTGGTAGCCCAGGGGCAGCCGCGTCCTGGTCAGCCGCTGCAGGACGTCCATCGTGCGGCCGCTGGCCCTGCCCGCGGCGCCAGGTGTCGGGACGGCAGGCAGCCGCCGCCCGGTGAGCTGGCGAAGCGTCGAGTACAGGTCGTTCCAGGTGATGTCGTGGCCGCCGAGGAGATAGCGCCGCGGACCGCGCCCTGGCTCGAGCATCGCGGCGTGCGCGGCCGCGACGTAGCCGGCATCGGCGACCGGCCAGGTACCGGGAATGGCGAACGGGGTCCGGTTCCGCAAGATCATCGCGAGCGTGAACGCGGTGTCGCCGAAGTACGGGCTGACCGGTCCGGCCACGGCGCCGGGATAGGTCGTCACCACCGGCGCCCCGGCCGCCTGGTGGCGGCGCGCGACCAGCTCAGCCGCGGCCTTCGACCTGGGATAGGCGGGTCCGCTCGCGCCGGCCGGGCTGTCCGGGGTGAGCACGGTGCGGCTCGGCAGCAGCGCGACGTAGCTTGATATGTGAATAACCGGGTCAAGCCCTGCCTGCACGGCAGCGTCGAGGACGACCTGGGTGCCGCGGGCATTTGTGGCCAGCGCGCTGGCGGCCTTGCGCGGATCCAGGGAGTAGACGGCGGCCGCGTTGATCACCGCGGCGCAGCCCTGGACCGCTGCCCGCACCGATTCCGGGTCCAGCACATCGCCGGTGACGATGTCGCTCACCGAGATCCCCAGCGGAGCCAGCGCGGCGTGCGCGCGTTCCGGCGCGCGCACCAGCAGCCGCACGCTATGCCCGGCCCGGACTACCGCCGCGGCCGTATGCGAGCCGACGAAACCAGTGCCGCCTGTGATCAGTACCCGCATCGACCGCACCCGCCTGTGCTGCGGGCGATGCGGGTGCCGGGACCGGCCGGCCAGCGGGAAGTGGTCAGGGGCTGGTCAGGCATGGACGCACGCTCCTTCGGCGCTCGCTCAAGGCGGGACGCGATCGCGCGGGCCGCACGCGGCTGCCGCGGCCCTGGCAAGCTCCACGATGCCCGCGGCGGGCGGCGGGCGCCATCCTGGCCATTGCCGTCCTGCGCGGCTGACGGGTCCGCCGCGGGCACGATAATCGGGGCTAGCTCGCCAGGTGCGCCCTGGCGGGCACGGTGGTTCGGGTCGCCGCCGGATATCAGTCAGTGAAAACATAGATAGGTGAGCAATCCGGACCTGACGCCAGCAGCCGCCGCGGTCCCGCCCGGCATCGTGCGCGCAGTCGACGTCATCGAGGCCCGCAAGGCGGGGATCGGCGATGGAACCGAGGTCCGGCGGCTGCTGCCGCAACGCGCGCTGCGCACGATCGGCGCCTGGTGCTTCCTTGATCATTACGGGCCCGACGATGTCAGCCGCGGGTCGGGTATGCACGTACCGCCGCACCCGCACACCGGGCTGCAGACTGTCAGCTGGCTGTTCGACGGCCATATCCTGCACCGGGATAGCCTGGGCAGCCAGCAGCTGATCCGCCCGGGCGAACTGAACCTGATGACCTCGGGCCGGGGCATCGCGCATTCAGAGGAATCCCCGCGCGGCCGCCCGGCCCTGTTGCACGGGCTCCAGCTGTGGATCGCGCTGCCGGACGCCGAGCGGTTCACCGACCCGAGTTTCGCTCATCACGCCCGGCTGCCGGTGGTATACGGCAAGGATTCGGCGGTCACCGTGGTCATCGGCGAGTTCGGCGACGAGCAGTCCCCCGCCGCGGTCGCCAGCCCGCTGGTTGCCCTTGAGGTCTGCGTGGTGCCGGGCAGGCCGTTCATCCTGCCGGTGCGCCGGGATTTCGAGCACGGCGTGGTCTGCGTCGATGGTCCTGCGACGGTGGCAGGCGCGGACATCGAACCTGGCCTGCTGGCCCGCCTGCCACCAGGGCTGTCCGTCATAGTGCTCGAGCCCGCCCTCGATAAGGACAGGGACCTGGCCCGGTTCTTCATCATCGGCGGCGCACCGTTTACCGAGCGCCTGATCATGTGGTGGAACCTGGTCGCGCGTACCCCGGAGGAGATCATGCGGACCCGCGACGACTGGATGAGCGGCCGCTTTCCCGCGGTGCGCGGTTACCCGGGCGACCCGCTGCCCGCGCCCGCTCTGCCAGCTGGCCGCCTTCGTCCCCGCTGAACCAGCCAGCCTCCTCGCCTGGGCCGCCTCCTCGCCTGGGCCGCGGCCCCGCCCGCGCCGCGGGAAGCGCATAGTGGATGACATGGAGCACATTCTCGTCGAGCGCACCGGCGACTTCGCCACGATTACGATGAACCGCCCGCAGCGTCGTAACGCACTGTCCCTGCCGCACATGCACGAGCTCATCACGGCCTTCCGCCAGGTGGGCGACAGCGACGCGCTCGGTATCGTGCTGGCAGGCCACGGCCCGGTGTTCAGCGCCGGCCACGACTTCGCCGATGTCGCCGGTGCCAGCCTGCCCGCGGCCAGGCAGCTGCTCAGCACGTGCACCGAGCTGATGACGCTGATGCAGCAGGTGCCGCAGCCGGTGGTGGCCCGGGTGCACGGCCTGGCCACCGCGGCCGGCTGTCAGCTCGTCGCGACCGCGGACCTGGCGGTGGCCAGCCAGGACGCCGGCTTCGCCGCACCTGGCGGCAAGGGGGGCTGGTTCTGTCACACCCCGATGGTCGCGATCGCCAGGAACGTCGGACGCAAGCGCGCCATGGAACTGGCGCTGTCCGGCGACGTGATCGACGCGCAGACCGCGCTGGACTGGGGGCTGGTCAACGCGGTTGTCCCGCCGGCCAAGCTCGACGACGCCGTGCAGGATCTGCTGGAGCGGGTCACCAGGGGGTCCGCGGCGAGCAAGGGCATCGGCAAGCAGGCGCTGTACGCGCAGATCGACCTGGACCAGCCTAAGGCTTACGCCTACGCGATCGAGGTCATGGCCGCGACCAGCCAGCTGCCTGACGCCCAGGAGGGGATCAGCGCGTTCCTCGGCAAACGCAAACCCCAGTGGCAGCACGGCCGCTGAGGCAAGCGCGGCCCCGGACTAAGAGTGCTGGCAACGCTGGTTCAGCTGCCCGGTGACCCGCTACGCTCAGTTCCGTGATGCCTCGTACCGTATTCGCCGTCCTGGCCACCGCGATGCTCGCCACCGCGGCCACCTGCACCGCGACAGCGCAAGCAAGCACCCCTGCAGCCCCAGCCAGCACCGCTGACGCTCCTGCCGCGGCGGTCGCGTTCGTGCCGATCACCGAGCCGTTCGACCCCGGCCACCCGGCCCGGGCTCAGCGCAATCCGGGCAACTGCGCGAAGAAGCAGACGACGATTGGCCTGGAGTTCTGCTACGACGCAGAGACGGAGAACACCGACGCCAGGATCGACACCGCGCAGCTGGCCAGGTTCACCCGGTCCGGCACCGCGCAGCGCAAGGCGATCAACGCGCAGGACCGCGCCTGGCTCGCCACCCGGATCCCGGTGTGCAAGGCCTCTTATCACAGCGGCGGCACCATCGACGAGGTGAACATCGCCACCTGCCAGCTGGCTGAGAGCACCGCCCGGCTGTACTCGGTGACCGGCAAGGCGGCGCCGCGAGCGGTGCTGGCGCAGACCGACAGCACCAGCTTGAGCCAGCTCTCGTACTTCACCACCGCGGGCGGCAGCCGTATCGCCACCATCGATACCCAAGGTGACCAGAGCGGCGGCGAGGTACTTGCCTGGGTGATCATCGGCGGCTACCAGGGCTTCACGGTGAACACCGCGCAGTTCTTCTATAAAGACGGCTCGTTCACCGACGCGGGTATCGTCGCGCCCCCTAAGCCGCAGTGGCACCATGTCAAGCCCGGCGCCGTGTACCAGTTCAGCATTGACTACTCCACCATCGAACGCGACCCGCACGCCGCCAAGGGCACCGGCGGTTATGTGTACGCTCCGGGTGGCGACGTGCTCGCGGACTGGTCCGGCCGGTAACCGGCAAGCTGGCCAGGGACGGGTGACGATAGCGGCGGCAGGCCATCGCCAGCCGTCGTCCGCAACGGGACCGCGACCGCGTCGATAACCACGGCAACAGCCCGGCCGACCATGCCTTTCTTCCCGGTGATGCCGAAACCGGTCCGGTCGAGTCCGGCGGCGGCGCGGAACCGGACCAGATTCTCCTGCGCCTGCACCTGGGTGATCCGGACCGGGACGGGCCGGGTGACCCCGTGCGCGGTCACTGACCCGTCGTCCACCGTCCAGCCGCCGTCTGCCAGCAGCACCGAGCCGGTGAAGGTGATCTGCGGGTAGCTGCGCGAGTCCAGCAAGACCGCCGAGTGCACGTCGGCATCGCGCATGGTGTTCCCCGAGCAATAGCTCCGGGCGTCGATCACGGCGCGGACCAGGCCCCGGACCGGGCCGTCAGGCGGGCTGGCGTCGATGCTGACCTGGCCTTGGCTCAGCGTGAACGTGCCGTGCACGGTGAACGCGCCGAACATGGCCTTGCAGTCGCAGCGGATAACGGTCTGCCCGGGGTCGAGCGCATATGTCCCGGCGGCCGGGACCGTGTTCGTTGTCATGGGACCAGCATCATCGCGGCCGCGGCACAGCGGCATCGTCCGTGCGGCGGTATCGGCATCAACCGGATGGCCGGCCACCTGAACACCAGACGGTGGCGCGCGCCGTGACCCGGCCGGGACGATACAGCAGTCGCGGCCAATTGCCCGATACGCTCTGTACCCATGGCAGTCGACCGGGGAGAACCCGCGCTCTACCGCAAGGTCGCCGATGACGTGAAGGCCGCCATCACCGCGGGCGCCTATGCGGCAGGTACCCGGCTGCCGTCGGAAAGCGAACTGGCAGAACGCTATTCGGTGTCCCGCGGCACGGTCAGGCAGGCCTTCGCCGCGCTGCGCGCCGACGGCGTGATCGCGTCGCGGCGGGGCGCGCGGCGGGTGGTGATCGGCGCCGCGCGCGTGCAGAGCTTCGGTGAGCTGCTCTCGTTCTCCCGCTGGGCCAAGGCGATGGGCGAGGTGCCAGGCGGGCGCGTGGTCGCCCTGATCCGCCGTCCGGCGTCCGAGCTAGAGGCCGGCCGCCTCATCATCGCGCCGGGCAGCCTCGTCTATCACCTGACCAGGGTCCGGCTGCTGTCCGGCCGCCCGGTGATGATCGAGCGCGGCGCATTCCCCGACCGCGTCGGGGTGCTGCTGGCAGGCATGGACCTTGAGCACGACTCGGTCACTGAGCGCCTGGAGGAACACGGCATCGTGTTCGCCGACGCCGAGCACGTGATCGACGCCGTCCCTGCCTCCGCCGAAGACTCACGCCTGCTCCAGGTCAGCCCGCGCGTTCCGCTGCTGCGCGAACGCAGGCACACGACGGATCTGGCCGGCGTTCCGGTGGAATGGTCAGAGGACCGTTACCTGGGCAGCGCGGTGGCGTTCGGCGTGCATAATTCGGTGGCGGTCAACGCGCTGTCCCGCCGTGCCCGCTCGTCGCCAGCCGGGCGAGCAACGGCACGAAGTAACCGAACTCCGGCGGTACCACCCAGGGGTCTTTAGCCTCATCGTCCCAGCGGCGGACCGCTACCGCGTCCATGGCATACTCCCCCTGCCCGAACGCGCTGACCTGCTGCTCATCCATCGGGCCGCCCTGGACCGCGAGCGTGCGCACCGACTCGGCGGACAACGTCGCGAAGTATCTGGGCTCGGTCGCGCACAGGTAGCGTTTTGCCGCCACATGCAGCCGGACCGGTTCGGTGACCTGCGGTCCGAACCACCGGCTCAGCCACGCGGCCCCCTTGTCGCCGTGCCGCTCGTCGGTTTCCGTGCGCAGGTGGCCCACGTCGTGCAGCAGCGCGGCGGCGATCAGCGCGGCGGGTGCTCCCGCCGCCTGCGCCAGCGCGCCAGCCTGGCGCATGTGCACGCCGATCGTGACCTGCTCGCCGAGGTACTCCCCTGCCCCCGCCCCCGCGAACAGGTCACTGAGTTCACCGATCACTGGTTCTCCTCCCGCAGGACCGCGAGCGTGCTCGCCAGCCCGTCCATATCCGCATAGCAGCCCTGCAGATGCCGGCGCCCGGTCACGCTGAACGCGGTGCGCGCGTGCAGGATCCGGGTGTTGTCCACGATCAGGCAATCACCGGGTGCCAGCTGGGTGCTCAGCCGCCGGTCCGGCCGGGCGAGCAGCTCCGCCCACGTCCGGTATGCCGCGTAATAGGCCTCCACCTGCTGGTACGGCAACCGGACCGCGCGGATCGACCTGTTGTTGAACCGGACGCCGCAGACCCGGTCCGCGCTGGTACCGGCCGGGGAGCCGCCGGGGCCGAGCCGGATCAGCGGCTGGCGGGTGCTCAGCCGCGCCGCCTGATCCGCGTACTGGAAGCTGACCGCGGTACTGGTCAAGATGTCGAACGCCGCCGGGTCAGCGGCCCGCAGCGCGCGTGCCGCCGCGAACCCGTCCACCAGGCCCGTGCGGCCGCCCTGGTCCGCGGCCTGCAGGCAGTGCAGCAGCTGCAGTGTCGGCACCGGGTCGCGGTACGGATTGTCTGTATGCGGAAGGATCTCCCTGCTGGTGAACGCCAGGTTGCCCGGAGCCGGCTCGATCCGCACATCGAATAGCCGGCCGTAGTTGGTCTCACGCACGAACCCGAAGCTTTGCGCCACGGCAAGCACCATGCCCTGCTCGGCCGGCACGCCGGTGAGCAGAGCGAACCCGTCCCTGACCACCGCGCCGAGCACTCGTTCCCGCTCGCGGGAGGCGGCGGTATACCTGACCCAGCCGGCCCGGACCGGATCGAGGTCTGCTGGACCGTCCCACAGCAGCCGCCCGTCCTCTTGGGCTGCGCGCCCGTCCAGCGTGTTGTCCAGAAGCCAGCTGAGGCTGAATGCGCCTACGTGAGCATCCGGCGCGAACGTCACCATCAGCTTCTTGCTGTTATCCTCTATTGGCTGCCGGGTACCCGCGGCCGGCCCTGGCACCGCCCGTACCACCCGGGTCTGCGGTGCGATGTCCGTCACGTCGCGCAGTTTCTGGCCACTGCGCGGGTCCGCGCACTCAGCGCACGGGCAGTTGTCGCGCAGCCAGATGGCGGGAAACCGCAGCACCCGCCCGGCGACCGTCAGTACCAGTCCCCCGTCGTCGCCGCTCGCGGCGAGCGCAGTCCCGGCAGCCTCAGGACCAGCCGCTGGCTCTTTCATCGCGGGTCCCCCTCCCCATCGCCCGGCGCCGCTATCGCGCATCCTGGCAGCCGGACACGTGTATACATGATCTCGCGTCAGAGCCAACTTGGCTATACATGTTGAGCGAAACCTAGGCTACTATGGCCGGTATGGGCTTCACCGGACGGGTAGTCATCGTCGGCGGCGGTGTACTGGGTACCATGCACGCCCTCATCGCGCGCAGGCGCGGGTTCGAGGTCGTGCAACTGGATCGTGAGCACGAGGCGCGCGGAGCCAGCGTGCGGAACTTCGGGCTGGTCTGGGTCAGCGGCCGGCGAGCAGGCGCCGAGCTCGATCTCGCACTGCGGGCGCGCGAGCTGTGGGCGCGGATCGGTGAGCAGGTGCCAGGGACCGGGTTCCGGGCGCATGGCTCGCTGACGCTCGCCGCCGATGACGGCGAGCTGAGCGTGCTGAAAGAGGCGGCGGCGCTGCCGGACGCGGACCGGCGCGGCCTGGAACTGCTCGACGCCACCCAGGTCCTAGCGGTCAACCCGGCGCTGCGCGGCGCGTTCACCGGCGGCCTGTACTGCCGCAATGACGCGATCGTGGAGCCGAGGCTGGCCCAGCCCGCGCTGCGCGCCTACCTGGCCAGCGGCGGCGGCTATACCTGGCTGCCCGGCCGCGAGGTGACCCAGATCGCGGACAGTGCGGTGCGTGATCACACCGGTGACTGGCATCGCGGCGACCTGGTCGTGCTGTGTACCGGCGCCACCTTGACCGGGCTGACAGGCCCGCACCTGGCTGACTTCACGGTACCGCCGGTGCGCCGGGTCCGGCTGCAGATGATGCAGACCCGCCCGTTCGGCGCCCGGCTCACCACATCGCTGGCCGACGGCGATTCGCTGCGCTACTACCCCGCCTACGACCTGCCTGCCCGTGCGGCCCTGGCCGCGCAGGACCCGGCGGCCGCCCGGGCCAGGGCCCAGCTGCTGCTCGTCCAGCGCGCCGACGGCTCCCTGACCATCGGCGACACGCACGAGTACGACGAGCCGTTCACCTTTGATGTGGACGAGGACGCCTATGACCACCTGCTGGCCCGCGCGCGGGCGCTGCTCGGCACCGCGCTGCCGCCGGTCCAGCGCCGGTGGGCCGGGGTGTACTGCGAGGTGTCCGGTGGCGACGCGCTCTACCACCGGTCCCAGGTCGCGCCAGGCGTCGAGCTCGTCACCGGGCCAGGCGGGCGCGGCATGACATGTTCACCAGCTATCGCCGAGGAGAGCTTCAGATGACCCGCATCACCGTCGCCTGCCTGGACATGGCCGGCACCACCGTCGCGGATGACGGCATCGTCCTGGCGGCGTTCCGCGGCGCGATCGATGCGCAGCAGCTGCCCGGGCAGGCCAGGGAGCGGGCGATGCGGATCGCCCGGGACACGATGGGACAGTCCAAGATCGTCGTGTTCCGCGAGATTTTCGGCGACGAGGATGGCGCCCAGCGGGTGAACGCCGCGTTCGAGGAGCACTACGCGGCCGCGGTAAGCGCCGGGCGGATCGAGCCGCTGCCCGGCGCGGCGGACACGCTCAAGCAGCTGCGCGCAGCCGGTATCAGGGTTTGCCTGTCCACCGGCTTCTCCCCCGTGACCAGGGACGCCATTTTGGCTTCGCTCGGCTGGCGGGACCTGATCGACCTGGCCCTGTCGCCCGCCGACGTGGGCCGCGGCCGCCCGTTCCCCGATATGGCGCTGACCGCCATGCTCCGGCTGGACGGCGGGGCGGTCAGCGAGCTCGCGGTGGCCGGCGATACACCCAGCGATATCGAATCCGGCCTGCGCGCGGGCGCTGGCCTGGTGGCGGGAGTGCTGACCGGCGCCGGCAGCCGCGCCGATTTCGAGCAGGCAGGCGCACCGCTCATCGTGGACACGATCGCGGACCTGATCCCCTACCTCACGGGCTGAGTTCGGCGCGCAGCATGGCCGCGGCGGCCGCCATCGCGGCCAGCTTGGCGAAAGCGACGTCGCGCGGCAGGTACTTCATGCCGCAGTCCGGTGCCAGCACCAGACGCTCGGCCGGGACGTAGGGCAGTGCGCGGCGGACCCGGTCCGCCACCGTCTGCGGCGTCTCTGCCGTCGTGTCGTTCAGGTCTAGTACGCCGAGGATGATGGTCTTGCCGTCCAGGGCGGCGAGCACCGAGCAGTCCAGCCCCGACTGCGCGGTCTCAATCGAGATCTGGTCGCAGTCGCAGCCGGCCAGTTCAGGCAGGAACGAATATCCCGCCGGACGGTCGTGCACGATGGCGGCGTAGCCGAAACACAGGTGAACCGCCGTGGTACCCGGTGCGTCCCGCAGCGCCCGGTTGATGGCCGCGATGCCGTACTGCCGGGCCGGACCCGGCCGGGCCTGCAGCCACGGCTCATCGAGCTGGACGATGTCCGCGCCGGCCGCGAACAGGTCGCGTACCTCCTCGCCGACCGCCTCGGCGTACGCCATGGCCAGGGACTCGGTGCTGCCGTAGTGGTCATCTTGCGCCTGCTGCGCCATGGTGAACGGCCCGGGCACGGTGACCTTGATCAGTCGGCTGGTGCTGGCGCGCAGGAACCGCGCATCGCCGGCCTCGACCGGATGACGCCGCCGGACCGGCCCGGTAATGCGGGGCACCGGATTCGGGTGGCCGGCCCGGTCCAGCGCGGTACCCGGATTGTCGATATCCACGCCGTCCAGCGCGGTGGCGAACCGGTTGGAGTAACTCTCCCTGCATTGCTCGCCGTCGGTGATGATGTCCAGCCCGGCCTGCTCCTGGGCGCGGACAGCCAGCGTCGTCGCGTCCCGCTGCGCCTGCTCGAGCCAGTCCGGGTGCACGCGCCACAGTTCCGTGGCCCGCACCCTCGGCGGCAGCCTGCTCGCCAGCCGGTCCCGGTCGATCAGCCAGTCCGGCTGCGGATAGCTCCCGACGAGCGAGGTGGGAAACAGCATGCCAGCACAGTACGCTCCCGCCCGGCAGCGGGCAGCGGCCGGGCCGGAGCGCCGCGGGGTACCGGATATGGACAAGTGGGGCGGCTCGTCTAGGCTCTGACCATGACCCAGCAAGACCCGGCGAGCATGCGGGCCTCGGACCAGGATCGTGAGCGCGTGGCGGAAGTACTGCGCGATGCGGCCGGCGAAGGCCGGCTTGACATGGGTGAGCTTGACGAACGGCTGGACGCCGTCTACTCAGCCAGGACCTATGCCGAACTCGAGCCGATCATCAATGACCTGCCGCAGACGGGAACAGCCCGTCCTGCCCCGCCGGTGCCGGTAACCTCGGCCGATCCCGGCCGCTACGGCGGGCATGCGCGGGGCCGCCTGTGCATCGCCATCTTGGGCGGCTTCGCCCGCAAAGGCCCGTGGACGGTGCCACCCGAGATGACCGCGGTGGCATTTATGGGTGGCGGCACCCTCGACATGAGGGACGCGCGGTTCGCCGAACGCACGGTGACCATCCACGCGGTCGCGTTCATGGGCGGTATCGAGATCGTGGTACCCGAGGACGCGCACGTGGAGGTGACCGGTATCGGGCTGATGGGCGGATTCGACCACGGCGCCACCGGTCCCGGCCAGCCAGACGGCCCGCAGATCCGGATCAACGGGCTGGCCCTGATGGGGGGCATCGAGGTCAAGCGCAAGCCGCCGAAGGAAATCGGTACCCGCGCCAAGCTGGGTAGTAAGCGGCGCGAGCTGAGGACACCGGCAGAAGAGGACTGACCCCGGGCACGCTCGGGTCAGCTCAGCTGATCTTCGCCGTCGCAGATGACCCTGATCAGGGTCCACATGCCCAGGTGCAGGCGGTCGCCGTCACGCAACGGTACCGGCTGGCCCGGCGTGATCTCCTGGCCGTTAAGCAAGATGCCGTTCTCCGTGCCGGGATCGGTAACCGACCACCTCTGGTCCGGACCTGGTGTCAGCACCGCGTGCAGTCTCGACACCCCTGGGTCGGCGGGCGGTCCGGTCAAGTCGATTTCCGGATCGATATGCCGCGATACGCTACGGCGGCCGATCCGGATCTCGGTACCGGAAAGCGGGATTCTTCGCTCGGGCCAGGACCCGGGAAAGCTTATCGGCGCGGCGTCCTGGTCAGCTTCTGCCCGCACGCTCTCGTAATAGGCGCGATCGGCCGTCACGATCGCGGTCCAGGAAACGGTCGCGGGCGGATCAGGCGGATCAGGCGGGATCGTCATCTGCCTGGTCGGCACGTGGGTGACGGTGGCCGCGCTGGCGGGGACGGCGCGGCTGGCCCGGCCGGGCAGGCGGGGCCGCCCGGACGGATCGTAGGGCTCGATGCCTATCGCCTCTCGCAGCGCGTCCGCGAATTCGCCGCAGCTGCCGTACCGGTTCTCCGGTTCCTTGGCAAGCGCCACGGCCAGCACGTGGTCGACCTGCGCCGGGAGGTCGGGTCGTATCGCGGTCACGGCCGGCGCCGGCGCGGACAGGTGCGCGTAGAGCACGGCCATCGGCTCCTGGCGGCTGAACGGCGGCGAGCCGGTCAGCAGCGCGAATGCCACGCAGGCCAGCGCGTACTGATCGACCTGACCGTCCACGCTGCCGCCGTTGATCTGCTCGGGTGCGGCGTAGTCGGGCGTGCCGAGAAACTGCCCCGCTCCGGTCAGCCCGCCGGCCGAAAGGATTCCCCTGGCCAGGCCGAAGTCCGACAGGTACACGTGTTCGGGTCGGCCGGGACCGCCATCCACCAGCATGTTCGCGGGCTTGACATCACGGTGGATCAGCCCGGCGTCGTGCGCCGTATCCAGCGCCGAGGCCACGGCGGAGATGAATCCGGCCGCGCGCCGCGGCGTCAGCGTCCCATCGCGGTTCACGATAACCCGCAGGTCGTCGCCGCTTACGTACCGCATCGCGATGTAGAGCACGGCACCCGCCTGGCCGGCCTCGTACACCGGGATGATGTGCGGGTGGTCCACGGCGGCGACCGCGTGCGCTTCCCGCGCGAACCGCTGCCTGACCACCTCGTCGCCGGTCAGCAGCTTCAATGCGACTTCACGCCCCAGCCGCTCGTCGCGGGCGCGGTAGACCAGCGCCATCCCGCCGACCCCGATCAGCTGTTCCAGCAGGTAGCCGCCCACTCTTGAGCCTGGGGCCAGGCCGGTCAGCAGACCACCGAGCTGTGCAGAGGAATGTTCGGCCACCCACCCTCCTCCCGGCAGCTACCAACGGTATTTTACGCGTAGCGCAGAGCCGGATGAGGGGAAGGCGGCGGTTAGCCGCAGCGAGCTCGCGCCGCGCTCAGTATCGCCTGGTCCGGTCACCAGCGCCCCCACCGCCAGCCACACATTCCGGTACCACCGCGTCAGCCCACGGCACCACCCTCGGTACCACAGCACCCCAGCCCGCACCCCAGCCCGCACTCCGACGCGGCACACCCCCGCCCAGGCGACAGTGAAGACATGCCAGCCAGACAGCGCTGGCCCGCCACCAAGGGAGCATCCGATGTCCGTCCTGACCGAAGCCATGATCATCAACGGCGTCGTCCTGGCCGCCACCCTCGAAGCCGACCTCGGCCCGCACCGCAAAATCGGCAAACTCCGCATCCTGCGCCCCCT